>Ga0187886_1000455_pt1 | contig 49247 bp, 46 predicted proteins | sample June2016WEW_20_1_FD_133001 | JGI IMG/M metagenome (GOLD analysis project Ga0187886, IMG submission 133001) | Peatland microbial communities from SPRUCE experiment site at the Marcell Experimental Forest, Minnesota, USA - June2016WEW_20_150 | ecosystem: Environmental > Terrestrial > Soil >... | reverse complement strand
GGCGGAATGGGAAACCACGAGGAACAGAAACCAAAAGGGTGTCGACTGGCAATTCACGACTGATGATGCAAGAATCAAGTTAAGACGGCTCTATCCACAGTTTAAGAGTTGACACTGTACTAGATACTTACCGCTGTCCCGTAATCTGCCCCCATTGGATCTGTCCTCCGCAGCTGGGCCATTGGCTGCGGCCAAGACCAGGGAGCCTTTTCGAAGCCTCTTAGCAAATTGTATCTATTAATTCTATTAATAGCCATGAAAATACTTACAGCGAGTCATAAAAAAACTGTGACTACTCAGGTGCCAAACTTCATGGTGTCGGTTATCAGATCTTCACACCGTCTGCGAATTCACCATCAGAGGATGAAAGTATTGTTACGTGAGCAGAGGACCTGTTCTCTGGGAAGGCATCACGGATAGAGAGCAGATGACCTGCACAGCGATCACAGCGGTATTGTATTTCGCTCATCGTTGAGTATTTAGGATAAAGAGATCCTCGACACTGGTGTTGAACAATTTGGCTAATCTCATGGCCAGTTCCAAAGTCGGATTGTACTTTTCATTTTCGATCGCATTTATTGTCTGTCTTGTAACGCTAAGAATGATCGCAAGATCCTCTTGCCTCAAGCCAAGTTTTTTTCTCAACTCCCTGATATTATTTTTCATCTTTGCCAAGCTTCCATCTCAAAAATAGCCAGACAGACAAATATACAATCAGTTGAGAAAACAAGAGGATGGATGCCAGGGCATTGTAAGATCTGATTTTAATCCAGTCATAACCTATCCAGGATATAAGGAATAGAAGCGAAAATACCCATGCCACTTTAATCGCCATTCCATTGATGTTTTGTTCCATCTCATCCGCTTGGTGGAAGTTATTAAAGTCTTTCATCTGGATCACTCCCAATGTAAAAAATATTTTACATTGAAGTATATTAAGCAAAATTGAAAATGTCAATAGTTTTTGACATTAATACTCTGCTCTGCGCACGGATGCCCCAGGAAAACCGGATACCAGGGAACATGCAACCTGTTTCCGGTGCAACGCCTGTGAAGCGCATACCTCCCTGCCCCGGCCTTCAGGAATGTACCGTATTGCTCTCATCGCTGAGCAGTTGCAAAAAAAACTTATCATATAGTTATCAGAACCACCCTCAATAACTATTTTCTGAGCGACAAATTCCCAGAACCATCGGCGATGATCCTGGGAATTTGCTTTTTCCGGAACTCCACTATTTATCGAGTTCAATCCTGAATTTCAGGTCGTCTCTGATCGCGACGTTATCAAAGAAGTTTGTGTAGATGGTGTATCTCCGATTCGGGTCCAAGGCCGGAAACTCCAGGGTGAATTCATTCGGTTGCTGGTCGTTCCTCCTTATATTATAGTTTTCCGCTACGACGATCTCCCCCCGGTCATCTTTGATAAAGAGGTTAGTCCCCTGAAAATAGGGGGCCATGCCCTCTGCGGTGTACTCGACCGTGGTTTTATTGTCTACGGTTTTGATCCCCCGGATGATGAGCCGCCCCAGTTTGCCCTGGGCAAGCTCGATCGGGTAGGTACCGTCGATGATGTGGCTGACTTCCTTGGGCTCTATGCCCCTGGTTACAGTCATGGGACCGCCTACTTCGCCGCCTCCCTCCATGGAAGGTGTGATCTTGCAGGGAATGACCGTCAAATACTTGGGGATATCTTTCACGCTGTCAAAGTCCATCTCGCAATTCATATTCTGCCCATCACTGGAACCACCACCGACACTCTTCGGCACCAGTTCCACTCCCTGGTCGTCGTAAACCAGCCAGTAGTCGTAGTCAATGATGCTGTAAGGTGTGCCAGCTTTCTTTGGCGTCTTATACTTGCCGCTGATGAAAATGGCAGTATCTATGGGGGAGAACACCACCCGGTCGACAGTGGCCCGACTGCTTGGAAAATCAAGCACGTTATTCGGCCTAAACACGATGCTCTGTTTGGACAATTCATCTTTTGAGGCGCTGAAGGCAAAATTCCATCTGCCGCTCCGGCCGGCGATCTCAAACACATTGAAATTAATGTTAAGGACCTGCGCCGCTACCATCGGTTGGGGGTGAACATCTTCGTAGCCGACATAGGTGTACTCGTCAAGAAACTTACCAGCGCCGCCCCCTGTACTCGAATATAGTTTTCCATTAATTTTTGTATTGCTAACTAGGCATATGTCGCCTAAATTGTTGATTTTATCGACGCCCTGCACGGTATAACCGACGATCAGCTTGGAATCATCAGCCAGCACCTCATTGATGGTAAGGGTCAGGCCGTTGCTGGTGACGCTCTTGTTCACGATCTGGGAGTAGTCGGCATAGGCCCCGTGATAACCGCTCCTGTCGTTAAGCGCCTGGATGATCGAGTTTAATACCGGCACGTTGGCGGCCAAAGAGGGCAGGGCCGTACCGATCCCGATAAGGCAGAAGAATACCAGGGCCGCCGCCGCCAAGCCGGAGGTCAACAATTTGACAGTCCTCTGGCGCCTGATCCTCCCGGTCAATGCTTGCTTGATGCGCTCTTTGGGTACAGCGTCTGCATCTGCCGTCAAATCGCCAAGTTCGCCATCCTCGAACCGGACATGATTAAACAGCCTGTAAATATCTTTTTCAGTCAAACCATAGTTTTTACTGTTCATGGCAAGAGCCTCCCTTCAAATGCCTGAGCTTCTCCCTCAACAGCTTGCGTCCTCTGGACAGCCTCTTGTCGACCAGATTGCGATCCACCTGCAGGCTTTCCGCGATGTGGTCGATCCGGTCATCCAAAAAATATCTTCTGATGAAGATCTCCCTGTCTTCGGCTTTCAGCTCATTGATGGCCCGCAACAGCTCTCTGCCGTTTTCTCTCGCTATGACCGCGCTTTCTACGGCAGTCCCGTCATGGCCGGTGCCATCGTGGTGGCATTCCTTGGCGCCCTGACTCCAGAGCCTTCTCTTGCAATCAATGGCCCTGTATCTGGCTACGGCGGCGAGCCAGCTTTTGAAGCAGCCCCTTTCTTCATCGAAACTGTCAATATGGTTCCACACCGCCCAGAAGACGTCATTGATGCATTCATCCGTATGCTGAGACAGATAAGCGGAACTCAATACACTGCGGATAACATAAACAACCAGGTTGGCATAGTGATCAACGACAAATTCCAAAGCCCTGGCGTTTTTTTTCTTCAGTTGCCCGATAAAGTTGTGCTCACCTACATCCACACCGGTTCCTCCTCTGGAAGCTTCCACTAAACTAATACGAGAGACCCGCGCAGTATCTGACATCAAAAGTGTTTACTATCATCAAGGGACATCTCGGAGAATGGGTCAAAGGCAGGCTACAGCTTAAATAGAATGCTGGCAGGTGGCGTCATAACACCAAGTGTGGAAATAGTGGCCGGGATATTTGAGGTGGTACTTGTTATCTCTTCATGGTAGAGCAGGCTGCATAAGCGGCTGATCGCCATAAAATGAGTCCACGTATCGCTTCCGCGTCTTTGCTGGTTTGTACTTTAATAGCTTTTTCAGGCGCCCTGAAAGAGAAGCAACGTGCCATTACCGCAGTTGACCATTGATCAAAAGATGTGCGATTAATCGTTGCCACAACAATAAAAACCAGCAACAAGGCAATGCCGATGATAAGAATGACTTTTTTCAACCCTTTTCCTCCTTAGGCACAAGTCGTGATCGCTAATTTTGTGCTAGGCCCAGCCCAGGACAGCCCGGAGCAGCAGGATCACTGCCATGCCGGCGGCCACCGTGATAATGATGTTCCTGGTTTTCAGGGCCACCCCGGCTGAAGTGATCCCGGCCAACAGGTAGGAGTTATGCAGGGAGAGGTTCCCGGCTCTTCATTCATGTTGACGCCTCGTCCTCTTCTTTGCATCTAATGGCCGGCAGTGAAATGTTGTTGGCGTTATTCTATTAAGGCCACAAGGCTTTCTGGCTTTTCAGGGCAAAAGAGAATTGATCGATGGCTTTAGAAACGGCGAGTATGCCATCTAAATGATCGTACTCGTGTTGCAATAGTTCCGACAGATCCCCCTCGATCGTCATGCTCTGCTCATTCCAATCCAGGTCTCTGTAACGTATCCGGCATCTCTGGTGCCTGTTAACCCTGACCAGCAACTCCGGAAAACTCATACAATCATCCCATACTGCCATCATCTCCGGGCTTTTCAGATCAATGACAGGATTGATAAAGACAGAAGATTTTTCAATATGCATATAAAGTAATCTCTTGGCCACGCCTATTTGTGGGGCGGCTATCGCTCTTCCTGCGCCATACCTGTTTCTAAAGTCCAGCAGGGTGTCGTGCAAGTCCTGAACAACAGTTTTTATGCACTCTATCTCCTCTTTTACAATCGGGGCGCTAATTTCGTAAAGCCTTGGATTGCCAAGCAGTAGTACCTCTTTAACCGCCAAAATCATCAACTCCCAGGAGTCAATCTACTGCTAAAAATACGCGCCTTCTATTTGATTGCGCCGATCAAGCTTGATAAGGCAATTATGCCAAAACCAAGCATAATCAGCCCTGAAACCCTATTTATCCATTGTAATTTTTGCAAATGAAGCTTATCGCGCAAAATACTCGTGCCAAAGGTCAAGATGACCCACCATAAGGCTGAACCCATAAAAACTCCCAGCACCAATGCCAACGCCAGGGTATAGTTTCTGCCAGTGTCGACTACCCCCAAACCGGCAAACACTCCCGTAAAAAAAACTATTGTCAGCGGGTTTGTGAGGGTCAGGAAAAATGTTGAGATCAAGGTGCTGAATAATGCCCTATCGCTTTTATCTATTTTTGTCGGCTCAGGTTTGGCAGGATGGCTTGCATTGATCAAAGGTGGAACGTCGCCGAAATTTGTCCTCTTAAAAAAAGCACGCAAACCTAAATAGCAAAGAAATATACCACCCAATAAGCGAATCAGTGATTGGTGACTCAGCAGAAAGCCTGAAACGAAAGTGAGCCCAAATCCAGCGATAGCCCCATATAGTCCATCCGCCAGCGCTGCTCCGAGACCTGAAGCCAACCCCAGCGCGGTACCTTCCGTTAAAGTTCTCTGAATGCAGAGAACACCGATCGGGCCAACCGGTGCCGCGATGGATAATCCTATAATCAGACCTTTGCTAAAATAGGGAAGGTACATATAGCCTCCATATTGAATGGCAGCTATTGCAACAATGGTTACTATAAGTTAAGTATAGAGCCTTGAGGAGAAAAAATGTTGCCTTCGGTGGATTTTTTCATAATGCAGACATCCGTTCCGCGGTATTGCTCATGGCACACGGCTGTCCAGCCCAATTTCCGATAAAAGTTCCTGGCATTGATGCCACAGCATCGGCCGTGGCACAATTTCACAGGAGCCATTCATAATTGCGTTTACCATAGAGAATACGGCGAATCTGCACGGTGTCACCCTTCACAACATAAAACACAAGGTAGCTTTCCACAACCAGACATCGGTAGCCATTCGCTTTCAGAGGATTGTTGCGCACATAAGGGCAACGCTCCGGCATCTGCGAAAGACTGCCGATTTTTTCGACAATCAGATCATAGTACCGGAGCGCGGCATCAGCAGAAAGGGTGTTGAGATAGCTGATGAGGTCCTTCAAATCCCGCTTGGTAGCGGGGTATATCTTCACCTTATAGCTGTCCATGAACCGTATCCCTTAACTGCTTCGATACCTCAAAGAAATCCTCGCCCTGTGCCCCACTGATGATTTCTTCCTCCGCCTCGGCTAGTTTTGCGTATAGGTTGATCAGTGCCTGCTGGCGCTCATAAGCCTCCATGCTCATCACAACCATGTCTCCCACACCGTTTTTGGTGATGAAAACCGGCTCACGGGTCTGATGGCAAATTTCCGAAATATCGTTAGCATTGTTCCTTAAATCTGAAATGGGTCTTATATTTGGCATTTCAAAACCTCCCCACTCAATATTTGCACCCATATTATATCAGAATTTTGAGTATATATCGACAGGAAAGGAGGTGGTCATAGCCTTGTTATTAATTAAAAGGGCACGTTGAAAAAAGCTCTGTACCGTTGAATTCAGTACAGCCGGCAGGGCCATCGGCAGGTCAGAAACCACTCTTATTATCCGTTGGCTAACTCCTTCAGGCGCTGGTTGGCGTTCTTCTGGTAGACGCCCCCATGATAGCAGACCACTGTTTCGATATCGTACTGCGTGAGCTTTTTCAACGATTTCAAGGCCAGGTCCAGGTCGTATGTCACCTGCGGGTTCGGTCCGAGCAGCTCGCCATCCGCAGCGACCAGGGCGTCCCCGGTGACGAGGACCTTGCTCTGATTGAGGTACAGGGAGATATGACCGAGGGTGTGGCCCGGGGTGAAGATCACCGTGATTCCGCCGCAATAGGGCAGCACCTCGCCATCCGCGACGGTCACGTCGACGCCCGCCTTGGGCGGGTTGGCAAAGACGGCCTCCATCTTTTTGCGTTGTTCCTCGGGCAATGAGGCAAACGCCTTCGCCAGGCGCTCCGGGTTCATTTTAAGCAGCGGCTTGCTGCCCTCTATGTATGGCTTCTCTACTGCATGGGCCAACACTTCCACCTTGTGGGCAGACTCTTTCAGGATATCCGGCAGGCCTCCGACATGGTCGACGTCCTGATGAGTGATGATCACCTTGCCCAGCCTGTCGAACGGCACACCCGCCCGATCCATCCCCTCCCGGATCTGCGGCAGCTGGCCGGGGAAACCCGTATCCGCCAGCACCACCGTGTCCTGGTCCCAGATCAGTGTCAAATTAACTACGCCCTGCATTCCCATCGGGTTTTTGAATGGTAACTCCAGTACCTCTACACCGTCAGCCAATTTCATCGCCTCCCAAAGCTCTGACGTAAGCTTTGGTTTCACCTCCTGCTGTTTACTAGTGGTTTTATCTTCATCCTAGCGTCCTGCTTATAGCTAATAATCTTCCGATAACCTACCGCATTTGTCTTTTGATCCATTGACACTTTAAGCTTCGATACCATTATTTTACCGGTTCATAACGGCTTTATAAAGGGCATCGGGCAAACAATCCCTGCCTACGACCCCCCATCGGGCTATGCGTCATCCAGCTATCCTGGCCTCTCTAATCCTGAGAGCCAGTTCAGGGCTTACAATCGATGTGGTGGTACAGACACGGTAGAAAGTTCCGATAAGCAGCCAAACCGTAATGGCCAGCAGCAGTATAAAGATAACGAGATGCCGTGCTTTACCGGATTGTCGGTACTCCGCTAAAGATATGATTGAGGCTTCTGTAAAACCCAAACACCATAGCAGCTGAAAATATTGGCCATTCGTAAAGAATGATATTTTCAAAAATGCTCCGACACAAAATACCACCATCAGGACATTTCCGATGAACTGGACGAGATATCGTGCTTCACCTGATTTGCGGTACTTCGCCAGGGACCAGATTGCCCAGCATAGAAAAACCAGACTTCCCAAACTAAAAAATATCAGTTGGAAGACAGAGAAGGGCATTTCGACCGGATCCCCCTAACAGGTAGAGATTGTTGGACTCCCGGGCCATTGGTCACTTGCCTAACCTCTTACATATGCCATCCAGCATGTAGAGCAGGCCAATTACAGTCTGGCATTGAATCTCATAATCTGATCCCCCCTGATCTCATTTGAATCATACCTCACACCAATCGGCTCCCGGGAAACGCGCCGCTCAACGCGGATAAGTAGTCCACCTCTTTGCCGCGCTTATTGTTCCGGAGACCCTACCGCCACAAAGATGCCGTTGCCGTAGACCACTTCGGACTTTTATTCTTCAGGCCCGGCCCATGTAGAAAAGAGTTGGATGCCGCTCCTCTTGGGCATTGACAGGCGGAGCAATTCTGTCTCCCGGCCGCCTTCGAGGGGCTTCAGGTAGAGCGAGCCGCTGTCGGGATCGGTCAGCCGCAGGTAGGCCAGGTATTTCCCATCCGGCGAGACGCCAATGATCTCGTCCTCGGTATTCGCCGGGCCTGCTGTCAGAGTCATAGTCCGGTCCCCGGATCGCGCCCAGATGCGCTGCCCGGGGACCGGAAGACTGTAGGTGCTGCCCCACTGCGGGTTTTCCGGCCCGCGGCAAAATATCAGGCTATAGGGTGGACGGCCGGTCCATAGCGGGTAGGTGTCCACCTCGCCCTGTTGGCTGCAGTCGGCAATCTTGCCATCGTCCACGTTCAGGACCTGCAGTTTCTTGTTGGTGCTGGGCCACCGCCCCTCGCCCAGGATAAAGGCCAATTGTCTGCTGTCCGGGGACCAGGCAAACCAGTCCGGATTAGACAGCCCCTTGCCCAGGTCTATGTTCTGACCGGTCTGCAGGTCAGTCACCTGCAACTTCTCGGAGTCCGCGCTGAATGAGGCGGCGTTGGAGCCCAGGTGGTAGGCGAGGTAGCGTCCGTCCGGCGAGAATTTTAAGCCATCCGCCGACGACAGGTACAGGTAGAAGTCCTGCCGCCCGGCCTCGCCCACGCTGAACAATCTGGTACGCTTTCCCTCCAGGGTGAGGCGGTCCACGTGCAAAGGGGAGTAGGGAGCAGTATCGAGATGCGGGAAGGAAACCGCCAGACTCCGGCCATCGGGCGTCCAGGCAGAACCAAAAGCATTACTATTTTCGGGCAGCAGGGTAGTGACCCGCGCCTGGCCATCCGAAATGCGGGCAATCTTCAAGTTTCCGTCCGGCTGAGGAAATATCTTTAAATTGGGGTCCGGTTGAACAGGACCCTCTGTGCCGTAGGCAATGACCTCGTCTGTTGGAGACCAGGCCGCCACCTCCGAAACCGGCCGCTGGTCCACCTGGTAGGCCCCAGTACCGTCCGCCCTGACCACCCAGAGGTAGGTCTGGCTGTAATTCTCAGGTTTTGGCCTGTAAGAGAACGCCACCCATCGCCCGTCAGGCGACCAGCCGCTTATCCAGGGAAACCCGCCGGTATTAACCTGCACCGGCCTGGCATTGGCTGCCGTCCCGTCCAGGAGACAGAGCCGGCCATTGGCAATCCAGGCCACGCGCATCGGAAAGGCCGCTGCACAGACTCGTTCGACCCCCGTGCTGTGCAGATCCGGATTCATGAAACTGGCGCCGGAACTGCTAGAGCCGCTTCCGCTCTCGGCTATAGCGTTTCGCAGACCCGGTTTCATGTTTACTGCCCTGGTATGTTCGCTCAGGTAGAGCGATCCCAGCGATACCAGGACGGCCAGGACGGCAGACAGGATAATCTTGCTTGCGCTCTTCATCCGAAATCACCCGCTTAATTCATATACTGGTACGGTTATCTTCATGCCATCGCGTCCCCGCCCCCGGCAGACATGGCCCCCTCGCCGAGGAATGGCTGGTACATCATGATGGCGTGGTTTTCGGCCACCAGCTCGTCGCCGACTTGCTCCCCGAAATTGTTGTAGACGCGGCGGTGGATGAGGTTGTGGCGCACGTAGCCACCCCAGGGTTCGTGGGTGATCAGGTGCTCCCTCTCGTAGACCTCGTAGCATAGTCTGGCGGCCGGACGGAGCGCCACTCCCCGCACAGGTCGTTTTCTGTCAGCCACAGGTGCAGCTGATAAGTACTGGTGGTCTCATTCCTGATCTGCAGGTCGATGTAATTACAGGACACGGTCGCCCCGCTGCCGAAGGGCTGGGTGCGTCCGGTATCCGGGAAGACATCGTAGTTGTGGCGCCAGCGCTCCACCACCGTCAACTGCGTGTGCAGGGCCACCCAGTAGATCAAATTGGAGAGCTGGCAGAGGCCGCCGCCAACCCCGGGCACGATACGGCCCTCGCAGAGTACCATCCCCTCCCAGTAGCCCCGGCGCCGGGTCGGCCTGCCCACCAGGCGCCAGAAGGAGAGGAGCTCGCCGGGGCGCAGCACGATGCCGTCAAGCCGGGCCACCGCCAGCCTCAGGTTGGCCACCTTATTCCGCTGCATCCATAGCTCCGAGTTAGTCAATTGGCGAAACAGCGGCATCTGATGGAAAAAACACCGGTGTGGATAGCCAACCGGGTCGTGGTCAAACCGGCAGGCAAATGAACTGTTGGAGAAGCGCCAATCCCAGTATCTTCTAACGGTGAACAAGAGGCGCCCCATTTTCAATCTGAACAGGGACCTTGGCGCCGGTTTGAACCCTATTCGATCTACCATAACGACCACCTATCGTTCGCAACGCCTTTCCCGGGAGTTGCCAGTCTGGCTCCGGGCGCCGTAAACAACTGCCCGGCCTGGCTGGCGGCAGATCAAATACTCTTTTTAAGTATTACTTGGAATCTTACTTCTCTCTTACACAGCTAACCGCCACTAATCATCCCGCTCCACATTATTCAGATCGATCCGGTGCAGGACGATTTACGAAAGCATCACAGCCACATCGGCGGGTGGTTTAAATCAGCATCTTGGCTGATCTCAACGGCGGCAGGCTCAAGCATTGTCAGGATTCGCCATCATTGCCCAGCCGGGTTCATTCACAAGTACCAGGTGCAGGCTGGCCAAGTGAACGCCCGGGGGGTGCCCGAGGGCGGAACTGGCCACCATGGCCGCCCCCCGTCTGCAAACGCTTTGACGTAGCAGGGGATGACGCCGAACTGGTCCAGCAGTCCGGTCTTTTTGGCCGCAGCGACGGTGACAGGGCTGGGAAAGGTGACGCCCGTGTGCCAGCTGAAGTAGCAGCTCACGATCCGGCCATTGAACGGGTCTACTCCCACCTGGATGCCGTCACCCGCTACTGGAACGCCCTGTTCCATCTGGACAGTCCCTGCCATCACGTTGGGAACGCTACCAAAGAACATCAGGCAAGCCAACATTACAGAAAAAAGTCTTTACATACCAATCCCATAACAATATTGACAAATAAACCAGACTGTTCCAGTATATCTTCAATAATGCAATCGACAATTCCTGCCATCATGCAGGGTTATTCTGCGCTTACAATATCGACATTGTGAGTAAACTGATGGAGCACATTGTTGGTATTTAAGAAAAATCACCGCTGGGTTGCGGTGATTGTGATGTTTAGCAGAGACCTTCTAGTTCCCTTGGGATACGGTTACGGCCTGGGAGTTGGCATCCCAGGAGCCATTGTAGCCAAACGCCTCCACCACATCCCTACTGTTTTTTTAAACAGCGATAGGTGTCGCTAGATATTCACCAGGCATTATAATGGGACTATCATGCCTGATTAGTGCTGCCCGACCCAGGCGGCGATGTCGGAGACGACGCTGCCGGCCACATGGCCGGGGGTTGCGTACTCGGACGGTGTGCTTTTGCCGTGGCCGGTCATAAACAGGTGATTGAGGTCATCATAAAGCTTGAAAGCAGCGTTCGATTTCTGAGCCAGTCCGCTTTTCCAGCCCTGGAAGTCATCCTGCGGCGAGACCTGATAATCCCTCGCCCCCTGTAGGATCAGCATCGGCTGCGGCAGTTTGGCGGCCACTGCAGGCGGGCTGTAGCCTTTCAGGTCCAGCCAGTAGGTTGCCGTAAGGTCAAGCAAGGTTACCGGGGGCGCCTTCGCGGCGTCATCCGGCTGCAGGGCCTTCACCTGGGCCACCTGCTGCTTGACCGCCGCCAGTTGCGCCTGGTCGATCTGACCGAGGGAAGCCAGGTAGGTTTCCTGGTCCAGTACCAGGTCCTCTAATGGCCGGGTGGGACCGGCCATGACGATCAGCCCGGCAATCCCCGGGTCACCGAGTCCGATCCTGGGCGCCAGGTATCCGCCCAGGCTGTGCCCCAGCACGAAGATGCGCGAGGTGTCGATCCCCTTCGTCTGGCGCAGCAGCGCGGCAGCGGCCAGGGCATCGTCGACGGTCTCTTCCTTGACGGTGATCTGGCCAAGGATGGCGGCCATCCGGGCAGTATACTCCTTGGTGCGCTTCTCGTAGCGCAGCACGGCGATCCCCCGGGAGGCCAGGCCCCAGGCCAGGTCACGGAAGGGTTTGTTGGGACCGACGCTCTCATCGCGGTCACTGGGACCGGAGCCCTGCACCAGCACCACCGCCGGGAAGGGTCCCTGTCCCACGGGCACGGTCAGAGTGCCGGGCAACGCCCACTCGCCGCTGCCGACCGTCACCCCGGTTTCGGTGAAGGAGGCGGGGTTGACATAAGCAGGCGCCTGGTAGGCCACCGGCGCCGACTGGGCGGGAACAAAGAACAGCCCGCTGATCTGCTGCAGGGGATTGAAGACCAGCTTCACATCAAGGGCTGCCTGCTCGAACTGGCAGGTAACGTAGACGATGATGTACTGCTGGTAGACCTCGGAGCGCACGCTCTCGATGCTCTGGTAAGCGCCCGCCTGCTGCTGCACCATCTCCCAGATGCCCTGCAGTTTGTCCTGCGGACAGGCGGCAGTCATGGCCGGATCGAATCCCTTGGCGACCGCAGCGTAATCCTTGTTCGCCAGATCCTGCACAGCCTGTTCGGCAAGAGCAGAGACTGCCTGCTCGTTCGGAGGCACAGTGATGCTGATCGTATGAATGGCGCCGTCCCAGGCCACCTTGGCGCCCAAGGCCTCGCACACCGCCCGCAACGGCGCCAGCACACCATTGGCTGTCGCCTGCGGAGCAACCGGCAACGTGACTTTGCTACCATTAGCCACAGCCTCGACCTGCCCCGGTTGGATCGTGATCGTCTGCCCGTTCAGCGCCAGAGTGACCGGCTGTTCTTCCCCGGCAGCAATGCCGGTGTTGATCTCTGCCGACAAAATATCGGCCAGTATCGGCACCGGTAGCAGCGCGGTGTTCCCGGCCAGCATCAGTCCGGATGCAGGCCCATACGGCTGTCCGTTGACCGCCAGCCCGATACCCGGCGTTGCCGAGGCCATACCGGCCATCAGCAACAGACCGAGAACAGTAATGATGCACGCTCCAAACAGCTTATTCATAGTTGCCCCTCTCCTCAAGAGAACCGCCTCCTTACAGCTGAATATCCGACAACATCCCGGCGACATATTCCCTGTATCGCCTGCAAGTTATTTCATTATTTAACCATTTCTATCGCCGTCTGCCAATTCCTTCTTGAACTAGAAGAACCTTAATTATCTTATTCATGAAAATTTTAAGGGCGGAATCTGTTATCTGGTCTGTTATAATCAACAACAAGTTCAACAAATGTAACTGGCAGCCCTTTAGCACCCTGCCGGGAGAGATGACCCCATGAACGATTCTGAACAGAAGCATGCCAACGGGAAAACAGACCTGCTCGGACGCCGGCTCGGCGATTTCTGGCAGGGCGTTGTCGCTTCGACACCGATAGTGGTCGGCTACCTGCCGATCAGCGCCGCCTACGGGATCCTGGCCCGGCAAGCCGGTTTCAGCTTGCTCCAGACAGTATCCCTGTCCCTCTTCGTCTATGCCGGAGCCTCCCAGTTCATCGCCGTCAGCATGATCGCCGCAGGCACCAACCCCGCCGCCATCATCGCCACCATCGGCCTGGTCAACCTGAGGCACCTGCTTTACAGCACATCGGTGGCGCCCTATCTGCAGAAGGTCGGCATCAGCCGCCTGTTTGTCCTGGCCTTCGGACTCACCGACGAGGCCTTTTCGGTGGAATCGGTGGTGCTGGCCCAAGAGGCGAAAACCCCTGCCTATCTCTTCGGGTTGCAACTGGCGCCCTATCTGACCTGGAATGCCGGGTCCTTGCTGGGCGGCCTGCTCGGTGGATGCTTGAGCGGCATCCAGGCGCTGGGGCTCGACTTCGCCCTTCCGGCGATGTTCATCGCCCTGCTGATCCCCCAGATCAGGTCAAGGCAAATATTGGCCACCGCCATTATCTCGGGCGCCTTATCGCTGGTATTCAGTCTCTTCCTCCAGGGAAGCTGGAACGTGATCCTGGCAACGCTGGTTGCCGCCACACTGGGAATGGAGCTGAGCAAATGCAGACCTTCTTCTGGATCGTAACCGGGATGCTGGCCGTCACCTACCTGCCGCGGCTGATCCCCATGCTGGTGCTCTCCCGGATGGAGATCCCCGAGGGCTTCCGGCGCTGGCTGCAGTTCGTCCCGGTCGCCGTGCTCTCCGCCCTGCTGGCGCCGAGCATTCTGCTGCAGAACGGGCAGTTCGCCCTGCGGCCCGACAACACCTACCTGCTGGCAGCCATACCGACCATGATCGTGGCGGCCAAGTTCAAGAACATCTTCCTCACCGTTTTATGCGGGATCGTCTGCCTGATCATGATCAGATTCGCCTTCGGCATGCTTTGACAGAGAAGCTAGATTTCACAACAAGCTATTCGCTATCCCGGACATGAACACCTACGATTACAATGTTCCAAAAACAATGCCCGGTGAGAACATCTCCCGGGCATTCTATAGAGATTCGAGCTTAGACGGCCTACCTGATCTCGAACTGGCAGTTCATCACCGCCGTGATCTCCTTGTCGATGGAGGTGGTGTCGTTGATGCCATAATCGGAGATGTCGTTGGAGTAGAGCGGGGTGATCTGGAACACGCCCATCTTGGCGGTGCGCAGCCGCCCGAGCCTGCTGCCGGCGTTGGTGGCGATCTGGTCGGCCCGGGTGCGGGCATCCTTGGTGGCCAGGGAGAGCATCTCAATCTTGAGATCGGCCAGTTTGGTGTAGAAGTACTGGGGTTGATTCGACTGGAACTGCACGCCCCGGTTGATCAGTTCGGTGGCGCTGCGGGAGATGCCGGTGATCTTGTCGACGTCGCCGGAGCGGATCTCCACGTTCTGGCTCAGCATGTAGCTCTCGATCTGATTGCTCATCACGCCGTTCGGCAGCATCACGTGGTTGGCCGTGGTGCTGATGGCCAAGAAGATCATATCGCTGTCGGCGATCCCCTTCTCCCTGAGGTAGGCCTTCACCTTCTCCTGGGCTGCCTGCAGATAGGTATAGGCATCCCCCAACTGGGTCGCCTGGGCGGAGAAGCCGCCGTCCCAGACGATCAGATCCGACTTGATCTGTTTCTTGGCCGAACCGGTGACGGTGATCAGGTTGCTGTTCGATCTGGCCTTGACGTAACCCCCGATGGCAATGTAGGAGGAGACGATCAGCCCGAGCGCCAAAATCAGGGCGATGATCGCCCAGATACCGTTTTTCCTGAGTTCTTCGTTCAAAGTTTTCCCTCCTTTCCTGCCAGGTTACAGGAGCTTCGCCATGAATGCTTTCTATAATCAGGCTGATAATCCTTTCTTTTCATAGTACTCACGTACCTCCAAATTTCTTACCAAACTAAAAAAATCCCTTGCTAATAATTAGATTTATCTATACATTAGATTAGTATAATTAAATAGTTGTTTTCATCAGAGTTTTTATACATCGTGCTGCCAACACTTTGCATAACTTGATAGACCCTCCTGTACACAGACAGGTACATATGGGCCAGGAACATCGCCCCTCAATTGCATCGCCCACTACCATCTTTTTTTATTTGGAGGACAAAATGCCAACAACGGATATTGCAGCCACTCGCATCAATAAGAGACAGAGGTATCTCGGCCAGCAGGGCTCACCGTGTTTTCTTTGACCAGTCTGCCGCTGATGGCATTCCTGGCGGCCTCCTCCTATATCTATGAGGATCGGTTCGGGCTAAGCGCCCAGGCATACAGCTACTTTTTTGCCCTGAACGCCGCCGGCCTGATTATCGGCCCGATGCTATCTGTCTACCTGTCCAAGCGTTTTACCCGCGGCGTCATTATCGGTGCTGGCGAAAGGGAGTCGATAGCATGAAAGACCGCCAAGAAATCAGGAGTGCCGCTGAAAGCATCCGGGAAGCACACGAACTGATCACCAACTGCCTGTCAGGCTTTGTCAGGAAGGAGTCCGCCGGCGAGGACAGCAGCCTGCCCCTGGATTCGTTATCGGCCAAACAGTTTATCATGGTCAAGGCAGTCAAAGAACTGACCGTTATTCACCCCAACGGCTGTTCCTTGAAGGAATTGGCCGGGCGCCTAGGCATCACCGGGCCCTCAGCCTCGGTAATGGTAACGGGGCTGGTAAAAAAAGAGATTTTAAGACGCCTGGCATCGGACAGCGACCGCAGGGGGGTGCATATCCAGCTGGCGCCGGCAGTGGCCGATCATTTTACAGCCCTGGACCGGGCCACCTGCCGCCACATTATGATGATTGCCGATCTGTGCGGAGAAGAACTGCTCCTGGAATGGCGGGACGTGCTGCAGCAGTTGAGGGTGGCCTTTACCTCCCTGACAGTTGACGAGGAACCCGAGTGAAGGCATGGCTGACCCAATCAGTTGCTGCCGGACAAACCGGTCACGATCTTGTTGTGACGAGGCAATGGGTGGCACAGGAGATGCAGGGATCGTAGTTGCGGACGGCCACCTCGCAGGCGCGGGCCAACTCCTCGTCGGGCAGGCAGGAGATCTGCGGCGCCATCTCCCGCAGGTCCTGCTCGATGCGTGACAGGTTCTGGGTGGTGGGAGGAATGATGCGCGCCTCCTGAACCAGACCGCGGTCGTCGATCCGGAAGCGGTGGTATAGTGTGCCGCGCGGCGCCTCGACCAGGGAGGCGGCGGCGCCGGCCTTGATGTCGTAAGACAGTGATTCCCCGGACACCGGCACCGCTTCCAGGTACTTGATGCTCATCTCGATGGCGTGCATGATCTCCAGCAGCCGGGCGACGATCGAATCGAAGGGGTTGTAGTCAGGAAAGCTGAGGTTGAGCCGGCTGGCGGCGCGGAGCGTTTCCGGGGCCAGTTGCTCGAAGTTCAGGCTGACCCGGGCCAGCGGCCCCACCATGTAATAGGCGCCACCGGCCAGGCGGCAGCGCAGGGCATTGGAGTAAGGCACCTGATACTCCTCGACGTGATCGGTGAACTCATCCGCCGACAGCGACAGGCCGCTGCTGGTGCGCCAGACTCCCTCGTCCACGGCATACTCCTCCGGGTGGTACAGCGCTCCGTAGATGCGGCCGCCGGCCCAGGCGGGGCGCCGCAGAGCGGCGATCTGCTCCAGGGCGGCCAGGGCATCATCCTGCCGCCCCCGGAGCTGTACGATCAGGTCATCCAGCAGGCGCCGGGGCGGCAGCTTGGTGAATCCCCCGATCACGGCTGTGACCGGATGAATCTCCCTGGCGCCCAGCAGGGAGGCGATATCATTGCCGATCTTTTTGAGGCGCAGGCCGCGGTTGACCAGGTCGCGGTGCTCCCCGGCCAGCTCGAAGATGTTGTGATAACCCAGATAGTCCGGCAGGGCCAGAAAAAACACGTGCACTCCGTGACTGCCAAGGTATTGGCTCAAGATAAACACCTTGCGCAACAACCGTACTTGACGACTCGCCGTAACTCCCAGGATCCGCTCCAGGGCCATCAGCGTGCCCAATTGGTAGGTCACCGGGCACAGGCCGCAGATGCGAGCGACCAGATCGGCGATCTCCTCGCAACGGCGCCCTCTCACGATCCCCTCGAAGAAGCGGGGCGGCTCGAAGATGTTGATCCGCACATCCAGCGGGCGCCGCTGCTCGTCGAGGTCGATCTCGATCCCGCCCTCCCCCTCCACCCGGGTCAGGGAATCAACGCTCAACCGGCTGGGGCACATGCCTCTTTGCCTCCTCCCGAAACGCCTCGGCGTTGTTGACAATGGAGCGGAACTTGCGGTGTGTCTCCTCCTCGGTCAGACCCAGCTCCCGGCACAGGTTGGCGAAGGACCTGGGGTTGGGGTCGGCGCTGGGCCCGAAGCAGCCGTAGCAGCCCCGGTCGAAAGACGGGCACAGCGCCCCGCAGCCGCTGCTGGTGAGCACGCCCATGCAGGCCACCCCCTCGGCCACGATCAGACAGACGTTCTCCTTCATCTTGCACTCCAGGCAGACGCTGCGGGTGCTGACCTCGGGGGCCTTGCCCAGCATGACGCTGACGATATAGTCCTGCAGGTGGCCCTGGTCGACCGGACAGCCGTTCAAAAACCCGTCCACCGTCACGTAATCGGCGATCCCCTGGCAGGTGGGGAAGCAGTGGATCAGCTCCGGCTGCGGGTAGACCGCCCTTTTCAATTCCTCCAGGGGCAGGAAATTGCGCAGGGCCTGGGGCCCGCCATAAACAGCGCAGTTGCCGATGGCCACCAGGATCTTGGACTCCTGCCGCACCTTTTGGATCCGCGTCACGTCCTCCTGGCAGCTGATGCCGCCCTCGACGAAGGCCAGGTCGTAGGGCCCCGGCTGGCTGGCGCCGGCCATGGCGAAGTAGGCGACCTCGACAGTCTCGGCCAGGTCCAGGATCTCGGTCTCCATGTTCAGGAACGGCAGTTGGCAGCCTGAGCAGGAGGTAAATTTGAAAACGGCCAGTCTGGGCTTCTTGGAGCGATCAATCATCGGGCCACTTCCTCAATGGTGAGCTATTGATGCGAACCTCAGGGGCGCCGGGGTACCCGCGCCTATAGATCCACACCGAGCAGATCCTTGACCGCGGCATAGGAAAAGACGGGGCCGTCCTGGCAGACGTACACGTCATCGATCTGGCAGCGCCCGCAGGTCTTCTGGCCGCACTCCATCCGGCGCTCCAGCGATACGAAGATCTCCTCCGGCGGCCAGCCCAGTTTGGACAATGACCTGACCACAGCCTTCATCATGACCTCCGGGCCGCAGATAAAAACCTGGCCCTGGCCGGGCGCGATCTCCACCTCATCCAGCAGGGCGGTCACCAGTCCGACCCGGTAGGGCCATTCAGCGCCATCCGACACCTTATCGGCAGTCAACCGGAGCCTGGCCCCGCCCTCCTGCCAACTTGGGAATTCATCCCGGAAGAGCATATCCCCGGGGGTGCGGGCGCCATACAGGATCTCCAGTCGCCCCGAGTGCCTGGCCAGCCGCCGGTAGATCGCCGGCCGTAGCGGAGCCAGCCCGACGCCGCCGGCGATGATCACCAGGTCGCCGGTGGCCTGTTCGAGCGGCCAGCCATTGCCGTAGGGGCCCCTGATCCAGAACCGGTCCCCGGTCCGGAGCCGGGCCAGCGCCCTGGTGACATTGCCCACTATCCGGATCGTATGCTGAAAAACCCCCTCGGCAAGCGCCTCGGCGCCTTTCGGGTCCGAACTCATGGAGATGGCCGCCTCGCCGATGCCGATGACCGAGACCATGTTGAACTGCCCCGGCTGAAAAAAGAAGCGGCTGCCGTCAACCAGGCGCAGGGTGTAGGTCTGCACGTCCGGGGTCTCCCGCCTGACGTCCAGGATCTCCACCGGCTGGAGCAGCAGCGGGTTGGCGCCCCGCCGGAGGTCTTCCTCGCTCTTCACCATCAGGCATCACCCCTGATCGTTCGCCCGGTCTGGGCAATATCGATATTGGCCGGGCACCAGACGATGCAGCGCCCGCACCCGACACAGTGGAAACGGCCGTACTGGCCGACCGAAAAGTTCAACTTGTGCTGCATGAACTGGCGGAGCCGGTCGATCCGCTGCTCCCGAAAGTTGCCCCCGTGCACTGCGCCGAACTCCATCAAAAAACACCAGGACCAGCGCCGCTTGCGCCTGGTCTCCGTGAGGGAGAAATCCGTCTCGTCAAAGATGTCGGCGCAGTAGCAAGTAGGGCAGACCGAGGTGCAGTTGGCGCAGCCGAAGCACTTGGCGCTGATCTCCTGCCAGTAGGGGTGGCCATGGCCCTCGTGCATCAAGCGGGGCAGGTCCTCTGTCTCCAGGGTAGTCCGGGTGTTGGCAGCAGTTTCCTCCAGACGCCGGCGCTTCACCTGGTAATCCTCCTCCCGGGCCGCCTCAGCCCGCAGATCCTGGACCAGTTCGGCGCCCAAACCGCTGCCCACCTCCAATAGAAAACGCCCGGGCCGGTCTCCGCCGGTCTGACCCAGCTCGGTGATCAGCAGGTCGTAGTCATGGTCGAGACCCGGGCCCGTCCCCATCGCTGAGCAGAAACAGGTGTCGCCGGACTCCACGCAGTTGAAAACCACCAGCGGCAGGTCCTCCCGGCGCGCCCGGTAGTAGGGGTCTGGGTATTCCCCGCCGAGAAACACCTCGTCAAGCGCCAGGAGGGCGTGCACGTCGCAGGGGCGGATGCCGAACACGGCCTGTTTCACCGGTTCAATCTCCGAGTGGAGATCACCGGTTGGCCAGTCGTAGGTGAACAGGGTCTCAAACGGCGGGTACCAGAGATACTTGGGGGGCAGAGTGCCGCCGGTGCAGCGCAGGCTCAGCTCACCGGCCCCGTCCAGCGGGCGGAAGATGCCCGCGCCCTTCTCGTTTACCGTGCCGTAGACGGTGTAGCCCCGCTCCTGCAGCCTCGCCAGGATATCATCGAAAGCGGCCCGCCCGACGACCGCATTTTCCCCGGCCTGGCCCTGCAGCACCATAAATCTCACCTACCCCTGAGCAGCGATCCGAAAAGGCAGTACGAATAACTTCAACTGTATCTTGCCCCCGGCAGCCGGGCTTTATTAACGGCGCCTGCTTCTACCAGTAAAGGCTTCCTGTGATAGCCGGGCTGTTTATGAAATAAAAAAAGCCCGGGCAAAAGCGTCCGTGCTGAAGAAAAAAGGTGTGTCGTACTTATAATTGCTCGGATCATTGCCGCCTTAATCTCTTCTCTGCGTTTTTAAATGCGCCTCCAACTCAAGGCAACTTTGTTAGCCCCTGATCCGGCAAAAGATCTTAATTCTTGGTGTGATTGAGGATCTGCAACAATATACTTTTAGACTGATCAACCGAACCATTAACCCCTACCCAGAAAATATAAGCCATGTTATAACCCATATCTAGCTTAGTGATAGGAATTACCGCCCATACTTCCTGATAGTTATCTGTGCGGCCAGAAGCCGCGTCATAGCCCCTTTTAAGCACAACCAGTTGTCCAGCGCCAAGAGGCGTGTCAATGTTTTCGACACTCTGCTCCTGGCTGTGGTTAGGTATCGTCGAACCAAGGTAGGTATCCGGATTATACCCTTCCAGGAAAGACCCTCCCATGCTCAGGCCATTCTGATCAACGAAGGTGATTTCCTGGCCCGGGGCTGAGCCTTTGGTGGCTTGCCAGTTGTCAGGTAGAACAAACTTGACATCCTGATATGCCAACAAGGTTTGCGCGCTAGGTTCGCCCGGCCCTTGCCCCAGCCAGTGAATACTAAACCAGGCCGGATAATAATTCCCATAGTAGCCGGGGCTGCCGGATAGGCCGCTTAACAGTTCGGTCTCGGTGCCTCCTTTGAGCGGCGCCAAGAAAAGAGATCCTGCGGACATCCTATCCAAATGCAGAAAGACCAGGCTGACACCATCCGGAGAGATAACGGGCGCATAATCAGAAGTACCTGCAGTGTCAGTAGTAAGCGCCTGCAGGCCACTGCTGTCACCCAGCCAGATCCGCTGGCCAGGTGCCATCACACCCCAATAGCCTTTAGGCTGTCCCTCCCAGTTAAGGCTCTCAGCGCCGCGGCAGAAAACCACGCGGTAGGGAACGGTTTGCGTCCATACCGGTTGCGCATCTACCTGTCCAACGCTGCCACAGTCGTCGATTTTGCCGTCTGCCATGTTGGCGATGAACAGTCTTTTGTCCATGGTCGCTTCCCTGCCGCTGCCTTTAATGAAGGCTAACCGCTTGCTGTCCGGCGACCAGGCAAGCCACTCCGGATATGACAAACCGCAGCCCAGATCGAGTGTTTTGCCGGTTGTGCTGTCAAGCAGCTCGATGGCTACTCCGTCCGCTGACAAGGAGCCAGAGTTGGGCCTGAGGTAGTAAGCCAGGTATTCGCCATCGGGTGACCATTTGAACCCCGTCGCCCCCCAGGAAGAGATAATATCCCCCTGTTGGACAACCTTGTTCCCAAACTGCAGCAGGTTGAGGCGCTTACCATCGAGCACAATTCGATCAATCCGCAGCCCCTGCTCCGAATTGGCGGGAAACGATACCGCCAGACTCCGGCCATCAGGTGCCCAACCAAAATCTAAGGCGTCGCCGATCTCCGGCACGAGCGTGCTCGTCTTGGCCTCCCCGGCGGCAATCTGCGCCATCTTTATACTATACCCGGTAAATTGGGTTCCCGACGGCGCCGTTAAATAAACGATAGTGTTGTCTGTCGGCGACCAGGCCACAGTCATCTGATTGGACAAGGCAGGGACGAAGTTCTGATTGACCTGGTAGGCCCCGCTCCCATCAGCCATAACGACCCAGAGGTGGTTATCATCCGAATAGGCTGCATCCTGACCACGGCTGTCGTTTTGCAGATAGGCCAGCCACTGTCCGTCCGGAGACCAGCCGACAATGCTGACGGTTCCAGTATGGGTCACCTGTACGGGTGGTTCGCCATGTTCCTCTGTGTGCAAGAGCCACAAGTACCCGTTGCTGGTAAAGGCAATGTTTGCCGGCAGAGAGCCATCGCACAACCTGTGTACATTTGCAGTCTGTTTGGAGGCGATCTCCACCGTTTGCGTTTGCTCATCCCAGCTTGCATGACCACCGAGCGCTTCGGCAACAAACCGCACCGGGGCAAAGAGCCGGTCTTGCAGGATTATCGCGGGGAGATCAAGCTCCACCTGCTCGTCATTGAGCAAAGCCGTCCGGTTACCCACAATCAATTTAATGGTAATGTCATTCGTAGCAATGGTTGCCATACAATGGACGCTATCCCATTCTAGCTTAGCTCCCAGGGCGCCGGCCAAGTTGAAGGCAGGCGCCAGCACGCGGCCGTTCATGCTTACCGGCTGTGGATATCCCAGGTCGTTGTTGTCAACGAGCACTTGGGGACCAGAAGCTTGCGCCTGTGCGGGAACAATCGTAACCGCCAGAGCGCATGCCAAGACTCCAAGCAATACCGCTACAGCAATAACGACCTTACTTTTGCTCAACCGGTACATGTAGGCAAGACCTCCTTGACATGGTCAAGTTGCCCTTGGCCTCATTTCACTTTCAGCGTCCGCAGATATGCCTTTGCTTCATCACCGATACGGTAACTCTCAATCGCTTTTTGGATGGCTTTGTTATGCGTCCACTTCTCTAAACGCTGTTCCTGAATGTACGGCAAAGTCGCATCGTACTGTTTGACCAGAGCCGTGGAGAAATACCAGGCGATCATCATGTTGACATAGTATCCCTCCGACCGCACACATGCCACAAGCTCAAGCATCTCCGGCCGGAAATTGTCGTCGCAATAAAAGCTCATCAGCATTTCGATACCGAAGCGCATAGTGTAGGTCTGGCCAGATTTCAGCCAGACTTTTATCTTCTCGTAGAGTTCGGACAGATGCTTTTTAAATACCTTCGGTGAAATCAGGTCGCAGGTTGCCCAGTTGTCTATGTACGGTAGAAATGCTTCTACAGCAGCAATGGAGATGTCATAATCCTCAATAGTTTCGATCAGGAAGCCATGCAGGTTATTTTCCTCATGATACGTGTGCGGCAGGATTTTAAGAAATTCCAAGGCCTCCGGCGTTTTGGATAACTTCCGGGCGAGCTTCCGTAGCTCCGGCGTGCGAACGCCAATGACAGTTTCCGGTTTAACTGTCGGCATGAGTTTGCACTGAAATTCTTTGTATTTTAGATCCTGTAGCTCAAACAGCTGGCTTTGGACATCTTCTTCTACGCTGCTCATATCATTTCCCTTTCTCACCGGATAAATGTTCCTATGACAGAACCAGCCGCTCCTTCTCTCCGGGCCGGTCGTAGTGAAGCACGAGGTATACTCCGGGCACTTCACGCGCCTCCCTCATGAACTCATATCCTCGCCCAAGACCAGGGCTTCGATTCTTCCGTGTTATTCTTCAATTTACCGGAGCTTTCCTGCACTTTTTTGCCCAATTGTTCCAATAAAACTAAATAAATCAACGAACGCAGAGGCTTTTTTAAGCGCTGTTCCCGCGCTAAATTATCCCCCTCATTCGCGCGCCATGATCACCGTTTTCAGCAGCATAAGCCTGGCCGATTTTGTTGGCATAGTCTTGCTTCTTCAGTCTAGATGAAGCTGCGCCATCCTTACGCCTGTGGAATAACCTGCATGCAACATCTTACAACTAGTCATTATTTATCACTTATGGGTAATGATACAGTTTATCCCATACCCTTTCTTTTCTGATGATCTCAGACAGAGAGGGGGAAAAGAAGCCGCTCCCGAAGAAATAATATTTAATTCATAATACAGTGTAAGATTTCTTCCTGGGCTTGCGTAATCTAAGTAGGCCCAGCTGGGAAAGGCGGAACAAATTTGGAAGGGCACACTCCCGACCATGAACTGGTCAGGCAAACGCTCGCCGGTGACATCCAGGCTTTTGAAATGATTGTGGAGCGTCACCAGCAGACGGTTTACCGGATCCTGTACCGGCTATTGAGAAATAAGCAGGAGGCGGAAGACATCGCCCAGGAGGCTTTTTTGAGATGCTACCGGCACCTTGGAAAGTACGATCAGGACCGGCCATTCGCGCCCTGGCTGTACCAGGTTGCCACCAATCTGGCTTTGAGCAGGCTCCGTCACCTGGTGAAGCACCAATCGGTATCCTGGGATGCTTGCGATCACCGGTTCTCAGAGACCCAGGCGACAGAAACAGGCTGGCAGACCGGCCTGCCCACCAGAGAGGGGCCGAGCCGGAGCCTCGATCCGGCAGCAGCCTGGGAAAAGAGAGAGGCCAGGTCCGAAATTATCCAGGCCCTGAGAAGCCTCAAACCACCAGACCAACTGATCATCATCCTACGCTATTTCGAAGAACTGAGTTACGAGGAGATCGCCTACGTCATGCAGACCAGGCGCAACATCGTCGAGGTTCGCCTCTTCCGCGCCAGGCAAAGACTGCGCAATATCCCGGCGCTGCAGCAGGAATGGGGGAACGCCCAATGTCATCATCAGGATGGAGGAGTGACGGCATGTACACCTGTAAGGAAATAAGCAAGCTCCTCGACCTCTATACCGACGGCGAGCTTGATGAACAGCGCCGGCTCTTAGCGGAAACCCACCTGCAAGGCTGCCATCTCTGCAGCCGGCTGGTACGCCTCAGAGAAGAAGAGGCGCGGCTGATCCGCTCCGACGATCCGGTGCCCGCACTCTCCCCCGGCTTTACCAGGCAGGTCATGGCCAGCCTGGGCCCGGTCATGCGCTCCCCGGCCCAGGGGCAGTGGCTGTTTTCCCTGAGAAAGAGTTTGGCCAGACCCTGGCTCGCCCCGGCCCTGGCCGGCCTGGTCCTGCTGGCGGCAGTCTCCTACGCGGCCTCGCTGCACCTGATCACCGCCAGCCCGAAACAGGTTGCTTTGCAAAATTCACAGTCGGGTTCACAGGCTCAACCTCAACTGACTCTACCCGGGAGCATGACATTTTCGGCAGAAGGCGGCAAGGCCGCCAGCGATAACAGCAGCCTTAACAAGCAAGAACTTACGGGAGCTGTTGCCCCCAAAACGCCAGCCGACAGTGGTGAGGCCGACAGGGTAGCCAGCAGCAGGAACGTCACCCCCGTAGCCCAGGCTATCAGTCCAACAAACGCCACCAGTCCCACGGTTGACGGCGCATCGGACGCTCAAACGCCGGCGGCTGGCAGTATGCCGGATACCGGAACACCAGTACCGCCTCTGTTGAGCCTGGCCCCCCGGCAGAACAGCCTCGAAGCGCTGGAGCAGCAAGGCTACACGGTGTTCCAGCCCGGCTATCTGCCTTCGGGATACACCTTCGACCACTATTCCCTCTTGCCCGGAGGATCTGACAGCGCGCAGAACACTGACCCGCTCACCGGCAAGGAGCATATCCTGCTCAGCTATCGCAATATCATGTCCGGCGCCCTGTTGACCCTGGAGATCCAGGCCCTGGCCAACCCGGCGCCACCGCCCCAGATTGTTTCGAACGCCAATGCGACGGGCAGCCAGCAAACCGGGGCCAACCGGATCGCCCGGCAGATTCAGAAACTTGGCCATTACTTCATGCTGCAGGTAACTGGAACTATTTCGCCCGACGAACTGCAAATAGTAGCCGACTCCGTGAGTGCTTATTAACTGGAAAACTGTAATTGCTTATCTGCTCCATAGAAAGTGCTGAGACTGTTCAGGTAACACGAAAAAGAGAGGAGTGAACCAGATGGATAATTGCCGAAAACCATGGACTATCTACTGCCTGGCCACCGCCGCCATACTGTTGCTGGTTGCCCTGAGCCTGACCGGCGTCATCCGGCCGCAGCCGGTCGAAGCCAGTGGCGCCGAGCGCTTCAAGGACATCCAGGAACTGCAGGCGTTCATAGACAGCCATACCAAACTGGCCACACTGCTGAATCCAAATTACTATTTCTCGGCTCTAGGCGGGGTGTTGTTGGATACAGCACAGGGCCCGACCGTAAAATCTACAGCGTCCTCCGTGACCAACAGCGCTGCCGCTCCTGCTGCGCCTGGCGCAGCGCCAACCGGCGCGGCAACCGATTTTTCCACCACCAACAACCAGGTGGCCGGGGTGGACGAGGCCGATATCGTCAAGAGCGACGGCAGCTATCTATACGTGAAGTCCGGCCAGAAGATCGACATCCTGGCCGCCTACCCGCCGGATAGCGCCAAGGTATTGTCCAGCCTGACTTTTGACAACTCCCCGGTGGGGTTGTTCGTCTACGGCAGCCAGCTGCTGGTGATCAGCCAGCAGGAGCCCCTGATGAGGCCGATGATCGCCGTCCCGAACATCGTTGCGCCCGGCGGCGGCGCCTTTCGGCCAGCCCCCCTCTCTCCAGGTCTGAAAATATCCGTCTATGACACTGCGGATAAAACCGCTCCCCGGCTGAAAGACTCGTTTGCCATCACCGGGGCCGATTACGTGGACTCCCGGATGATCGGCGGCTATGTCTACCTGATCGCCAACACCCCGCTCAACCTGGGCCAATACCAGAACGACGGACAGAACGATGTCCGCCTGCCGGAGATCGTCGAGGGGAACGGCGGCGTCACCACCTTCCCGGCCACGGCGATCCAGCACTTCGACATCCCCTATCCCAGCTATAACTACACCATGGTGCAGGCCTACAATATGAATGCCCTGACCAGGAAGACCAGCATCTTTCTGACTGGCGCCACCCAGCAGGTCTTTGTGTCGGCCCAGAACATCTACCTGACTTCCCAGGACCCGGTCGACCCGATCCCCATCTTCCAGAAATACCTCGACCGCCTGACTCCCCTGCTGCCGTCCAGTCTGACCAGCCAACTGCAAGATCCCCAGATCCCGGAGGAGCAGAAGCTGGAGCAACTGGCCGCGGTGCTCGCCATGGGCAACAACACCGGGCCCGGCAACCAGGCAGAGATCGCCCAGGTGGTGTCGGAGTTGCGGCAAGACATGGTAAAAGCCCAGGACCAGACCCTGGTGCAAAAGTTCCGGATCACCGGCTACGATGCAGTATTTCAGGTCAAGGCAACAGTGCCGGGCCAGGTCCTCAACCAATTCTCCATAGACGAGCAGGACGGCTATTTCCGGATCGCCACCACCACCCGCGACCCGCAGAACTGGAATAATAGCAGCAACAATATCTTCGTCTACGGACCGGATCTGCAATTGGCGGGACAATTGACCGGCCTGGCTCCGGGCGAGCAGATCTACTCCGCCCGGTTCCTGGGCCAGCGCGCCTACCTGGTCACCTACAAACAGATCGACCCCTTCTTCGTGGTCGATCTGGCCGACCCGGCATCGCCGAAGGTGCTCGGCTACCTGAAGATCCCCGGCTTCTCCGACTACCTGCACCCTTACGACGATAACCACATCATCGGCATCGGCAAGGACACGACGCCCAATCTCCAGGAGAATGGGATGCCGCGCCCGACCGGGCTGAAGATCGCCCTGTTCGACGTCACCAACCCGGAGCAACCCAGAGAGCTCTCCCGGTACGCCTTGCCCGACGGCTCCGATTCCACGGCCCTTTACGACCATAAGGCCTTTCTGTTCAGCCAGGCCAAGCACCTGCTGGCGCTGCCCGTATCCTCATCGCAGAATATCGGGTCACAGTACAGCTACTGGCAGGGAGCCTACGTCTTCAACATCTCACTCGATCAGGGGATCACCCTCAAGGGCACCATCGATCACTCGGACTCCAGCCAGTTGCAGACCAACAACCAGTACCTGCTGCCCTATCAGCAATACGGCAACGTCCAGCGAATCCTATATATCAACGATGTGCTCTATACTGTTTCGGACGCCCTGGTCAAGCTCAACAACATCAACAGCCTGGCCGAGTTGAAGTCCTTGAAGCTCTAAACTGCCCGCCCGCTGGCATCTTTCGGACACCAGCCCGTGGTAGTCATCAGGTAAATACCAGTTAAGAACAGCAAAAACCGGCCACATCAGAGGGCCGGTTTTTTTGCCATATCTATATGCATTTCAAGTCAAACTCATTTTAAAGGGTGAGAGTACCGTTGGGCAAGTTTAGCAGCTTGAGGATATGCTCCTCCTCCCCGCTCTGAGCATTTATGTAAACTAGGAAGGTCTCGTCGGCCAGTTTGGTCTTGAATTCGTAGGCGAGCGATTCACCCTTGCTGGTAGTGGGGATTATGGCCAGCCGCTCCGACAGCACCTGGATCCGGGGGCTGAGCTTGGCCTGGGCCTGCGCTACCGTGACCTTCGGCGACGGCAACGCCCGCTGATGATGCGAGGTCAGATAGCCCAGGGCCTCGTATCCCAATACCTGCCCGTTGTCCAGGGCCACCTGCAGTTTGATCTGGTCCGGGTAGACCACCACGTCGCCCTGCTTGTAAGCAAAGGAGATGGTCAGCACATTCTGTTCGCGCAGGCTGTAGGTTGGCATGAAGTCTGTTAAACCACGGGAGTTGAGAAAGTTCAGGGCCTGAGCACGGCCCTGATCATCGGTGAGCCTGGCTGCAGCGACGGGGCGCGGGTTGAGCATGAACACCACGTGCCCGCCCTGCTTGCTGACATCTACGGTGATAGTGTCCTGGGGGCCGGGGCCCGTGCGCAGCGCCAGGCTGTAGGAAGGGATCTTCCCCTTGACATTCCCTGCTACCACCGTCTGCTGTACTGCCGCGCCACCCAGGTCAGCAAAGCCCCGGGCAATCTGCTTGGCCTGATCCAGGGAGACCTGGCCCCCGGTCAGCCCCTGTGGTTGGATCTTATCTATATGGTCGGAGAAGGGGCCGTCGTAGACCAGCACCGGCAGTTCTTGCAGCCGGGTTTCCAATTGACGGAAACTGTTGTCAACGCTGCTAATGGAGCCCTGGGGCAGCTTGTTGGCCAAACCGCTCTGGATCTCGGTCCAGTGGAAGGCGCCGGTGGCCGCCGCTCGCTCCACCGTGGACATCTCCTGGTTCAAGGAGACCGCTGTCTGGTAAAGCTGCTGCATCGTCTGCCAGTCCTTGTCGCTCAGGCTCCTGTCCTTGTTTTGTTTGGCCAGGGTATAGGCGTAGTCCCCGACCTGAGACAGGAACTTGGATGTCTTGGCCACCACATCGTGGGAAACAGGCAACTGGTTCAGGTTCTCCTGGGCGGCGTTGGCATTGTACCAGAGGTCGGAAAAAAGGGCGTCCATCTGGTCCGGCGAGCCGCTCACCAGTCCCTTGGACAACAGCGCTTCGACATTTTTAGTGCGCTGCAGGGTATCATAGAAGGCCCGGCTGTATTTGTTCTGGAGCAGTACATCCGCCTGACGCTTTGCCCGTATTTGACTGATTCCCCAAAAGGCGGTGGCCCCCCAGAGAATGGCCAGGGCGACAATCGCCACGGTGGAGCGCGATGCTTTCATCCTAAAACTCCTCCTTGACAGTAAGCAGATGCCGCATACAATCCTGCCGGTGGCAGATTAAAAGCTTACAAGGCAAATACGTGCTGCCCGATCTGGGTCAGGATCTGCCTGGTCCAGATCCAGGGGCTGACAGGTTTGGCAGGATTCCAGAAGTACAGGGCGCCGTAAGTGGGATCCCAACCGCTCAGGGCGGCGATGGCCGCCTGGATCGCCTGAGTGGTGGGCTGCCGGTACCAGATAAATCCGTTGGACACCGATTCAAAGGCATCGGGCTGGAAGATCACACCGGATAGAGTGTGCGGAAAAGCACTGCTCTGCATCCGGTTCAACAGCACTGCGCCCACCGCCACCTTGCCGGCATACGGTTCATCCCCCGCCTCTCCCATGATCACCCGGGCCAACAGGTTCACGTTGTCCATATATGATTCCGGGGAGGCCTCTGCGATCGATTGCAGCTGGGCATCCGGCGTCAGGTGAGGAACGAAGGGACCTGGCATTTTAAAGTCGAATACATAGTAAACAGTACCGGCGATTAGCAACACCAGGCAGGCCAAGGCTGTCACGAACCCCAGCCGTTCTTTCAGACCGGTTATCTTCATCCGGGAACCCCCTTGTCAGGCAAGTCTCTGATCGACATCCATTCCGATCAGCATCCCTAGTGTGCGAAAAATCAGTTCTCCTTATGCAGTTCCCATGTTCTGAGAAGAGGAATAGCCGTGTTTATAGCGAAAATTGTTTTAAAACATAAGGGGAGCCATTGCGATGTCCATAGTCGAGTCCAAGCTCCGTTCCGGCCTGGTGAAGCTCAGGCTGTACGGAGAACTGGTCATGTTCAGCCACAGCCTGTTCGCCCTGCCTTTCGGGCTGCTGGGGATGCTGCTGGCAGCAGACGGACTGCCCAGCCTGCACACGTTTTTCTGGATCCTGGTGGCCCTGGTGGGCGCCCGGAACGCCGCCAACGCCCTCAACCGGCTGATCGACCAGCGCTACGACGCTGCCAATCCCCGCACCGCCAACCGCCATTTGCCTCGCGGCCTGATCAGCGGTGGCGAGGTGCTGGGGCTGAGTATCTTGGGTTTCGCCCTGCTGCTCCTGGGGGCCTGGCAGCTCAACCCGCTCTGCCTGCTGCTGTCGCCGCTGGCAGTCCTGATCCTGGTCCTCTATTCCTATACCAAACGATTTACCTGGGCCTCGCACCTGGTGCTGGGCTTTGCCTGCGGTATCGCCCCCACTGCCAGCTGGCTGGCGGTGACCGGCAGTTTTGCCATCCCCCCCCTCCTGCTCTCCGGGGCGGTCATGTGCTGGGTGGCCGGCTTCGACATCATCTATGCCACCCAGGACGTGGAGTTTGATCGCCAGGCCGGGTTGCACGCCATCCCGGCCCGGTTCGGTGTTCGCAACTCGCTCCGGATCTCCAAGGGCCTGCACCTGTTGGTGATCCTGCTATTACTCCTGGTGCCAAGATTTCTGGCGCCGCCCCAGGCCACCCTTGGCCTCTTCTACTATCTCGGCCTGCTGGTGGTGGCCGGCCTGCTGTTCTGGGAGCATTTATTGGTGAGACCAGATGATCTTAAAAAGGTGACCATGGCAGCCTATTATGTCAACCAGGTGATCGGGGTCACGCTGATGCTGTTCGCGGCCCTCGACATCTTTATCCGATAGCTAACCGCTGATCAAAGTCTGACAGTCAGGAGCCCAACCAATGTCCACCAACGTTCATTCCGCCCGCATAGAACTGCTCGCCCCGGTCGGCAAGTGGTCAGTACTGGAGGCGGTGATCGCCGCCGGGGCTGACGCCGTCTATCTGGGCGGCAAGAAATACAACATGCGGCTGCACCGCAAGGATTTCAACTTCACTGACGAAGAACTGCGGTCCGCGGTCGAGTATGCCCACGAGCGGAAGGTCAAGCTCTATGTCACCGTCAACAACCTGCTGACCAACGCCGAGACCGACGACCTGCCCGACTACCTGCGTCACCTGGAAGAGATCACCGCGGACGGGATTATCGTCCAGGATCTGGGGGTGGCCCAGCTGGTACGAGAGCTGGGCCTCAGGATACCCCTCCATGCCAGCGTGATGATGAACGCCCACAACCTGGAGGGGCTGCTGCTGCTAAAAGAATTGGGCATCAGCCGAGCGATCCTGGGGCGCGAGGTCACCCTGGCCGACATCAAGCTGTGGCACAGCCAGACCGATTTGGAGTTGGAGTACTTTACCCACGGGGATATGTGCTTCTCCCAGAGCAGCCAGTGCTACCTTAGCGGCATGCTGTTCGGCGAGAGCAGCAACCGCGGCCGCTGCCTGAAACCCTGCCGCTGGCCGCTGGAATTGGTCGACCGGGAGACCGGAGCGGTGCTGGCCCCCGACCCGGGCAGACCCGGCATCCCCCCGACCGCAGGTCCCTATTTCCTGGCAGTCAAGGATATCTGCCTGCTGCCCTTCCTGCCGGAGGTGATCGACGCCGGAGTCTGTTCCCTGAAGATCGAGGGGCGGATGCGGGAGGCCGGCTTCCTGGCTGACCTGATCGGCTTCTACCGCCGGGCCCTGGACCGCTATTACGCCGACCCCTTCGGCTATCAGTTCGACTGGGATGAATTCCGGGAGTTGGAGCAAAAACGGGTGAGGGATATGAGCCCGCTGTATGCCTTCGGCAACCCGGGGCCCAGTTCCGTGGGCTACACCGGTGAGCGGGAGCCCCGTTTTTTCAGCAGTCCCGTGCGGGAACCGGAGATCACCGCGGCGGATCTCCCTGTCAACCCCCTGCCCGGCCCCGAGCCCTGGCCGCATGAAGAAGTCCGGCCGCTGCTGGCGGTCAAGGCCGGCTCCCTGGAGGCCGCCCTGGCAGCCCTGGAGCAGGGGGCCGACCTGATCTATACCAGCGGCGAATCCTTCCTCAGCCAGCCCCAGCCCTGGCACCTGGGCGATTTTGCCGAACTGCTGGTTGCCGCCCATGACCAAGGCTGCCGGGCGGTCATCGGCACGCCCCGGATTGTGATGTCGGCGGAGATGGGAAGGGTACATCAACTGCTGTCGGCAATCCGTCAGCTGCAGCCCCCACCGGACGGGGTCCTGGTCACCAACCTGGGCACCATCTATGCCGCCAGATCAACCGGCCTGCCTCTCTATGCGGACTACTCCTGCAATATTGCCAACGGCCGGGCGACCGCCCTGCTGCAGTCCGCTGGGGCGGTCCAGGCCACCGTACCGCTGGAGTTCCGGGCGGAGGAGATCCTGGCCATGCCCTCACAGGCCGCCCTGCCACTGGAGGCGGTCATCCACGGCCAGCTTCCGGCCATGGTCAGCGACCACTGCCTCCCTGCCGCCCTGCTAGATGGGGCCACCCGCTTCCAGATCTGCAGCGGCGCCTGCCGCCAGCACCGGTTCGGACTGCGGGATACGGCGGGCATGGTGCACCCGCTGGAGATCGACACCAGCTGCCGCAACCACCTGTTCATGGCGCACGAACTGGCCCTGCTGCCCTACCTGCGCTCCTTTTACGGGGCCGGATTCCATAGCCTGAGGCTGGAGATCCCCGGTTACAGCGCCGCGGAGGCGGGGGCGGTGACCGGCCTCTACCGGGAGCAGATCGACCGGCTCTGGTCAGACCCGGAGACCTATGCCTTTAAAACTGCAGACTGGGAACAATTACTGCAGGCGAGATGTGCCGCCTTTGGCACCGGCCCCTATACCCGGGGAGTCCGGGTCAAGGAATAATATGCCGATCTGACGGGCGGACCGGAGAGTGCGGCGCCCTCAAGCTGACGAATCTGTCCTCGTTTACCAAGGAAGGAGTGTTAGCCGTGACAGAAGGCTTCATGGGACCGGTGGAGATCGTCAACAAGAAAAAGGAGTTCATCATCCCCTGCCTGAATCACTTCTACCAGGAACCGGTGCAGTTGGTGCGGGGGCGGGGGCAATACCTCTACGACAGCGACGGCAGGCAGTACCTGGACTTCTTTGCGGGTGTCTCTGTGATCAATGCCGGACACTGCCACCCGGAGATCACCGCCCGGATCTGCGCCCAGGTGCAGACCCTGCAGCATGTCTGCAATATCTACCTGACCCAGCCGATGGTGGAGTTGGCCGAACGCCTGGCCCAGATCACGCCGGGCCGGCTGCAGAAGAGCTTCTTCTGCAACAGCGGCAGCGAGGCCAACGAGGGGGCGGTACTGCTCGCCCGCCTGGCCACCGGCCGCAGCGAGTTGCTGGCCCTTCAGGATGGCCTGTGCGGGCGCACCTATCTGGGCATGAGCCTGACCGGGCTGAGCATGTGGCGCACCGACCCCCACCCGGCCGGAGGCATCTCCTTCGCGCCCAACGCCTACTGCTACCGCTGCCCCCTGCACCTCACCTACCCCAACTGCGACCTGGCCTGCGCCGATGAGATAGCCCGGGTGATCGAGACCTCCACCTCCGGCGGGGTGGCCGCCCTGATCGCCGAGGCAATCCAGGGCAACGGCGGCATCATCGTCCCGCCGCCGGAATACTTCTCCCGGGTCAAGGAGATCCTGAATAAATACGGCGCCCTCCTGATCATCGACGAGGTCCAGTCCGGCTTTGGGCGCACCGGCAAGTGGTTTGCCATCGAGCACTGGGGTGTGGCGCCGGAGATCATGACCGTGGCCAAAGCCCTGGGGAACGGGGCGCCCATCGGGGCCTTTATCGGCGTTCCGGAGGTGGCCGACAGGTATACTAGGCCTGGCGCCTCCACCCTGGGAGGCAACCCGGTCTCCATGACTGCCGGGCTGGCCACCCTGGATGTTATCGCCAGGGAGAGGCTGGCCGAGAACGCCGCCCAGCTGGGCGCCTTCGTGAAGGAACAACTGCTGGCCTTACAGGAAAAACACCCCCTGATCGGGGAGGTGCGCGGCCTGGGCCTGATGCTGGGAGCAGAGCTGGTGAAGGACGGCAAGGAGCCCGCAGCAGTCGAGGCCGACCAGGTGCTGGAACTGCTGAAGAACCGGGGCGTCCTGATCGGCAAGAACGGCCGCTCCCGGAATGTGCTGGCTTTTCAGCCCCCGCTGGTGATCACCAGAAGCGACGCCGAGGCGATGCTGCATCACCTGGACGAGGTGTTGACAGAAGTGGAGCAGGGGTCGCGCTAACGAGATAGGTCCGGGGAAACCGTGATCTATTAAGGCACAACAGGACCATACCAAGGGAACCATGCCCCTGATCTGCTGACAATAATGTGAGCGCGAGAACCGTCCCCGTGCTCACGTACCAAAAGAATGTGAGCGCGAGAACCGTCCCCGCGCTCAGAAGGAGGGTGGCAAGATGCTGTTAGGGGCGCACATGTCCATCGCCGGAGGCGTGGATAAGGCCGTTTTGCGCGGCCAGAGCGTCGCTTGCGAAACGATCCAGATCTTCACCAAGAGCAACCAGCAGTGGCGGGCCAAGCCCCTGGAAGCCGATGAGGTGGCGCGTTTTCAGGCGGCCCGGGCAGCCTCCGGGATCGCTCCGGTCTTCGCCCATGCCGCCTATCTGATCAACCTGGCGACTCCCGACGACGACGCCTGGGAGAAATCCCTGGAGGGTTTTATCGTCGAGGTGGAGCGCTGCGCCCTCCTCAAGCTCCCCTTTATCGTGCTGCACCCGGGCGCCCACGGGGGCGCCGGTGAGGAGGCCGGTTTGAGCCGGGTCACCCGGGCCCTGGACGAGTGCTTCAACCGGACCGGCGATACTGCAGTGATGGTGCTGCTGGAGATCACCGCCGGGCAGGGCTCCAGCGTGGGCGGCACCTTCGAGCACCTGGCCGGGATCATGGAGCACAGCCTGTATCCGGAGCGGCTCGGCATCTGTTTCGACACCTGCCACGCCTTTGCTGCCGGGTACGACCTGCGCACCCCGGAGGGCTACAACGAGACTATCGAGTCCCTGGACCGCCTGATCGGGCTCGAACGCCTGAAAGCCATCCACCTGAACGATGCCAAGGGAGACCTGGGCAGCCATCTGGACCGCCACACCCACATCGGTCTCGGCAAGCTTGGCCTGGAGGCCTTTCGCCTGCTCCTCAACGACCCCCGCCTGCAGCACCTGCCCATGGTCCTGGAAACCCCCAAGGGACCAGACCTGAAAGAGGATGTCATGAACCTGTCCACCCTGAGGAGCCTGGTCCGGGAGCAGTGATTCCCTGGTTATAATCGGCGCCGTTCAAAAATAGGATGGGAAGAGACTACTATATGAATAAAGGAGGGCCCAAGCCAGTGCTCGCTCTGGTTAACGGCAAGATACTGACCATGGAGGGCCGCATCTACGACAGGAACAGCGCCCTGCTCGTTGCAGGCGGCCTGATCGTGGATCTGGGCAGCGATAGACCACTGCCACCGGGAATCCAATTGGTGGATGTCAGCAATCACTACGTACTGCCAGGTTTTATCGATGCCCACACCCACGTGGGGATCATCGAAGAGATCTACCGGGTGGAAGGGGATGACGCCAACGAGTCCTCGGACCCGGTCACGCCCCACATGCGGGCGATCGACGCCATCTACATGGATGACCTGGCTTTTCAGGACGCCGTGCAGGCCGGCATTACCACGGTGATGACGGGGCCCGGCAGCGCCAACGTCATCGGTGGCGAGAGCCTGGCGATGAAGACCCAGGCCCGGACCGTTGACCAGGCCATCCTGAAAAACCCGGTCGGGATCAAGGCAGCCATGGGCGAAAACCCGAAGCGGGTCTACGGCGACCAGCATAAGGCGCCGATTACCCGCATGGCCACCGCCGCCCTGCTGCGGGAGGCGCTAGTGAATGCCCAGAACTACTTCGCCAAGCTCAGCCGTGGCAAGGATGACCCCAGCAAGCGTCCGGACCGCGATCTGAAGATGGAGGCTCTGCTTCCGGTGTTGAAGGGGGAACTGCCCCTGCTGGTGCATGCCCACCGCAGCGATGACATACTCACGGCCCTGCGGATCGCCGATGAGTTCAACATCAAAGTCAGCCTCCAGCATGCTACCGAGGGCCACAAGATCCCCGAAGAGCTGGTCAGGCGCGGTGTTCCCGCGGTGGTGGGGCCCTCCCTGAGCACCCGGGCCAAGGTGGAGTTGAAGGACCGCACTTTCGCCACCCCGGGGGTGCTGGCCAGAGCCGGGGTAAAGGTGGCCCTGATGACCGACCATCCGGTGATCCCGGTGCAGTACCTGTCCCTGACCGCCGGCCTGGCGGTGAAGGATGGCATGGACGAGGGCGAGGCCCTGAAGGCGATCACCATCAACCCGGCGGAAATCCTCGGTATTGCTGATCGGGTGGGCAGCCTGGCCCCGGGCAAGGACGCGGACGTGGTGGTGCTGACCGGGCATCCCCTGGACTGGCGCACCAGGGTGGAACTTGTATTGGTGAACGGAGAGATCGCCTACGCCAGTGGCGCCTACGCCGGGCTTCAGAATCTGATCGGCTGATCATCCAGGCTGCCCCGCTGAGACCCGGCGCCTCGTCATGGTCCGGCCGGAAGCGGGCATACTATCCCAAAAAGGGGTCCTTGCCTTGGATGAGACCAGAGACAGGCTGGTCGAACTGATCAGGATGATGCCTGAAGACAAGCTGCAGGTAGTAATAGAGTTTGTCAACCGGCTTTTTAACGATGCCCAGGAGGGAGAAGACCCGGACGACGAACTGTTAATGACCTGATGCAGGCCGCTTTCATCCCGGTGCAGCAGTTCGGCGATCTGTTCAATATTTACTAACAGCGCGGGGGACAACCCACCGACGTCCAGCTCCACCTCGTGTCTCATGGCCAGCTTCAGGGCCCGCTCCACGTCGTGGTGCGGCATGATCCCCACGGCCATAGTCGCCGGCTGAATCTACCAACCTCTCCGGTGGGCGTACCGGCGATGTTCCACCATCAGGCAGCGGTCATGGACGACGCAGAGGCCCCGGTTGACGGCATCCCTGATGGCTTCACCGGAGGCGCAGTTGAGCTGGAACCAGATGATCGGAACCCCCCGCTCGACAGTTTCCTGCACGATCCCCAGGGCCTCCCCCGCTGGTCGGAAGAGATCCACCAGGTCCACCGGCCCCGGAACATCCGCCAGCCGGTGGTAGACCTGTTCACCCAAGATATATCCTGAGGCGTTGGGGTTGACCGGAATGATCCGGTAACCCGCCTCTTGCAGATAGCTGGCCACATGGTGGCTGGTTTTGTTCGGGTCCGTGGACAGACCCACCACGGCGATGGATTTGACACCCGCCAGAATGGCGTCGATCTCCGCCTCGGTCACAGCAACACGTCCGGCACGCAGCTCCACTTCAGTCTCCTCCCTCATCCGCCAGCGGGTTATCCACCGACCTGTTTTAGCGCTCCATCCTAGTATCCGCAGTGCCTATCACATGAAGAAGCCCCGTCTCCTCGCTGGAAATATTCTCTTAGTTGATTATGTTAATCAATGACATCAACCCAACTACCGCATCTCCTTTCTATGATCATAAATAATTTATTTTTTATGTCTAATTGGCAGGAATATTTGACGACCCGACGAAAATATAAGATAATAATTATTGAGAACCATTATCATTTGAGGAGCATAATCTGTGTCATCCACCCAGCGATACTACGACTTTGCCATCCAGAAGGGTCAGACGCTGCTGTCGATGATCACCGACATGGGGCCAGGTTTCCTGGTCACCATCGGTTTCATCGACCCGGGGAACATCGCCGCCAACGTGGTGGCCGGCGCCCACTTCGGATACACCCTGCTCTGGGTGGTCTTGCTGGGCACCCTGCTGCTGATCCTGCTGCAGGAGATGTCAGCCCGGCTGGGCATCGCCAGCGGCCTGTGTCTCAGCGAGGCCACCAGGAAACTGGTGGGCCCCGTGGCCAGCATACCGCTGGGGATCATCGCCGGCATCGCCTCTGTCTCCACGGTGGCTGCTGAAGTACTGGGAGCGGCAGTCGGCCTGAACATCCTGTTTCACCTGCCCCTCGCTCTCGGGTCGGTGCTGGTGGCAGCAGCTGCCGGCCTGGCAGTCTGGACTTACGAGTACCACCATGTGGAGGACCTGATCATCGGGATCGTGGGCATCATCGGTTTCTCCTATCTGATCGAATTGTTCCTGGCCCGCCCTGAGTGGCATCAGGTGCTGCTTCATACCTTCGTGCCCCAACTGAACGCCTCCAATGTCTTCATCGCCGTCAGCCTGCTGGGGGCGATCGTGATGCCGTCCAACTTCTATCTGCACTCTGCCATCATCCAGGGCCGGAACTGGAGCGGCTCCAAGCTCAAGCGCGAGTTTTTCGACACCACCGTCAGCATGGTGATCGGCGGCCTGATCAACGCAGCGATTATCGTGGTGGCAGCCAGCGTCTTCTATCAGCACGGCGCCCGGGTAGACACCCTGGAGCAGGCGGCGGATACCCTGATTCCTCTGGCCGGGGGCGTGGCGCATCTGCTGTTCGCTATAGTCCTGGTCTTCGCCGGGTTCTCATCGGCCATCACCGGAGCCATGGCCGGCTCCTACGCTATCGGCGGCTTCTTCTTCCACCCACCTTCGGAGGGTGTCCTGCCGTGGCACCACGAGACTCGCCCATTCCGGATCGGTTTCCTGGTGGTCTTGGTGCTCGGAACGATCATCCCACTGCTGCCCATAAATCCCCTGCAGGTGATCCTGGCCAGCCAGGCAACCCTGGGCATATTGTTAATCTTCTCGGCAGTGCCCCTGCTGTTGCTGATGCGCAAGCGGGAATACGTGGGCAGCTACCGCAACGGGCCGCTGTTCAACTGCCTGGGCTGGTTGGCGGTGGGCGTGCTGGTCTTCATCAACTGCTACCTGCTCTTCGTCTTCTTCTTGCCGGTGGGTTGAAATGCGCCATGTGAGGGGCGGATATCAATGCCCAATAGCAAAACTGCAAAACCTGATAAAATCGCCGCCCAGGTGCTGCAACGCCTGCAACAGGCATACCCGGACGCCGGCCCGCGCCTGAGATTCAACAACCCCTACCAGTCCCTGGTGGCCTTCATGCTCTCAGCCCAAACCACCGACAATCAGGTAAACCGGGTTACGCCGGCCCTGTTCGGCAGATATCCAGTACCTCAGAGCTTGGCGGAAGCCGACGTTGAGGAGGTTGCCGGGCTGATCAGATCGGTGGGGTTATACCAAACCAAGGCGAAGCACCTGGTAGCCGCCGCCAGTCTGATCATGCAGCAATACGGAGGGACCATCCCGGACACCCTAGAGGCGTTGCTAGCCCTGCCAGGAGTCGGGCGCAAGACTGCCAACGTGTTGCTGGCCAACGCCTTCGGCAAACCCGGTCTGGGGGTGGATACCCACGTGCACCGGGTCGCCAACCGGCTCGGCCTGGCAGCGGCCAAGCTGCCCGAGAGCACTGAACTGCAGTTGAAGATGCTGATCCCGGAACAGAAGTGGGGGTTGGCGCACCACCTCCTGATCTTCCACGGGCGCCGGGTCTGCAAGGCCCGGATGCCGGATTGCCCATCCTGTATTCTGGGCGACCTCTGCCTTTACCGCCATTCCCAAAAATAGCCCGCCTTCCCCGGTCTGCAAACAGAGTAATGTTAAAACGGAGCAGTGGCAAGTAATTGCCGGTCAGATCAGGGGTATGTATCCGGCTGCTCAGCCTGAGGCCCCACCCTTACAGAAGGGCAGGGCCTTTTCATCTGAAACGGCAAGATCCGCCTATGCGAGGAAGGTGGAGCAGCAAGGGAAGGAGCTATTTTGAGCCACAGATAGATAATCGCTGATTTTCCTGGTGTTAAAAATCTTTCGGGGAGATCCCTTGAATAGCCTGTTTCAATTTAGATAAATTAAATTTCTGATCCTCCGGCCCTTTAGAAAAATCATTATTTAACGCCTCAACTGCTTCCTGTGGCATTTTTAAATAATTGTCTTTTTTGATCTCGGCAGTCTCTTCGGTTTTTTCGGCATCACCACCCGGAAAACCTACTTCTTGCTCTCTCAGATGATTGATCTTTACCGAAAGAGATCCCTCCCGGATTATTTCCTGCAGATCACCAGCTTCGGGCGGGAGATGTTCTTCTGCAACTTCTCCTAATAATACCACAATCCCGCTAGATAATCCCTGATCACTAGCTTCAGGCTGGAGATGTTCTCCTGCAACCGCCTGCGCATCTTCCAGAACCGAAGGCATCCGCTCTCCCGTCTCGCTTCCAAACTCCGGTTCTATCGGCTGGCTCTCTAATGGTTCATCGGTTTGGTTCTCCCGCTCCGGTTGAATGTTCCGGCTTTCTGGCCCTGATTCAATGATCTGGTTTTTGCCCTGCTCTCCATTCAGGTATCTGCATAAAAATGAGCCCATCTCGTCAGCCATGTCAGCTGTTCTATGGCTAAAATGGGATAGATACTCCATCAATATCGGATTGTTTGCATTATCAGAGTCTCTGATGACACGATCGATGTTTGTCCAGCCCTCCTCGAAGATGGTTCTGGATAGTATTTCTATGTAGTTCGTATTATTATCGAGACTGGATATGGCCAAATACGTAATTGAACGATACCTGTATGGGTGGTGTTGGATGCTGCATCCTTTTCTCTTGAACTTGCCGAACAGTTTCCTGTCATCCCCTTCGCGCACGAAGGCAATCGGCTTCTCTTTTAAGTTCCATTTATTGGTTATATATTCATGTATAGGCTCCCAGTCATCCTGAAACAGATGGAGAACGGTAATATCAATCAGATCGACTATAATTTCTTTATAGGTCTTACTCGTGATTTGCAATTGTTGGTTGCTGATCTTCTTTCTTATCAATGCTTCAATCAAGCGTTCCGGATCCTTTAACCTGGTTATAACTGAATGGACATTTTTGACGCTTTTCAGACAATCTGAAAAGTAATTTTCTAGCGTATGGAATTGCGGCATTTCTCTTAAATATGCATCATAGACTTCACCTAACTGATCCCATTTTAAGCCAGATCGATTATACTCACCCTCATCAATGTGATACTTTTTTAAAAATGCTTGCTGATCATTTAAAATATTCATACTATTACCTCCTTTAGTCCTCATCATTTGTAAAGTTACAACATGGCGACTACAAGATCCCTATCTCTCTGAAGAATAAAAACAATGAGCGGTAATCACTGTCAGAGTTAGCATCCTTCACCTTCTCGACCTCCCATCGGCATAGACTAATCTACTGAAATATTGTACATTCAACATCATTACTATATTATTATCGGCTGCAATACCGCACTAGCTTAGCGTTAATAGAAATCCGCAGTTGCCAGCTTGCGCCACCAGGCATGGATCGCTGACGCGCTGTCTTTACCAATGCCTACTGTTTTCATTTATAGCACAGCTCCTACTATGATTTCCATTCCGGCAACCAGGCTGCAGGTTGCTTCCCTGAAGGTGAGGAAAAAACCGTTTTCAATATTATCGACGGAATGTTCTTCGTTGATATCCAAGTTGCCCCCACATTGATGCGATATAAACGTGTCGTGTCTTCATGCTCACCGTTGACTCCTTGAAAAACAGTGAACATGTACTCAAAGCCGGTGTTGCGGAGTATCTTGAGCATAGTGGCATTATAAGCGCCGTACGGGTATGCAAAGTAAGGAGTCGTGTGTCCGAGTTCGCTTTTCAATGTATCCTGGAAAAGCTGGCTGTCGGCAAGCATCCGATCCTCATATTCCTGATCTGTCTCTTCGTGCCCCGTCTTGAGATCGACGATCCGGGCAACTGTTGCCGGTTTGACAAAGTTTGGCCTTGCTGTCTGTTCTGGTTGATGCTGGTTATAGGTATGCCCCCCGATGGTCACAAGCCCACTCTCCTCAAGCTGCCGCACTTCCGGCCAGGTTAGGTATCCTGTCACTCTGCCGGTGTCATAACCAATTATAAAAACAGCTGCAGGGGCGTTGTGTTTTTTTAGAACAGGAAAGGCGTATTGGTATACCCCCTGATACCCGTCATCAAAAGTTAAGGCGATCGCTTTCTCAGGCACTGTCGCCCTATGCTCCATAAACGCCGCCATCTGCGCAATGGAAATGATATGAAATCCTTCCTGTTGCAGCAGTGTCAAATCCGCATCCAAACGATCGGGGGTAACGTTGATATCTTGATGGCTGTTGGGATTTACATCATGATACATCAGAACGGCTACTTTATTTTTGTAAGTAGAGGGAATCTGAAGCCGCTGCTGTTGTAAACCTGCAAGTGATATTTTAGACACATTTGATGGGGCGGAAACAGGCGAACCTGGTGCCTCCCTGCCATAAGCAGAAACGAGAGGACTCGGCGCTTCCGCGCTATAGCTCGAAGAAAGGGACTGCCAGGGAAAACCCGTCGTCTCCCCGTAAAGACCCGCATGGAAGCTGGCTGTTGATAATAGAATGAAGGGCACGATAAAAGAGAGCACAGTTCCGCATCTAGGCGCCTTACTCTTTTTCTTAAGGAACCGGAAGCACTCCCCGACAGCAGTCAGAGGGCTGAGCCTCTCGCTGGGAATGCTCCCCGCAGCCTGTCTGGCAAGGCGCAGATCTTTCAAACGGGCTATTTCCTCTTCTATTTTCTTTTGTTTCGTGACGTCAGTTCCTATACACAAGAAGCAGGATTCTTGATTTAAGACAATTAGCTCTCTTGAAAATAATACACAGAACTCCCGGCCCGATCTATCAGTAAACGTCCATTCAAAGTTCTTAAAGGAAATCCTTTTTTTCAGTATATTTTCGGTTTCTTCGCTTACAGTCTCCCAGCCCAGATCTTCATCATGATATCCGATAACCTTGTTGCGGGATGCTCCGGTCACATTCAAAAAAGCGTCATTGACATCGATATACCTGTTATCGATACATGACACGATAGCCATGGTGCATGAACTGCAATAAAAGATTTGCAAAAATTGTTCCTCCGCTGCGCGGAGGGCATCCTCTAACTGCCTATGCTCGGCGATCTCGGAAAGCACCCCGATAACACCATCATAGCTGCCATCATCGTTAAAAATAGGGATGCAGCATACATTTACCCATAAATCAGTTCCGTCTTTGCGGAGAAGCTTACATTCAATCCGCTCCCTAATGCCCTTCCTACAGCGCAACATTTCCTCCTCAATGTTCTCGCGCCATTTCTGGTTCAGGAATAAACGATCGGGCGTCTCCGCCATTTCGTCAATCGTATACCCGAGCATCTCGGCCATCTTCCGGTTGGTAAAGATCGTGTTATTCCTATCATCAAGAATCCAAATTCCTTCATTACGCCTATCGGCTATCCAGCGGCGGATATCCTCGCTATTATCTAATAGCAGATCTGTTTGCTTGCAACTATCATTTTCCGCCGGCAGAGCTTCTTGCCTCTTGGCCAGCCAATCTGCCCGACGCTGAATCTTCAGGTCCAGATCATCATATGCCCTGCGCAGTTTTTCTTCTGTAATCTCACGTTCGGTGATATCGCTGATAAATATCACTCTGGCAGAGCGGTGATGCAGGTTGATTACAGAGACCTTGATGGAGATAGGAAAATTTGAGCCATCCTGCCTTAACCCCGCAGTCTCAAGAACACCTGTTACGGTTTCCTCATGTTTCTGCAATTTTATTCTTTTGATGAACTCCGGCCGGCCATCAGAAATAATATATTCGGCCATGGTTCGATCAGACAACCCGGCGCCCTCGCTCAGGCCAAACATATACGCACAGATCCGGTTGGCAAAAAGCACTTTCCCGCTGCGGAGACAGACGGCTATGCCCACTGGCGCCTTCTCGGCCAACAAGTGAAACCGCTCTTCAATCACATTCCAACCCCTCTCTCACCGGTTGGCAGGCATCAAGACAGCGCCCAATGCGAGCAATCACAGAGACAGTGCGTCAAAACCTCGATTATTGAACACGGCCGTCAGTATCCGGCATCGAAATACATATGAGGGCATCGCTACTTAACCCATTCATATAATTATCGTCTACTTATAAAATAAATTAATGCCGACTTCGCAGTTCCTCGTACAAAACACATCGTTTTGTTTCTCATTGTTACCGCGATTGTCTGTTATACCGCCAGGTTTATTCTTCATAAAGTTATTGATTCCCTCTATTGCGCGCTTATTTGATGCTATAGCCCTATGATAAAACTTTCGTCAGGGATACTGCTTCTATCCGCCCCTCTATTAAAAACAAGTTTGGCACCAGTATTCCCCGAGCGGAATAGGATTGATCATCCACCCGCGAAAGGGGGAGGCATAATGGCTGTCCTACAGACCGAGTTTGATCAGAAATTGGCGGCATTCCTGGCGGAATGCTGCGTGCAGACATACGAACAGTTTAATAATAATGGCAGCTTTACAGTACCGGAGGGCTATAGCCTGGTGGAGAGTTTTCAGGCGGAGGCAGCAGGGGCGACCGAATGGTTCGGCTTCATCATCAGCTCTGGGGACAAGATCGTGGTGGCCTTCCGGGGCACCCAATCAAGCCCGGACTGGGCCGCCGACCTGGAAGTGTCGCAGACCACATTTATCTTTCCGGAGGCGAGAACTCATACCGGTTTTACCTCGATCTACACATCCTGCCGGGAGACGATCCTCGCTGCCCTGAACAGGCTGCCGGGCTCCGCCCGGCTTTTTGTCACTGGACACAGCCTGGGCGGGGCTCTGGCGGTATTGCTGGCCCTGGACGCCAGTGTCAACACACCCTTCCGGCCAGTGATGTACAACTTCGGGGGGGCCCGGGTGGGCAATCCCGGTTTTGCCTCCCGGTACAACAGCCTGGTGGCAAACAGCATCCGGGTGGTCAACGCCTACGACGTCATCCCCCTGTTGCCGCCAACTGTGATCAAGTCCTCCCTGACGGAACGGGCCTGGTTTTACCGGCACGTGCGCAGCAAACACCGGATCCGTGTACAGACGGGTGACATTAATAAAAACCACCTGATTGAAACCTACTTAGATGCCCTGCTGCTGCAGAATGATCAGGGCACGGCGGATATCCTCGGGCAGGGGAGCAGTAAGGGCGATCGCGCACCCGGTCCGGGGGTGGGTGAAGGTAAGTTCGCCGGCATGCAGGGCCTGCCTGGCGATGAGCGGTGAGGGCCAGCCATACAACTCGTCGCCGCAGACAGGGTGGCCGGCAAAGCTGAGATGCACGCGGATCTGGTGGGTGCGGCCGGTCTCCAGGCGCAGCAGCAGCAGGGTATGCTGCGGATAGCGCTGCCAGACCGCGTAATTGGTCACCGCAGGCTGACCCCCAGGGGCAACCACCCGACGCCGGGACCGGTCCTCCTGCCGGGCGATCGGCGCCTCGATACGGCCCTGGTCCGGCGCCACCGCCCCTTCCACCAGGGCAAAGTAGCGGCGCCCAACCTGATGCGCCCGCTGCTGGCGAAAGATACTCTGGTGAGCGAACTGGTTCTTCCCGATCAAGACCAGGCCGGAGGTGTCCTTGTCCAAGCGGTTGATCGGCCGGAACAGGGCGCTGCGCCCCGTCTGCTGCCAGTAGTAGGTAACTGCATTGGCCAGAGTCCCGGCCTGGTGGCGCTTGCTGGGATGGACCGGCACACCCGCGGGCTTGTCCACCACCAAGAGATCCTCATCCTCGTATACTATCACCAGCGGCAGCGCTTCGGGGACAATCCCGCTCTGTTCCCCGAGCTCCAGGTCGACAGCCAGCAAGTCGCCCGGCTGCACCTGGAAATTAGTGAAGACCGGCGCTCCGTTGACCGTGATCTTATGCTGCTGTTTCAGTTTCACCACCAGGGAGTGGGACAGCCGCAACTGCGAGTAGAGCAGGTCTTTCACGGTCTTACCATCATCCGGCATCTGTGCTACATAGGTTAGCAACTGCCCCATGAAAATCATCCTCCACCAAGGCCCGGAATTAAGAAGGCTCAGTTTTCATTGTAGTTGTCGCCAGCGCCTCCTGTCAAAGCCAAAAAGCCCTTCGGCTGCTGCCGGAGGGCCGGGGATAATCTTGGGTGTTGGGCATTTAAAATCATCTGTGGTGGTGAATGTAGGATCCGCCGTCGAGCGGAATGTGCGCCCTCAACGTGTGATCGTTATGCGACATAGATCCAGCCGCATAAACAGTGTAATACCTGTTGGGCGTGAGCGTGGCATTGGGCACGGTCAGGATCGTGCTGCTGGTGCCGGATCTATTGAAGTAAAAGGTGTGAGTGCCCGGACGCACGTGAACGTAATCGCTGACATAGCCATAGTCGCAGCTCGGCCAGAGAGTGCTGTAACCGTCACAGGAGACATCCAGGGTGCCACAATCATGCGACAGGTGCACGAACCGCACGCAGACATTGCTGACGGTTGGCTGCAGGGCATAGCAGGAATCACACACCGGCAGCATGACAATCCGGGGGTAATAGCCGGACAGAGTGCAGGTATAGATCGATGATACGGGAATGGTGACAGAAGTGGTGTAGACCGGGTACACACGGGTGCCCGCATTGTAGACTGAGACCGAATAATCGCCGGGCTCAAACTCCTCGTAGTCTGTGAACCCCCCATGCACAATGTGCGACGCCACTATCCGGTTGTTAAAGTAAACATCGACCGGCGGTCCAGCCGTCATGCCGTGAAAGACGCGAACGTGAGACATAAGTTCCAACCCTCCTTATGAACTGCAAGCAACGATCTTGAACTTTCACCCTTATTACTTATAGTATGAAGCTGATTGGCTTCTGGTCGCTGGCAAAGGAAAAAAATCGCCTTTTCGACTCCCGGATTGCGGGCATCAGATGAACAGCAAGAATTACCGGATCATACCCGGGCTGATCCGCCTCACGAGCGTCAAGGCCCGACCACTTTTCAGCTCAGGCTGTAAAAATAAATAAGAGCCCTGATGGCTCCAATTGTCTGGGCAGTGCAGTAGTTTGCCTGATCATGGGATTATTAACGTAGGCTGTACTTGTCTTTCCCCTCATCCCACACCCAATCTCTAACCTCATAAAACCCGCTGGGAGTGATGACGCTCTCGATTCCGGCATTGATAATCAGGCGTTTGCACATCTCACAGGGCACACAGGGATGCACTATTTCTCCGGCCTCCACGTCAAAGCCGTTGATATACATGGTGGCATCGATCATGTCCCACCGGGCAGCCGAAATGATGGCGTTCATTTCCGCATGCACCGAACGGCACAACTCGTACCTTTCCCCGTGCGGTACGTTCAACTCATTACGCTTGCACTTGCCCAGATCGCAGCAGTTGGCGCGCCCCCTGGGAGCCCCCACATATCCCGTGCTGACGATCTGGTTGTTCTTGACAATGATCGCCCCGAAATTTCGCCTCAGGCAGGTCCCTCTCCTGCTGCACTCCAGCGCAATATTGAGATAATAATCGTTCTTAGAGATACGGATGGTCATTGCGCCCACTCATCCTGATATTTTAAATATATCTTTTCTGCATAAACGATAAATATCCTGCCTCCCACCGGATATATTCCCGCAGAAATAAGCACCATCCCTCAGCAAAAAAAGGCATCCTACAGCATGGAGCCTTTTTTCGACAGGGTAATTGCCAACACTATACGGCAATCAATTTTTAAGATATAATTAAAAAATTGACACGTTAAACCTTTTTTTACTTTTATTTGCACCTTATTATACCATAAAGCCCCCCGCTATACAGAGACGATCAAAACTCCTGACGATTAGAACTTGTCCGCGATCGGGAGGAGATCGTGGGGACGGAGAAATGTTCCCATGCTTGGCATGGAAAGCCGGAGGCGATCAGAAACGGAAGGCGATCAGCAAGATTTACAGGAAGAGCAGGCCTATCTGGACAAGGTCCTGGCATTCATCCGGACGGAAATAGAGACGCAGAATAAATTATTAGCAGCCAAGAAAACCCGGCTCATTGCCTCCAGGAGGGAGATGTGGGAGGAAACTACGCCTGTTGCGTACGACTTTGCCCAGCTTACCGAGATCAATCAATACTTGTCAGAGCTCAACACCCAGACTGCTGATTATGGCGCTACTCTGAAGCAGATCAGGAACTACCAGAAAATCATCGGGGCGCCGTATTTCGGAAGATTTGATTTTAGAGAAGACGGCTCGGCCAGCAGAGACCAGATCTATATCGGACTCTCCAATGTCATGGACCGGAAAACAGGTATGATCTTCGTGTATGACTGGCGCGCCCCGATCGCCAGCATCTTTTACCAGTACGAATTGGGCAGAGTCTCATACAATGCCCCCACCGGAATCATTACCGGAGACATTTCTTTGAAGAGGCAGTATAAGATACAAGACTCGCGCCTCAAATACTTCTTCGACTGCAGCGTCCTGATCAACGATGAAATACTGCAGGAGGTGTTGAGCCACAACGCCTCCCCCAGAATGAGGAACATCGTTGAAACCATCCAGAAGGAGCAGGATCTGATTATCCGGGACACCACCAACGAACTCCTGATCGTACAGGGCGTGGCCGGCAGCGGCAAGACCTCCATCGCCCTGCACCGCATCGCCTTTCTGCTATATCTCAGTATCAATGCCAACGTCAACGCCAATGATTTTTTAATCCTCTCCCCCAATGCGGTGTTCAGCAAATATATCTCCAGTGTCCTGCCTGAACTCGGAGAAGAAAACGTCAAACAGATCACATTTGATGATATCGTGACGGAACACCTGAATGGCAGAGTGAAGACAGAAACCCGGAGCGCCCAGCTGGAGTCGCTGATCATCCTGCAGGACCTCGAGGATGCAGTATCAAAGAGCCGGCAGATCCAATTCAAGGGCTCCAGAACATTCATCCTGATCCTGGAGCGATTGATGCGTCACTATG
>Ga0187886_1000454_pt1 | contig 49294 bp, 45 predicted proteins | sample June2016WEW_20_1_FD_133001 | JGI IMG/M metagenome (GOLD analysis project Ga0187886, IMG submission 133001) | Peatland microbial communities from SPRUCE experiment site at the Marcell Experimental Forest, Minnesota, USA - June2016WEW_20_150 | ecosystem: Environmental > Terrestrial > Soil >... | reverse complement strand
CTGGGTCTTATCGTTCTCCAGCAGCCACGGAACCGAGTCTCCATTTAGTTTGTCTTTCCAGCTAGGCATGGTCAATTATTGACTTTTACCTCAATCTTAGTCAAGCCGCCGCATTGAATCATATTAAGTGTTATCGAAAAGGTAGTGGTTGCGTCAAAATTAGTGTTACCGAAAAAGGTATTGGAGGTAACGGTGACACAACGCAGCATTTAGAGTATGTCCATGCAATACGAGCCAGGTATTTACGGGGTTCAAAACTGGAGAAGGGGAAGATACTGGATGAATTTGTGCAGGTAACCGGTATGCACCCGTAAAGCAGCTGACCGGTTACTAAACACTACGAGCCGAACTAAGGTTGGTAAAAGACGCGGTCGGAGGCCCAAATACAGTCATATACATTTCGGCATATTCGCTTCTCATCCAACGGATTATACCACATAAGCGCACTTTCACTTTAGTGAAAATGACATCCGATGGAGGGCTCTTCTTTTTGATTTTTACTTTTACTCTATACCTCTTTTTAGCTATAAAAAAGCCCCAACTGTAATTAGTTGGGGCAAATTCGAAGCTTGGTGGAGACGGGGGAGAGTCGAACTCCATCATACCGACTTATTTTTAACGTATTAAAACAGAGGCGGGCGCTGGTAGTCAAATATCTGGAATGAAAATAATATAAAAATTGCTGGTACATTAAATTCATCAAAAGTCACAAATTACTTTTTTGTTGAGCGAAACTTGATTTTGAACACATCATAATACCAGCGATCAAGATAATTAACAATGTAAATCGGATTTCGTCCAGGTAATTTACTATCGCCGATTTGTGTTATAATGTGGTTAAATTCTAAGGATAATTCACAATGGTTATACCGCAGAAAAACATTGAGCAAAAACGACTGAATTTAACAACAATTTCCTGGGGTGAATTCACCTGGGATGATATTGTGGAGCCTTCGGAAGAGGCAAGAAAGTATCTGGCCGAGCATTATAATTTCCACCCTATGGACCTCGAAGATTGTTTTGGCCGTCGGCAGCTTTCAAAAGTGGATGTTTATGGCGATTACCTCTTCGTAATTTTTCACCTCCCGGTTTATGATAAGACGACTCGTATAAGCACAATCCGCCAGTGGTCGGCATTTGTCGGCGAGAAATACCTTGTTACCCTTCGTCCCGGGGTACTTACAGCGATGGATGAGTTACGCCGTGAGTGCGAGTTTAATGAAGAAGCCAAAAAAGAGTATTTTAGCCAGGGCTCCGGTTACCTGTTGTACCAGATACTTGACCGGGCCGTGGATTCCTATTTCCCGGTCTTGGACAAGATTTTAGGACTCATGGACGATATAGAAGACAACGTCTTTAATGAAGAAATCGAAGCAGCTAAGGATATCAGCTTCCTGCGGAGGGACATTGTAACCCAGCGGCGTGTTATGTTCCCGACGCGAACTCTTTTAGTAGAGTTGGAAAACAAGCTTAGACGTTTCGTCAAAATGGATTTATCCGTCTATTATGGTGATCTCATGGACCATATGAACGATATCTGTGAGACTTTGGACGAATGTAAAGAAATCATTGATGTATTTGAAGACGCGGACTATATTTTCGGTCAATATCGGGCCAACCATACCATTCGTACTCTAGCGGTTATAGCCACTATCGCATTGCCTGTTATGGTTGTTGCCAGTCTTTACAGTATGAACGTGCCATTACCCGGAGGGATAGAAAAAGGCGGCCCTTTAGCTTTTATTTTACTATTGGTAACTATTTTCGTGATAATCGGAACTTTATTATTCTTCTTCCGACGCAAGCATTTAATATAAATCCAGATAGATTGTTTGATTGAGTCTGATACTGTCCTATCATTACTGCATAGCGCCAAACTTCCGATAGAACCATTTTTTCACAATTTCTACTAACACCAGGTAAACAATAATAAAAGCAACGAGAATAGCCATGAAGTTCACCGGCAATGACACAAAGCTGAAAAAGTTCCCAAAAAAAGTGAAAGGCAGTATTAAAGCTATTACGAGAATTATTACTATATTAAACACCAGGAGCTTACTTGGTTTACTCTTGTAAAAAGGTATTTTCCTCGTTCTAATGACAAATATCACTAATGTCTGTGTAAACAACGATTCAATGAACCAGGCTGTCTGAAACAGGGGCGCCGATGCATTAAAGACAAAGAGCATGACAAAAAAGGTCAGAAAGTCGAAGACTGAACTGATAGGTCCGAAGGTAATCATGAAGTTTCTTATAAAAGATGTATTCATTCTTTGAGGCTTCTCGATATATTCCGAGTCTACATTATCGGTCGGTATCGAAAGCTGTGCGAATGAATAGAGGAGATTGTTTAGCAGTATTTGTATCGGCAACATTGGCAGGAACGTTAAAAAGAGCGATGCCGCCGCCGCGCTGAACATATTACCGAAGTTGGAGCTGATAGCCATCATGATATATTTCATGGTATTACCGAAAGTTTTTCTACCTTCGATAACACCATCCCTGATTATTTTCAAGTCGTTGTTCAGCAGAATAATCTCTGCGGTTTCTTTGGCGATATCGACGGCATTGACCACTGAAATACCAACATCAGACACTTTCATAGAAGGCGTATCATTGATACCATCTCCGATATACCCAACGACATGCCCATTAGCTTTCAGCGCATTGATTATCCGGCTCTTCTGCGCCGGGGTGACTCTCGTGAAGATATCAGCTCTTTCTACAACTCTAGCCAGAGCAGCATCATCCATAGCTTCTATTTCACTGCTTCGTACGATATTTGTGGCTTCGACCTCAATGGTACGAACGATGCGTCCAGAATCGCCTGTTTGGTCATATCTCTTGCCGCGACGAAATTGAGATACCTGGAAGCCCAATTGTTGGCTAATCTTGCTGGCGACAATCTCGTTATCACCGGTTAGAACTTTGAGCTTAACACCTGCCTGTCTTAGCAACTCAATAGATTCCCCGGCGGTTTCCTTTAGCGGATCCATAAAAGCGATGAAGCCCAGGAAAACCATGTCGTTTTCGTCGGCTACGGCATAGGCAGGCTTACTCCCCATTTTTCGGTAAGAGACACCGAGAACCCGGAACCCCTGGGAGCTTAGTTGATGATATTCCCGCTCAATCTTGCTTTTAGTCTCACTTGTTAGGTCATTTACCGTATCATCAAGCTCATAGTGGGAGACAACGCCGGCGATTTCTTCAGGAGCTCCTTTGGTAATGACGAGGTTTTCCTGATTCTCAACGACCACCACGGAGAGTCGTTTCCGAATGAAATCAAATGGGATTTCATCAATCCTCTGGTACTTGTCGGGATTAACTTCTTTATATTTAAGTATAGCCTCATCAAGCGGGCTTTTTAGCCCCGTCTGGTAATGGCTGTTAAGAAACGAGTAGAGAAAAACTTTCTCAGAATCCTTACCTTCTATATCTACATGCAGAATGACAGTAACTCTATTCTCGGTTAGGGTGCCAGTTTTATCAGAACATAAAACGTCCATGCTGCCGAAATTCTGAATCGATGACAAACGCTTTACGATAACGCCCCTCTTTGACATATTGGTGGCGCCCTTGGCCAGGTTGATGGAAAGAATCATCGGCAACAGCCCCGGTGTTAATCCTACAGCCAGAGCTACAGAAAAAAGCACCGATTCTAGTGCGCCGCGTTTAAACAAGGTGTTGATAAGGAATACAAATATTACGAGGACAAAGGTTACCTGCATAATAAGATAACCAAATCTTCTTAGTCCCCTTTCAAACTCGGTTTCAGGTTTCTTTTCGAAGCTCTTCCCGACAATTTCTCCATATTGGGTGGAGCTTCCGGTCTGAACAATAATTGCCGTTGCGGTACCATTAGTTATCGATGTTCCCATAAACAAGTAGTTATTCCATTTACCGGTATCCGCGACGTTTGTATCTCCAAGTGGTTCGGGACTTTTTTCGGCCGGGAACGATTCCCCGGTCAAAGCGGATTGGTCTGCGAAGAAATCTTTGGCGCTGATTACCCTGGCATCCGCCGGAACGATGTCTCCGACGGTAAGGAGTATGACATCACCAGGCACAAGTCCCGAGACTTCAATTTCCTGCTTTACGCCGTCTCTAAGCGTTGTAGCCGTTGTCGCTACTCTCCTTTTTAACTCCTCTGCTGCCCTTCCCGCCCTGTATTCTTGGGTGAAGTCAAGAATCACGCTCACTAAAACGATAGCTAGAATAATAATGGTATTGGAGATGTCTCCCAATATGCCCGATAGAATAGCCGCAATGATTAATATAATGGTTACCGGACTTTTAAAGTGCGAAAGAAATTCAATAATAACAGATTTTTTCCTCTTTTGAGAAACCTCATTGGAACCATAAGTCTCCAGACGGTTTTCCGCCTCTTCAGTGGTAAGTCCTGATGTTGACGTACCAAGCCGGGTCATAAAATCACCGGAAGCCAAGGATAATATCTCTTTGGTGCTTATGAGTTCCGCACCATTCGAATGCTTTTTTTTATCTCGGTGATTTAGCATTAACGCAACCTTCGCTTTGTTGAAATTAGAATGGTTTAGTAATTCATTGCTTTTTTACAGTTTACTCCACCACTGCAACGGAGACAACTTCGTCTATAATTGTCGATGTGTAAAAAGGATAAAAGTTGGAACTCCTAGTATTGGTCAGCGCGCGTCCGGATATCATTCACAAGTTCGGGGTTTAATAATACGACTGTAGTTTATATAACACGTTTAAATCAAGCGAAGGTTATCAACTCGATTGATTAGTAGGCTTCTGCAACCAGATAAACACGCCAAGGTCATCTAGCTTAATCCGGTGTGCTTCCTTAAAATGAGTCTGGCTGAGAACCTCCTCGATGTTTTGTTGTGTATACGACTTACTTAATGAATACTTAAGACCCCAGCACAAAAACCAGGACTTGATATGGCGAGAGAATTCATTTACTTTCTGTTTTAGCACATCTTTCCGCGTATCGTAAACAAGGGCTAGCTGACCAGGCTTTAGAACACGATAAATCTCTTCAAATACTTCGATGGGCTTATTCCAGCGATGTAGCGATCCACTTGATATGATTAAATCGAATTTAGCATCCTCAAATGGCATGTCAATCGCGTTACCATGCAGAAGTGTAATTCGCTTCGAGAAACCAGCTTTTGCAATATTTTACCTACCAAATACTACCATAGTTGCCGAGATATCCAAGCCAACAATATTTACTCGAGTATTACGCTTGGCAATTTCAATTGAGACAAAAGCTGGTCCAGGATCCACCTCTAGAATTGTTCCTTCTCCAATTACAGCCGCCACCCGATCAGCGATGTTGGCATAAGCTTCTCGCATTGTAGGTTTATCTTTGGCAAACTCAGCATATTTAATAGCGAAATAGCCCTCGACGCCTTCTGAGCGGAGTAGTTTTAGATTTTGATTTATATCGGGCATACTACTATCCTAACCATTACCATAGTGATTTCATTTTATGCTAACGGCCTCTCCGTAACAAGTGAAGCGACGAGACTCAAATGTCGCCAAGATAGAAAGTTTTATCAGAATTATTGGGTATCCGTGCAGTTTTGCTCATCGCTATAATATTTCCTATAAAAAAGCATTCAGCGATGGATCAGAATTAATCACTGAAGCGGCCGCAACAGTTTTTATAGGAGGCCTTCCTACCCAAACAAGTTTTTTCCTTTTTATTTTTTCGGATTTGGGAGTTACTTGTGTAATATAGCGCGTTCTTGAAATTTCACATTATGACTTTTTGTAAAATACACTAAAAAGCGCTAACCACAAAAGCTAGCGTTTAAGTTGATCGGTCTGGAGACGGGGGAGGGTCGAACTCCCCGTCCAGAAGAAGCTGTCCAGGATATGCTACAAGCTTAGTCAACTCTTTAATCTTACCGGGCTCACCTCAACTGACCGAGTTAAGTCCGGCCAGCCGATAAATCTTTCACCGCCTCTATCGGCATTAAAGCGATGGCACCCCCACTTTTCGGCACCCAATCCTGACCCGTCGGGGTGGGGTCAGGTTGGATGGCAACCTATGTTAGGCTGCAACCATTACTGGTTCTGCGTTTGTTTTTTGCCACCAGTTTTAGGAGGGAGCGGCACCTCCGCCTGCAGTCCTGTAACGCACCTCCCCTGTCGAAACCACGCGTCCCCGTTTTTTAATGTACTACTTATATTCTAACGACTTTTTGTCGTTCTGGCTAGCTCTCTTTCCGCCTCACGGCGGCTGATAGCCTCACGTTTATCATAGAGCTTTTTACCTTTAGCCAGGGCTATTTCTACCTTGGCGATACTACCTTTAAGATACACCCTGGTCGCCACCAGCGCAAGGCCCCTTTCCGCCACCTTGCCGGTGAGGTTTAATATCTCTTTCCGATGTAACAAGAGCTTGCGGGGCCGGGTTGGCTCATGGCTCATATAGCTGCTGGCTTCATAGCGGGCGATATGAGCATTATAAAGCCACAGCTCGCCACGCTCGGGACGCACGTAAGCATCACCAAGACTGACCCGCCCGCCACGCACCGACTTTATCTCCGAGCCGGTGAGAGCGATGCCTGCCTCGAAGGTCTCGCCGATAAAGTAATTATGATAGGCTTTACGATTGGTGGCGATATTTTTAATAACCATACCCTTAAATCATACCATATTAAGGAAATACCAATAACTAAGATACAAGAAACAAATATATTTTCAACAAGGCAGACCGGCCTATTGTCTATTCCACGGTAACGCTTTTAGCCAGGTTCCGGGGGAAATCAATCGGGCAGCCGCGCTCCTTAGCTACAAAATAGGCTAAAAGCTGTAAGGCGGTTAGGTTCACTACCGGCGAAAATAGCGGGTCGATATCCGGCACGGTAATGACAACATCCGCCAGTTCTTTCATAGTGTCATCGCTTTCATCCGCCAGCGCGATAACCGGCGAATGGCGGGCTTTAATTTCTTTGATACTGGTGACGATAGCTTCATAGGTATTATCATGCGTGACTATGGCCACAACTGGGGTTTTTTCACCGAGCAGCGCGAAGGGACCGTGCTTCAATTCGCCGGCGGCGTATCCCTCGGCGTGGATATAAGAAATTTCCTTAAGCTTTAAGGCGCCTTCCAGCGCCACCGGGTAATTGATGCCCTTGCCGATGTAAAAGACGTTTTCATATTTAGCCAGCATTTTGGCGTGAGCGGCGATTTTCTCTTCGTTATCCAACACCTGCTGCACTTTTACCGGCAGCTGTCTTAGTCCCAGGACAAGCTCATCAAGTTTTGCTGCATCCACCTTGGCGTAAGGCAAAGCCAGCCAGTACAGCGCAATCAGCTGGGCGATATTGGTCTTGGTAGCCGCTACGCTTATCTCCGGTCCGGCGCGCGTATAAACTGTCTTATCGGCAACGCGAGTGACGGTGCTGCCGACAACGTTGGTTATCGCGATAATGCGGCTGCCTTTTCCCTTGAGTCTTTTAATAGCTTTAAGCACATCGCGGGTCTCACCGGACTGGGTGATAACGATTGCCTGATTCCCGGCGGATGACTGGCCGCCATAGTTAAACTCATCAGCCAGCTCGACCCTTACCGGAACATCCAGCAGACCTTCGATGATATATTTACCTACCAGGCCGGCATGATATGAGGTACCGCATCCCAGGATGATGATATTACCCAAGCCGCCGCTATCCAAGCCAGCAAGGTCAACCACAGGTTCCGAAGTTGCTAGATATTCAGTTAGCGTATCACGGATGACCTTAGGCTGCTCGTGGATTTCTTTGAGCATAAAGTGCTCGTAACCGCCCTTCTGGGCATCCTCCATACTCCACGTTATTTTATGCTCTTCCCGCTTGATGGCGGAGCCGTTTTGCCTAACTTTTACATCGGCGGCGGTAACCACGGCAATATCGTCGTCTTCCAGGTAGATAACGCGGCTGGTGTAGTCCAGCAAAGCTGTTACGTCCGAGGCGATATAGTTCTCCCGGTCGCCGATGCCGATAATCAAGGGGCTTTCCTTACGGGCGGCTACCAGTCTGGTCTCGCCAGCCATCATAGCAATCATTGTATACGCTCCATCGATTTCCCTCACCGCCAGCGCCACTGCTTTCTCAAAATCGCCTTCGTAATACTTTTCAATCAGGTGCGGGATTACCTCGGTATCAGTTTCTGAAGCCAGGACATGCCCCTCGGCGGTCAGCTTCTCTCTCAATTGCATAAAATTATTTATCGTGCCGTTGTGGACGACGGCAATTCGCCCTTGACAGTCGCAATGGGGATGGGCGTTAATCTTGGATGGCTCGCCGTGGGTCGCCCAGCGTGTATGCCCGATGCCGGTCCGTCCGTCGTGGGGCGCCAGTATTTCCGCCAGGGCTTTAACGCGGACGACATCCTTATAAACCTCAATGCCACTATTGGCGATAGCGATGCCGCAGGAATCATAGCCGCGGTATTCCAGCTTGCCCAGTGAGTTCAATAAAATCGGCTGGGCTTTTTTATCCCCGATATATCCAACGATGCCACACATTTATATCAATTCCTTAAATATATTCTATCTCTTCACTATTCCTTGATTACAAAATCCCTCTCACTCTCCCTTTTTCAAAGGGAGACGAACTCATTGTCCCCCTTTCGTAAAGGGGGATTAAGGGGGATTTTAGCTTTCCCCTTTTTAAACTAATAAACCAAACTGCGGTCAGGCAGCCGGCCGCTTATTAATTTCATGAGCTGAATCTGACAGTAATTACCGACAATTACCCCCGGCTGCGCCGTGACATTGCTTTCAATTTTACAGTCCTCGCCCATGATAACGCCGACATTTATTGTAGGGCTTTCGTCATTGACCCTGACCTCGCTCGGCCCGCCGAGGGCGGTAAACCTTCCTTTAATAACGCAGCCTTTATCGATAACGGAACCGCTGATAAAACAGCCGGGGCCCATGTTAACGTCGTTGCCGATAACGCTGTTCTTTATTTGAGTAAAGGCACCCAGCACGACGTTATCACCAATACTGGTCGAAGGCATGACGCAAACATGGGGTCCAACATCGCAGCCCCGCCCGATAACCGCCGGACCGTAAATACATGAGCCTGCGCGGATAACCGTCCCCTCCCCGATCATCACCTTCCCTTTGACAATGGCACCATCCTCGATAGTGCCGCCCAGTGCCACCTCGATGTTTTGGAGGATAGCATTGTTAAGACTGATAACATCCCACGGATAGACGACATCGAGCCATGTGCCGCCGGTCTCCACCGCTTTAAAAGCATAGCCTTCAGCGAGCATATTATTCAAAACATCAGGGATATCAAGTACGTTTTCCGTATAGTCAAAAACATCTTTTGTGAAGGCATAAATGCCGGTGTTAACCAGATTGCTCCCCGCCTCTTTGGGTTTTTCTACTATTCCCTTTATCTTGCCCCGCTCGATATTCACCACACCGTACCTTACCGGGTCGTTGACTCTTTTTACGAGTACGGCAGCCGGTGCGATTTCCGCAAAATCGGCGATGGTTGGTGCTTCTATAAGGTTATCGCCGGGTAAAACCAGAAAATCGCCCTTAACTATATCCTTTACCTGCATCAGCGCATGGGCGGTACCTAGCTGCTGCGCTTGAGTAACGTAGGCAATATTCACACCAAACTGTTCCCCCGAACCCAGATAGTCGAACACCTGCTCCTTGCGGTAGCCGACCACGAGAATAATGTCACGGATGCCGTTCAGGGCTAAAGACTCAATGATGAACTGCAGTATGGGCTTATCCGCGATGGAAATCATCGCCTTGGGCCTGGTAACGGTAAACGGTTTTAATCTCTGCCCCTCGCCCGCCGCCAGAATTACTGCTTGTTTCATAGTCCACCCCTCATAATAGCTTACTATTCGGTAAAATATTCCCCCGCGCCACCACCCCCGGGCCGATAAAGGTATTATTGCCAATCACCGTGCCTATGTTAATGCAGGAGTTAATCCCGGTTTTAACATTATCACCGATGATAGCCCCCAGCTTATTCCGCTTGGTATCGACACCGGCTACGTAGATATTCTGCTCGTCGAGTCTTAAGTTGGCGATTTTAGTGCCAGCCCCGAAGTTGCAGCCCTCGCCGATAACGCTATCACCGACGTAGTTCAGATGGGGCACATCGCTGCTGCTCATAATGATAGAGTTCTTTATCTCAACGGCGGCGCCGATATGACAATCATTGCCGATGGTCGTCGACGGGCGGATATAGCAGTTAGGCCCGATGCGGCAATCCTCCCCGATAATAACGGGACCCTCGATATAGGTGCCGGATTTGACGACCGTGTTCTTGCCGATGACGACCGCTCCCTTCAAAATCACATTTTCTTCCACCTCGCCTAGGTTATCTGACTTTAACACCACCATCATCATTTCATTAGCGCGTAACAAATCCCAGGGGTAGCTGAAATCCTGCCATGATTTTAGCCGTAGATAGCGGAGTCCGGTCTTCCCGCCCATCAATATTTTCAACGAATCGGTTATTTCATATTCGCCCCGCGGCGATTTCTCCGTCTTGGCGATAGCCTTAAAAATTTCCGGTGTAAACAGGTACAAACCGGCGTTAGCCATGAGGGAAGGCGGACGCTGGGATTTTTCATAGATACCAACTACTTTATCGTCGGAAAGCTCGACGATTCCCAGCCCGGCCGGGTCTTTTACCTCAAAAACGCTCATGGTGCTGTGGGTGCTTTTCATCAGCCGCTTGATATCCCCGCGACTGACGATGACATCGCCGTTAACGACCAGAAAATTACCATCCACTATAGTAGATACCATCCGGATTGCATCGGCTGTGCCAAGTTGTTTACGCTGCTCGGAATAGGCTATCTTTACCCCCCACTTTTCCCCGCCCCCGAAATAGCTGCGTACCTGCTTATCACAATAGCCGACAACGAAGATAAACTCCGAGATGCCCGCCTCTTTGGCTTCAATAAGGAGATGCTCCAGAATTGGTTTGCCCACAATAGGCAGCATCACCTTGGGTCTGGTGGCGGTAAGAGGACGCATACGCTGGCCTTCGCCGGCCGCTAAAACAACTGCTTTCAACTCGCTTTCACCCCGGTATCTATAGATTCTTTAACTAACGATAGACAGCTATCATAAAGCTGCCGGGCGCGCGTTTCGGTTTTTGCCTCAGCAGTGATTCTTATTTTTGGCTCGGTGCCAGAGGGACGTACCAGCAGCCAGCCGTCAGTGAAATTCAGCTTGATGCCATCGATGTTTATCACCGAGAGTGGCTTGAGCGACCGCAACTTAGCTTCAAGCTGTGACATGGCTAGCCCCTGGCTTTCGACACTGCCGCGAAACAGCGGATAAACCGGAACAGCATCGACGACTTCCGAAAGCTTATTTTTAGCCGCCAGAGCGGCAATCTGCGCCGCGGCGTAAATACCGTCGGGACACAATGAAATAGTGGGGAAAATCCAGGCCCCCGACGTCTCGCCGCCGAAATCGCCGCCTTTCCGCAGCTCCTCGGAGACAAAGCTATCGCCGATTTTCGTACGCCTTATTTTCAGGCCCATCTCATCAATCGTCAACGAAGCATCCAGCGTGGTCACGATATCTTTAGCCCCCACCGCCCGAGCTAAAATGACCAGCATAACATCGCCGGTGATAAACCTGCCCTGGTCATCCACCGCCATCATACGGTCGGCGTCGCCGTCATGGGCAATACCAACAGCGGCGCCCGACTTTTTAACTAAGTCACTCAATTCCTTTAAATTGGAGGTGACGGGCTCGATACCACGAGGGAAAAAACCGCTGGGATAGCAATTCAAAGTCACCACTTCACAGCCGAGCCTTTCGAGCAGACGCGGCGTTATTTCCGATGCGGCACCGCACCCGGCATCCACCGCGACTTTAACGTTCAACCCTGATGGAAAGCCGGGTAATATGCCTTCAATATGGCTTTCCAAAGCTCCTTGATAAACCTCGCAATACTTAACCTGTTCCCAGTCGGCAATATCGTATGATTCGGCTAAAACCATCTCTTCTACCTGTAGCTGCTGCAGGGAGTCAAAGGACGAGCCATCCGGGTTGAACAGCTTGATGCCGTTATATTCCGGGGGATTATGGGAGGCGGTAATGACTACGCCGGCATCGAATTCCCGGGTAATAAAAGCAACCGTTGGTGTAGGTATCATCCCCGCATCCTTACACCTGGCGCCGGCTGCCAGCAAACCGGAGATAACGGCATGTTTCATGGCGTCGCCGGAGGTACGGGTATCCCTACCGATAACGACATCGTGATAATTCTTCCCGACAGCCAGCCCCACTCTAAAAGCGATGTTGAGCAAATCCTTGCTGAAAAGGGCGCGTATGCCGGAGGAGCCAAAGAGACTCATATTACATTAATTCTACTACTATCGTATTAAATGTCAACCAAGCGAAACTCTAACACGATAGCATGATACCGCGATTGTCCTTATATAGTAGACTGCTCTAGAAATTGAGTTACATCTTGCAGAATATCGAGGAAGTAATATAATTAAAACTGTATAGGGGGGAAGATATGGTAGAGCTAAACGAAAAAGAAAGCGAAAGTGTAAGCACCTATGACGAACTGCTGCCCGGGGAAATGGCTTCCAAGGCGCAGGATATAGGCATTAAGAAAGCCAATCTCGACTTTTTAAGCACCTTTGCGCTGGCGGTATTAGCGGGAGCTTTCATCGCGCTGGGGTGTATCTTCTTTACGATATCCCAGACCAATGGTGGCGTCACCATTCCCTGGGGTATCAGCCGGGTAATCGGCGGTTTTGCATTCAGTTTGGGGCTGATTCTGGTAATCGTGGGTGGGGCAGAGCTATTTACCGGCAATAACCTGATTATCATGGCATGGGCGAGTCGCAAACTTTCGACATGGCGCGTGGTACGTAATTGGGGCATCGTCTACATCGGCAACTTATGCGGGGCAGTGGCGACCGCCCTCTTTGTTTTCTGGGGCCAGCACTATGAAATGGACGGAGGAGCCGTTGGGCTAACAGCCCTGAATATCGGGCTGGGCAAGGTAAACCTGGATTTTGCTCAAGCGATAATACTGGGAATCCTCTGTAACGCCATGGTTTGTATGGCGGTCTGGCTTACCTATAGCGCTCGCACGGTCATGGGGAGAATCATGGCACTAATTTTCCCTATCGCCGGGTTTGTTGCCGCCGGTTTCGAGCACTGTGTAGCGAACATGTATTTCATACCCTATGCAATTCTTATTAAAGTCGGGGCTCCAAGTGCGTTCTGGCAAGATATCGGCCTCGCTGCCGCCAGCTATGACCACCTGACATGGGGCTCGTTTTTCGTGAATAACCTGATACCGGTAACCATCGGCAACATGATTGGGGGCGTATTCTTCGTCGCCCTGGTTTACTGGGTAATTTATCTACGCAATCAGCAAACTAAACGTCTCTAGCATTTGGTAGCTTTAACTCCCAGGTACTTGCCTACCAGCTCCATGGCGCAATATTGACCGCACATGCTGCAGGCTGACCCCGTTGAAGCGCGCTGCTGGTGCACTCTGCGGAACTTTTCCGGGTCAAGGGCAAGCCTTGCCTGCCCATCCCAGTCGAGCTTCTTACGCGCCAACGACATTTGCCGGTCTCTTTCAGCGGCGCCGTTTATACCTTTAACGATATCTGCGGCGTGAGCCGCGATGCGGGAAGCAATAACCCCCTCACGTACATCATCAATATCCGGGATGGCAAGATGCTCGGAGGGCGTCACGTAGCAGAGGAAATCGGCGCCGTACATAGCAGCCATCGCCCCGCCGATAGCACTGGTAATATGGTCGTGCCCCGCCGCGATATCGGTCACCAGCGGGCCCAGCACATAAAACGGCGCGCCTTTACAGATAGATTTTTGGAGGCGAATATTAGTCTCAATCTGGTTCAAGGGTATATGCCCGGGACCTTCCACCATAACCTGCACACCGGCTTTCCAAGCCCGTTCCACCAACTCGCCGAGAGTTAGTAGCTCCTCAATCTGGGCACGGTCGGTGGCATCCGCCAAACTGCCCGGGCGCATGCCATCGCCGAGGCTCAAGGTAACATCAAACTCTCGGGCGATATCCAGCAAACGGTCGTACTGCTCATAGAGAGGGTTTTCGCAGTCGTTATGGAGCATCCACCCCACCATGAAAGCGCCCCCGCGGGAAACGACATCCGTCACTCTGCCCTGCTGCTTGAGACAGGCGATGGCTGATTGCGTTACACCACAGTGTACGGTAACAAAGTCCACGCCGTCACGGGCATTATCCTCGATAGCCTCGAAAATATCATCGACGCTCATTTTAACGATAGCGCCGTACTCCTGGATTGCCCGGATACCCGCCTGGTAAACCGGCACCGTGCCGATGGGTCTGGCACTGGCACCGATAATCGCCCGGCGGATAGCCGGAATATCGCCGCCGGTGCTTAGGTCCATTACCGTATCTGCGCCGGCTTCCAACGCTACCTGCAGCTTGGCAAGTTCCGTATTAACATCTCCAAAATCGGAGGATGTGCCGATGTTGGCGTTAACTTTAGTGGATAATCCTTCACCTACACCGCAGGGGACTAAACCGACATGATTAATATTAGCCGGGATTACCACCGTGCCTTTAACGATACGCTGGCGGATATCTTCAGCATCCAGTCCTTCTGTGCGAGCTACTTTTTCCATCTCCGGAGAGATATTGCCTTTAGCGGCTATTTCCAACTGTGTCATTTCCATCACCCCCATAAAATAATAAAACCAAGGGTTTGGCTAGCTGCGCTCCTTGGTCTTACGATAAGACCGCTTCCCTACGCTCGAATTATCGAGGTCAGGTTCCAAGGGTCGTCCCGATGTTAATCGGGACTCTCAGCCTGGCGCACCCCTAGCGGATATTGTAATTTAATTATATGACAGATTCAAAAACAAAGCAACCGTTGCATTTATATTTGGTTTTTCGTTAATACCTTACCCCCTTGCCCCCTCTCCAAACAGAACATTTCATTGAAGCGGGGTAAATTTGTTTGGAGAGGGGGTGTTAATAAGAGGGGGCTATGCCCCCTCTCTGCACTTACTCCCATTTTAAAAGAGAATGGGGAGTGCCCGAGAGGGGCGTTAGCACCTTTCCAAAAACCTCCCCCTCTCAAACATTGAGGATTAAGCTTTGGAGATAATCTGGTTTGAGAGGGGGATTAAGGGGGAGAGAATCTTTATATCAACCAAAGCAAATATCCGATCATATTTTATTACTTTATTAGTTCTATGCTAGACTATTTCCGATGTCTCGATATATCGTATTTGTCGTTGGCAGTCTGGCTTTTTTACTGGTATCCATCAGCGGCACCAGCGTATCGGTAGCTTTCCCTAACATCACCACAGATTTGAACGCCTCGCTTATCCTGGCGGGGTGGGTCTTAAGCGTTAACCAGCTGGCAGGGACGGCGATTATGCCGCTGGCTGGCAAGGCGGGTGAAATTTTCGGGGCGAAGCGCTGCTTTATGATTTCTATCGCCGTTTTCACCATCGGGTCGCTGTTTTCCGCCTTAGCGCCTAATATCTATTTCCTCATCGCCGCACGTTTTATCCAGGCGCTGGGTGCCGGCGGCTTCCTGCCCCTGGTAACCGCCATCGTGAGTGACCTATTCCCCAACTCAAGACAGCAGGCGATTGGGCTTTTCAGCAGCATCATGCCCATCGGTATGATTATCGGACCGAATATCGGCGGCTGGCTGGTGCAGGACTACGGCTGGCGTTCCGTGTTCTGGCTGAATATACCTCTTGGGCTTGCTGTTTTTATCGCTACGCTTTTCCTGTTAAAGCCAGGGAAAAAGGAGGGCGGAAACCTCGACCTTGCCGGTACCGGGTTATTCTCCGGCATGCTTTCCGCGTTCCTCATCGCTTTAACGGAGTTGGGCGACACCGAAAACGGCTCGCGATGGCTGGTGGCAGGAATACTGATAGCCGCAGCGGTAATCATGGGGATATCCTTCTGGCGCCATGAAGGCAGGGTCAAGAACCCGATTATAGATTTGCAGATGCTCAAGGAAAAGCCATTTTTTGCCGCCAATGCCTTTAACCTGCTCTATGGCGCGGCGGTGCTGGGGGTGATGAGCTTCATCCCTCTTTACGCCACCTCCATTTTCGGCATGTCTACGCTTGAAAGCGGGCTAATCCTGACGCCGCGTTCCATAGGCATGATAATAGCGTCTATCGTGACCAGTATGATGTTGCCGAAATGGGGCTACCGCAGACCGATGCTGGTTGGCACCGGCGGCATGGTCTTGAGTATGGCCCTGCTAGGACTGGAACTGACGGGTATGAGCGTCTTTGGAATGGATATCAGCAGCACGGTTATCTTGGTGATTATCATGTTTATCTCCGGAGCAGCCATGGGCATCATTGCGCCGGCGGCGAATAACGCCTGCATCGACCTGATGCCAAATAGGATAGCCACCATCACCGGCGTGAGGGGGATGTTCCGGCAGAGCGGCAGCGCGATAAGTATCGCCGTCGCTTCGCTAGTTCTGGAGAATTTCAGCGACATCGGGCGGGGCTTTACGGCGGTCTTTTACGGTCTGGCGGTTATACTGGTTTTATCTGTCCCCTTTATCTTCGCCATGCCTAAAGGCTGTGTGACTTTGTCCCCGACCGAGAAAGAAGCGGCCTAACGAGAAATTATTTGAACGGCAGCGTCCACCGCGAACCGGAGTTATTCAGGAAAAAGCGTTCGCCGAACTGCTGCGCCAGATAAGCGGAAGCCTCGAAGCCCGTGCAGTGAGAGACTCCCAGGTACTGCACGCCCATCTCTGTTAGGTCCGCCGCCGTCTTTTCCCAGCGCGGGCGTTCAGCGTTGAGGAGGTGCGTGCCGCCGATAGCGGCATAAATAAGCTCTTTACCGGTCACCTTCTGCGCCTGTTTCAGCGTGTTGATGATGCCGTGATGGGCGCAGCCGAGGATGACCACCAGACCATAATCAGCATCGATAACCAGAGCGAGGTCGTCTTTAAGCTCGTCAGGCAACATCTTGCCGGTCTTTTTATCGAAAAGCCCACTATCGATTTCCTCATAGTCCGTGAGCATAGGAATTTCGCCGGTGGTAAGAAAACGGTCGGTAATATGTATCGGCTCGGCGGTGAGGTTGAAGCGTGCCCCCAGACTTTCCAGCAGCTCGCGCTGGAAGGGTATGCCGCTATAATGTTCCTGCCGCTTACGCCAGCGGGTATATTTCGGCGCCCAGATATCCGGATGGGCAATGACCTCGACGGGCTTCTTCACCATCGTCAAGACCTCGCGCAGACCACCGGTATGGTCGCGGTGACCGTGGCTGATGACGATTTTGTCTGTTTTTGCCAGGTCGATACCGAAGAGTTGGGCGTTATGTATCGCGGCGATGCCGGCCCCGGTATCGAAGAGGATATTAGCCCCATCCGCCTCGACATACATGCAGAGCCCCCACTCCGCCAGGTAGCCGAGCTCGGCGGTGTTTTCCGCTAGGGTGGTTATTTTGATTTCCATGTTTCCCTCCCCCTATTTTACCAGACCTGCCTTACCACTTAAACCGGGGCAATCAACAAGCGTAAGGCAACTATTGCCAGTCCTATTGCCAGCAGTCTTACGATAAGAAGTCCGCTTACCTTGTGCGACAAAAACGCCCCGAACTGCGCGCCGATTACCGCGCCGGCCGAAAGAACCATCGCCACGCCGACATCACTGGTAAAAGTATGGTCGACAAGATGGGTATCTATCGCCGAAAAGGTGGTTACCGCCACGATGAAATGAGATGTAGCGGTGGCAACATGGACGGGAAAGCCGAGAATCTGTGTCAACATCGGCACATGGATAATCCCCCCGCCGATGCCAAGCAAGCCGGCAATAACCCCGACGAAAAAGGCGATGACCATCCCCAGGGGCAAATTATAAGCATAGCTGTATGTGTTATTTCGGCGGTCGGTAACTTGACGGGAGGTCTGCCATTTAAGGAGGAAACCGCCGGTTATTTTCATGCCGGGCCGCAGCAGCAGGTAAAGTGAAACAAGTAAGAGTACCGAGCCGAAAACGTATTGAAATATCTCACGGTTCAGGTAATTGATAAGGTAAGCGCCCACTATCGCCCCGGGGACAGCAATTAAAGCGAAGAGCAGCCCTGACCGAAAGTCGATGCGTTTCAAACGGAAGTAGGCGATGGAGCCGGAAAGAGCATTGAAAAAAGCTACGGTGAGAGTGATACTGGTGATGACTGCCGGTGATTCATCCGGGTAGAGAAACAACAGAATAGGTATCAGCAGAAAACCGCCGGCCACACCGATGAGCGTGCCGAAAGCGCCGATAAAAAGTCCAATGGCAACCAACAACACCCAGATGATAGGAACGACCCCCTTAATTACCCAATTTATCTTTAACCGCTTTGATTTTTCCCTCGATGGTCAGGGGCTTATCCATGCGCTCATCGATGCGGATGGTGGTGACCACCCTTTTTGCGCCGGCATCGAAAGCTGAACGGTGCATCCGCTGCGCGAGCGACAGGAGCTTTTCAAGGTCGCCTTCGATGATGGTGTTCATGGCGGTCAACTCGTACTTGATGCCGGGCTCGTTTTTCAGGATACGCACGGCGCCGGCGACATACTCACTGACCGAGGGCTTACCCGTCCCTACCGGCACAACGCTGATATCAATCATCGCCATTTGCCTCTACCCCCTTTTATATTATATGTACTCTCATTCTAGTAATTTGCCGTATAAAAGACAATAACCAATAAGCAGAATGGCTGATTAAACTTGAAGCGCACTCAACTATAATCAAAGTACGCTGGAATGAATCTAAAGAAAGGAGGGAAAAGGCAATGGACACGGAAGAAAACAAAGCCAAAGAACTCCTGATAGTAGCGGAAGCCATCAACAAAGGGAATCTGGCGGTGTTAGACGAGTGTTTGACTCCAGACTTCATCTACCGCGGGCCGTCCGGCGAGGTGAAGGGTATTAAGAGCTATAAGCAATTCATCGCTAATTTACGCACGGCCTATCCGGACATCCACGTGGATGTTAAAGACATCGTCGCGGAAGGCGACATGGTAGCTACCCGCACTCTTTGTACCTTTACTTTTATCGGGCAAGCCGACGCCATCCCGCCAAAAGGTAAAAAAGTATCCATGTCCAGCACTATTATCGACCGTTTTAAAGACGGGAAATTGGCGGAAACATGGGAGTATTATGACCGGCTCGAACTAAACCGGCAACTAGGGGTTATTTTGTCAAACGGCTATCGTTCTGAAGATACAGCCCTTCCGCTGATAATCAATGCGCTTTCCCTTGTTGCCCAATCTTTATCAAGTAGGTTACAATATATAAAGCTATTAAAGGAGGATTTGTAAATGGCTTACGACGTGTCAAAGATGGCAGACTGGCAAATAGCCGAAGCTGCCGCCGAAAAGATGCCAACTCCCGACGAGTGGCGCGAAAAACTGGGACTGAAAAAGGACGAGATATTCGCCTACGGTAAAGTCGGCAAGATCGACTTCTTGAAAGTCATCGACCGACTCAAGAACAAGCCGGATGGCAAGTATATCGAGGTTACCGCGGTTACCCCCACCCCGCTGGGCGAGGGCAAAACCACCACCACCATGGGCCTTATCGAGGGGCTTGGCTACCAGAAGGAAAGTGTCGGCGGTTGTATCCGCCAACCTTCAGGCGGGCCGACCATGAACATAAAAGGCACCGCCGCCGGCGGCGGCAACGCCTTATTAATCCCGCATACCGAGTTTTCCATGGGCTTAACCGGCGACATCAACGATATTATGAACGCCCACAACCTGGCAATGGTAGCCCTGACCGCCAGGATGCAGCATGAGCGAAACTACGATGACGAGCAACTTGCCAGGCTTAGCCACATGCGCCGCCTGAATATCGACCCTCTTAGAGTGGAGATGGGGTGGATTATCGATTACTGCGCCCAGGCATTGCGCAACATCATCATTGGTATAGGCACGCAGAAGACCGATGGCTATATGATGCAGTCGAAGTTCGGCATCGCTGTCAGCTCCGAGTTGATGGCTATCCTCTCCATCGCCACCGACCTTGCCGACCTGCGTAAGCGGCTCGGCGAAATTACCGTCGCCTTCGATAAGAAGGGCAAGCCGATTACCACCACCGATTTGGAGGTTGCCGGCGCGATGACGGCGTGGATGCGAAATACGATTAACCCCACGCTCTGCAGCACAGCGGAATACCAGCCCTGCTTCGTGCATGCGGGACCCTTCGCTAATATCGCCGTAGGGCAGTCATCGATTATCGCCGACCGCATCGGTCTTAAGATGTTCGACTATCATGTTACCGAGAGCGGTTTCGCCGCGGATATCGGCTTCGAGAAGTTCTGGAACGTCAAGTGCCGTTTCAGCGGACTCAAACCCAACGTATCTGTTCTCGTCGCCACCGTGCGCTCTCTTAAAATGCACGGCGGCGGACCTAAAGTTACGCCCGGCGTGCCCATACCTGAAGAATATAAGAAAGCTAATCCGGGACTGGTGGAGAAGGGTTGCGCCAACCTGGTACACCATATCAATATCATCCGAGCCTCCGGCATTAACCCGGTAGTCTGCATCAACAACTTCCCCACCGATACCAAGGAAGAATTAAATATCGTTCGCAAGGCAGCCGAGGCGGCTAGAGCCCGCTGCGCCGTTTCCACTCATTATGCCAACGGAGGCGCCGGCGCCCAGGAGCTTACCGATGCTGTGAAAGAAGCCTGCAAACAGAAAAACGACTTCAAATTCCTCTATCCCAACGAGATGAAGTTAAGAGAGCGTGTCGAAAAGATTGCCAAGGTGGTCTACGGCGCCGACGGCGTATCCTGGAACGACACCGCGACGGAAAAAGCCAAGGCTTTCGAATCCGACCCTAAATATGACGACTATGCCACGATGATGGTTAAGACGCACCTATCGCTGACGCATGACCCGATTATCAAGGGCGTGCCTAAGGGCTGGACCTTACCGATACGCGATATCCTGATCTACTCCGGCGCCAAGTTCCTCTGCCCGATGGCGGGCGATATCAGCCTGATGCCTGCCACCAATTCCGACCCGGCATTCCGCAAAGTGGATGTGGATGTGAAGACAGGCAAAGTCCATGGTCTGCACGACGTAGGCTAGAAGTATAATATCATTGCGAGGACTCTATTTCCCCAATTCTAACAGGGTTCCTCGCAATGACCACCAAAGAAAGTAGGGAGTTGACATGCTAAAAGCAAAACAAATAATAATATTACCTTTATTGCTCACAATAATCGTGGGGCTGTTTTCTTTTTACGGCTGCAGCAGCACATCAACCACGCCGAACACAACGGCTACATCGTCCTTGGCAGGGATACCCGCCGAGAACCTAAACCAGCAGCAGTTGCAGCAGATGTTATCTGATTCTGTTATCAACTATAAAAGCCTTAATACTTATAAATTAGATATAGCTATGGATATATCAACAAATGTTACCGGTGGGTCAAACCCCTGGGGAATGACCCTAAATACTAAAATGGGCGGAGGGACGAATATTGCGTCCGAACAAACACAGATGAAGCTGGATATGTCTATGGCTATGGAGGGTATGGGTCAGAACGGCGAAAATCAAAGCCTGACCTATGACATGTACGCTATGCCCGACTGGCTATATATGAAAGTGTCTATGCCTGGTACGGGTGAACAATGGATGAAAGTACGAATGAGTTCTACCCTGAAAGACAAGCTTAACCTTAATACCGTCGACCAGCAAATGGAGCCCTTAGACTCACCAACCAAAGTTGAATATCTTAGGACCGAAAAAGTTGATGGGATTGATTGCTATGTACTATCTATCTCGCCCAGTGTGGATGAGTTGGCACGTTGGCTTGGCAAGGAAGCTGCCGGTTCCGAAAAAGTGGACTGGCAAAAACTAATAAACGATTCCGGCGCCTTTAAGAATTTTTCATTTCTTTGCTATATCGCCAAAGATACCAGTTTGATAATGAGAATGGTTATGAACATGGCAATCGAGCTTTCTGCTGCCGAAGCGGGCGCAGAGACTTCGGATTTCGATAAAATGCAGATGAATCTTGCCATGGATATGAAGCTTTCTGACCATAATAAACCATATTCTATTACACTCCCGGATGAAGCCGTTTCGGCACAGGAAGTATCTGAAGACATATTCTCGCAATAAAAGAGTAACAAACAAACTAGTTTTGTAATAAGGGGGTAACTATGACTGAAAATTTAACCGATAAGTCTACGAAGTCTTTCCTGGACGAACTGGCCAGTTCCGCGCCGGCTCCCGGCGGTGGTAGCGTTGCTGCGCTTTCGGGCGCTCTTGGCGCAGGTTTGATTAGCATGGTGTGTAATTTGACCCTGGGCAAACCGAAATACGCCGCCGTCCAGGACGATATATCAGCGATACTGAAAAAATCAGAGAGCTTGCGTAAAGAGCTCACTGACCTGCTCGAAGCGGATGTTCAGGCATATACCCTGCTTTCGCAGACCATGAAGATGCCCCGTGATACTGAAGAACAGAAAGCGAGCCGCGCTACACTGATGGATAAAGCGCTTAAAGCCGCCACCGAGGTGCCGATGCGGGTAGCGGAAGCTTGCGTGGCGGTTATGGCACTGTGCCCAGCGGCAGCAGAGAAGGGTAATACTAACGCTGTGAGCGACGTTGGCGTGGGAATATTGATGTCCGAAGCCGGCTTACGTGGGGCGGCGCTTAATGTCCTCATCAATCTAGGTCTGATTAAAGATGAACTCTTTGTTAGCGAAAGCCGTAGAAAACTAAATAACTTGCTTCAGGGTAAACCGGAACTCCGTGACGAAATCTATAATCTTGTGGTGAGCAAATTATAACCGATAAAAATTTGGAGGTATGATATATGACCGCGATGATATTAAACGGCAGCGAATTGGCTAAATCAATGCGGGCGGAAATAGAGGCAGAGGTTGCTGACTTTGTAAAGAAATATGGCTATCAACCGACCGCCGCCGTCGTACGGGCGGGTGACGACCCGGCTTCTATCAGCTACAGTAACGCCCTGGAAAAAGCCCTCGGCGGGCGAGGGCTGGGATTCCAGCTTCACACCTTGCCGGGGAATGCCACACTGGAAGAAATCGTAGCCCTCGTTACCAAATTGAATAAAGATACCGCGATACACGGCATCATGATACAGGAGCCCCTACCCAAAGGAATAGATGAAGCGGCGGTCAAGGACGTACTGTCCCCTGTCAAGGATGTTGACGGTGTGCACCCTCTAAATGCCGGGCGTCTGGCGCAGGTCGCGCCCATCGGCAGGCCGCCAATGGTCGGACCATTCTTCGCACCGGCTACACCATCGGGCGGTATGGAAATCCTCAGAAGACAGGGCGTGAAGCTAGCCGGCAAGCACGCCGTGGTAGTGGGGCGCTCGAACATCGTTGGCAAGCCAATGGCGCTCCTCCTCCTGCGGGAAAACGCCAGCGTCACGCTTTGCCACTCCCAAACCGACAACCTGCCCGGCATATGCCGGACGGCGGACATACTGTGCGGCGCCGTAGGCAAAGCGAAAATGATTAAAGGAGACTGGATAAAGCCGGGGGCAATCGTTATTGACTTCGGCGTGAATTTTATAGATGAAAAGATGGTTGGTGACGTTGATTTTGATGAGGCGGTTAAAGTGGCGGGGATGATTACACCCGTACCCGGCGGCACCGGGCCAATGACGAACATCATGCTGATGAAAAACGTAATTGCAGCCGCCAAAATAGCAGCCGGCCTTAAATAAATCCTAAATATACGTTATAATAAAGGGGGGTTAAAGGGGGATGGCAGTCTCCCTCAACCCCCTTAGTGTCTTTACCGCTTGGAGGAGCTAAAATGCCTTTCGAAATTCCCAAGACAGCTTATAGCGGGAAAATCCGGGAGGTGACGCTGGGCAAAGGTGCAAAGGCGGTGACCATCGGCGGGGAAACGGCTTACCCGTTTCATCTCTTCGAAGGGCAGATGTCTCACCTGCCCCGCTTGGCCATGGAAGTCTATGACCTGCCCCCCAATGATTGGCCAAAGGCTGCGTTGGAGCCTTTTAACGACGTCATCAACGACCCTATTGCCTGGGCACAAAAGTGCGTTAAGGACTACGGCGCGGAGATAATATGCCTCCAGCTCACTAGCACCGACCCCAATGGCGCGAACCGCCCGGCGGATAAAGCCGCTATTATAGTGAAAAAGGTAGCGGACGCCATCGATGTGCCCTTAATCGTCTGGGGCACCGCCAACCACGAAAAAGACATTGAGGTCTTGAGCGCCGTTGCAGAAATTTGCCGTGATAAAAACCTGATATTAGGTCCGGTGGAGGAAGCCGACCATAAGCAAATCGGCGCGGCGGCCATCGGTTTTAAGCATGTTGTTGCCGCCGCCACCCCTATCGACATCAACCTCGCCAAGCAGCTAAATATTTTACTGGGAAACCTGGGCGTGCCGGATGATAAGCTTATCATGGACCCTACGGTCACCAGTATCGGTTACGGCATCGAATACTGCTATTCCGTGATGGAAAGAATGAGAATTGCGGCTTTGACCCAGCAGGATACCAAGCTCCAGTTCCCCATCATCTGCAATCTTGCCAAGGAAGTCTGGAAGACGAAAGAAGCCAGGATTACCGCTAAAGAAAACCCGAAGATGGGCGACGCGAAAAAGCGAGGCATTCTGCTGGAAGCCATGACCGCGACACTTTTACTGATGGCCGGCGCCGATATACTGATAATGAGACACCCTGACGCGATAAAACTGGTTAAAGAGTTGATTGCCGACCTGGTGGCTGAATGAGGGAGACCATAGCATGGCATTGACCGGCATCGAGATATTCAAGCTATTGCCCAAGACAAACTGCGGCGACTGCGGCGTGCCCACCTGCCTCGCTTTTGCCATGGCTTTAGCCGCTGGCAAAGCCGAATTGGATAAATGCCCGCATCTCTCCGATGAAGCCCGCGCCAAGCTAATGGAAGCCTCCACGCCGCCTATTTTACCGGTTACCATCGGCGTGGGCGATAATGCCCTGAAAATCGGCGGGGAGACGGTGATGTTCCGCCACGAAAAGAGATTCGAGAACCCGCCCGGCATTGCTATCCTTATCAGCGACAAAATGTCCGACGCCGAGGTTACCGCCAGGCTGAAAAAGGTGAACGACCTGGTTTACGAAAGGGTAGGAATAACCCTGCGTGCCAACCTGGTTGCCATCAAATCCGAGACGGGCGATGCCGCCAGATTCGCCGCCCTGGCAGGCAAAGTTAAAACCAGCAGCGATGCCAACATCATCCTGATGAGCGAGAAAGCGGAGGTGCTGACGGCGGGCGTTAAAGTATGCGCCGACCGTAAGCCGCTGCTCTACGCTGCCACCAAAGATAATATAGACGCCGTAGCCGCCCTGGCTAAAGAATCCGCCTGCCCGGTTGCGGCTAAAGCTGCAAGCATCGAAGAGACTGCCGCCCTGACGGAAAAACTCGCCGCGACAGGCATCAAGAATATCGTTCTCGATACAGGGGCGAGAAGCACCCGGCAAGCGCTGGAAGACCAAATAATTATCCGCAACGCTGCCCTCACCAAAAAGTACCGTCCGCTCGGCTACCCGACCATAGTTTTTCCCTGCGAGATGACCGCTAACCCGATGAAGGAGGCGCTTATCGCCGCTATGTTCATCGCCAAGTACGCCGGGATAATCGTCCTTTCTGATTTCCAGGGAGAAAGCCTCTTCCCCCTGCTGGTGGCGCGCCTGAATATCTATACCGACCCCCAGCGGCCGATGACTACCAAGCAAGGCATTTATGAAATCAACAACCCTGACGAGAACTCGCCGCTAATGGTCACCTCCAACTTCTCCCTGACCTACTCGATAGTTGCCGGCGAAATAGAAAACAGCAAGGTGCCCAGCTACCTCTTCGTAAAAGACACCGAGGGGCTTTCCGTAGTGACCTCCTGGGCGGCCGGGAAATTTACCGGCGAAGGCATCGGCACCGCCATCCTGAAAAGCGGTATTACCGATAAAATTAAACACCGCAAGCTGATTATCCCCGGCTACCTCGCTGACGAGCGTGACGCTATTGCCGAAGAAATGCCCGGCTGGGAAATCCTGGTAGGCCCCAAAGACGCCGCCGATATCACGCCGTTTCTCAAAGCCTTTAAACCATAAGGAGGCAGGATGATTCTCATCGGGGAGAATATCAACATCATGTCATCGTCCCTGGGCATCGCGCTCAAGGAGAGAAACGCCGCGGCTATACAAGCCATGGCTCAAGCAGAGACCGCAGCCGGTATGGATGTCCTCGACCTTAATACCGGCCCCACCCGTAAGGGCGGCGACGAGCTGATGGCCTGGGTGGTCCAAACCGTCCAGTCCGTCACCGATAAAATGCTTTCGCTGGATACTGCCAACATGGACGCTATCGAAGCCGGCCTGAAAGCCAGTAAGAACAAGGTTCTCATCAACTCGGTTTCTTTACAGTCCAGTCGAATCGACCGGGGGCTGGCTTTAGCGCAACAATATAACGCCGACCTTATCGGCCTTCTCTGGAGTAACGAGGGCATGCCGCGCGACGCCAATGAAAGGGCGATGTACACCGTAGATTTTGTCTACAAAGCCAACGCCGCCGGCATCAACAACGAGAGGATATGGATCGACCCCATCGTCAGCCCGGTATCCGTAGAAATCAACCAGGTTAAAGCCTGCGTGGAGTTCATGGCGATGCTGGGAGAAATCGCCCCGGGGTGCAAATCCGTGGCGGGGATTTCTAACGTTTCCAACGGTACGCCGTCCAAGCTGCGGTGCTGGCTGAACCGTACCTATATGGTGATGCTGATGAGGCATGGGTTATACTCCGCTATGGTGGACGCCTTAGATAAAGACCTGATAGCGATTGCCCGCGGGCAGCGACCCGATATCGTAGAGCTTATATATAAAATAATGGATAAGGCTAAACCAGATATAGCATCCCTGCCTCAAGAGATGGCTAACTACGCCCGGACGGCGCGGGTACTGATGGGAGAGTCGCTCTACTCCCACTCCTGGCTGGAAGTATAAAGACAAATACCTTAAAATAATATTGGTGATATCTCTTCATCAACTCGAAAAAACTGGAGGTGATTCCCCTGTCCATAGATACCTTGACCACAGCTGATGTGCAGGGTAAATTACAAGAGATTTTTTCCCATTATACCGGCGAACAGCAGGAGCTCATCCCTATTTTACAGGAGACACAAGAGCAGTTCCGCTATTTGCCGGCGGCCGCTATCAAAGAGATAGCCAAATTCCTGTATATTCCCGAAAGCGTCGTTTACGGAGTTAGTACTTTTTACGCGCAGTTCAAGCTGACGCCGCTGGGGAAAAAGGTGATACGCGTTTGTCGCGGGACGGCCTGCCACGTGCGCGGCTCGAGCAAGGTCTTAAGCGAGGTTGAGAAGCTGCTGGGCATCAAAGCCGGCGAAACGACACAGGACATGGAATATTCTCTGGAAACAATTGCCTGTATCGGCGCCTGCGCCCTGGCACCGACGATGACGATAGATGACGAGGTTCACGGCAAGATGACCGCGAAAAAAGCGGCGGAGGTTTTAGGTGTCAAAAGCTCAAGCCAATAATAACGCCCGGCATACGGTGTTTATCTGCCAGGGAACCGGCTGCGTCTCCGGCAAGTCAATAGAAATCACCGGGGCTTTAACTAAAGCCGTTAAAGAGGCAGGGCTGGGGGAAGTAAATATTGATTTCACCGGTTGCCACGGCTTCTGCGAGCAGGGTCCGGTGGCTATCGTGGAGCCGGAGGGTATTTTTTACACGCATGTTGCCGCTGCCGATGTGCCGGAGATAGTGACGTCTCATTTACGAGATGGCAAGCCGGTAGAGCGTCTTTTTTATAAAGACCCGGTGACCGGACAGGCGATACCGTATTATAAAGATATCAATTTTTATAAGATACAGCAGCGTCTCGTCCTGCGCCACTGCGGCCACATCAACCCGGAGAGAATCGAGGATTACACTGCCCTAGGCGGATATGAGTCGTTGAAAAAAGTGCTTAAAGAAATGACGCCGCAGCAGGTTATCGATACGGTTAAGCGTTCCGGACTAAGAGGGAGGGGCGGGGCGGGGTTTTCCACCGGTCAGAAATGGCAGTTCTGCCATGATGTCCAGAGCGACCAGAAATATATGGTTTGCAACGCCGATGAAGGCGACCCCGGGGCTTTTATGGACCGCAGCACCATGGAGGGCGACCCACATACCGTGCTCGAGGGGATGGCTATCGCCACTTATGCCATCGGGGCCAGCGAGGGCTACATTTATATTAGGGCGGAATACCCGCTGGCAGTCAAACGCGTGCGGCTGGCTATCAAACAGGCCGAGGAAAAGGGTTACCTCGGGAAGAATATATTCGGCTCGAAATTCAGCTTTACCATCCACGTGAAGGAGGGCGCCGGCGCCTTCGTCTGCGGCGAAGAGACCGCGCTGATGGCGTCCATCGAGGGAAAAAGGGGCATGCCCCGTCCAAGGCCTCCCTTCCCGGCAGTCTCCGGGCTATGGGGCAAACCGACCACTATTAATAACGTTAAATCTCTGGCAGTGGTGCCGGTGATTATCGCTAAAGGACCGGAGTGGTATGCCAATATCGGCACGGAGAAGAGCAAGGGGACGTGTGTCTTCGCGCTGACCGGCAAAATCGCCAATAGCGGCCTGATAGAAGTGCCGATGGGGATTAAGCTGCGCGAAATTATCTACGATATCGGCGGTGGCATCCCGGGTGGCAAGAAATTTAAAGCCGTCCAAACTGGCGGACCCTCGGGAGGCTGCTTGCCGGAGGCTTACCTCGATAAATCCGTCGACTACGAGTCGCTGACCGAAGCCGGTTCGATGATGGGGTCGGGGGGCATGGTAGTCATGGACGAGGACACCTGCATGGTGGACGTGGCACGGTTCTTTTTATCCTTCACCCAGTCGGAATCGTGCGGCAAGTGTGTGCCGTGCCGGGTAGGTACCAAGCAGATGCTCGGTATTTTGGAAAGAATCTGTGCTGGCGAAGGTAAAAAGGAAGACATCGCAATCCTGGAGAGGCTAGCAAACCAGATAAAAGCCGGCTCGCTCTGCGCGCTGGGGCAGACTGCCCCCAATCCCGTTTTGACCACACTACGCTACTTTATAGACGAATACAAAGCGCACATCGAAGAAAAGAGATGCCCCGCCCGCGTCTGTACCAAATTGTTAAACTACTATATCCTGCCGGACAAGTGCCAGGGGTGCGGTATCTGCGCGCGGGAGTGCCCCGTCCAGGCGATTACCGGCGGCAAGCGCCTGGTGCATATCATCGACCAGGAAAAGTGCATTAAATGCGGTGCCTGCTTTGATTCCTGCCCGCCGCGCTTCAACGCCATCGCCAAAGTAAGCGGGGAAAAGGTGGAAGTGCCTAGGGAGCCGATTCCTGTAACAGCCCCTCTGCCGAAATAGCCGATATAGCCCCATCCCCCACCGCCGCCGCCACCTGCCGGGGCGTGCCGCTCCGGATATCGCCGGCGGCAAAGATATAAGGTACTTGCGACTCCATATTTTCGTTAACGATTATCTGCTCCTGCTTATCCAACGGGACGAGACCCTCCAGATAGCTAGTGTTCGGCTCAAGTCCAATATGCACCAAAACGCCGTCCACCTTTAGCGTCTCATTTTTCTTGCCCGCCGCCAGTTCGATGGCTTCCACCTTATCTTTGCCAGTGATGGCTGCCACCCTTAAGCCGCAGCGGACTTCTATCCTGGGGTTGGCGGCGAGTCTTTCCTGAAGGACGGCGGTAGCGGTCAATTTAGGCATCGCCTCGATGAGAATTACTTTAGATGCAATCCTGGCCATATAGAGGGCTTCCGTAACGCCGGCATCGCCGCCGCCGCAAACCGCCACTACCTTATCGGCATAATGACCGCCGTCGCATAAGGCGCATTCAAAAACACCCCTCCCCGCTAGCTCCGCCTCACCGGGGACGTTGAGCTTTTTGTTCTTCGACCCGCCGGCGATAATGATGACATTAGTGGTAAAGCCCTGGCCATTAGCACAGGCGACATAGCGCGTGCCGGAAAAAAGCTCGATGCCAGTGACCTCGGCGTTTTCAATCTGGAGTCCGTATTTCTTCGCCTGCGCTACCATCTGCGAAGCCAGTTGCGCGCCGGTAACGCCTTCGGCAAAACCCGTGTAGTTTTCAATCAACTCGATATTTCTTAGGTAGCCGCCAGCGGTGTCTTTATCGAGCAGCAGCGTGCGCCGCCTAGCCCGACTTAAATAAAGCCCTGCCGTAAGCCCCGCCGGCCCCCCGCCGATGATAACAGCATCCCAGTCGAACATGATATCTCCCTTTATACATAATTATACACATAATATTTCAACCATTCCGATGAAAATCGGAATCCAGTTAAATTGAACTAGCTAAATGATAATAATTCGTCATAAAGGTCTTGCCACAAGGGATTTACCTTCGACCATAGAATAACAGACGGGAATACAGCGGTCAATTCCTTGACAATATTTATAGCGTTAACGATAATTGGTTGTAAATATCCTTTATTTTAAGGAGTAGCTATGAAAGTACAGAACTACCGCCAGGTTAAGGGGTTAACGGCGGCGCCGGGGGTAACGATGCGCGTGGTGGCGGGACCGGCGGAAAAAGCGCCGACCTTTGTGATGCGTGTGTTTGAGATAGAGGAGGGCAGCGCCACCCCTTTACATACCCATCCTTGGGAGCATGAGGTCTTTATCTTTGAGGGGAAAGGAATACTAAAAAGCGGCGATAAAGAAACACCTTTAGGTGTGGGGGACGCAGCCGTCGTCCTCCCTAACGAGCAGCATAGCTTCATAAACGCCGGTAAAGAGATGCTGCGCTTAATATGCGTCGTGCCGCTGGTGGATGGCAAGATGCCGGGCATGCCAGCTAAGAATTGAACTAATTTAGGAGTTAACATGTCCGCTGAAGAAAATAAAGCGCTGGTACGCCATGTTGTCGAGCTCTGGAACCAGAGAGACATGAACGCGTTCTTTGAGCTATGTGCTCCAGAATACATTGAGCACCTGCCCACGGGCGATGTAACCCTGGCGCAGCTTAAACAATTCGCTCCCAGATTTTTCGCCACTTTCCCCGATATTCACATCACCATCAAGGATATAGTCGCCGAGGGAGATAAGGTAGCAGTGCTGGTGAACTGGAAAGCGACCCATAGAAGCGAGTACCTGGGGATTCCTGCAACTGGAAAGAAAATCGATATTACGGTGGCGATGCTAATTAAAATTACTGGCGGTAAATGGGTAGAATTCTGGAACGTTACCGATATCCAATTAGCTCAACAGCTTGGAGTTATTCCACCTAAATAAATACTACACCTTCAGACCCAGCATCATCTTTGTTCTGATATTAAGTATCTTCCACCAGCCCACCTTACGCGCCAGGTTTCTCATGTTGACGGTCGCCTTGTCTTTAGGCGGCACCCTTTCCGGCTCCTTATGACGCATTTTATTAGCGCCGGCAGGACACAACACAACACAGTTGCCGCAGCCGATACAGCGGTCGAGGTTCACTTGAGCCACACCATCGACCATCACACGGGCGTTAAGCTGGCACTTTTCGACGCATATATTGCAGCCAGTGCAAAGTGTGGGGTCGACCTCTACAACGTAGTTGGTGATGTAAAGCTCCACAGGGCGGGGGTGTTTCAGCAGCATCTTCAGCAGCACACAGCAGTCCCCGCAGCAGCAGCAGATAGCCTCCGGGCGGAGGGAGTTTTCCGGCTGGATGACCAGCCCCGCCTCCTGTGCCTTTCCCAGAATATCCAGGGCTTCTTCCTTGGAGATATAGCGTCCGATGCCCATATCGACATGCCGTTTAGCGTGGTCGGCTCCAACATAGATACACGTCTCCATAAGGTCGGTAGTAGTACATTTGTGACCTGTTAACTCGGAAGTCTGGCGACAGATGCAGTTAGCCACGGCAATCTTACCGCGCGCATTTTCTACCAGGCTCCTGATGCTATCGTAATCGCTAACACGGTACTTCTCCGGCAGGGGGATGCTTTTCTCAACCGGGACGGTACGGAGCGGGAGACTTCCCCTCGGAACCGGCTTAGCTTTAGTTCGTCTTTCCGCATTATATTGTTGGTAGTCCGTAATCAGCTCTTGTGAAAGCCGGTTTATCTGGAAGTTATAAACGCCGCCGACGGCAAACTCCGCATTAGCGTAATGCGTCTCCCGGTAGCCTTCATGAAAAGTCAGAATGGTGCCTTTACGCAACATATTATCCAATATATTGCGCAGCTCCTCGATGGAAATTCCCCTTGACTTCACACGACGGTAAATATGCTTGAGCGGCTCCGGTTTTATAGAAAGTTGCATGGCTATCGAGGCTTCCGGCGGCGTAAAGAAACGTTTTAAGAGCTTGATATCGAGGCCGGAGTCTACCTCCGGGAAGCCGCCGGGCATTCTATCCAGATATCTCTGCAGGTCGCGGTAAACACGGTCACCAGTAGACATAGCATTTATCTCCTTTATCAAAGCTAGCGGAAAAAGAGTCTGCTCAATAATGTATTTTTGACAGATATGGCACCTTCCGGGCAAAGCTCCTGGCAGCAAAAACAGCGGATACAGCGACCATAATGATGCACCGGCGGACGCGACTGGTCGCCATCCACCCAATCGACCGCTTTGGGCGTAACCTGGCAATGGCGGACGCAGATACCACATTTAGTACATAAAGCCTTATTAATCACCGGCTTGGGATTGGTCTGGTTTTTAAAAAATGTCATTAAAACGCCGCTGGCAGCATGCTCCACGGGCTTACGGACAACATCGAAGTCCCGGCAGATAAAGTCCTCTATATTCGCACCCATAACCTCGATGTTTTCATGGTGATAGGTGCCGAGCCCGGCTTTTTCACCTGCCGCCAGCGTCGGCACGAAGGCAGGATTCAGGTTGATTATTTTACAAGCGACGGCATCCAATGCCACGGGGTCGCTGGAGATGAGCAAAGCACCTATCTTCCTCGGCCTGCCGTTACGGGGTCCGTTGCCCTCCATCGCCATAATGGCATCCATGATATAAAGTCGGGGCTTGAGCAGCGTATTCAGGTCAACCAGCATCGCGGCGAAATTATAGGGGTCAGCCATCCGGGCGTGCTGCTGGCTTTTCAGCATACCAGGGATACAGCCGAATTGATTTTTAATAGCCCCCGTCATCCTCATTAAGCCGTGGGTTTTCAGCTTCGGCAAGCTGACCAGTCCATCCGCTGCCAAAACGCAATCGGCGATAACGAAACGCTTTACCAAAATGCCTTCCTTATGAGAAACGGCCGTGCCCCTAGAAAAACCAGCCAATGGTATCCCCAACTCATCAAGCGCCTGCTTTAGACCGGCTATCCTCGAATTTATACTGGTACCGCCGAAAGCCGGGGAGTCGCCACAGGCAAGGTTAACGCCCGATTCCTTGAGCAGTCTGCCCACAGCTTTCAGTACAGATGGGTGAGTGCAGACGCATTTTTCCGGAGCTGCGCCAACCAACACATTCGGCTTGAGGATGATATTTTCCCCAGGTTTCACAAAATGAGAAACCCCGCCGAGAAGTTCGAGACCCTGCTTGACCGCTTGATAGACCCTGGTATCGTCGTAGGTTTCGCAGGGTATCAGGGCAACCCTGGATTTTGTTGTTGTTTTATTCACCAATTAAAACCTCTCTGAAAATCTAATCTGGCGGCACTAATCAACATTTAGGTATAGAATATAAGCAGGATTTTTTTACTTTGTCTTTAATAAATAATCGCTAATACAGCCGGTTATATCGTTGATTTCTTTCCGGCTGATTTTCGGGTGCATCGGCAGTGTAATTACCTGGTCTGACACCTTTTCCGTCACCGGCAGAGAGACGTTATACTTAAGCTCGTTTTTATAAAAGTGAGTCTTGTGGACCGGATAGAAATTGACCTTGCTCATAATCCCGTTTTCTGTCAGGTGTTGCATCAGGCCATCTCTTAACTTATCCGGCACCATGATGTTATACATCTGGTAAACATGATAAAATCCCGGCGGTATTTGAGGCGTGATGATATTCTCCAATTTAGATAGCATGCTATCGTACAGGCGGGCGCGACCCCTTCTCATCTCGATGATTTTATCCAGTTTTTTCAGTTGCGCTGCGCCCAGAGCGGCTGTAATGTTGGACATCCTGAAGTTATAGCCCAATGCCACATAGTCCATGTACTTATCCGTAGAAAAGTAGTTGGCGCCTTTTTCCTCCAGACGCCCGTGCGACCTGATGAGCTTTAGTTTATTGAAAATCTCTTCTGAATTAGTCACAACGGCGCCGCCTTCGCCGGTAGTGATAGTTTTGTTCTGGCAGAAGCTTAAGATAGCAGCATCGCCCAAAGCGCCTACCTTAGTCTCACCCACCTTAGCCCCAAGCGCCTCGGCGGCGTCTTCGATAAGAGTAACATTATGCCTTCTTGCCACGTCCTTTAATTCTTTTATCAGGCAGGGACTGCCGGCGACATGCACCGGGATAATCGCCCTGGTCTTGGGGGTTATTTTTCTCTCAACATCCGCCGGGTCGAGTCCGCAGGTCTTTTCCTCAATATCGGCGAAAACCGGCCGGGCACCGACGAAGAGGACGGCGTTGGCGGTGGCGATAAAGGTGAAGGATGGCACGATTACCTCGTCCCCTGGTCCGATGCCGTAAGCCAGCAAGATAGCGTGCAGGGCGGATGTACCAGAGTTAAAGGTCAGGCAGTATTTTATTTTAAGGTAGTCAGCGAGCTTATCTTCAAATTCGGTTACTTCAGGCCCAATAGCCCAGTTCATGCCGCGCCGGATGGTTTTATTCACTGCGGCGATATCATCTTTATCCCAGTAGATTTTAAAAAGGGGAATCCGCCATTCCATAGTGCACCTTCTACTGTTTTTACCGTTGCCGGAAGACCACCCTCATTTTACCCCGGCTTAGTCCATTCTTCCGATTTGTAGTTCTTATACCAGTCTATTAACGAGGCTAGACCATCCTCGAATGTATGCTTCGGCGTCCATCCCAGGAGTTTCTTTGCCCTGGAGTTATCGGCAATCAGTCTTTGTACCTCACCGGGCCTCGGTTCGACGAACACCGGCTTGATTTTTCCCCGCTGTTTAAATAGCCCTATAATCATATTAGCTAGGTCAAGGATTTTAATTTCTTTGCCGGTGCCGATATTTATCGGAGTAGGTATCGGTTTTGGATATTTAAGAATCAAACCGAGCGCCTCTACCAGGTCGGCAACATTCGTGTAGTCCCGGGTCTGCTGGCCATCCCCATAAATAATCGGCGGCTGGCCGCTCATCACCCGTTTTACGAAGATAGATATAACGCCGCCGTAGCCGGTGTCTTTCTGCCGGGGACCGAATGTGTTGAATGGCCTGACGATGACGATATTGGTTTTATAGGTCTGGTTATATGCATAACACATGCGGTCGGCGGCGATTTTACTTGCCCCATAGGGGTGGGGGGCATTAAGGGGATGGTTCTCATTCATAGGTACCGACTCCGCCGAGCCGTAGACCTCGCTGGTAGACATATGGATGATTTTTTCCACGTCGTACATCCGGGCGGCTTCCAGGATGTTCTGCGTGCCCAGAACGTTAATATCATAGGTTAGCTTGGGCTCGACAATCGAGCGGTCGACGTGAATCTGGGCAGCCAGGTTAAAGATTGCGTCCACGCCCTGGATAATTTTTTCCAGCATATCGAAATCACGGATATCGCCATTTATCAGCTTAAAAGTTTTATAGTTCAGCAGATGTCTGACGTTGGATAGATCACCATTAAAGAAGTTATCCAGGCAAATGACGATATGGCCTTCTTTGATGAATTTATCACAGAGATGGCTGCCGATGAATCCAGCACCTCCGGTTATCAGAATTCTCATATCCCCCTCCTTAATGGGCTATTAGCTTGGATGCAATTCTGGTAAAGCCTCTCGTATTCTTCAGCCATTTTATTCACCGATAGGTTAGCGCGAATATACTCCCCCGCCCGCCGCGCCTTTTCCCGGGCTTCGGTTGGATCATCAAGTATTTGTTGCAAAGTCCGGGACATCTGCAACTTGTCCCCATAGTTTACCAAATAACCCGCATCCATTCTAGTAACGTCTTCCCCGGAACCACTGCCCGCAGACACGATAATCGGCGTCCCGCAAAGCACCGCTTCAATCGGCGCCCAAGCCGCGTATTCATATCGGGAAGGCTGAACTACAACATCGGCATCCACCAGGGCTGCCAGCTTATCCTGCCCCGCCAAAAAACCGGGGAAAATAACCCTGTCTGAAAGATTTAACCTGGCGACCAAATTCTGAAGCTGGCTTCTATAGCCGTCATCGTTGCCGCAAATGGCCAGAACCACATCTTCTCTGGTCTGGGCTAATTCGTGAAAGGATTCTACCAAGAAGTCAAGTCCTTTGATATGGTGAATCCTGCCTAACGACATAACGACCTTTTTGCTCCCGAGGTTGAATCGATGGCGGAACTGCCCGCGGGGCGGCAGATTGGTAAATTCATCAATGGGGAAAAAGTATGGAATAATGGCTGCTTTCTTAATCTTTCTTCCGAAGCTATCGTATTCTTTAAGACCGAACTTGTTTTCGGCAATAACACCAGCAGCGTCGCGCAATATCCTGTAGCCAAAAAGAACGTCAAAAAGCCACCTCAATAGCCACTTGGGCTTGGCTTCGCCGGCGGCTATTCGCGGCAGTGAGCCGTGGCTATCGATGATATAAGGCACGCCGTATTTGTGAGAGTAGTGATAGATAACGATGTTCTGAAAACTGCGGAAGCAGTGCAGATGAACAATGTCGAACTCTTTGAGTCTGGCTTTAGATTCTTTGATTATGTCAGGCATTACATAAAAACTCCCCAGATTGGATATACAGTGAAAAGGGTATATTTTAACCTCCGGAAGGGAATCGATATATGCCTGGTCCAGCTTGAAATCGCTGGTGTAAATGGTCACTTCATGGTCCCTCTGTGCCAGCCCCCGTGAGAGCTTATAGAGAACATCGACGGTACCGCCGCCATGAGGAGAGAAATAGTCAAAAACTTGCAGAATTTTCATTTATCAAGGTGCCCAGGCAGGACTAATACGATAACAGAAATTTTTTTACCCCGCCGATAGGAGTTGCTACTGAAAATAATAGTTTTCCTTCACTTCTATGTCAAGAACGCGACGGAGAATGATTCGACCTGCAGGCTTTTTATTGATTAATATACCCCAGGACGATTTTCACCACCCCGGAGGAAACGTTTTTTACCAGATACTCTGCCGGCGGCTCCCATTCGGGTTGCTTTGCCAGTACGATTTCCAATGCTTTCATAATCATAGCCGGCACCACGCCTGTTAAAATATTGCTGCCGCACTCTAGAGTTTCCGGCCTTTCGGTAACGTCCCTGATGGTGATATTGGGGACTTTTAGAATACAGCATTCCTCCTGTACCGTGCCGCTATCCGTGATGACACAGCGTGCCTGCTTCTCCAGCGAGATAAAGTCGAAAAAGCCGAAGGGCTCGAGAAGGCGGATAGCCTTATTACTTACTTTCAGCCCGAACTGCTTCATTTTGCTCTTCGTCCGCGGGTGCAGACTGCAAATAACTGGTAGGTGGTATTTTTTATTGATAGCATCCAGCGCCCGAAGCAGGTTATTGAGCCTTTCTTTATCGTCAACGTTCTCTGCCCGGTGGGCGGTTACCAGAAAATATCTTTGCGGCTGTAAATCCAGTCCATTCAGCATACGACTTTTCTCTATTTGTTTAGCGTAATGGCAGATAACCTCATAGATAGGGTTGCCAATAACATGAATCGCTTCGCCGGGTATGCCCTCGGCGAGGAGGTTCTCCTTGCTTTTATGGGTATAGGGGAGGAGGACGGTGCTGGAGTGGTCGATGATTCTTCGGTTAATTTCTTCCGGCACACGGTCGTCATAGCAGCGGTTGCCGGCCTCTAGATGGAAAACCGGTATACCCATGCGCCTAAATATGATACTGGATAGTCCGCTATTGGTATCACCGAGGATAAGTACCCTATCCGGTTTTTCCTTTAAAATGAGCTTTTCTGTACCGACGAATATCTTGCCGACCTGCTCGGCGAAGGAATCAGCCTTTATCCCGAGGTGGTAGTCCGGCTCGCGCACCTTCAGGTCACTAAAGAAGACCTGGTTCAACTTTTCTTCAAAGTTCTGGCCGGTATGCACCAGAATGTGCTCGCAGTGTTTATCCAGCTTGCCGATGATTATACTCAACCGGATGATTTCGGGTCGGGTGCCCAGTACCGTCATTAATTTCATGGTTATTCCTTGAAGTCCTAAAAGCCCCCGTCCTTGATGAAACGCTCAAGCTCACTGGGGGACATACAGTAGTCGGCGGAAGAAAGCTCCCCGGCCAGCACCGGCTCTTTCGTCTCTGTTTTGCGCAGGCTGGGCAAGACCGGACATACTACGTAGTAGTCGCCTTTCTTGATGGTGCGGGGTATTTCTTCTTCAGAGATTAGTATCTCATGAATTTTTTCACCCGGCCGGATGCCGATAATTTTTATCTCGATATCGCGTTTGCCTATCATTGCCTTAGCGAGGTCGGTTATTCTGACGGCGGGGAGGTCTGGTACATAAATATCGCCCGCATCGGCGGAGCGTAATGCCACGATAATCGTTTCGATAGCTTTCTCCAGGGTGAGGATGAACCGCGTCATATCTTTAGTGGTAATCGTCAGCGGCCCGCCCTTCTTTATTTGCTCCTGGAAGAGGGGTATAATCGAGCCCCGGGAGGCGGCGACGTTGCCATAACGGACGCAGATGAACCTGGTCTTCGGGCAGAGCCGGTTAGCCTCCACCACCAGCCTTTCCTGTATCGCTTTGCACATGCCATAGGTATTGACCGGCTTACAGGCTTTATCGGTAGAAATCGCTAGTACCGTTAACACGTTGTTACTAGTTTCTAAAATAGCACGGATGATATTTTGCGTGCCCAGGATATTGGTTTTTATCGACTCGAAAGGGAAATACTCGCCCATAGGAACCTGCTTTAAAGCGGCGGCATGGATAATAATATCCGCTTTCTTTACCGCCCTGACCACTGATTCGTAGTCCCGCACATCACCAATCTGGAAATCGAGCACCTCATCCGGATGGTAAAACACATCATCGGTGGTCACTTTAAGGTTCTTCCACTCGAGTTCCATGTTGTACTGTTTATCTTCATCCCTCGAGAAAACGATAAGCTGCTTCGGTTTGCCGTTTTTGCCTTTCATGATATGATGGACCAGCGCTTTCCCCAAGGAACCAGTACCTCCGGTAATGAGCAGCCTTTTATCTTGGAAAATCATCTTGCCTCCAATTTACATACGGTTTCGCATCCACAGCGAGTTCCTCAACCATTTGCTGCCAGGGTAAAGGAGCGAATCCAGTCTCTTTCCGGAATAAAGTCCCGTCCAGGCTCCGGTCGATGCGGTAATCGGGATATTCTTCAATCTCAATATTAAGCCCAAAAGCATTATTTATCAAGGTAAGCAGATTGAATTTACTGATTGGCTCGGACGCAACATGGTAAATACCGTTTAAACCCTGATGTTTCATGATGATATCGGCGATAATCCGGGAAAGGTGGAGGGTAGGGAAACCGCTGAAAATAGCGTTGGTATAACCCTGAACTTTGCCTCCCCGGTTAGCGAGGAACCATTCCAGCAGACCGTTGGTTCCTGCTAGCTCTCTGCCGATAATCGAGGTGCGGATGGTCAGAGCGCCGTCGCCTTTTACCTCCCCGAGGTATTTGGTTTTGCCGTAAATATCATTGGCGTCCGATGGGTCGTCTTCGCGATAGTTGCCCTTTTTACCAGAAAAAACACAATCGGTACTGATATGAATCAGCCGTATCGCTTTACTCCGGCAAATCTGGTAGAGCTGATGGGGCAACTGTGCGTTAAGCCAGGTTGTGTCAGAAATGCCGACCTTTTCTACCAGCGATTTGACCACCCCGATACAGTTAATGACTACTTCCGGCTTAGTCTTGACGATGGCTTGTTCCAGTTGGTCTATCTTCATAGCGTCAAGATGAGGCAGGATTTGAGACTGCCGGAAGAAACCGTATTTATTAATGTCGCGGTAGTCACCCCGGATGGTACCGGTGACATCGAAGTCCGGACTAAGAACTTGGTAAAGTTTATGTCCCAGCATGCCGTTGGCGCCTAAAATCAATACCCTGGTCAAAGTTTTCCCCTTTAGTTATTGTCTTTGCCTGCCGAATTTTTATCCACGATTTCCTGTAGCATCGCTTCAAGCTGCTGTCCTATCTTTTGCTGGGCGTGCACCTGCAGGATGTAGTCGATGCCGGCCTGCTCCAGCCGGTGCCGGCGCACATCGGATGCCAGCAGGTCAGCGACCTTAGTCGCCATATCAGTCGCAGTATCAGCATATAATACCCCTTTAGACTCATCAGGAATGAGGGACTTTATACCGAGCAGCGGGGTGACAACGGCTACCTTACCGCAGGCGATATACTGGAGTATCTTGCCGGGGAAGATATCTCTGGTTTCTTTGGTATTGAGAAAGGGATTGATACATAGAGCAGCCAGGCTGATATACTGGGGCATGGTCTGGTACGGCTGGAAACCGGTGATGGTGACACGGCTCTTCAATCCGGCCTCGGCGATAATTTTCTCCAGTTTTTGGCGCTGTGGTCCATCGCCAACGATTAAGAGTTTCGCCTCCGGTACTTTCTCAATAACGTGTGGGAACTCGCGGATGAAGCCATCCAGTCCGCTGAACTCGAATAGCGTGCCGATAAAAACAACAACCCTGTCTTTTTCGTTGTATCGCCATTTCCGACGGACCTCGGAAGAATCAATCGACGGGTTGAACAAATTAGTATCGATAGGCATGGGCAGCAGTCGCACTTTCTCCCGCGCTGCTCCCAGGCTGATAACATAACGGGAATGGTTAGGGGTAATCGCCAGTATGGCGTCTACCCGGGTATATACCTTTTTCTCGATATACCTAGTGGCGGGGCGTAGGGCGGGGTAGCGTACAAGGCGGTAGAGCATATCAATCGACCGGAATAACACCGGAATCCCGAACTTGCGGGCGAGATGAATAACCTGCAGTCCATTGGTAGGTACGGAATAAAGCATGATAACGTCGATGTGTTTCTCTTTGATGGTCTTTTTAATTTCACGATATTGATTGATGCTACCTGAAAGGCGGCTCAAGCCGGGGATTTTAACAAAGCCGGGATGTCTTAACGTTACCGAAGCGCCGGGTACTGCCCGTGAGACGCCCTTGAACTCTTTTGTCTTGAGACTTCCTATATCAAAAAATCCGTTTTTCGCCCAGGTATCGGAATAGTCTATAGCATAGACTTTATGACCGCGTAAAGAAAGAATCTCGGCAAGATTATGTATCTCATACACCACTTTCTGCAACCAATCGACCTCGTGTATAAAAAGGATATTCATGGCAACCTTAAAACGTATTTAGGTTATCTCATTATACCTTAACTGTGATGCAAATTGAAGATATAGTCTAACGTGGATTTAAAGTGTTATGTCAAATAATCAGCATCGCATCGCCGAAGCTGTAGAAACGATATACCCGCTTAATAGCTTCTCGGTAGGCTTTATCAATCAGCTCTTTACCGGCGAAAGCCGTCACCAGCATAAGTAGGGTCGACCTGGGCAAGTGGAAGTTTGTTACCATCGCATCCACCATACAGAACCGGTGCCCCGGTAGAATGAAAAGGCTCACCCAGTCCCGAAACGGGTAGATTTCATTCGTTTTACTATTAATGGCGGCCTGCTCAATAAGCCTGACCGAGGTGGTGCCGACACAGATAATGCGGCGTCCCTCTTTTTTAGCCAGGGATAACTCGGCAGCTACCTCCGGTGTAATGATGCCGTACTCGCGGTAAATGGTATGCTCCCGAGGGTCCTCTACAGTGACAGGACGGAAAGTGTCCAAGCCTACATGCAGCGTGGTGAAAAGGCAGCGTATGCCCTCACCCTCGATTCTATCGAGCAAATCCGGGGTGAAGTGCAAGCCAGCCGTCGGCGCGGCGGCGCTGCCCAGAATCCGTGCGTAGACGGTCTGATACCTATCAGGATTCTCCAGAGGGGTGTGGATATAGGGAGGTAAAGGCATCTCGCCGGCAGCCAGCAATCTAGCTTCGTCAGTAAAGCGGATAGTCCTGATGCCTTCATTACCGGTTTTGACTATCTGGGCGATAATAGGTGTGCCGGCCATATCGGTGGTATTTATCTCAACTTTTTCACCCACGATAAGACGGCGGGCGGGTTTAACCAGGGCTTCCCAGACGTTTGGCTTAAGACGGCGCAGCAGGAGAATTTCCACCCTTCCCCCGCTCCCCACCCTTTTACCTTTAAGTCGGGCGGGGATTACGCGACTATCGTTAAAGACCATAACGTCGCCGGAACGAAGATAATCAATGATGTTGAAGAAGAGACGGTGCTCTATCGAGCCGTCTCGTTTGTTCAGCACCAGCAGGCGTGAATGGTCGCGCGGCTCGATGGGGGTCTGGGCGATAAACTCTTGCGGCAGCGTATAATCGAAGTCGCTGGTTTTCATACATTTTCACTATACCCAATGGCTGTGAGAAAGGCAATTTATGAATTATCAATTGACAGTTAGTTATTGGTCGTCATTCCCGTGAAAACGGGAATCCAGAGGATAAAGAAGGCTGGTAGAAAATACGATCGTCTCCCTTTATAAAAGGGATTCATCCTGAAGGATTCTTCCTGAAGGAGAAGGAGAGGGATTTTGGTGACATCTTTTCACTTTCGAAAGAGATGTGCTACAATTTGCTAAATTGAAGGAGGCATCATGCCAAAAGCAGTAGTAATGAAGTACGATAATTTGATTAAAACCATACCCATGAAGGACTATGATGAAGGCGGCTACCGGCAAGGGACGGTGCTGGATAAAAAATGGCTGGGCTTCGATGTCCATGTCAAATACGGGGTTTACCGTATGGCGGGGAAAATGGGCAATCCGCCTTTTACCCCGCACGTGCATGACTTCGACCAGGTGTTGCTCTTCGCGGGGTCGGACATGAACGATATCGGCGACCTGGGGGCGGAGGTTGAGTTCTGCCTGGGCGACGAACTGGAAACGCATATGATTACCACGACCACCGCCGTGGCGATTCCTAAAGGGACGCCCCATTTCCCGGCATCAATCAACATGATGAAACTCCCGTTTTTTTATTACGAAATATCTTTAACGCCGGCATATAAAGAAAAACCGGTACTCGCCGATAAAAAACCGGGGCCTATAGCCGGATTCAGGTCAGCAACACGTAAATATATCATGCCGCTGGCTTTTATACGCAAAGGCGCCTGGCATTACGGTCCCACTAACCGGGATGACGGGGGTGGTCAGCTATCCTTCATCCGCACCAAAGAAGCGGCGGGGTTCGACTTCGTGATGCTGTACGAGAGTATGAAGCGGGGACCTTACCGCATAGGGCCCGACCCCGATAAGCCCCACACCCACCCCACTACACAGATAATGTGCCTGCTGGGAACGGATACAGACGATTTAACCGTGTTAGGTGGCGACTTTGAAATATGTGTGGGTAAAGAACAGGAAAAGCATAAGTTCAATAAAAGCACGGCAGTACTGATGCCACCGTTTGTACCACACTGGCCGGGCGGAGTGGTTAAACTGGAAAAACCGATGATATTTGCGGATATACACCCGTTCGGGAATGAGAGGTAGGGGAGGACAAAAATGACTATCGATACAATATATTCTGATGGATTGATAACCATTACCCAGGACAATGTGGTGTTCCATAATTATTATTTTCCGGGAGTGAGTAAAGTAGTACCCATCAGCAATATTGAACAAATAGTCGGCAATAAACCAAGTGTTTTCAACGGCAAATGGCGCTTATGGGGTAGTGGCAGGTACGATATTTGGTTTCCCATGGACATGAAGCGACCGAGCCGCGACCGTATTTTTCATGCCAAATTGAAAAACACCGATTACCAAATTGGATTCACGGTAAAAGATTCAGCAAGGGTTGAGAATATCTTCAGGCAAATGCATCTCATGGTGTAAGAATAAATACCGGATACCCGAGTAGGAGAAAAACAAAAATCCCCAACTTTTTGATGGTCGGGGATTTGTATCTTCTACTTAAATTTAAGAATACTTATTTACCATGACAATGTTTAAATTTCTTCCCACTACCACAGGGACATAGCTCGTTATTACTAACTTCTTTGAAAATTCCGCTTCCAATTTCTATATCAGTTGGTGGATGTTTCATAAAGTTGATACATTCCATGGAAGGCATCCTAAAAGACATATTTGTCTTTCCTCTGTGGTTGGTAATCGCAAAATCTCCATTGGTTATTATATCCATACCTATTAGAACATCGGCACCGGTTATATTAACCTCGTTTACTCGTATTTGAGAAATACACACTTTATTTGGCAAATATATACTTACAAAATATGTACGAGCGTCTGTTTCACCGCCAGCAGTTTTGACTTTACACATGCCTGTAGGCTTAAGCCTGCATTGTTTTACAATTTTTTTTGAAATTGCTGTCTTCGTAGCACCAGTATCCCAGATAGCTTTATATTCTTTAGTAGGTACAGCAGGTTGAGATATCTTAGGATCAAAAGCTTCTTGAATCTTAACGAACGATGTTAATACTGATACGATCCCTGTGAATAGGTAGTTAAATGAATGAATTGGCTGATTAGGCATCAGGCAAATGTCACCCGCGAATGATACATTTGTCGATAGCTATCACTGCCGGGTTCGCATTTCTGAACTAAAAAAGTGCCTAACTTATGCTTTTCAGCGGTCTTTTGCACAGCTTCTAATTCAGAATCATAAGCACCGATGACTTCTAGGTTTTTTATTACAATGAATTTCCCATTAAATTGTTTTACTAGTTCTTTTTGGTGCTCAAGATAGTATTTGAACTCTTGTTCTAAATCCCCGGGCATACAAACCCTCCCTTTCCCTAGTGCTAGTAATATTATACAACAAAAAGTCAAGTCCTAGTTGGCATAACTATATTCTACAATAGTACCATTAGATAATACTAAAGTCCAGCCGCTGCCATGATTTCCGGCACTTTCTTTTGCCAGCCGATTGCCATGATATGCACGCCCTGGCACATGGGCTTCATCTGCTTGATGAGGCCGGCGGCTATCTGAATGCCGGTCTTTTCGCGGTCTTCTTTAGGCGCATCGGCCATCTTCTGTATAAGGTTATCCGGCACGCGGATGCCGGCCACATTTGCGTTCATAAACCTGGCAAAGCCGGCGTTTTTTAACGGGATAACGCCCACCATGACGGGCGTCTTGAATTTCTCCACCCGCTTCATAAACCTTTCGAATGACTTAGCGTCGTAGACAGCCTGGGTCTGGAAAAACTTGGCGCCGGCGGTTATCTTCTTCTGCATCTTGATGATTTGCAGCTCTTCCGATGCCTCGGTGTTGGACTCCACCTTAACCACCGCGCCGGAGAAGAAAGCGGGCTTTCCCTTAAGCTCATTGTTAGAAAGGTCGAAACCCTCGTTCAGGCGCATGATGGTATTGAGCAAGGTCACGGAATCAAGGTCAAAGACATCCTTCGCCTGGGGATGATCGCCTTTTGCCGCCATATCACCCGTCAAAGCTAGAATATTCTTAATGCCCATCACCCAGGCACCGAGGAGGTCGGACTGTAAAGCGATGCGGTTGCGGTCGCGGCAGGTCATCTGTAAGATAGGCTCAAGACCACCCTGCACACATAAAGTGGCTGTCACCAGCCCGGACATCCGCAATATGGAACTCTGCTGGTCGGTAACGTTGGCGGCATCCACCTTACCCTTCAGAATTTCGATATTTTCTATTATTTCATGAGTATCCGTGCCTTTAATAGGTCCGAACTCGCAGGTAATAGCAAATTTACCCGATTCCAGTTGTGATTGAAGGCTCATTACGCTTTCACCTCCTTCACCGGACTTTCTACCTTAGGTGTTTCAACCTTGGGCGGATTTTCCAGGGCATAACGCGGGGTGGACATCATCTCCGGGCGGGGCATTATTTTCTTGTGGTCGAGGGGTTTCATCATATCGTTCAGGCGATTTAGCAACCCCCTTTCCTTAAGTCGAGTGTAAATCAGCTCCCAGCCGCAATCGCGGTCAGGTGAAATCTCGCACTTGCCTTTGTTGGCTCCGCCGCAGGAGCCACTGACCAGGCTCTTCGTGCAGGCAGTAAGGGGGCAAATGCCGCCGGTATGGTAGAGGAGGCACTGACCGCACTCGAAACAGCGCTCGCTGCCTTCCCATTCGCCGCGAATGCCGCCCAGGTTAACGGTATTGCACCCTGGATACACGGGCTTATTGACTGCAGCCGCCACACACTGGATGCCGATGCCGCAGGTCAGCACCAGCACAGCATCGGCAGCTTTAAGCTGGTCGACTTTGCCCCTCAATCCTGATTTTACCAGGGCTTTACTGCAGAGAAAATCAACGCTTTTAGTACCGGTAACATTTTTACCGGCTGCCGTCAGCTTTCGCTTCATCTCTTCAACCTGCTTGGGCCCGCCGCTGCCGGAAGACTGCGCACAGCCATCACAACCGACGACAAAAACGCTTTTATCTTTTTCCAGATAGGCGATTATTTCATCAAAATGCTTTTGCTCCGAATATAGCATCGCTCCTCCTTTATCCTACACAACCCTGTACTGACCGAGGTCTCGACCTTTGGGGGTAACGCAATGGACAGCGCAGGCGATACACGGGTCGAAGGAACGGATGATACGGACGACCTCGAAGGGGTTCTGCTCATCCTTGACCTTGGTGCCGATGAGCGCCTGCTCGATAGGCCCATGCTGACCTTTATCGTCCATGGGGGAGATGTTCCAGGTGGTGGGGACGACCGCCTGATAATTGGCGATTTTCTTATTTTTTATTTCAATCCAGTGTCCCAGCGCGCCGCGCGTGCCTTCGATAATGCCCATGCCGGCGGCTTCTTCCGGGATTTGATATTCAACATAGGCGGGCTGACCGGGCTTAAGCGAAAGAGCCCAGTTTTCCAGATTATCCACGATGAACTTGGCGGAGAGTGCCCGTGCCAGATGCCTGCCGAGTACGGAAAAGAGGACAGCGGGCTTAGCTTTAAAGTGTTTCAATGCACCGTCCACCAGCTCTTTCATCTTAGGGTCGCCTTTGGCATAGGTCACCGCCACGCGCGCCAAAGGACCTACCTCATAGACCTTGCCGTCGTAGCGGGGAGCTTTCGCCCAGGAATAGGCGCCCGTCTTGCCGGGTTGGGGCCTGGTATCCCCCTGGGAGGGGTGGCGGTTGGAGGTGGCATCCTCGTACCAGGAGTGTTTCACCTGCTCGGTGATTTTACTTGTATCAAGAACACCCGGCTTGAGGTCGGCGCCGATAGTGCCCTGCTTGAAGAGTCGTTCTCTGGTAGCGTAGTCCGGGCTCTTGCCATCGAGGTCGTACATACCGTAGGAGAGCAGGTTCTTGCAGCCGATACCGATTTCTGCGTAGTCCATATAAGCTCCGGCGACAGCCAGTACGTCCGGGATATAGACATTATTGACGAAATCCTGAAGGATTTTAATTTTCCAGATATATGCCATGATATTATCGGGGGTGGGGATGGTGGTTACGCCCCCGGGGACAACACCCACGCTATGGGGGATTTTGCCGCTGAAGATAGCAACTGCTTCATGGCCAATACGCCGGATTTCCAGCGCCCGGAAATAGTGGGCGACCGCTTGCTGATTGACGGCCGGCGGCAGGCGGTAGTCGCCCTCGTAGCGGGGCATGAAAGGCTCCAAAGCACCGCGGTTAATAAAATCTTTGACGGAGTTTAGCTGCGAATCGTTGCCTTCGTATTTAGCAACGTCGGCGATGTCGACGTAGTCCAGCGCCGCCAGGTGATAGAAGTGCAACACATTATCCTGGACGGAATGGGCGCCGTGAATGAGGTTGCGGATGATGCGCCCGTTATCGGGTATTTTATCGGCAATGCCGAAGGCGCTATCCAGACTCAACGCGGCGGCGAGGCCGTGCGACTGGGGACAAACGCCGCAAATACGCTGGGCGATTACCTGGGCGTCACGCGGGTCACGACCGCGCAGAATTAGCTCTAAACCGCGGAAGAGGTTGCCGGTAGCGCGGGCGTCTTTGACGACGCCGTTTTCCACGACACACTCTATCTTTAAGTGACCCTCAATCCTGGTGACAGGGTCGATAACGATTTTAGCCATTATTCGCCTCCTTGTTAGCCCAGTAGGCGCCGACAACCGGAAGGTCGACATCAATGAGCTTTTCATAGAAGGGGGCGGTCTCGTTGGGGAACTCAGGCTGGGTGCAGCCGTTGCAGGGTGCTCCCGCGCCGATGACCCAGTTGGTGCCGCTGTTCCAGTGCCTTATAGGGCAGTCCGCGTGGGTGATAGGCCCCTTGCAGCCGAGCTCGTAGAGGCAGCCTTCCTCGCCGAATTTCTTGGCGAATTTGCCTTCATCGAAGTAGGCGCGGCGGGGGCAGTTTTCATGTATCAGCTTGCCGTAGAAAAGCTTTGGTCTCAAGAAATCATCGAGGTCTTCCGGTTTAGGCAAACCGTATAAAATAATGCTGGCGACCGTCCCCACAAACCAGTCGGGGTGGGGCGGACAGCCAGCGATATTAATCAGGGGTTTATTTATTTTTTTTGTGGTAAAGAAATTCTGGACGGAGACACAGCCGGTGGGGTTGGGTGGGGACGCCGGAATGCCGCCGAAAGAGGCGCAAGTGCCTATAGCGATAACCACCAGTGCGTCTTTCGCCAGCTCCTCTACTCTCTGCTGCATGGTAACCGGTTTGCCGTTCCGCTCGCCGACTACGCCATAAACACCACCATCAGCCGTCGGTACCGCGCCGTCCACCACGAGGACATACTCGCCTTTTTGGCGTTTGGCGGTGTCTTCCATCACCTGAATCGCTAATTCTCCGGCGGCCGCCATAATCACCGGGTGAAACTTAAGGTTGATGTGTACGCCGGGCGCCAGCTGGTCGATGAGCACATTTTTGATGGTGGGGCTGGCAGTATTGAGCATAGTAACTGCACAGCCGCTACAGGCAGCCGTCTGGAGGTAAATGACGGGAAGTTCTTTAACCATCACGACCAACTCCTTTCTCGAAAAAACGAATATTATCGGAAGTGACACTTAATTATACTAGAAATCAGGGACTTAAGGGAATCGGAGAAAATACCTAAATACGAAGCTCGAAATGCTACAATAAATGATTATTCCGGCAGCGCTTTGGCGACGATTT
>Ga0187886_1000452_pt1 | contig 49354 bp, 43 predicted proteins | sample June2016WEW_20_1_FD_133001 | JGI IMG/M metagenome (GOLD analysis project Ga0187886, IMG submission 133001) | Peatland microbial communities from SPRUCE experiment site at the Marcell Experimental Forest, Minnesota, USA - June2016WEW_20_150 | ecosystem: Environmental > Terrestrial > Soil >... | reverse complement strand
TGAACCATGGCGATATCCAGTCCATAGATTTCACCGTTAAGCTCGAATATCACCACCTGTCTTTCCGCTACTAACCCATCTTTAGCCATAGTTCTCTCCTAACCAAAGTCTCGTCCCCATATTTGGGAACAAGTAAATAGCTCAAGCGAGGCTGGAGTTATTGGTTGATATATTGGCCCCAGCCCCGCTGATTTTTATTACTATTTCAGTTTCGTAGTGTTGGGCTATTATCTCAAATTGGAAAAAATACGCAAGCTGAAAGATATAGTTATTACCAGGCATTTCCTTTCTACGCACGCGTCTTCCTCACCACATGATTCCGATGGTAGTAAAATTTTAACCTATTAGCGAATCTAGTTTGAAGCAAGTTAGCTACCAAAAGCTATAAAAAGTAACCCTTAAGATGCTCACATGTATTGCATTTAAGGTAATAGGCTTTTTAGGGGAGAAAAGACCTTCGGACCGGCGTTGCTTTCGCTAGAATTTGTTCTAGACAATGTGTAGCAAGGCAATAATCGCAGTGTAGGAGTTTAAACATCGTCCATAGCTATATATTAAATATTTGATATATTAGTTGACAGCGGTGTTATAATATCTGTAATATATCTCTATAATATATCGTAATATATCTTATCTATAATCAATATACATATATACGTATATAAATGGAGAATAGAATTTGGTATTAAATACTTGTATATTTAGAGGCCATACACTTTTATAAAGATATCGTTTGACAAATATTGATGATATAAACGTGGGAATATACCGTCGCCGTTTTAAAAAAGGTCATCGTTAGCGACCCCAAACGATTACCTTCTTTAAAGTGTTTTTCTCCATGCGATACCCAGCCCTAACAATCCAGCAGTGAATATCACGCGAGCGTCTTTAAGAGCCGATTCGTTTAAAATCGCCTTCGTCTCGCCGAGGGTATAAGACGAACGGATGGCTCGCATCCATAGCCGCCGTTGCGCTGCATTCATTCCCATCGCCCAACCAACCAAACGCAGGAGCGGATTAAGTAAAGTTATTCTTAGATTGTCCCAGATAAAACAATATCCGCCCGGTGCGGTCACTCTGGCGATTTCTTTGAATACCTTGAGGGGGTCGGCCCAGAGATGGAGGGAAGCATTACTGATAGTCAGGGCAAAATAGCCGTCGGCAAAGGGTAACATCTGCGCTGAAGCCTGCCGGAAATCGATTCTTTCCGCTAAACCATCCCGGGCGGCGTTCTGCCGGGCTAGCTTTAGCATTTCTTCTGAAATATCGACGCCGGTAATTTGCCAGTCAGTATGGTCTTTGGCGAGGTCTATTGCCAGGCGGCCGTTGCCGGTACCGATATCCAGTACTCTATTTCCAGGGAGACCAATTCCGGCGACCTGTGCGGCAAACCGACGATACACTTGCCCCATGAAGCGCCGGGCGTGTTCATTATAAAATTGAGCGGTAGCAGCATCTATAAACTGCTCTTCATTCAGGGGGATACGTGTGCCGCTAATAAACTTCATCATATCATTACTACAAGAGAGTCTTTTATATATAAGCGACGAGGAACTACAAAGCGGTTTTATGGCCTTGCCTATTTATACTACGCCAGAATTTCTCTTAAAAGAATAGGAAAACGCTTAGCAAAATAAATATACGGGCTACCAGCATAAAATAGGTGGCGAAAGAAAAAGCTTTAATACCTTTAGCGAAATTTTCAGGGTCATGTATAAAATTAAAGCTGATTATCAAAGTGGGCACAGCCATTAAGGCGGTGGGCAATAAGTAGAGTAAACCCAGGTTGAAATAGAAGCCTAGATAAATGCTTAACACCGAAGCCAAACACAAAAATACAAACCCTAAAATAGCTGCTGTCCGCGGAGATGTCCTCTTTATAAAAGCCGGCACCTGGGTGAGTTTCATACCCTTGACATGCTGAATAGGATGTAAGGGAGAGTAGATCATGATGTGTCCTGCCTGCCAGGCTGCTGAAAATGACCATAGGACCCACGGAGCCCAGGAATTGAATAGAGTATCCGGTGAGAAAGCTGCCCAGCCGCACAACCAACCCATGCTCTGAATAGGAGGAAGGGCAAGATAACCGACCCGGTCTCTCAAATAGCTGGAATAAAGACATCCCAATCCGAGCGCTAAAAACGAGACCGTAAAGCAAATCGTATTAAAGGTAAACCAGACAATAACTAAGGCTGCCGTAAAAGATGCCAATGCAAAAAACAGAGCTTGCGGTGGTGCCAGACGTTTACTGGGTATCGGCCGTCCAGGCCAGCAAACCACATCACGGCGCTTATCCACAAAGTCGTTAAAGGCATGAATGCCGGCAAAAGCCAGCAAAGCAGCGATGACGCCGACCAGGCACTTACTCCACGTTGGAAAGCCGCCATAGGCAAGGGCTGCTCCAGCGCCAACCCCCAGCGCCCCCATCGTTGAAAGGACAGGCCGGGTGATGTCCAATACTCCCGCCAGCCGGTCGCTGACGTTGTAGCTTGGTTTAACTACATTCCCCTGCCCCATCCAGCGTTGTATAACACCAGCCATTTTCCCCGCCTTAATCTTTAAATCTATTTATTACTGCTCTTTTTTACCGGTTAGCTGTGTATATTCCCGGCCGAACCACTGCTGGTATTTAGTTTTCAACATCTTGCCAGTGAACATTACAGTATTCACGGGGAAGGCGGAGGTTTGGAGGTGACCGTAATACATATGCACAATAAGAATAAATCCAGTAGCAAGAACTGCCTCGTCGCGATGGGCGGTAGCTACCACTGCGAACCATTGGCCACCGAACCACTGACTGAAAAAGGTGGGGAACATCATGATTATGCCTGTAATTACCATCACCGGCATACCCCAGAATATCGCCCAGTAATCAATCTTCTGCCCGTACTGGAAATGGTCGTACTCCGGCTCTTTTTTATAAAATCCGAATATCCAGAGGGATGAATGAATAATATCTTTCAGGTCTTTCCAGCGGGGGAACATCGCCGCAGGAGACTTGTGTTTAACGAAAAACCCATAACCGATGTAGCCGAGGTGATAGATGCCATCGGCAATCATGATGAAGGCGGCGACATCATGGACCAGACGTAGCACCTCCGTACCGCCGAAGATGCTCGTAAACCACTGGAAGGTAGGCCAATCCGGGAAACCTCTCAAGAGGCCGGTTACCGCCAGCACGATGAATGAACCCATCAAGGCATAGTGCTGGATGCGCTGGTGGATATCGAAACGGATAATATAGTCGCCCTGCACCCGCTTTTTCGCGTCGGTGGGAAGCTTAGGCGCTTTGCCCAGTTTCTCCAGCCAGGAGAAATCGTCATCCCAGCCTTCGGTTTCGCCCCGGCGTGCGACTATTATACGGCGGGTAACCTCCAGGATGATGATAAGAGTCGTAGGTATAAGAACACCGGCAGTGAGCAGGAAGAAAAACCATTTGGTAATTGTTACCGATAACTGCGTAACATCACTGACGTTAACATAGGGGGCGTATTGCGCGTAAGGATAAACCTGGAAAATGTGGAAGGGAAACATATCAAACAGGATGAGCCCGAGCACCACCGCTTCGGCTAAAAGGATGACGGTTATCAGCGGAAAATAATAACGAGGCAAACTTCTTTTTTTCGGTCCCCCGATGTTCTCCATCTTCGTGCTATCGAAGATGATATCAGGATTTTTTACCATGCCCATGGCTTACCCCCGTGCTCTTTGGTGAAGATATCTGCGTATTGCGGGTCCTTCAGTTCCTCTGGTTTGCATTTATAAACCTTACACAACAGACATGTCAAGTCGGGCGAACCGTACATCGGGTCCTGATGGTTGTTATTTGTCAGGACGTTAGGATTGGAAATAAACACGCCACGGAAACCCTGGGCTGGCGCTTCCGGATAAAACCAGTTAGCCGTAGCCGCCACGACTCGGGGGTCGATGCCGGGGAATAATCTGGCTTTCTGGATGATTTTGCCACGCGGCGATTCTATCCAGACAAAATCGCCATCTTCTATCCCCAGCTTTTTAGCCGTCTCCGGGTTAATCTGCATCGTGGGATATTCCATGAAGCTGCGCAGCCAGGGGATATTCCGGTATTGAGCCAGGAAATAGAAAGGCGAACGGAATCCCGTCGTCAGCACCAGGGGGTATTCCTTAGCCACCTCGGGAGTAGAATAGGGGCTTTCACCGGGTTCTACAAAGTAAGGCAGCGGGTCGTAGCCCAGATTCTCTAGCACGGTTGAATAAAGCTCCATCTTGCCGGTGGGGGTGGGGAAACCGCCCCCTTTACGCCAGTAGTCAGTCTTATATTTATAGTATACCTGGTCGGGACCGAAGCAGCCGGAAATAATATTCTCGCTGAATTTCTTCCAGGTAATCGGCGCTTTTCTTAGCTCATAATCCAGCAGAGTCGGGACATCCTTGAACCAATAGTTCGGGGCGGCACGCCGTCCGATTTCGTTGAAAATCCAGGCGTCGGACTTAGCCTCGCCGGGCGGGTCGACGCACTTATTATGAGCTTCGATAAACCAGCGCGGGTGCATATCGTATATGTCGTCTAGCTCCAGCCAGTGCGCCGCGGGCAAGACGATATCCGACATCTCTGCCATCGGACCCCAGAACTGGTCGATTTGCACCAAAAAATCGACCTTTTTCAAACCCTCGACGACCTGATTAGTGCTAGCCATATGGACGATTTGCTGGCCGCCGACGCTTATCCAAACACGGATGGGTTTCTCCCCCTTGTTAAACTCACGGATGATGGTATCGGGATTGCAGGTACGCGCCGCGCCCATCTTAAATTTATCCCCGCCATAAATGTGGGACCGCATCTCGTCGGTGAGCGGGATTTCATTAAAAACATCTTCAATCAAGCCGGTTTCCGGCAGCACCCAGCTCACCATACTGCCCGGCCGCTCGATGTTGCCGCAAATCCCCATAAGGTCGATGATAGCTCTAAGGGTTTGGCCGCAGTTAGCCTGCCGTTCCAGGGAGCTACCAATCTGGATGCACCCCGGGGTATCTACGGCAAAAAGCCTGGCGGCCTGTATTATCTTTTCCTTCGGCACCCAGGTGATTTCCTGGACTTTTTCCACCGGGTACTCCGCCGCACGCTCTTTAAGTTTGTCAAATCCATATGTCCATTTCTCGACAAACTCTTTATCCCAGAGTCCTTCCTGGATAATAGTATTAATCATGCCCAGCGCGAGGGCGGCGTCCGTGCCCGGTCTTGGTTGCAGCCAGAGCGTCGCCCGGGAGGTATAAGCCGTCGCCCGCGGGTCGATAATTATCAGGTTCTTGCAATAATCCAGCGATTTCATGTACCAGTAGCACATTTCAGAATCGGCGCTGCTGATTTCCAGCTGCTTCGCCCAGGATATTTGCGTTTTCGGGAACACCCCACCCCACCCGTGATAGTCACAATACAAGCGACCATAGCCGGTAATCAGGCCATAAAGGCCGATGCGCGGACTGTGGCAAATATAGCCCGGAGAAATTACATTAGCCGAACCCATCGAGCGGGAAAAGCGGTGAGTATAACGGTTGTAGCCCCTACCCGTCCCCTGGGAGGTAGCTACGGTATGCGCGCCATATTTTTCGGTGGCTTCTTTTATTTTGGCGGCAATTGTGTCCAGCGCTTCGTCCCAACTTATTTGTTTCCACTTGCCTTCGCCTTTCTCGCCGGCTCTCTTGTAAGGATGCATAATGCGATAGGGATTATCGATATGCTGGATGCTGGATAAGCCCTTGGCACACATCGTGCCGCGGGTGGTCGAATCCGGATTCCCCTCGATGTGGGTGATTACGCCATCAGTCACTTCGACTAAAACACCGCAGCCGCCGTGACAGCTCTTACAGGTTGTTTTTATAATTTTCTTTTCAGCCATCTTAGACTCCATTTTGATTGTTACAAATACTACCTATCCCCGCAATTTCCGCTAATGCCTAAATAATTAAATCGGGGCTTTAATATGCGCCAACTTTGGGCAATAAAGGCCGGTAAATTCCCACTCTTAAAAGACAATATTTAAGGGCGAAAGCTCCCAGCGTATGCGCCGCGATTGCCACAATCAAGAGAACACTGGAAGCCTCTTCGCCACCTAAAAGGCCGACCAACGAGACCGCCGCCGGAATCGCCAGCCCGAGAATTATCAAGCCGACCCAAAACATAAAAGCCGATGGCCCCTTGAGCAATTCTTGAATCGAAAGCTTGGCTACCGCAGAGGTGTATCCGGCGCTGATGAGATAGGTGACTATCAGCAGCACATTAATCAGTAATAAATAACGGCTGCCTACCTCCGCCCAGGCAACACTGGCATCCCCTCCCGCCAAGGCAATTCCCATTATCAAACCGAAGCCATCCGCGACCCCTGCCAGCATGATAACCACCGGTAAAATTCCCTGATTCCAGAAGGGAATCCCTTTAACATAGTTCATGATGAAACCGCCGTAGATACCCACGCCCAGGACGTTGAGTCCTGCCAATACGCCGAAAGTATAATAGATGGGATTAGTTATCGAATGTCCTATCAGGTTGGCAAGGTCTGGTTGACCAAACACAAGCTGAATAAAGCCGAAAGTGCCAAAAAACACAGAAAACAGAATGCCGCGGGCGAACCACGAGGTTTTCCAGGCATTGGAAAAAGGTGGTAGTGTCCGGTAGAATCGCCAGGGCTTACCGAAGTATGCCAGGTGGATAGGCAGTTTCAGAAACATGATAATCAGCCAGCCCACGAGCAGTCCCCACCAGCTGTTAATAAAGAGAGAGACCAGATATAATCCTGCGCCCAGACTGGTAAAGGTCTCGGCAATCCAGATCATTATGCCGCGTCTCTCTATCCATTCTCTTTGATGCATCGGTTTGACCATCCACTCATGGGTGATCATCCATTGACGCGTTGCCATCTGGGGCATTGTTGACCCTCCTTACTTTTTCCCGAATATCTGCTTCGCCCTTGCCTCCATGGTGCTTAGGTGCTGCATGTGCGAAGCGGTTTGGACCTCTCGAGGAGCGATATTAGAAGGCGCGTTGCCTATCTTGCCATCGATATAATATATCGAAGGCTCGGTACCATACTCGGGATGAAGCTGAAAAGCATTTTTCTCTTTTATCAGTAGCGATATCTCGGATGCCGGGTCATCGAGGTCACCAAAGGTTAAAGCCCTCGCCTGGCAGGTGTTGACACAAGCCGGCGTAGCCTCGCGGTCTTTACCCGGCACCAACCCCTTAGCCATCCCCGCATCGATTCTTTCCATACAGAAATCACACTTTTCCGTCGTCCCGGCGATATGGGGGTAAAGCTTGTGGCCGGCCTTTTCGAAGCGTGTCCGCGCATAACCGGGGAAGAAACCGGTATCTTTATCACGGGAGAAGAAAGTACGATTCTGGTAGGGACAAACGACCACGCAATAGCGGCAGCCGACGCAGATATTGTTATCGACGTAAACAATGCCGTCGGGCCGTTTCTTGGTCGCTTCGGCGGGGCAAACCTCGACGCAAGGTGCTTCTTTACACTGATTGCAGCGGACGGGGAGCGTCGTGAGCTCCTCTCCGGGTACATTGGTTTCCCAGGCGATCAGGCGCGGCCAGGTCATACCCAAAGGCAGAAAGTGTTCAATCCGGCAAGCGGCGATGCAGGCGTGGCAGCGGGTGCATTTTACCAGGTTAATCACCATACCCCATCTCATGAAAGCTGCTCCTTTTTAAGTTCGTTAAATATAAATTACCAAAAATGAGCAAAAAAGTCAAACAGGTATGCGCAACGCATGAAGAAATACTTGGATTATAGTGCAAATTTAATAACAAAAGCTTTAGCAATTCCGCATTGTGATGAAACGAAGCCAGAGAAATCCCAATATTTTACGCAAAAATAAAAAAGTGGAGTAGTGGTGTCTCCCCTTCAGCTTTTAAGATTGTTAAGCTTAACTCGATTGTCTCTAATACCGAATAGTGACAATATCATCAAATCAGAAGTACAATATTTAATAGGCAATACGTTTAATAAAGCGGCAGTTACCTTTAAGGTGAAACGATGGGGATTCTTAAAAAAATATATCATGCAATGATTAATAATAATTGGTTCGGCTACGTTTTCGCGGCAGTATCGGTAGCTTTTGCTACCTGGTTCAAGCAACTGGCGCAGCCAAATATAATCCCCGCCAATATGCCCATTCTTTATATCTTGGCGATTGTGCTTACGTCGACATTCTTCGGGCTGTGGCCGTCAGTATTGTGTAGTCTTTTGAGTCTGCTGGCTTATGATTTCTTTTTCTTGCCGCCCCTTTATTCTATGACATTTAATATCGAAGTGGTACCGGTTTCACTGGTATTTTTCGTGGTAGGGCTAATTATCAGTTATCTATCATCTAACCTGCGTGAAAAAAGCGAAGAAGCTAAAAAGGAAGTGGCTATACGCAAACAACGCGAGGCGGAGCTCATATCTTACCATGAGCATCTCGAAGAACTGGTAAAACAACGCACCGCCGAGCTGGAAAAGGCAAACCTGGACCTGAAAAAAGAGATTGCCGAGCATATGAAAGTGGAGAATATGCTGCAGCAGAGCGAGGACAGGTTGAAGCGGTCACAGGAGATCGCCAATCTGGGCAGCTGGGAACTTGATCTCACCAATAACTCCCTGTCCTGGTCTGATGAGGTATATCGTATTTTCGGCTTAAAACCGCAGGAATTCGGTGCTACCTATGAGGCTTTCCTGGAGACCATACACCCTGATGACCGCGCCGCCGTAAATGCTGCTTATTCCAGCTCGGTGAGCGAGGGAAGAGACACCTACGAAATCGAGCACAGAATTATCCGGAAAGCTACCGGCGAAGTGCGTTACGTGCATGAAAAGTGTCACCATGTAAGGAATGAAAGCGATAAAATTATTCGTTCCATAGGTATGGTTCACGATATTACCGAGCGTAAAAAATATGAGGAAGCTCTATATAAAGCTCAAGAAGAATTAGAGATACGCATTCGGGAACGCACTAAAGAACTGGCTGAAGTGAATAAAGCATTACAGGGAGAGATTACCGAACATAAACGAGCACAAGAGACTATTAATGCCGAAAATCAGCGATTCTATGGTGTTCTGGAGATGCTGCCGGTTTACGTGGTGCTTTTAACTCCGGATTACCACGTGCCTTTTGCCAACCATTTCTTCAGAGAGCGTTTCGGTGAGTCACACGGTAAACGCTGTTTTGAGTATCTTTTCGGACGGAGCGAGCCTTGTGAAATTTGCGAGACCTATACGGTCCTAAAGACAAAGGCACCGCATCACTGGGAATGGACCGGCCCGGATGGCCGCAATTACGATATCTCCGACCTTCCTTTCACCGATACGGATGGTTCCTCTTTGATTATGGAGATGGGCATCGATGTTACCGAGCAAAAGCGGGCGCAGCAAGATCTGCGTAAAGTCCACGCCGAACTGGAAATACGGGTTGAGGAGCGTACCAAGGAGCTAAGTGAAACGCGTGATTACCTGGATAACCTGTTTAACTACGCCAATGCTCCCATCATCGTCTGGAACCCGGATTATAGGATTACCCGTTTTAACCACGCCTTTGAACGTCTCACGGGACGCACCTCGGATGAAGTAATAGGGATAAAACTCGACATATTATTCCCGGATGACAGCCATGATGAGTCTATGAAGCACATTCATGAAGCCACATCCGGGGAACGGTGGGAGGTGGTAGAGATTCCTATCATCCATAAAGATGGAACGGTGCGTATCCTGCTGTGGAACTCGGCAAACCTCTATGCCGTGGATGGCAGGACAGTTATTGCCACCATTGCCCAGGGACAGGACATCACCGAACGTAAAAGGGTAGAACAAATGAAGGACGAGTTTATCGGGCTTGTCTCCCACGAACTGCGCACTCCCATGACGGTGATTACTGGTTCTCTAAAGACCGCCATGTCTGAAGGGATATCGATACAGGATAAACAAACTCTGTTGGAAAACGCCATCGAAGGCGCCGGCGCACTTTCCGCAATTCTGGAAAATCTGCTGGAGCTTTCCAGGTATCAAACCGGGCGTCTTCAGATTCATCGGGAAGCCATTGATTTATCGAGCATCGCCAACAACATAATAGAGAAGTTGCAACCGCATAGCGAAGGGCACAGCTTCCGCATGGAGTTTGCCAGCAAGCTGCCGTTTGTCGAAGCCGACCCGATGCGCGTAGAGCGAATTATTTATAATCTATTGGAGAACGCCGTTAAATACTCTCCGGAAAATAGTGAGATTAAAATATTTGCGCAAAAAAAGGGGGAACAGATCATCACTGGCATTGCTGATAAAGGCATCGGCATTTCAAAAGAAGACCAGGAAAGGATTTTCGAACCCTTCGAACGGTTGGGGAAAGCGGCGCGCCAGGGACTTGGGCTGGGATTGGTAGTCTGTAAACGCCTGGTAGAAGCGCAGGGGGGTCAAATCTGGGTAGAATCGGTGCCAAGGAAAGGCTCAACATTCTATTTCTCCCTGCCGGTATACAAAAAACCTGGTTAAATCCTCTGCCCGGTATTTTTATTTCAAAAGCGCATTTATTTTCTTAATCATATCATTGGGGTCAAACGGCTTATACATGAAGTCGTTAGCGCCCGCCAGCATCGCCGGGTCTTGATTCCCGGGGCTGGCGCTGAAGGCGATTACCGGTAAACTGGTAAAGGCGCGCAGCTTCTTTAATGTCTCAAAACCGTCCATCCTCGGCATAACCATATCCAGCAGCACGATATCCGGCTGGGCTGAACTAATCAGCTCCAGGGCTTTCTCACCGGAAGTTGTCGTGATAACGCTAAAGCCGCGGAGTTTTAAATCTATTTCAATAAAAGTCAGCACTCTCGGATGGTCATCCACCACCAGGACTAGCTTTTTCTTTTCTGCTTCAACCATTTTGCTACTCAACCGTCGGGAACAAACTTCAGTTACAGACGGTTAAAATTTATTATCCTTATTATACTTTATGCTGTGTCAAAGTATCATAAAAATTCTTAAAAATCCATAACAATTTTATTACATTTGTTAACTATTAACTCCCCGGCTAAATAGAACATGGATTTTGTCATAAATTTGTAATTATTCACTATAGGACTTTATAACTTTTCAAGACACCGCGATATAGATTAGTACTTGATACTGGGTTTATTAAAAATCCACATATAAAACGGAGGTAAAGAGATGGAAAACAAATTTACAGAACCTTTGGAGGCAAAAAATAGCGTCCTGCTGCTGGTAGACTACCAGGCGAGGATGTTCTGGGGCGCCAGCGCTATCGACCCAACATATGTGAAAAACAATGTTATGGCACTGGCAAAAGGGGCGGAAATACTGGGCGTGCCTACCGTTCTGACTACCATCGGGGCTAAGAACAATGGCGCATTCCTGCCGGAAATCGTGGAAATGTTCACTGATATTCCGGTCATCGACCGTAAGCTGCCTTCTTTTGACGCTTTCGAGGACAAGGATGTTTTCAATGCCGTTAAAAAAACCGGCCGAAAACAGCTGGTGCTTTCAGGGTTATGGACCAGCATGTGCATGTCTTTCACAGCACTGCGTGGTCTACGCGAAGGTTTTAACGTCTTCGGCGTGATGGATACCGCTTCCTCGGAGTCGATGGATGCTCATAAAATGGCAATCAAACGCATGATACAAGCGGGTGTCGTGCCCTGCACCTGGATGCAGGTAGTCTCCGAATGGATGCATGACTGGCAAAATCCTAACGCCGGCGAGCTTATGTCTCGAGTTTATAGCGCCTATAATGGCTACTTCGGGCAAAAACGACCGTAAATAATGGAGTCCGGCAGGCGCGGGGAAGAGGGGTAGCAGTTGACATTTCCCTGCGCCTGCATTTATTATTTGTGTGCAGTTTATATTTGCAGGACAGCATGGTAAGACAATTTCGCGTGCTTATCGTCGATGATGAGCCGCGCATACTCAAGTTTCTCGACCTGAAGCTCAAAGCTTCAGGATATGATGTGCTAACTGCCAATAATGGTCCGGAGGCTATAGCTCAAGTGCAGGCGCAGGAGCCAGACCTCCTTGTCCTCGATGTAGTCATGCCCGGCATGGACGGTTTTGAAACCTTGAAACAAGTACGGGCTGTATCTTCTATACCGGTTATCATTCTAAGCGCCCGCGAAGCTAACACGGATAAAATCAAGGGCTTGAAGCTGGGAGCCGATGACTATCTGGCCAAGCCGTTTAACCCTGATGAACTGGTAGCCCGTATCGAAGCGGTCAGGCGTCGGCTGGCACCCGCGGAAACCCGGAAAATCGTTGACTCCATGACGCTGCAGCATGTCACCATTAATCTCAAAAATCGCCTGGTTATGGTTAAGGGAAAAGAAATACAGCTGACCCGTATCGAGTGGCTCCTCTTGAGCGAGCTTGCCCGCAACCGAGGCAAGCTTATGCTTTACGGGGAATTACTGACCAGGGTCTGGGGTCCTGAATACCGTGATGATGTACAAATATTGCGGACCTGGATTAGCCGCCTAAGACATAAAACAGACCCAGACCCTGATAATCCCACCCTTATCCGTACCGTGCCCAAAACAGGCTATATCATTGATGAATCTATAGCCTGAACAAACCACCAAACTTAATCCGCTGGCTCTGTATTCCACAAATGTCATAGTTTTGTAATATTTACCACTCCTATTTTATGACTTTTCCAGCGCCCACCGTTTAAAATTCCAGAGTGACTAAATTTAACGGAGTCCCTATGACATCAATAAATCAAGACCAGTCCTTTTTGAATATTAAGGGACAGGTAGCGAAAGTATTGCTCGAATATGCCAGAAACAGTAATAACGGGCATAACCGATTGTCGCAGCGAGACATAGCGACGATGCTTGGCACAGGTTGGGATACAGTTCACCTGTCTCTCAAGTCTTTGTATAATGAGGGCATCATCAGGATTGAGCGTAACCGCATAGTAGTGAATAAAGAATTAATCCAGAAGGTAGCTGGAGCCGTATAATCAACAGACCATTTACATAGTAAATAGCACTATCAGGACAATCAATAGCTTTTATAATCGTTGTTAAACACGGAAAATTTTTCGCTTATCATCTCGCCAACAACGTTAGTTTACCGATTGTTCTTGTAAATACATCGCATTCCCGACAGATACATAATAGGGGGCTAGTTTGTTCTCCCGGTTCACTAAAAGGTGAACATCCTTGGCGATGCGGTCTACGGAATCGAGAACGGGCATCATTAGCTCGACCAATTTTTGCCGGTCGGCAGCTTCAATGATTACCATGATATTAGGATGCCCTTCTAGCGTATCGGCGACGACTCCTTTAATCGTCTGGAGGATGTGCAGCGCATTGGCGGATTTATCTTCAAGAATATCTAGCAGCATATAAGCTTTCGCACTCATTTTCAGCCACCTTTCTTTTTTAGCAAACTCCTGATATTTATTATATCTGCTACTAAGCCTTAAGAGGAATAGTACAAACGGCATGGTTCTTTAGAGCTACAGTTGTGGTATATCTGGCTGCCTACCTGGGTAAATTTACGGGTCGGCATTAACGTATTACCATTTAGCCAGACTGTCTGGAGAGCTTTGCAACCGGGACAAAACGCCAGCAACTCTTCAGCTTGAGATGCCGCGTTCCTCTCCAACCCTCCAGAAACCTTCTTTTCATTAATCAACGTCAACATCATTCCCTCACTCTCCAGATAGCCTGACTTTGAAATTGTATATATTAATTGATGGAAAAGTCATAAAATGACGTCCCGAATAATTACAAAAATATATCATCTCTTTGGCTTCGAGGGGATGTTTGGAGATGGCCAAATAGAAAAAACCCCGACCTATTAAAGCCAGGGTTTAGTATTATGCGTGGTGGGAACAGGGAAGAGATGAGCTCCATCTACCTACAATAAATATAATGTATTGTATTTTTTTCTCTGCTTTTCTTATCTCACAAACCAACTTAAATAGCCGCTTCGTTTCTATCACCAGTGCGGACACGCACCGCCATTTCCACCGGTATGACGAATATCTTGCCGTCGCCGGCATCACCGGTGCGGGCGCTACTGATGATAGCATCAATGACCGGCGGCACATCTTCATCCAATACCACCAGCTCAATTTTCAGCTTGGGCAGCAGGTCCACCCGGTATTCCCCCACCCGCCACTGGAGGGAAAGTCCTTTTTGTTTGCCGCGGCCGCTAACCTCGCTGACGGTCATGCCGAAGTAGCTTTTTTCTTCGAGTGCCTTTTTCACCGCGTCCAGTCTTTCTTCACGGATAATCGCTTCTATCTTCTTCATCGGAGAAAACCTCCGTAAGCTCTCTCGCCGTGTTGCGAGATATCAAGTCCTACTGTTTCCTCTACCTGCCCCACACGTAATCCTATGGTTTTATCGACCAGCTTGCCAAGCACCAGCGTCATTATAAAAGCAAACCCGCCCACCGAGATAACGCCGATTAGCTGCTTTAATAGCTGCATCGCGTTGCCCATTATCAAACCGTCGGCGCCAGCGGGGTTGACCGATACCGTGGCGAAAATGCCGGTGGCTAAAGCCCCCCAGATGCCACCCAGACCGTGACAGGCGAAGACATCCAGCGAGTCATCCATGCCGCGTTTAATCTTGAGCAGCACCATGCCATAATAGGAAATGACCGCGGCAATTGCGCCGATGGCGATACCCGCCAGAGGAGTTACAAAGCCGGCGGCGGGCGTGATAGCCACCAGCCCCACCACCGCGCCGGTTACCGTACCTAATACTGTGGGACGTTTGTGTATCCAGCTGATAATCATCCAGGTGAAAGCCGCCGCGGCCGCCGCAACGTTGGTAGCGACGAAGGCGCTGGAGGCCAGCCCACCGGATGTTAAAGCGCTGCCGGCGTTAAAACCAAACCAACCGAACCAGAGCAACCCCGCGCCCAGCACGACCATCGGGATGTTATTAGGTTCCATAGCATCTTGAGGAAAACCGCGGCGCCGTCCCAGCAGCATCACCAGCGCTAAAGCCGAGACGCCTGCATTAATATGCACCACCGTGCCGCCGGCAAAATCGAGGATGCCGAGCTTAGCCAACCAGCCGCCGCTGCCCCAAACCCAGTGGGCAGTGGGCAGGTAAACGATGGTCAACCACAGAACAGAGAAGACCAGCAGCGCACTGAACTTAACCCGTTCTACGATTGCGCCGGTAAAAAGTGCTACGGTGATAATGGCAAACATCGCCTGGAATATCATAAAGGCGAGGTGAGGAACGGTCGTGGCATATATGGAGGACGGGTCCTGCCCAACGTTATTCAAGCCAAGGAAGTTGACTCCCCCGATAATTCCGGCATGGTCGGTACCGAAGCTGAAACTGTAGCCGTAAAGTACCCAGATAAGCCCCACCAGCCCCAGGCAAGCGAAGCTCATCATAATGGTGGAGAGGACATTTTTACGCCGTACCATGCCGCCGTAGAATAGTGCCAGTCCTGGCGTCATTAACATCACTAAAGCAGAAGACATCAAAAGCCAGGCGGTATCTCCGGTATTGATTGGCATCTTCGACCTCCTTTTGGTCTAGATGCCTTTATTATATGAAGTCAATATTACATGCAAGTTACACATATGTTACATTCATGTTAACGGCCTGACCAATAGGCATAAAGCCGGCCGTAAGGACGTAGAAAACGCGGATATAGCTTAATAAAGTCGCCCTTGAGGATAGCATCCGCATCATAGCCAAACAGTTCGGCGAACTGGTTCACATATTGCCGGAGAACGGCATTATCGTTCTCGTCCAGTTTAGCCACGCCGACCTCTTTATTTTTGTCAATACCATGGAGAAATATTTTTGGCTGATTAATGAAGGCTGAAGCGATATTGCCAATATACCAGGTCGGTGTATTATAATTTATCGCAAGCTAGATAAGGACACCCCCTGAATAAGAAAGGACAAATCGTTTTGACCGCAGCCATTTTATATCGAGACGAATTAAAGGAATACGATTTTGGCTCCGGGCATCCTTTCCGCGGCGATAGGTATGAGAATTTCATCAAGTTTTTAAAATCCCATGCGTCGCTTGAAAAATACTATGATATACTTGCGGCTGAACCAGCGACTTTAACCGACCTCTTGAGAATCTGCGACTGTGACTATATAGATTTCAACCAGGAATATTACCACGCGGCAAGTTCCGGCTGGGTCGCTTATTTCGAGGATTTCAATCATTACCACACGCTGGATAATAAACCCATCGGTACTCCGGGAGAGCTGGAGGGGGCGGCCAGACTGATTATCGGTCAGGCGAAAATGGCTTGTGACCTGGTGCAGGCAGGCAGATATAAAAAGGCTATTTCAATAGGCGGCGGTATGCACCATGCCCGGCGACGTTTCGGTGAAGGATTCTGCATCTATAACGATGTCGCCTTTGCCGCGCTGTATCTTATTGAAGAATATCGTTTGGAGCGAATATTAATACTGGATACCGATGCCCATGCCGGTAATGGCACCGCGGAATATATCCAGGAAAATCCTAGAGTGCTTTTTATAGATATCCATCAGGACCCCCACACTATCTACCCCGGCACAGGATTCGCTTCTGATATCGGGATAAAAAACCGGGCCGGCATGATTTTCAATATACCGCTGCCGCTCAATGCCAGTGATGCTTCCTACCAGGCGGCTTTCGACCAAATTATTCTCCCGGTAGCACAAGAATATAAGCCACAAATAATCATACGCAACGGCGGCTCTGACCCCCACTTCGATGACGGGCTAACGAACCTCGGGATGACCATCGCCGGGTTCAGGATGATGGGCGAAAAAGTGCGAGAGATGGCGGAAATATGCCAGGGAAAGCTTATCGACCTGATTGCCTCGGGTTATAACAACCATGTTTTACCGAGCGCCTGGCTCTCTCTACTCAGCGGTATTGCTGATTTTCCAGCGACGGTTGAAGAGCCTGTGCCAGTTCCTCCCCAGCTTCATCAAGATACAATCCTACCGGAGACGCAAAAAGTTCTGGATGAGGTTAAAAAATATCATCATGATTACTGGCATTGCTTTAGATAAGCCATTTCTACAAATATCTAAACTTTTACACATGATATGCGTAATCATGCTATAATATGTTACAGCCAGAAAATGTCTGGCTTATTTAAACCAAGAGAGGTTATTTTATGACTATCGCAGAAATGCTGGCGCGGAACGCGCGGATGTATCCCAAGGACATAGCGCTGGTGGAGCTTACACCCAGCAAAAACTTCCGCCGGGAGATAACCTGGAAGGATTTTGATGATAGGGCTAACAGGGTTGCTAATGCCCTGATTAAGCGTGGTATCCATAAAGGTGATAAGGTCTTACACTTGATGATGAATTCCATCAATTGGCTGGAGGTATATTTCGGTATCGTGCGAACCGGCGCCTGGGTAGTGCCTTTGAACTTCCGCTTCGGGGCTAAGGAAATTAAATATTGCGCCGAAATCGCCGAAGCGAAGGCGATTATTTTTAGTGAGCAGTTTATAGAAAGAGTCCAAGCTGTACGCCATGAGCTACCTAATATAAAACACTATATTTATGTTGGGGAGAATCCGCCGCCAAAGGTGGAGCTTTTTGAGGACGTGATAGCCGGAGGGTCTCCCCAGCCGACGGGGGTGGAGCTTTTAGATACCGACCCCTGTGGATTGTATTTCACCTCCGGCACTACCGGAGACCCCAAGCCTATTTTATTGACACATCGTAATATGGAAAGCACGGCGATTACGGAAAACCGCCACCACTTGCAGACCCATGAGGATAACTATATTCTTCTGCCGCCGCTATACCATACCGGTGCCAAGATGCACTGGTTTGGGAATCTGATTGTCGGCGGTAAAGCGGTGATACTCACGGAGATAAAGCCGCAGTATATCATCGAGGCGGTGCACCGGGAACGGGGAACGATTGTCTGGCTGCTGGTACCGTGGCTGCACGATATTATCCAGGCGTTTGATAATGGCGAATTAAAAATTAAGGACTATGATTTGAGCTGCTGGCGCTTGATGCACGTTGGCGCACAACCGGTGCCGGTGAGCTTGATTAAACGCTGGAAGCAGTATTTCCCTGATATGCAATATGATGATAATTACGGTTTAACGGAAAGTACTGGTCCGGGCTGCCTGCACCTGGGTATGGAGAACCAGTATAAACTGGGGGCGAACGGAAAAGCAGGTTTCAATTGGGAACTGCGTATTGTGAATGATAACGATGAGGATGTTAAGCCAGGTTCGCCGGGCGAGTTGATTGCCCGCGGCAATGGTGTGATGAAGGAATACTATAAAAACCCGCAACTGACCGCGCAGACCTTGAAAAACGGCTGGCTGCATACCGGCGACGTTGCCAGGACGGATGAAGATGGTTTTATCTACGTCATCGACCGCAAGAAGGATGTAATTATCACCGGGGGCGAGAATATTTATCCGGTGGAAATAGAGAGCGTGATTCATCAATATACCGGGGTAAAAGATGTAGCCGTAATCAGGATGCCTGATGAGAGGCTGGGGGAGATAGCCGCGGCTGTGATAGAAGCCCAACCCGATGTCACCTTATCAGAAGAAGAAATCCTGGAACACTGTAAGAAAAACCTGCCGAACTATCAGCGTCCCCGCAAAATAATATTCAATAAGGTGCCCCGCAACCCGACCGGCAAACTGGAGAAGACAAAGCTGCGGCAGAAATACTCCGGCGAGTAGTCCAGCGGGTTTTGTGGGGTAACAATGGTGGATTAGAGGCAAGCCAGACCGTTTAGAGCAAGGTTGCTCATATTTTCGCTTCGGTCGGTGCAGGGATTGCCTTCACTAAAAATAAGCGAATTTGCTCAAGTGCCGGACTTTCCCACTTTTACAGATAGTCCGGCAATATTATATAATTAGACTATCAATCGTAAGGGGCAGATAGTGGCAAATCTTGATCCCCTGGAACACGTCCGGAAAGAATTCCCCCAGAAATTCGCCACAGAGGAAGATATTTTTAGCCATATCCACCAATGAAAGACCAATGGTAGGAAAAAAAGAGACGAAATCAGCATTACTGCCCATCCGCGTTCTTGACCTGACTGAAGGCGGGTGTATGCTCGGCGGCAAACTATTTGCCGACGCCGGAGGCGATGTGATTCAAATCGAACCACCCGGCGGCAGCGCTTCCCGCATACCACCGTACTACAAGAATATCCAGGACCCGGAAAAAAGCCTTTTCTGGTTCGTCTATAACACCAACAAAAGAGGCATCACCCTTAACCTCCAGAAACCGGAAGGCAGGGAGCTATTAAAAAAATTAGCCGCCAAGGCTGATATTATCCTGGAATCATCGGTCGCCGGATACATGGATAGCATTAAATTAGGCTATTCTGATATATGTAAAATCAAACCCGATATTATTTACGCCTCAATCAGTCCCTTCGGCCAAACCGGTCCCAAATCGCATTTCCTGGCCAGCGACCTTACTTCCGTGGCGAGCAGCGGGTTCCTGAATGCCTGCGGCGATCCTGACCGCGCCCCCGTTTGGATTGGCTTCCCGCAGAGCGGTCAATACGCGGGCGCCGAAGCCGCCATCGGTGCCATGACCGCTTACTGGCACCGACTGAATACCGGTGAAGGCCAGTTCGTGGACGTCTCGATGCAGGAATCCAATATGTCCGCTAACATGAACACTCTGCAAATGTGGGATGTCAACAAGGTGGAGTTTAACCGCGTCGGCGCCGTTTCCTATGTCGCCGCTACCAACGTAAAACAGCCGATTTATTTTAAGTGCCAAGACGGCTTTGTAATGATTCTCGCCTTGGGCGGCAATCCTCCTTATGTCCCCTCTTCTACCAAGCTGGTGCAGTGGATGGAAGAAGAAGGCATGGCACCGGATTGGCTGAAAAATCTAAACTGGGAGGTGGACTATAATGCCGCTGTTCTTAAGCAGGAGCTGGCGGATAAGGTAGGCAAGGCGATTGAAGCGTTTACCCTCACCAAGACTAAAACCCAGCTATATAACGAAGGAGCTTTTGAAAGACAAATCCTGATAGCCGGTGTTTCTAATACCAAAGACATTACTGAAGATATACAGCTGAAGTCCCGCAATTTCTGGACGACAATCACCCACCCTGAACTGGGCGCCGATGTTCCTTATTGTGGCCCGTTCGCACCGTTCAGCGAATCCCCTATTGAGTTTAAACGGCGGGCTCCGCTGATAGGAGAACACAATCAAGAAATATACATCGGCGAACTGGGTTTAACAAAAGCCGACCTTACAACGCTTAAAGATAAAGGCGTAATTTAGCGCGAGGGATAAAACGATGAGCAACCAGCCTTTTGAAGGAATAAAAATCGCGGAATTTGCCTGGGTGGTGGTGGGGCCATCAACCTCACGCTATTTAGCCGATAGCGGCGCTACAGTCGTTAAAATTGAGTCCCACAAGCGTATGGATACTAACCGCATTAATGGGCCTTTCGTTAATGGTATCCCCACCCCCGACGGTAGCATGTTTTTCGGGAAACATAACCCTAATAAATACTCCGTCAGCATCGATTTGCGGCACCCCAAAGGTAAAGAAATTGCCTGGAGGCTGATTAAGTGGGCGGATATCGTCACCGAGGCCTTTTCGCCGGGGACAATGGAAAAACTGGGGTTCGGCTATGAAGACGTTAAAAAAGTTAGGCCCGATATTATTTACTTTAGCTCCAGTATGCAGGGCCGGGGCGGACCCCATTCCAGTTACGCCGGCTACGGGCAGAACGCCGTGAACTTTTGCGGCTTGACCGAGATAACCGGCTGGCCGGATAGACTGCCCTCACCGCCATATGGCGCCTGCAGCGACTATATTAGCTGTCGTTTTTCCGCTTTTGCCTTACTATCGGCACTGGCTTATCGCCGCCGGACTGGCAAGGGCCAATATATCGACCAGTCTCAATTCGAATCGACCATCCAGTTTATGGCCGTCCCGATTATGGATTACCAGGTTAACGGGAAAATTATGAACAGAAACGGCAACCGGCTCCCCACCGCAGCGCCGCACGGCGTCTTCCCCAGCCAGGGCGATGACCGCTGGGTAGCTATTAGCGTCATGGACGAAACCCAGTGGCACCAGTTCTGCCGGGTTATCGGCAATCCCGCTCTAGCGACCGAACAAAAATACGCCACTTTAGCCCAGCGGAAAAAGAACGAAGACGAACTGGAAAAACTGGTTGCCGGTTGGACTGTACGCCATACCGCCGCAGAGGTGGAACAGCTACTACAGTCTGCGGGTATACCGGCCAATTGCGTCGAGAAGCCTTCGGATATCTATCAGGACCCGCAGATTGAACACCGACACTATTTCACCCCGCTGCAGCATCCATTTATGGGCCAACAAAAGTACGAAGCCCAGGAGTGCTTTTTGCTTTCCAAGACCCCGCGCCTGTTGGACCGGCCTTCGCCCTGCCTCGGCGAGCATAATGAATATGTTTTCAAAGAATTTTTAAAGATGACCGATGATGAAATTGCCGATTGTATTGTCGCCGGCGCTATTACCACCGAATTCACGGAAAAAATGACCAGCTCATTTTAAATCAAGCGCGGGGTAAGTGCTAATATTCTAGTGCCTTTTGGAAAAATCTAGTTCGTAATCACGACCACGTGCTCCGGTGGCAAATATAAGTAGTTTGACTGACCTTCTTTAATAACACATGAATCCAGTTGGGATAATATCACCATAATATAATGCCGGGTCACCCCGACAGTATTAACATGGAAAAAGCAATTAGTGGATGCAACCCCTTCGGACATTCTATCAACCGTGCTTAAAAACGTGTTTTCACCTGGTCGTTCACTTAACCGAACATATTCCGGTCGGATACCTATAGTGACACGCTGATTGGTCGTCAGACTCAAATTTTTCGGAATCATCGCCCGGAGATGGCCGCCCAGTTCAGGAACTTCAATTAAGGTGGTTGCCCCTTGAATTTCAATAATCGAACCTTCCATTAAGTTTTTAAATCCCACCAGCCTGGCGACGGTATGATTCGATGGGCTGGTAATTACTTTCTCCTTATCGTCATGCTGGACAATACGTCCTGACTCAAATACGGCGATTTTCGAACTGAACTTATAACCCTCGGTCAGATCATGCGTGACAAATAACATATTGCCGCGATAAAAACGGTGCAATGTCTGTAGTTCAAGCTGCAAACGCTCTTTCACCAGAGAATCCAGGGCGGAAAAGGGCTCGTCCAACAATAAAACTTCAGGTTCCGGAGCTAGGGCTCGGGCTACGGCTACTCGTTGCTGCTGTCCAGCCGATAGCTGCCGGGGATATCTATCTCCCAGACGCTGGATATTCATTTTCTCCAACAATTCGGCAACTCTGTCCTTGATTTCCTTCGCCGCGAGATGACGAATACCGTAGCCGATATTCTGACTCACCGTAAGGTGAGGGAACAAGGCATAGTTCTGGAAGACGAAGCCTACCTTGCGCTGTCGGGCCGGCAGATTAATCCCCTTAGCTGTATCTAGCAGCACCTTACCATTAAGATTGACGTATCCCTCGTCCGGGCGTACCAGCCCGGAAATGCACTGCAACGTCATCGTCTTGCCAGAGCCAGAGGGCCCCAGGATAGCCAGGATTTCCTGATTTACAGAAAAAGCCACATCTAGGGTAAATCCCGGCAGTTTCCTTTTTGCCCGGACTTCCAGCATCAGCCTGCCTCCGAGCAGGAGACAAACCTGCGCATCTCTATCGTGAAAATTGCAGTGCTCATGTGCTATTCCACGCTCTCTCGATTCACCATCATCGCCCTGGCTTTATAAGCCTTGCCTTTCCAGTAAGCGATTGCCGCTAACGCGCCAAAGGCGATTACCAGCACTATCCCCACCAGAATCAAGGCTTCGTTCATGTCCCCGGCCTGAATGGAAAAATAGATGGCCACGGGAATAGTGGCGGTTCTGCCCGGAATGTTGCCTGCCAGCATTAAGGTCGCCCCGAACTCTCCCAGGCAGCGAGCCAGAGATAAAGCGGTCGCCGCGGCTACTCCCGGCCAGGCAAGCGGCAGCGTAACCGACCAGAAAACACGCCATTCGGAGGCTCCTAGTGTGCGGGCAGCATCTTCAACATGGGTATCTACCTGTTCGAACGCCCCACGGGCAGTCATATACATGAGTGGAAAGGACATCGTCACGGCGGAAATTACCGTCGCCGGCCACGAAAAAACGATAGTGGTATTAAAAAGAGCCAGAAATTCGCCGATGGGACCGTTTTTGCCAAAGATTAATAATAGCCCCAATCCTACTACGGTTGGCGGCAACACCAGCGGTAAAATAAATAAACCATCAATCAGGCCTTTAAGTTTCCCCGAATAGTGCGCCATCCAGCGAGCAGCGGCAATCCCCAGAAAAAAGGTGATTGCCGTCGCTACGATTACCGTTTTTAAGGAAATCCATAATGGCGCCAGATACGTTTCTGTCATACGGCTTGCCTCATGGTTTTCTGGAAAGAGCGCTACTTGTTGACCATTGTAAAACCATATTTTTCAAAAATTGTTTTAGCCTTATCACTGAACAGGAAAGCGATATAGGCTTTAGCCGCATCGACATTTTTGCTTGCCTTGATGATGGCTATCGGATAAATGATTTTAGCATTAACATCCGCCGGAACGCTAGCTACTACTTTGACCTTAGTTGAGATTAAGGCATCGGTTGAATACACCAGACCAGCTTGTACGTTACCTGTTTCCACATAAGTCAATACCTGGCGGACATCACTGCCGAGGACTTCTTTAGGCCCCACCTTGGCTGTAATGCCGAGTTCATCAAACGCCTGTTGGGCATAGGTTCCCGCCGGAGATGATTTCGGGTCGCAAATAGCTATCTGTTTCACTTTATCGGCGGCGAGGTCGTTCAGACTGGTGATGCCGAGGGTGCTATCTATCGGGACAATCAGCACCAGTGTATTATTCACCAGATTCTGCCGGGTGTCATTTAATATCAGTTCTTCCTTTTGCAGGTTATCCATCTGTTTGGCGGCTGCCGAAAGAAAAACGTCAACCGGGGCGCCCTGCTCAATTTGCTGCTGTAGTGTTCCAGACGAGGCGAAATTAGGGGTGATGGTGACATCAGGATTCTCTTGAGTGTAGAGAGTATTGATTTCTTTTAAAACATCGGTTAGGCTGGCTGCTGCGGAAACGTTCAACTCCACAGGGACTGGCGCCGAACAGCCGGATATGGTTAGAATCGCTAGCAACAAACCGACCAAACCAATCGTTATTAGGTTATTCTTTTTAAAAAAATGCATTTAGGCAACATCCCTTCGTTGGTTTTATTTGCCGTTCACTAAAGCCTGTTTTTATCTATTCATCTTTTACTACCTCCTCTTCCGGGCAAGCCTATACTTTAATAGCAGCCACCCTTTGGAAAAGGAGGTATAAAAAAATAGCGTTCCCTTTTTGCTAGGTACGCTATCATTGACCAACCTGATTTCATTTTTTCTCCTTTTCCACCCGGGAAACAGCGCCGTTTCCAGCGATGCCGTTGACCCTTTTTTAGAAGGATACCGGCTGTTTATCATATCCTTCCGTGGAAGGATTTAGGTAAAACAGCTCCGGAGAAACTGGCATATATTAGCATGTAAATTATATCGTTGTCAATATTACGCTTGGTCATTAGATATCCGTGAATAAAACATGAGCGGCTCTGGTGCAGTTACACTGGCGGTAAAGCTATAAGATAATATATAATATCAAAAATACGGCTAAAACGAATGAAACTTTTTGTAAGACATTGTACCGCAAAGTCCGATTGATTAGGCACATTTTTCCCATTAAAAGATATTCGAAGTTCTACTATATTCGGAGAGACAGCTAAATGAAAAGTATTTCCTCTATCTATAAGCGACTTTCTAAACATATTACGGTATGCCGAATCATTGTTGGTGTCGGCTTTATCATCGCGATGGCCCTGATGTTAGTCGCTCCGCTCCAAATGCCCGACCCGGATGACTGGGCTTATTATTATGGTGTTAAAAATTTTTCTCAAGGCCACTTTACGATAGATAATCCCACCCTGTATCAGCAGGCCATGGAAACCGGGCGACAGGGTAGTATGTTGCTTCAATATTTACCTATCGCACACAATACCTGGGCGCTGGAAAAAGCGCCAGGCTGCGTCTTTTATCTGGTCCCTTTTTATAAAATGGGCATCCCCCGGTATGGCAATGTGCTGCTGGCATTGGGTATGGTGATAGTGACTTTCATATTGCTCAAACGTCTGCGGGACGAAAAAGCGGCGATGATAGGGTCTTTGCTGATGCTTTTTACGCCAATCAGCCTGGTAATGCTTAATCGAGTTTACATGGACACCTATTCTTCGCTGGCTTTCCTGGTGATAGGAGGAGGCCTTTACATCTACTATCATTTGGAAAGGGACAGATTTAACTCGTGGAAGGGTGGAATTCTGCTCTTCCTGGCTTTCTTTTTCGTAGGGTGGTCGGTGATTTCGCGTTATACCAACCTGCCGATAGCGGTAGTACTGTTTTTGCATCTGGTCGTTACCAGATTTATAGCCTGGCGTAAACAACAAAACACGGGGTTCAGAACGGAGATACTTCCGCTCGTTCTGGGAATCGGTTTACCGATGGTGGCGATGCTGCTCTATGACTATTTCGTTTTCGGCTCTCCTCTGAAAACTGGTTACTCAATTTCACCTTACCCCATTAAATTCGCTTTCCAGTATTTAGGACAGGTTGATATGAACGGGGTGTCCATTCCGGGCCAGATACTAAGCTATAACCTGCAAGGTGCCGCACGGAACTTACTAATCGGCTTTCCGCTCCTGATAATCGGTATCCCCGGCTTTTTTGTGATACTGTATCAAAAATTCTTTAAGCGGCGTATATCGGAGGGGAAATGGTCCAGCCTTCGCACCGAATTACCCTGGGACATTTTAACAATCCTGATTTGCTGGTTCGTTTTTGTTTTTTTCCTGTATCTAACCTACGAATGGACGGCAGGACTAAAGGAAGGCGGGGGATTCGTTCTCTTTAACCGCTTCTACCTACCGGGATTATTCCCCGTAGCCATTGTTTGTGCCTTGATAATGGCCAGATTCCCATATAAGGTTTTAATACCGGTATTGGTGATAATCATAGCTTTCGGAATAATGCTTTATGCCCAATGGGCTTGGAACCTCCATATCCTGCCGGACTGGCTTACAGAAAGAACTCTGGAAACCTGGTGGCCTGGCTATATTTTCCCGCCCTGGACTAATGCCGGAATCCAGTTTTATCACGCGCCGTAAAAAGTTTTATATTGGCCCTATAACCCTAAAGACAAGTGACTCGGCAATCGACTAGAGACGAGGTCGAGCCGAACTCCACCTGCCCACAATTCCATTGAACTGGTGCATGAGAGGAAGGCATTTCTTGTTACGTATTGTGGGAGATATTTTTAAAAACAACCGGGTAGGCTTTCTCATCCCATAAGTCGGTATTCCTAAAATTCCATCGGTTGACCACGTAAAGTCACTTGACATCTTCTTAAATTCAAGTTAAAATAATAGGTATACGGTAACTTATTACCGTATTTTAAAGACAACTCTTTGTAAGGGAATATCGCCTTTTAAATAGCGAGTTAGAAAAAATGTCCAAAAAACAACCTATGATGACTAATATTAACGCTAAGATTTATTTGTTTTGTTGCGCTACCAGCTACGAGCAAGCTGAAATAACGCAAAACATTAACCAATCTGGTATAGAAACTCAGGTGGTCTTAATACCTTGCTCGGGGAAACTGGATATCCTCTATCTGACCAAAGCTTTTGAAACCGGCGCTGATGGTGTGGCGGTAATGATATGTAAAGAGGGCGATTGCCGGTATCTAGAAGGTAATATGCGGGCGAAAAAAAGGGTGGATGCAGTGGAAAAGTTACTAGAAGAGGCCGGACTCGGTCAGGGACGTATTACCTTTATCCAGATGAAAGATAACGGAATTACCCAGGCTGTTAATGAACTTGAGGGTTTTATTCAACGAATTAAAGATATTACACAGCACGCACCAATCGTTATCTCGAAAAAATAAGAGCTCGGATTCCCGCGATAAGCGAGCGTTTCAGGAGAATATTTATGATACAAGAAAATAGATTAGCCGAAAAAATAAGAGGTAAAGAATTTATCATTACCGCGGAATACTTGCCGACTCTTGATGTTAATCCTGCAGGCATAGAATCCTGCGTTAAGTATTTCGGTAATGGAATTGCTGCTGTAAATGTCGCTGATAATCACTACGGTATAGCTATCTCCAGCCTGGCAGTTTCGGTAGTTTTTAATCAGTCTGGCGTTGAGACTATTTATCAGTTAGTCACCCGGGACAGGAATCGTATCGCTCTCCAATCGGACCTGATGGGCGCGGCGTTCCTGGGGATAAAAAACGTTTTATGTCTCTCCGGGTATCACCAGACGCTTATCGGGACCCCTGAATCGGCTAATGTTTATGATATCGATTCGATTCAACTAATCGCCCTGGTAAAAAAGATGAACCAGGGACAGCTGCTGGACGGGAAAAAGATACAAGGTGGGTTTTCGATGCTAGTTGGAGCTGTGGCTAATCCATTTCTAACACCTCTGGAAATAAACCTCATACGTCTGGGGAAGAAAATCGCCGCCGGGGCAGATTTTATCCAGACCCAGGCGATATTTGATATTGCTACGTTCCATAAATGGCTAGAAATGGCCCGAAGGAAAGGGCTAACGGAAAAGGCGGCTTTTCTGGCGGGTGTGATGCCTTTAAAAAATGCGGCTCAAGCTAAAGAATTAGTCGAACACCATACCGATTGGAACATACCATCAGCAGTTATCGACCGTCTCAACGCAGCCGGAGATAATGCCGCACAGCAAAAAGAGGGTTTAAAAATCGCCGCCGAAATAATGAAACAGCTTAAAGGCATGCCAGGATTAAGGGGAATTCATATACTTTCCGGCGGCAATGAAAGCGTCGTCCCTGAGCTTTTAGCGACTGTTATAAATAGAGGCTGATATGCCGAATAAGTATCATATTGAAACTAAAAAGGTGCCCCGCCGATTGCCATCTATCGGCAAATTCGGCATTGTAGACTGGCGTGAAGATTGTGCCAACTGCCACAATTGCGCGAAGAAAGCCTGCGTGTACGATAGGTACCGCCAGGAAACCGACTATATTAAAGGTTTAAACGATGTCAATTCGCTTTTCTTCGAGTGTATGGGCTGTTTTTCCTGTGTACAGATGTGTACTAAGGGGCTGCTGGCATTAACGGTCAACCCGGTTTTTGAAAATATGGGAAATAGCTATTTCACGCCGGATATCATCGCGACCACCTGGAACCAGGCGGATACCGCCAGTATTCCTGTTTCTGGCGCCGGCTACCGGGGCAAATTCACCGGCAATGGCTTCGATGCGATGTGGACAGATATGTCAGAAATCGTCCGCCCCACGCGAGACGGAATCCATGGTCGCGAATATATTAGCACGGCGGTAGATATCGGCAGAAAGCCTCGGTTACTTACCTTTAATGATAAAGGGACTCCTTCCAGCGGCCTTTTCCCGCTGGTGGATATTCCCATACCCTTAATTATAGATAAGCTGCCAGCGAAGTATTTTTTCCCTGGTCTTCAACCGATATTCGCCGACGCCGCGAGGCGAACCGGCACCATGTTGATCATAGACTGGGAAAACTACGAACTCATGGGAAAGACAAGAGAACAATACCTGCCAAATATCATCTTCCATTTGAATAATAACAAGCCCTTGATGCCGCCGGAGACTATACGAAAAGTCAAACTCATCGAAATTAGCGACGATGCTAAGACAGAAAAGCGTATCCGGGAGCTGAAAGCTATCAACCCGGAGTTGGTGGTAATCGTCAGTGTGGATTTAGATGCTCACGGCGAACAGCGGGCTATCGAGCTGGCGCATCAGCCCTATACCGAGGCTATTCATATCGTGGCGGATGTCAATGGTAATCAGGTCAATGTGGCTGAGCCTAAATTCATTAAAGATATGATGCGTAATATTCACACATCGCTGGTGAAAAGCGGCATCAGGGATGAAGTGACTATTATAGCCGGCGGCGGCATCGCCCTGGCAGAGCATATGGCGAAGCAAATGCTTTGTGGCGCTGACCTGGTAACCATAAACATGCCGTTACTGATTGCGTTGGAGTGCCGGTTTTGCCAGAATTGCCGCGAAGGCTTCGCCTGCCCGGCGGAAATCGAGAAGATAAGCCACGAATATGGCGTCGGGCGTATGACGAACTTAATCGCCGCCTGGCATGACCAGCTTATCGAGGTAATGGGGGCGATGGGAATACGTGAGGCACGCCGTCTTCGCGGGGAGGTCGGCCGCGCGATGTTTTTCGAAGACCTTGAGGAGGATACCTTTGGCAGACTCTTTGGTGCAAGAAAATAAAACCCCTCAAATTTTACCTGAAAATACGTTAAAAACACTGGTTCCTGCCGTGGAAGTGCCCCGTGTTATCAAACCGGCGCCTTCACGCTACCGGAATGAGATTGCTAAATATATAATCCGGCGCAGCAACGAATGTGTTTTTTGTGGTAAATGTGCCGAGGTGTGCCCTTACGGTGTGCATGTCCTTAAAACAGGATACAAATTATTTCTGGCACCTCATTTGAATGTTTGTATCGGACCTTCCTGTCAGCAAACCTCACATTATTGTATCGACCTGTGCCCTAAGAAGGCGCTAAAAATGGTGGAAAACCCGATGCTGAAAGCCTTGGGGGACTACCGCTGGACGCCTGATATTATCCTGGCTACCTGGAAAATGGCGGAAAGCGGCGAACCACCCTCTCCGGACTATAACTATGAATACGAAATAGGCGCTTCCGGTGGCGGCCTCGACCGGCTAAAGTTTAAATTCCCGGAAAAACCACCAATCGCTTTAAAGGATGACGAAATCGATACCAGTATCGAACTTAACCGACGTCTTGATGACCGTCCGCCGATAAAAATAGATGTTCCGTGGTACGGCGGCGGTATGTCCTTCGGTTCTGTCAGCAATGTTACCCAGCTCGCCAAAGCCAGGGCGGCGACTGCGTTTAACACCTTAACCTGCACCGGCGAAGGCGGCTACATGGAGCGTATGAGACCCTATGACGACCATGTCATTACCCAGGTGGCTACTGGGCTTTTCGGCGTTCGGGAAGAGACCATTCAGAGGGTACGGATGGTCGAGTTTAAATATGCCCAGGGCGCTAAACCGGGGCTGGGCGGGCATCTACTGGCGGATAAGGTCACACCTGCCGTCGCCCGTATGCGGGAAACCGTAACCGGGATTTCTCTATTTTCGCCGTTCCCGTTCCACAGCGTTTATTCGATTGAAGACCATAAAAAACACATCGACTGGATTAAGCATATTAATCGGCGAGCTTTAATATCGACCAAAGTTTCGACACCCGTCGATGTCGATATGGTAGCCGTAGGCAGCTATTCCGCCGGTACGCATATCATCCACCTCGACGGCGGTTACGGCGGCACTGGCGCCGCTCCAGATATCGCAAAAAAGAACATCGCCATGCCCATCGAATACGCGGTCATTAAAGTGCACCGTTTCCTGGTGCAGGAAGGCATCCGTGATAAGGTAACCTTGATTGCCAGCGGCGGCTTACGGACAGCGTATGATATCGCTAAGATTATCGCCCTCGGCGCTGACGGAACGGTCGTCGGTACAGCAGAATTGGTGGCGCTGGGATGTATACGCTGTAGTCGTTGTGAGAGCGGGCGGGGCTGCCCGCGGGGTATCGCCACTACCGACCCCGAACTAGCCGAAATGGTAGACCTGGACTGGGGGACACAGCGGATTATCAACCTGTACAGCGCCTGGCGTAAAGAGCTGGTCAACATCCTGAAAAGATTAGGCATCAGGAGCATTAGCGAATTGAGAGGTCGCTCCGACCTTTTAATGCACCTTGATTATAATAACGCACCGGTGGACCTAAAATGAAAAGTGAATTCCTAGAGAAATTATTTGTCTCCCGTCAGAGACTAAACGAATCCATAGGACTGCCCTTCCCTATTGATTATAAGGGAGAGGAAGAAGGAGGCTGCGGTGTGGTGGGCTTCTGCTGCACCGAACCGGTAGCCGCGCGGCATATCCATGAGCCATCCAAACAGATGCACAATCGCGGTAACGGTAAGGGCGGCGGTGTTGCAGCGTCGGGCTTTGTTCCGGAACAGCTAGGCGTTACCAGAGACATCCTTGAGAACTATTATATACTACACATCGCCGTGCTGGATACGAGCATTATCCAGGATATAGAAGATAAATATATCAAGCCTTATTTCGATGTAGCCGATTCCAACAAACTGGATACTATCGCGGATTGGACGGCGATACCGATATTAGAAGCCAAGCCTCCTGATGTGTGGCGTTATTTCCTGCGTCCTAAATCCGATGTCTTGGATTCATTCCTGGCGAAAAATAAACTCTCTTTTCCCTCCCGCACTGAAGCGGAGGGCGAGTTTCTCAATCAGCAAAGCATCCGTTTGAACCAGGAATATTACGCTTCACTGGGCGAGAAAAAGGCATTCGTGATGTCCTACGGTAAAAACATCATGATTCTCAAGGTAGTAGGTTATGCCGAAGCGATTACGGACTACTACCGCATCAACGACCTTAAGGCACATGTCTGGATTGCCCACCAGCGGTTCCCGACAAAGGGACGTGTCTGGCATCCCGGCGGTGCCCATCCGTTCGGCGCTCTGAACACGGCGCTGGTCCATAATGGCGATTTCGCTAATTATCATTCAGTGTGCGAATATTTAGCGCAGCGCAACATCTATCCCCAGTTCCTGACCGATACCGAGGTTTCAGTGCAATTGTTCGACCTCTTGGACAGGATTTACCATTACCCTCTGGAATATATTATCGAAGCCCTGGCGCCAACATCAGAACTGGACTTCGATAAACTGCCACGAGACAAGCAGCCCTGGTATAGAGCGATTCAGGCGACCCATATCCATGCCTCGCCGGATGGCCCCTGGTTCTTCATCATCGCCCGCAGTCTGCCGGAGGCACAGAAGTTCCAGCTCATCGGTATCACCGATACGGCTATGTTGCGTCCGCAGGTTTTTGCCTTCGCTGACGGTAAGGTGCAGGTGGGATTGATTGCCTCGGAAAAGCAGGCTATCGACGCCACTTTACTAAGCATGTCCAAGGAAGACAGCCGCATCTGTCCGGTCGCTGACCGCTATTGGAACGCGCGCGGCGGCAGCCACACGGACGGAGGCTCTTTCATCTTTACACTTGCCAGGAACAGCGCAGGAAAATATGAACTCTCTTGTACTGATAAGTTTGCGGTAAAGGTGCAATTGCCATCTGGGAAAGAGATAGAAACTGCTTCCATAGACGTCAGTCTATCTCATGTTGATAAAAAGATTAATGAGGATATACGCCGCTCTCTGGAAGCCGGCGGCGAAGCTACCTACGAGTTTATCCGCGAAAAAATCCCCGCTTGGTCGCTGACCGACTTCCGCATAGCCTGCGCTGCCATCGTCTCGCTGGCCGGAGAACCAGCCTTTACGGCAGCAGCCATCGAGTGTCTGACGCTCCTCAACGACCGCCACTACGCCACCGGCGATAAAAAACGCAAGCACATTGTGCATATAGTGAGAGAAGCCTTGCACAGCCTGTTCGGCAATCTGCCCGGGCTGGATGAAACATCAGCAGGCGTTTACCGGCTGATAACCTATGCTAACAAACAGAGCCTGCGTCCGCCCGGGGGAGGCGAATCCGTCCTTGTCATCGATACCCGGGGATTTCCGGCGGAGGGTATTGATTGCGACGCGGCACTGGTAATGAACGCCTATTTCTTGGGATGGAAACATTTTATCTGTTTCAACTGCGCCGGGCAGCGCTTTTTAGGCTGCGGCCTCGGCCCATTGACCGAGGGCGTGACCATCGACGTCTATGATAGCTCCGGCGATTACCTGGGTTCTGGCATCGATGGCTTGACTATTACCGTCCACGGCAACGCCCAGGACCAGGTTGGACAAATTATTAAAACAGGCAAACTGGTCATCCACGGGGATGTCGGGCAGACTTTTATGTACGGGGCTAAAGGCGGTTCTGTTTACGTTCTGGGTAATGCTGCCGGACGCCCTCTCATTAACTCCGTAGGCAAGCCGAGGGTCGTGATTAATGGCACCTGTTTGGACTTTCTCGCCGAGTCTTTCATGGCCGGGGATGTATTTAATGGCGGGGGCTTCGTTATCCTGAACGGCATCACTTTCGATGATACTGGCAACATTGTGTCGCTGGCAGAGCCATACGCAGGCAGCAACCTATTTTCCCTTGCTTCTGGCGGTGCTATCTACATCCGCGATGCGCAGAAATCGGTAGTCGACCAGCAGCTCAACGGTGGTCATTTCTTTAATGTGACCGATGCAGACTGGGAAATTATCTTACCCTATCTCCAGGAAAACGAACGACTCTTCGGCATTAAAGTTAGCGACCTCCTGACGGTAAACGGCAAGGTGCGCCAGCCTTCGGAAGTCTACCGTAAAGTTGCCCCGGGCAAACTGGCTGCGCTAGGGGTCGCCGCTGAAAATTCGGACGAATAAATATCAAGGTTGAAAATATGACTATAAGAATTAAAAAACAGTCGCCTGGTAAAAGCCTCCGTTCTGTAGTCGAACAGCGTGCCGAGGTAGACCTTTCTTCTTGTTACCAGTGTAAAAAGTGCTCCATCGGCTGCCCGGTCACGGGGCTGGTTATCTCACCCCCGGCAGAAATCATCCGCAGGCTGCAACTCGGGGCTGGTGATGAGCTGTTGCAGACTGACCTCGTCTGGACTTGCCTATCCTGTGAAACCTGCTACGCTCGCTGCCCTAATGAGATTAACTTCGCCGGGATTATCGATGCGCTACGCGCCGTCTCCCTAGAAAAAGGCTTAGCTAAACCTAAAGGCAACTCGCCGCTGTTCAACCGCCGCTTCCTCGATACGGTCAAAAGCTACGGGCGCGCCTACGACCTGCAAATGATAGTCGCTTATAAGTTAGGCACTGGCAAGCTGATGGATGATATGGAAAAATTCCCGGAGATGTTGAAAAAAGGTAAAATAGCTGTTTTACCACCTTCCGGCGCGGATAAAAGCAAGGTGAAGCGCATCTTCGCCGCGATTAAATCAAAAGGAAAGAGTCGATGAAATACGCCTATTACCCCGGCTGCTCCGCTCATTCTACTGCCCGCGATATGCACGAATCGTGCCTGGCGGTAGCTAAAGAGCTTGGTATCGAGTTACAGGAAATCAAGGGTTGGACATGTTGCGGCGCTTCGGCGGCGCACCAGACCGACCGCGCTTTAGCGGCCTCCCTGCCAGCGGCTAATCTGTTATTAGCTAAAGAGATGGGCCTGGACATGGTAGTCAATTGCGCTGCCTGCTACAACCGCTCGAAAAGCGCCAACTATGAAGTCGTTAATTACCCCGCCATCCGCGAAAAAGTGACCGCCGCATTGGGGCAGAACTATGACGGTTCGGTAGCGGTGCGCCACTTCGTCGAGGTGCTCTCGCAAGACTTCGGCCTGACAAAGCTGAAAAAAGCGGTGAAACAGTCCCTTAACGGTCTTAAGGTTGCCTGCTATTACGGCTGCTACCTGCTGCGCCCGCCGGAGGTAACCGGTTTCGATAACCCGGAAAATCCAACACTTATGGAAAACCTAGTAGAAGCTGTTGGGGGCGAAAGTCTGGAATGGCCGGGCAAGGTCGAGTGCTGCGGCGGAGCTTTGAACCTGACAAGAACAGATATTACCGTGGCACTTTCCGCTACGATTATAGAAATGGCTGAAGACGCCGGCGCGGGCTGCATTGTCACCGCCTGTCCGATGTGCCAGACCAGCCTGGATTTAAGGCAGCAGGATATGAAGAAAATACACGGAAAAACATATAACATGCCGGTGCTTTATATTACCCAGCTGTTAGGATTGTGCCTTGGTATCTCGCCGAAGGCACTGGGCATTAACCGTCTGATGGTGCCGCCGAAGGCGGTTTTCCAAGCGTTGAAATTTTAGTTAAATTTGCTCACCGGGAAGGTTAAAATATGGAAAAAAACGATAAAAAACAAACCGGAGCGGTGCTGGTTCAGGGCGGGGGCATCGCGGGTATTCAAGCGGCGCTAGACCTGGCGAATTCCGGTTTTAAGGTTTATCTGGTCGAACGCGAAGCCGCTATCGGCGGTATGATGGCGCGTCTGGATAAAACTTTCCCTACCGGTGATTGTGCAACCTGTATCATATCTCCCAAACTGGTGGAATGCGCCCGTAATATCAATATTAAGATATTGACGCTGGCGGAATTGACTAACCTTGAGGGAGAACCCGGGAATTTTAAAGCTACCGTCAAGATTTACCCCCGTTATATCGATGAGGCAAAATGTACCGCCTGCGGCGAATGCACGGAGTCCTGTCCGGTAAATATCCCAAATAACTTCGACCGTAATCTGGGCACCCGTAAAGCGATTGCCAAGTATTATCCACAGGCCACGCCGAACGTTTTTGGCATATTGAAAAACGGACATTCACCCTGCAAGGTGGAGTGTCCGGCTAATGTTAATGTTCAGGGGTATGTCCAGCTGATTAAAAAGAAGGAATACCTGAAAGCCGTTAACCTTATACGGGAACGTAATCCGCTATCAGCAATCTGCGGGCGTATTTGTACCCACCCTTGTGAAGCCAAGTGCACGAGGAACTCCGTCGATGAAGCGGTAGCCATCAGATTGCTGAAGAGATTCGCCTCCGATAAAGAAATGGAAATGGCGACATCCGGCCAGCTGGATTTGCCGGAAGAAAAAACCCCGCCGCCCGACGCGAAGAAGGTGGCTATTATCGGCGCAGGTCCAGCCGGCCTAGCTGCCGCCGATGATTTAGCCGACCGCGGCGTAGCGGTAACCGTTTATGAAGCTTCTTCCGCCGCCGGCGGCATGCTCCGCTGGGGTATACCGGAATACCGCCTTCCGAAAAAGATTCTTGACTATGAAATCAGCCTTATCCAGCGTAAAGGCGTTAAGTTTGTTTACAATACGCGCATCGGCAATGATATCTCGTTGGACAAACTACGAAAGGATAACGACGCTGTTTTTATCTCGGTTGGCACGCAAACCAGCCGCAAGCTAGGCATCGAGGGGGAAGATAAAACGGGAGTTACCTATGGACTAGAGTTCTTACGTCAAGCATCCCGCAAAAATAAGCCGCGGCTCAACGGTAAAGTTATCGTTATCGGTGGTGGGAATGTGGCTGTGGATGTCGCGCGAACGGCGTTGCGGTTAGGCGCAGACAACGTTAGCATGGTATGTCTGGAGCAGCCCGAGGAGATGCCGGCTCTGCCCGAAGAGGTGGCGGCCACTCTTGAAGAAGGCATAACTATTAAAAACGGCTGGGGACCCCGCCGCTTGCTGGGTAACGGTGCAGTAAGCAACATAGAATTGAAGCGATGCACCAGGGTTTATGATGAAAATGGCTGTTTTAATCCGGTTTATGATGATAACGACCGGATATCTCTTGAAGCCGATACGATTATTGTCGCTATTGGGCAGGCGCTGGAAAAACAATGGACTTCTGATTCGATAATAGCCGTAGAGAGGGGTTGTATCAAAGCCGATGCAGTGACGCTGGAGACATCGATTAAAGGTATCTTCGCTGGCGGTGATGCCGTATCCGGTCCGGCTTCGGTCATTCAAGCGGTGGCAGCCGGGAAGCGCGCCGCCGAATCTATAGCGCGCTATCTCAACGGTGAAGATATGAGGGTTGACCGTTTTGAGGCGACCATTAGACCTCTCCCGCAAGAACTTTTACCTACTAGCAAAGGCAAAGAGAAAATACAGCGTGCCGCGCCCGGTGCGTTGGCTGTCGCTAAACGCATAAAGAATTTTAAAGAGGTCGAAGGCGGTCTTAAGGAAGAGGCGGCTTTAGCCGAAGCAGAACGCTGCCTGAACTGCGCTTTATGTTCCGAGTGTCTACAATGTGTTACCGCCTGTGAGCAAAGCGCTATCGACCACTGTATGAAAGACCGCTCTATCGAGCTGGATATCGGCGCAGTAATTTTAGCGCCAGGCTTTACGGAATTTACCGCGGAGAAAAAGGGAGAATTCGGGTTTGGACGTTATCCCAACGTGCTGACCAGCGTCCAATTCGAGCGGATGCTCTCCGCTTCCGGACCCTACGATGGTAATGTTGTCCGCCCCTCGGACGGGAAGCCGGCTAAGAGAATCGCCTGGATTCAATGTGTCGGTTCGCGAGATAAGCGTTGCGGTCATGAATACTGTTCTTCGGTCTGCTGCATGGTCTCGACCAAACAAGCACTGGTGGCGTCTGACCACCTGCCGGGATTGCAAGCGTCTATTTTCTATATGGATATCCGCGCCTATGGCAAGGATTTTGACCAGTATTACGAGCGGGCGAAACAACAGGGTATCAGCTACATTAAAGGCATTCCCTCGCGTATTCTGCAAATCCCCGGCTCTAAGGCCTTGAAATTACATTTCTTGGATAATGACAACAAGTTAAGCGAGCGGGAGTTCGACCTGGTGGTTTTATCCGTGGGCATGGAGCCAGGGCTGACCACTACCGCCGCTGCCGAGCAGTTCGGTATCGAGTTGAATGAATACGGATTCTGTGATACGGACAGGTTGTCGCCCTTGGCGACGTCGCGCGCCGGTGTCTTTGTGGCAGGGTCGTTCCAGGAACCCAAGGATATCCCGGAAACAGTGACCCAGGCCAGCGCCGCCGCCTCTATGGCGATGGAGCTACTCGCGCCCTCACGTAATACCCTGATTACTAAAACCTCTTATCCGGATGAGCATGATACTGCCGACGAGCCACCGCGTATCGGTGTGTTTGTCTGTCACTGCGGGCATAATATTGCCTCGGTGGTAGATGTAGAGCGTGTGAGAGACGCGGCGGCTAAAGAGCCGGGGGTGGTCTTTACCGCCGATACGATGTTCACCTGTTCGAACAGCAGCCTGAATAATATCCGGGACATGATTCACGAGCATCGTCTCAACCGCGTGGTCGTAGCGTCCTGCACGCCGCGTACCCACGAGCCGATTTTCCGTGATACGCTACGTGAGGCGGGACTAAACCAGTATCTCTTTGAGCTCGCCAATATCCGCGACCAGTGTTCCTGGGTACATACTGCTACGCCAGAAGAAGCGACGCAAAAAGCCATCGAGCTGGTGCAGATGTCCATTGCCAGGGCAAGACGTTTGAAGCCCTTGCAGGGTTCTTATTTTAATGTGAACCAGACCGGCATAATTATCGGCGGCGGTGTCAGCGGAATAACGGCTGCTTTATCCCTGGCTAACCAGAGGTTTAAAACCATCCTTATCGAAAAGACCGGGCGCCTCGGCGGTAATTTTATTAATCTGCACTACACTTTGGAACATCAAGAGGTTAGCCCATTCCTTGCTAACCTTGTCAAACGCGTTAAAAAGCATCCCAATATAGAGTTACATCTCACCAGCGAGGTCAAAAATGTCGCCGGTTTTGTAGGCAGTTTTGAAGTAACGCTTGTGGAAGAAAGTAAAGAGATAAAAGTTAACGGCGGAGCGATTATCGTGGCTACCGGCGCCAGCCCGGCACTGACGAAAGACTTCCGGCTGGGGCAATCGCCGAACATTATCACCCAACTGGAATTGGAAGATGCTCTCTACAAGGGGACTTTCAGTCGCGAAGCCCAAAATGTAGTCATGATACAGTGCGCCGGTTCGCGCAATGACGAGCGTCATTATTGCAGTCGCCTCTGCTGCTCGATGGCCGTGAAAAATGCTTTGAAATTAAAGCAAATGAACCCGGAAATCAATATTTACGTTCTTTACCGCGATATCCGCACTTATGGTTTCCGTGAAAAATACTATCAGGAGGCGCGTAAAGCCGGCGTTATCTTTATCCGTTATGAAAAAGAAAAGCCTCCAGTTATTTCCGGCGATACCGAGCTGTTGGTAACTGTAAATAGTCCTGACTTCCCGGAAATTATAGAAATTGAAGCGGATAATTTAATATTAAGCACCGGCATCGACGCGCTTAAAGAAAATCGTAAGCTCGCCGATATGCTCAAGGTACCGCTAAACACGGACGGATTTTTCAATGAGGCGCACCTTAAATTACGCCCGGTAGACTTCGCCACGGAAGGTATTTTCCTGTGCGGTCTGGCCCACTCGCCGAAAATGGCGGATGAAAATATCTCCCAGGCTAAAGCCGCGGCGGCGCGGGCGGCAACGATTCTTTCCAAGACACAACTGGAGGTGAGCGCCCAGGTATCGTCCGTCGACCAGGATAAATGCATTTCCTGTATGACCTGCGTTCGAGCTTGCCCGTACAACGCTCCCACGGTCAATGCCAATCATAAGGCGGAAATAAACGCGGCAAAATGCATGGGTTGCGGTATCTGCGCCTCCGAATGTCCGGCCGAGGCGATACAATTAAGACACTTTGAATCCGAGCAGTTTAAAGCAATGCTCGATGCGTTGCTACAGGAGTACAAAACAAAACAGGAAACCGTGACTTTACAGAGATAGGGAAAATGTTTTAACGATGGAAAAATTCGAACCTAAAATAATAGCGTTTTGTTGCCATTATTGTGCCTATTCAGCGGCGGACCTAGCAGGTTCGTCACGTATGCAATATCCGCCTAACGTGCGGATTATCCGTACGCCTTGCACCGGCAGGCTGGAAATCGACTATTATATGCAAGCCTTTGAAAATGGTATCGATGGGGTACTTGTTGCCGGTTGTGAAGAAGGAAGCTGTCACTTTAAAGACGGCAATCTGCTGGCTAAACGACGGGTAAACTCTATACGCACAGTATTAGCGGAAGCCGGCGTTGAGGCGGAACGACTGCGTATGGTGAACGTCAGCGCAGCGGCAGCTCGACCGCTGGTGGAATATATCAAAGAAATGGTGGAGACCGTGCGTAAACTTGGTCCCGTTAAGGTAAAAGAAACGGTCAATAAAACATCAAGAGGAGCAGGATTATGATAGTTGCCGAGAGAAAAACCATTCCAGAAATGGTCGAAATATTAAGGGGACATAATAAGATATTAGTACTCGGGTGCGGCACCTGCGTCACTGTTTGTTTAGCAGGGGGAGAACGAGAGGTAAGTATCATCGCCTCGGCATTGCGTATTGCTTCCAGGGTACAGGGGTTGGGTTTCGAGGTAAGCGAACTCACCATCGAACGTCAATGCGATAATATCTTCATCGAGCAGGCTGCCGAAGCGATTGAGAAATGCGATGCCGTTCTTTCAACAGCCTGCGGCGCCGGCGTCCAGGCGATTGCAGAACGTTATCCCCTTAAGCCTGTCTATGCCGGTTTGAATACCGCGTTCCTGGGTGTACTTGAAGAAAGAGGTGTCTGGACGGAGAAATGCGCTGCCTGTGGTAATTGCGTCCTCGATAAATATGGCGGCATTTGCCCCATCACACGGTGCGCTAAACATATGCTCAACGGTCCCTGCGGCGGTTCGCGTGAAGACCGTTGTGAAGTCAGGCCCGACCGCGCCTGCGCCTGGCAACTCATCTATAAGAGGCTCAAGGATATCGGGCAACTGGAGCGGCTTGATGCTATCGCCGAACCGAAGAACTGGAACCCCAGTCTTAATGGAGGTCCTCGAGTTATTATCCGGGAAGACCACCGGATTTAGTTAAATACGATGCAAATTTCCAATTTACAACACTATTCTGCTGGCTGAGGGCAGCCAGAAGGTTTAAAACCGGTTGGGGAGGTTAAAGATGACTAATCAAGCAGTTAGCGATGTTGAGCATAAGGTAATCGCTATCTTGCAGGTTCTTAAGGATTCATCTGAACCTATGGGATCAACCCTGATAGGCCGCAAACTCCGCGATAGCGGTATTGATGCTAATGAGAGGACAATCCGGAACCATCTGCGCATTCTGGATGAACGTGGTTTCACTAAATTGGTTAGCCGCCGGCAAGGAAGATTGGTCACACAATTAGGACTTCATGAGCTTGACAACGCTCTCATTGGAGACCGTGTAGGGTCAGCAATTACGAAAATCGAGATGTTAATCTATCAGACCTCATTCGAACCGGAAAAAAGCGCGGGTCAGGTGCCTGTCAACGTATCACTTTTCCCAGCGGATAAATTCAAGAAATGCCTTGAGATAATGAAGGGTATTTGCACCACCCATATATGCGCCAGCGAACTCGTATGTGTGGCAGGTGAAGGGGAAAGGTTGGGCGAGGTAAAGATACCACCGGGCAAAGTTGGCCTAGCCACTTTGTCGAATATCGCGGTCAGCGCCGTCCTTATTAAAATGGGGATCCCCGTGGATTTCAGGTTTGGTGGGCTCCTTCAGGTGCGCAAGAATAATTGTATACGATTCGTTGACCTTATCGAATATACTGGCTCTTCAATTAATCCTTATGAAGTATTTATTGCTAGTAAAATGACAGATTTGAATGGCGTACGCCAGGATGGTAATGGGAAAATGCTGGCGAGTTTTAATGAAATACCGGCTTTAGCCCGGACGAAAGTAGAGACGATAATTAAAGGTTTGGAACGGCTGGGAATCAGCGGCATCATAACAATCGGAAGAGCCGGTGAACCTCTGTGTGAAACACCGGTTAAATCTGGGAAATTCGGCTTGGTGCTCGCCGACGGGCTGAACTTAGCGGCGGCAGTGGCGGAAACCGGGATAGAAGTTGAAAATCATGCTGTTTGCGGCACTATCGACTTCACCAGTATGAGACCCCTTAGCTCGCCGACTTTAATACCAAGGTAACTTTTTTCTTCCAGAGCTTTATTAACAACATCCAGCCTTTCTTCACGGATAATCGCTTCTATCTTCTTCATCGGAGCTGACCTCCGTAAGCCCTTTCGCCATGTTGGGAAATATCCAGTCCTAACGTTTCCTCCACTTGCCCAACCCTCAAGCCAATGGTTTTATCAACAAACTTGCCGAGGAGCCAGGTAACCGTGAAAGAATACGCTCCTACGGTAACAATGCCAACCAATTGTTTCCAGAGCTGGGCGAGATTACCGGCCACTAGTCCATCAGCCCCGGCGGAATTGACTGCCAGACTGGCAAAGACACCGACAAAAAGCATACCCAGCATGCCGCCGATGCCATGGACAGCAAAGACATCCAGGGAATCGTCAAAGCCCAGTTTGGTTTTAAAGAACAGCATCACATAATAGCAGACGATAGCTGCCACAATGCCGATGGGTATGGCGGCGAGGGGGGAAACATAGCCAGCGGCCGGGGTTATAGTAGCTAAACCAGCAACCGCTCCGGTAACGGTGCCAAGTATAGTGGGGCGGCGATAAAGCCAGCTTATTATCATCCAGGTGAAAGCGGCAGCGGCCGCAGCGGTATTTGTTGTAACAAAAGCGCTGGCAGCTAGCCCTCCAGCCGTAAGGGCGCTGCCGGCATTAAAGCCGAACCAGCCGAACCATAGCAAACCAGCACCAAGCACGACCAGAGGGATATTGTTCGGCTCCATGGCTTCTTGAGGGAAGCCGCGACGCCGTCCCAGCAACAAAACCAGCGCCAGTGCAGAAACACCAGCATTAATATGGACCACCGAGCCCCCGGCGAAATCAAGAACACCGAGCTTAGCCAGCCAACCGCCACTGCCCCAGACCCAATGTGCTACCGGGCTATAGACTACGGTCAGCCATAGCGTAGAGAAAGCTAAGAGGGCGCCGAATTTTATCCTTTCAACAACAGCACCAGAAATTAACGCTACCGTGATGATAGCGAACATCGCCTGGAATATCATAAATCCCAGATGAGGGACAGTAGTGGCATAAACCGCCGAAGGCTGCTGCCCCACATTCATTAAACCGAGAAAGTCGAATCCTCCAATAACCCCACCGTGGTCGGAGCCGAAGCTCAAACTATAACTATAAAGAACCCAGAGCAAGCCGACCAGACCCAGACAAGCGAAACTCATCATCATGGTGGAGAGAAGGTTTTTACGCCGCACCATGCCGCCGTAGAAAAGGGCGACGCCGGGCGTCATGAGCATAACCAGGGCGGAAGAAATAAGAATCCAGACAGTATCAGCCTGATTGATGGGCATTAAGAAGCCTCCAGATAGCATAATATCCCTTAAATATTATCTGCTATTTGTTACGAATAGATTACATAGATAAGGAAGGGTGCATTAGTCAGTGTGAGGTTACTGGTCTAATCAGCATATAATCTGCCGTAAGGATTGAGGTAACATGGGAAAAGTTTGATAAACTTCCCTCGACCTTATAACCAGCGAGCTAAGTAAGATATTTTAGATACAAAAAGCCCCGGCTTATTACGGCTGGGGCTAATATTATGTCTGGTGGAGACGGGGGAGGGTGCAACTCCACCTACCCACATAGCTAAATTAGTTCAAAAACGGAGGGCTTTCGCTGTTACTGATTGTGGGAGAACGTGAGAGACGGAGTCGCTATCTCCACCTACCCACAAATAATGAATTTTAATTGTTACTTCTTTACTCTTCATCCTTTTGTTCAATATTGAAGTTGGAGAGTTATAAACGTACCTTAACAATTGAATATGCCAGACCCACATCTGAACGCTTGCTCTGTCTGGCGGGAAAATGAAGTGCTTCAGTCGAGAGCTATCCGACTAGAGCAAATTTAGTAAATGCGGTGGAGTACAATACTAGACTGAGACAAGTATATCGCAGCAGCCGACAGGTTTCAACACAGGGAAAAGGCACGGGACAAAGGACTTGAAGCATACCATTATATTAAAGCTGACGCCGATAAGCACATTCGGTTTGAAGACAATTTTCTCGCCCGGTTTTATAAAACGAAAAGTTTCACCGATAAATTCGAGGCCAGCTCCGACAACACGATACGCTTCCGAGACGTCATAGGTATCGTAAGCTATCAGAGCGACTTTTGATTTGATAGAAATCGTATCTTTTAAAACAATAATAACTATGTGACATAAATAATCAACTATACCGTTGAAGAGTTGATAAATCTGGAAATAGCGTTTAGACTAGAAGCGATAATTGAACGGGCTCTTTGTATCCGGTAATAATCACGAAGGCTATATACTGGGAGGAAGTATGACTACGAAGAAATATGAATACCTGATTAAACCTTTGAGCATCGGCAGAAAAGATAAAGCTAAACTAAAAAAGAAGACAGGCAAACGGAATGTCTTTTTTAGTTTACCAGAATACGCTGAGCAAAAAGTGTGCTTAACCGGTAAAGAACTCGAGGGATTGAATCTATGTTTTGACTGGGAGTTCAAAACCAAGCTCGGCGATTGGCATGAGGCACGAGACCCTCATATTCATCCCTACCCTGAAGTCCAATTTTTTGTAGGTCTGGATACCGCTAATATAAATTATCTCGGCGCGGAAGTCGAGACCTGCCTGGGCACGGAGCAGGAAACGTACTCTTTCGCCGAGCCAACGGTCATCGTTATTCCTGCCGGGCTTCCCCACGGTCCCAACACGACAAAAAGAATTTATAGTCCCAAGGGCTTCGGTTTTTACGTGGCGGCGTTAAGCGCCGTAACGCAAACAGAGTGGATGGCGAACACCAAACCATGTCCGTCAAAAGGCAAATACGAACATCTGGTCAAGCCGTTAAAGGCGGGTTTACTAACCGAACGCGACAAATTCAACGCTTCCCGGTTTACCCAAGATGAACTACTTAAACGCGCTCAATTAACTAAGGAAAGCAAATTAATGCTTGGACCGGGTAACGCCGACCACCGGGCATGGTTTTACGGCAGAGACCTCGAGGGGCTGAACATAAATCTGGATTGGGGATTCTATAGTAAACCTGGTCTCTGGCACCGTGGCGTTGGCACACACACTCATCCCGTGGATGAAGTCCTGGTTTTCGCCGGCGTTGATCCGTCCGACATCGATTATCTCGGGGCAGAAATCGAAATCGACCTCGGCAAAGAACATGAGAGGTACATTATCGAGAAACCGTCGGTCGTTGTTTGCCCCGCCGGGCTGCCCCATTGTCCTATTATTACTCGCTGGATTGATAAACCCTATGCATTCTTTTCGATTAATCTTTCAAGCCAACCGGAAAGTTCGTATATCGATTAACTATCCGTTGTATCGGTATTAGGTAATGTTATCAGGGAGGGGAATTAATAATGGCAACCAGAAAATATGAACATTTATTTAAACCTCTACGCATCGCGGCAATGCCCGGGGGCGGAGGTAATTTTTTCAGAAATACGGGGAACGCGGATGTCAACCGCTGGCTGAACGGCCGTGACCATCTGGAAGGACTGGCTCTTAATTTTTCTTGGGGGTTTTATACCGGGTTGGGTGATTGGCACCCCGGCATGGACCCGCACGTACACCCTTACCCGGAATGCCTTGTATTCGTTGGGCTGGACCCCGACAGACCCGAGTATCTGGGGGCTAAAATGCAATACTGTCTGGGTAAAGAACTGGAGATACATTATTTCGATAAGCCTTCAGTGGTTATCGCGCCGGCGGGTTTTTCTCATTGCCCCTCGGTAACGCTGGACGTTACCAGCCCGATAGGCTATAGTTTTTTCATCATCTCCCTGGGCGCAGCACCCACTTCCCGGTGGCTGGGTGACGGGCCATCCGAAGAGCAGATAAAGCGGATGCAACCGCCCAAAGATTCCAACATCAAATCCCCCATGAATTCCACCTTCGGGACCAAGCGTGTGCACGTTTCTGAAGAGACTATTTCTCGCGGGCATCTTTATGATAAATATGTTAAGCCGCTGGTGCCCAACACATTTGCAAAACGTAAGTTGAAAGTTGAAGAGAAAACCCTTTACGGCGAGATGGCCGCCGGTAATTTCATACCCGGCCCGGGTATGACGGAAAACGCGGTCTGGATGTTCGGCAAGGACCTAGAAGGCGTGGATGTCAACTTCTGCTGGGGCATTCATAAAAACCCCGGCACATGGCTACGGGGTAAGGGCAGTGGGTCTCATACACATCCCAAAGATGAAGTGTTACTTTTCGCGGGTACGGACCCATCCAACATCGACTATCTCGGAGCAGAAATACAGATTGATATGGGCCCAGAACATGAAAGGTATGTTATTATCGAGCCGACGGCGGTGGTTGTCCCTGCCGGTTTTCCTCACGGGAACATCGTCACCAGGTGGGTGGATAGGCCTTTCGGTTTCTTATTGATGTCTCTTGCCGCGAAACACGAAACGACATATATAGACTAACTTAAATAACTTTACCTACCTCCCTAACCCCCTCCTCGTGTGGGAGGTGGTGAAGTATCTCGACCGCTCTGATAAAGAATGGCTAGGATTAACCGTGTTTCTTGGAAGGTAATTGAACAGTGCTATTTATTTGATTTATTATTTCCCAGCCATGATTCCAGATAGCCGTAGGCTGTCCATCCCCCATCCACGACTATTGTCTGTCCTACAATGTGGTGTGAGTCCTCCGATGCTAAAAATACGACAGAATCAGCCACATCTCCGGGTTTAGCCAGCTTGCCGTTAGGAGTCCGGCCCGCCAGTTCTTTAACATCCAGGGTTCCTTTAGTTACCAAGCCCTTAACAAGATCCGTTTCAACATATCCCGGAGCTACGGCATTAACGTTGATATCGTATCTGGCCCATTCACAGCCCAATACTTTAGTTAAAGCTATAACACCGGCTTTAGCACTGCAATAACAAGCTCTCTCCGGAAAGGCGTCAATACCATTAACGGAAGCGATGTTGATGATTTTCCCGCTTTTCTGTTTAATCATTTCCTGGCCGGCTGCCTGGCTGCAGAAAAAGACTCCGTTAAGCATCACATCGATGCCACGCCGCCAAAGACTTTCCTCAAGTTTTTCCGATGGGCTGACGGTAGCCATACCGGCGTTATTAACTAAAATATCAATCTTGCCAAACTGTATTATTACTTCATTGATCATTTTTTCAACCGAGGTTTTATCAGCAACATCAGCTCTAACAACGAAAGAGCCGCGTCCCAGATTCACAATTTCACGGACGACTTTTTCCGCTTCCGAAACCGAAGACGAGCAATTAACCGCAACATCAGCGCCTTCCTTGGCAAGAGCTAAAGCAATCGCCCGGCCGATGCCGCGGCTGGCGCCAGTTACAAGGGCTGCTTTTCCTTCAAGCTTCATTACGGTATAACTCCAGCTTCTTTAAGTTTTGCCAGTTCTTCCCAGGTGTAGCCGTTTTCCAGTAAGACTTCTTCAGTATGAGCGCCTAGCTGCGGGGCTACCCATTTTATCTCAGCGGGAGTTTCACTGAACTGGACAGGGCTATTCAACAGCCGTGCCTTGCCTACGATGGGGTGCTCGATATCCGTGTAGAAATTGTTCACGATAGCCTGTTCATCCTTCAGAATTTCGGCGATGGTCTGGTTGCCGCTGACGATAAGGTCATTTGCCCGAAATTCCTTCTCCCACTCCGCCCAGGTCCTGGAAGCCATGATTTCATCAAGCAGGGCAACCAGTTCCTCAGCGTGCTGTTCCCGGCTTTCCATCGTGGCATAGCGGGGGTCATTTATCCATTCCGTCTTGCCAATGGCCTTGCAGAACGGGGCCCAATACTCCTGGGTGGGGTGGCACATCATGCACCACCTGTCCTTACATCGGTAGGATGTGTACATCGGATTCGGTGCACGTTTTCTGTCCCATCTGGGCTGGGGATGGCCGTAGAGAGCGGTCTGAAAATCCAGCCCCAAGATCCAGGCAGCTGCATGGTATAACGAAAGCTCCAGCCCCTGCCCCTTGCCCGTCTTTTGCTTGTAGTAGAGGGCGGCGAGAAGCCCACTCGTAATTTGAGCTGACGAAACGATATCCATCATACCCGGACGTGAAATTGGAGGTGGGTTCTCCGGGCCAGAGCTTACCAAGTCCATTAGCCCACCATATGACCAGGCGGCGACATAATCATAACCACGATCGTTCGCCTTTGGGCCGTTTGATCCATACCCAGTAAGTACGAAATGAATTAGACCTGGATACTTGCCTTTGAGGCTGGCATAGTCCAGGCCATATTTCTTCAACACGTCCGTAGAATAATTGCTAGCAAAAATATCGGCATTCTCAAGGAGCTTGTAGAGTACTTCCTGACCCTTTTTCTCCCGTAGATTCAATACCACACTCCTCTTGTTCCGGTTCAGAAACTCAAAGTGGAGCTCAATGTCTCCCTTTTCTAGATGGAGCAGCAACGGCCCCCGATTAAAGCTGACGAGGCTCCTCTGCCAATCGCCCCATGTCGGCTCGATTTTAATAACATCGGCACCCCAGTCGGCTAGGACGGCGGTGGCAGCCGGTACGCCGACAACCTGCTCAAATCCAATTATTTTAACACCATCGAGTAATCCAGCCATAATACCAGTTCCCTTAATAATTAATGACCACCAGCATCGTCACCAGTTTATTGGTCTTGTTAATGATTTCCCGGCCTTCATTCGGAGCTAAATAAAGCGAATCCATGGGGCCAAGGGTAAGCTCTTCCTTTTTGTTTTTTACGGTGAGCTCTCCATCCAGGACAACGTATACCTTTTCATTAGGATTATCTTCGTATGCCCATTCGGCGCCGCCGCCGGGCAGGAAATAAGATAGCCCTACCCAGAACTTCTGAATGCCGGTTTCTTCTTTCCCCTGGAGTCGCATCGCGGTCATATTAAAATGCTTGGCGGCAGCGTAAGGTTTTACTTCAGATAAGCTGACCTTTTTCATATTACCTTCCTCATTAGTTATAATTGCCCTCGTTTATTGTGTTCCGTATTTGTAAACGCGGTCAGGCACGTTATTCAGGTCTTTCTCGTCGATATAGGCGACCATCCGGACAATCGAGCCATCGCCCATATACCAGCGGATGGGGAAACCGGATATTTTACAGCGTTTACCGACGACTTTAGCGATGTCGCCGCCGACATTTTCCCAACCGAGAATACCATTACGCATTAATAAATTATGGCAGGGTTCCCATTCGGAGAAATCGTCAATTACTTCATGACCGCCGGAAAACTTCTTGTATTCATCAAAAAGGTCTTTCCGCAACGGGCCAGGACCGTGAGGGCCGATAGCGGTATGCAGCGGATGGTCCAAGGCCTGCTGGTCGACACCTACCGCTTTGACTTTATGAGCGACAAACCATTCGCCGGCTTCCCTACCCAGACCGGGAGAATAGCAAAAATACTGGGTAGAATCACCCCAATACTTATTCCAGCCTGTATGGACGATAATAATATCGCCTTCTTTCATCGGTAATTTTTTGTTGGCGGCGTCAAGGTCTTTAGCCGTGATTAGTTCCCATTTGCCTTTGGGGATATCCCAGACTACAGCGTCGCCATAATAGCACGTCAAAGGAATTTCATGGGTAAAGCGCCCTCCCTCGAATACATGAGCCGGCGAATCGGCATGAGTAGTACAATGCATCGTGGTCGTCACTATC
>Ga0187886_1000451_pt1 | contig 49363 bp, 47 predicted proteins | sample June2016WEW_20_1_FD_133001 | JGI IMG/M metagenome (GOLD analysis project Ga0187886, IMG submission 133001) | Peatland microbial communities from SPRUCE experiment site at the Marcell Experimental Forest, Minnesota, USA - June2016WEW_20_150 | ecosystem: Environmental > Terrestrial > Soil >... | reverse complement strand
CGAGTGATGAATATCCTAGGTGTTAAACGGATGGTTCAGGCGTTGGCCTGAACCATCTTTCTTTATTTTTTGTTTAGTTTGTTGTATTTACAATATTTACACAGCCTCGCCGCGTGTTGGGCTTGGATTGCTTGGCTAATTTCTTCCTTACGGTGCATACACCGTAAAATTATCAAATTCGATAATCGCATCCGAGATTCCCGGCACAGATACTAAAACACCTACAAAACCTGTAAGTAACGTGGCATCCGAATAATGATTTACGAGTTTATCATTGATAAAGAGGGAATATGACGATCCTTCTACTTTGACCGAAATCGTGTTTACTCCATCAGAAAGAATTGCGGATGATTCGGTTTCATAGATAGGGAATTGCCATTCTCCAGCTAAGTGTGAAATGAGGTTATACGTCCTTTTATATTGATTTATTTCAAAAAAATAACCTTCTGTCTCCGAGGCTCGGATTGCCAAGCCAAAGTTCTTCCCTTCCTCTCCACTCGTCTGTTCAACATCAACAGACACATAGCAATCGTTCAGTGAATCCGTTGGCGCCAATATTTGAAAAAACACTCCATCTTTTGTTAAAGATGTAACCGTCCATCGATATTTCCCATTTTCGAAAGAAAACAATATTGACCCCCATGATCCTTGAGAAGGCTCACTTTGCCAATAATTGCTATTTGAATCGAAAGGATCAAGAATAATACTTCGCCAGCTCCCAAATATTTGTGTAGGTGTCAATGTGGAAGTCGCTGTATTTGTTGCAGTTGGAGATGGCGACGGCGTAATGGTTGGCGTATTAGTACTGGTAGAAGTCGGTGTGGCAGTAGGAGAGAGAAATGGGACAGAACTGCAGCTCAGAGTAATGATAAAGAAGGCAGCTATCCCTAGGCATATGACATTGAATGAAATGTATTGTTGTTTCAGCATTTTAGCCTCCTATAAAGATTTGATTCTAAAATCCCAACGGCTGGCGGCTCACCCCCCTGCGCAATTCATCACCACTCAAAAAACGGGTGGTGATTGCTCCGGGGGGCAATGGGGCGCTTGGCCACTTCCAATTTGTAATCAACATTTTAACAGGAAATCTAAATCCGCAATTAAGCGTTCGCTTGCTGAGCTTTGGCCAAGTCGACTGCAGCCGCGGTTTGGGCGGTTTTATCGTTACTTTCGAGTATTTATACTCTTATTAAATATGAAAGAAATGCATGGTATACTATTTGAAGCGCAAATTGGATTCGTAGATTCTTTATACCAGTCCTTTTCCGACTGGTATTTTTGTTCCTCCGACAATTGCGCAGGTTACCGAAAGACTGAGGCAAACATGTCGTTTAATATCGGTGACAAAGTTATTCATTCTACCCATGGCTTCGCTGAAATTATTAATGTCGAGTCGAAAGAAGTATCAGGTATTTCATCTGAATATTATGTTGTGCAAACAAGAAAATTATTAATTTGGATTCCTTTGATAAGTCAAACTAAAGAAAGTCTCAGATTACCAACTTCTAAAAGCAATTTTAATAATCTAATTGACATTTTACGATCCCATAATTTGCCGTTTCCCGATAATCGCAATGAACGGAAAATTCAAATTCACAATATGCTTACTAACGGCGCTACCGAATCTGTTTGCAGTCTTATACGCGACCTCTCATTCTGTCGGAAAAATAATAAGCTCAATGAAACAGAAACCTCAATTTATAAAGGTGCAATTATTAACCTTATAGATGAATGGCAATATTCCATGTCAATTTCACAGGCACAAGCAATTGGAGAATTAAATTTACTCCTAGATGAAAGTTATTTACTGTCATCGAAAATGAATTAACCGCCCAACGGCTGGCGGCTCAGCCCCGCCCCGGCTCCGCCGTGCGGGGCCGGGGGCGCTTGGCCGACTGTGCTCAACGCCACTCATTTTACTCGAAACTTCATCGAAGCAAAATAAGTTACCTCTCGCAGCCTTAGGCTAAGTCGCCTGAAGCCGCGGGTTGGGCGCAGATTATTTATATATTTAGAAAACCATTTTATCTATAATATTTGATATAATCAATTATTAGTTCAGCTCATATTTTGAATGTATTGGCATTAGTAATAATATTATTATTCCAACAATATTCAGAAATAATACTAATACAAATCCAACCCAAATGGGATATCCTTTCTCTTTTGATAAATTCATTCCCCAAGAAATTAGTGCTACAATGGAAGTTATAATAAGTGAAAAAATAAAACCATCTCTTATTGCAGTTAGTAAATTTGCTCCATTTGATATAGATATATTAATACCGATAAATAACCCCAATGTAAATGCAAGTCCGATGCGCTTTTTTAGACTCATTTTCTTTAATCCTATAGAACTTTTTTATTATATCATATGAACGTTGCTATTTCTTTTTCGTTCTTTTATAAAGTATTAATGCGCCCAACGGCTGGCGGCTCAGCCCCGCCCCGGCTCCGCCGTGCGGGGCCGGGGGCGCTTGGCCGCATCCAATATGTAGGCATTATTGTAACAACAAATCCAAAACCGCAATTAATTGTTCGCTTGCTGATCCTTGGCCAAAGCTTGCCCTCGCGGAGCAAAACTGCTCGCCTTTGTTCCTTGAGCAGTTTTGGTTGCGAAGCGAGGGTCGCCTGCAGCCGCGGGTTGGGCGGCTCTTCACACAAAAGGATTTACTACTTCCGATAAGCAATCCAATCCCATGAATTCCCCTTAATATTCTCTGCAGTTCCAATAATAGTATCATTATCAGTAAATTTACCGGTATAAATTGCATATCCATCATTAATACTTAATATGATTTGTTCACCCTTCATTTCCCATGTGTCATTATTTGGAGTGGTGTCATTTGTATATGTACTTTCAAGTCTTCCATTTTCATGGAATATCAAATAATATTCTAAATGGCCAACAACTGAATCATTATAAATAATTAGCCATCGTGTCCCAATTAGATCATTCGAGGAGGGCAATAATAATGGCGTAGGGGTATAGGTCGATGTAGGTGAAGGAGTATTTGTTGGCGTTGATGTAGGAGTAAATGACGCCGTAGGTGTAGGGGTGAGTGTAATGGGCAGTAATATCTGCCCAAATTTGCAGTTAATAATAAATAGACTCATGGTGAAAAGAACAATTGACGGTCTTATAGTTTTTATATTCATCAGGCTCCTTTGCGATCTCTGGATAGCACAATTGGCACCGATTTAAACCGCCCAACGGCTGGCGGCTCAGCCGCTTGGCCTCGTCCGCTTTGTAGTTACCATTTTAGCAGGAAATCCAAAATCGCATTCCAGTGTTTTCTCGCCGAGCCTTGGCCAAAGCCTGCCCTCGCGTGTTCTTAGCGAGGGTCGCCTGCAGCCGCGTGTTGGGCGGTTAAATAAATTAATAATTATCTTTTCATACAGGCTATGATCTCAATTATTTAAAAAGATCCTTTATATTTCTCAATAATGATTTTGACCTAAGCCCATTTAAAGTTTTAGTCCATTCTTTCTCCGCTTTATATTTGCGTTCCAAATCTTTTTCTCGTTCCTTCATTATCTGCAATACTCTCTCACCTTCACCGGCATCTAACCAGTAGCCATGTTGGTTTTCGCAATAATCAAGCCTTAAGTTATTCCCTCTATATTCAAACTGATGTAAATTACTATTACAATGTGGACACTTATAGTCCATAAGCCGATCAGAATAAATCAATGATCCTTTGAGCTCTTCAATATTAAATACTTCATTTTCAAGTTGGTCCAATTCATTGTTATCTAGCCACATACCCTTACAATTAATACATTGGTCTACTTCAATTCCTCTATAGGTCTGCTTTTCAAGGTCAGAAGAACACTTTGGACACTTCATGTAATTTGCCTCCTTTTTACTCTCTTGTAATTATACAATAACCGCCCAACGGCTGGCGGCTCAGCCGCTTGGCCTAGTCCGCTTTGTAGTTACCATTTTAGCAGGAAATCCAAAATCGCATTCCAGTGTTTTCTCGCCGAGCCTTGGCCAAAGTCTGCCCTCGCGTGTTTTTAGCGAGGGTCGGCTGCAGCCGTGTGTTGGGCACCGTAAAAACATTCAATTTACAAATATCGCCTCACGTGACAACAATATTCCCGATAATCTTCCCCGTAATGTCCCTTCATGAATTCTTCTTCCCGAAGGATTTGACGGTGAAATAGCCAAGTCGCTATGCCGATATATACCAAAAATACTACATTTGGGAAAATACAGAATTGTCCGATCAATATAGATGCAAACGAAACATAAATTGGATTCCGACTAAATCCGAATGCCCCATTCGTGATCAGTTTATCTGGTTGATTAGGATCTATTCCTACTCGAAAGCTTTGTCCAAATGAAATGAGACTCCAAAGTAGCAAGTACAATCCGGCGAGGCATAGAGCTACACCAATCCAAGAAATCAATTCTGAATGGAAGAATACTTGTGTGGTTACCTTTGGGAAATTGAAAGTATTGGATAACAGAATATAGAAATAAAGAAAGGCAAAGGGTGGAATCAAGAAATCCTTTTTATCCATTTGGCCGAATTTCATTGCTTCGATTCCACGCTTTTTCAATATTATGATCCGAACTACGACCATTCCAATCATAATTACTACAGTCAATGTTGCGAAATACGTTTGCATATTGCCTCAGGAAGGATTTTTGTATTTAAGGTGCCCAACTCTTAATTCAACCGCCCCAACCTGTTGATGCAGAACTCAGTAATACACCCCCTATTATACCGAATCGCTGGAAATAATTCCGTTTATCACCCTCCCACGCGGTGAATATACGGAATAGATTTTGGGTTTATTGAGAATAGATTACGGAAAAAAAACAGCAAAAAAGGAACTGCTAGAATACAACTTTATTATCATACTTCTATACTGGGAGTTTGTTAAAAACACTGCTAGGATATAACTTTATTTTTCTTGGAGATCAAAATGAAAGACAAAAAGGACTAATTTATATAATTTTCAGGATACAACTATTTTATCATTCCACACCAGCGGTCACCGCAGGTATGGCTTCGGCCCGCCGCAACGTCGACAACCCCACTTTTGGTTTCCGTGGGGCCGAGATTCGTGGATTCGCCGATAGTCCGAGTAGGGGTTGGTGATCACGTCACCGAGGGCGCCGGAGTCCAAGTGGAAATCGCACTTATGGTCTTTGCGAAATCCGGGTAGGTTTCGGTGCTCCTGGGTACCGGTGCGTTGCCGTAATCAATGCCGATCTTCAAAGTGCCGCTACTGGCCAGAAGAAAACAAACTCCGAGGATAAGATGCGGCCTTGCTTTCATGATCCGCATCCAAATCGCAATTATCTTGCGAACTGTCTCTTTATTAATATAATTCACATTTTCCGCATTCAGCTTGAGGTCATCCCAACAGAGCCGCTTCCAGCATTGCGCGGATGGCGTCGTATTTCGGAAGCAGCACCATTCCCCCTTCCGGGGTCGTCCAATTGCTGCAACCGTCCGGAGCGGTGATCCGATAGCGCTGAAGCGAGGAGGGAGAGACGGATCCCGCCAGTTCCAGGTAGGGTGTGAGCATATCGAGCGTCAGGTCACTTTCAAAATATTTCATGAAGATATTGAAGAACCCCGGGAAATTAGCGATCGCCCGCAGATCCATGAGGCGCTGCGCAATTGCCAGGATCACTTCCTGCTGGCGCCGCTCGCGGTCGAAATCGCTGGTGGTATACCGCGCGCGCGAATACCACAGCGCCGTCGTGCCGTCCATGTGCGTCACCCCGGCGGGAATCGTGTAGTTTCCGTAGCCGAGCCGGAAGTCGGTCAACGGGCGGGACGCGTTGACGTCGATCCCGTCGAGCGCGTCGACCATGTCCTTGAAACCCTGGAAGTTCATCAGCGCGTAATGGTCGACCCGCAGGCCGAAGTTGTACTTCATCGTGTCGGCAAATAAGCCGAAGCGACCGCCGGGATAATGCAGTTCCTGTCCCTGCAGGAAGGCCGCGTTGATCCGCTGCATCCCGTAGACCGGGATATAGACGTACAGATCACGCGGAAAGGAAATCAGCACGGCGGACTTACGGTCCCGATCGAGCGAAAGGATCATGATCGCATCGGTCCGGTAGGAACCCGCGGTTACGCTTTTATCAATTCCCAGCAGGGCGATATTGAGCGTATCCTCGCCCTGTGTGATTTCCTCGGCGGGTGTTGGGATCGGCGTCGAAGCCGGATGCATAGGCCCGGCAAACGGTGCCCACGCCGGTGCACCACCGGAAGGCGTGGGGGTGACAGTCGGAAGCGGAGGCAGCATGGTATCGGTCGCAGTGGGAGTCCCGGTCGGCCCCACCTGGAACGGCGTAACGGTGGCGGGCCGGAACGGCGTGGGAGTGCCGGTTGATAGGTCCTTGGGGGCGGCGGGGGCATAGGAACCGAACTGCGCATACAACCCGGCGCAGATGAGCGCAAGGCTCACGGGTAACGCCAAAAGAAGATATCGGAGCTTGAACCGTTTCATTGCCGACGCCCCTTGCTCGTCGATTCCGCGGGTAATCTCCCGCTGAGAGACCGGGAGGATAAAACATTCCATTGGATTTCGCAATTGCCCCGTTTTTCCGATATTGATAATTCTAACCAAACCGCGTTACAGAACTGTTACAGTATGATGGCAGTTTGGATATCGATTATTTCATTTTCCTGACTTGTTGGATCGGAGCCTTATATCTACTCGCATCAATAAAAATGATAATCCTTTTCTATTTCCGATATTTTCTATCCAATTATTAACAGGAAACGATTTAAATTAATCTACGAAAAATGTAAATATTAACGGGATTCCGAAAGCGGAAATTGTTCGATACGGTTTGTTGTGGAATCCCGAAAAGATCAATGAACGGTCGCGATAGTTCATTTTAAATCATTTCGCGCAGTCTTCGATCTCCCAAGCATGATCCAACGCGTGCCAGGCAACCCGGCGGACGAAGTATCGGGGCGTCCATCGCAACCCTCCCCGTGGCCCGCGCACAGGCAACTTGCCGCCTGCGGCGGAGGCTAGGCCTTCCAGAATCGCGCCGCGTGTCCGTCGCAATTCCGCTGCCGTATCGGGGGTTGCATCCTGCTGGAACGGCCAACCGATCTTCGCCAGATACGCCGCGTCCGCCTCGAGAATGTGTCGGACGATTTCATCCAACTCGCGGCCGCCCCCGCGTGGACCTTTGCGGAGTGCTTTCTCTTCCGCAGCCCTTACGGCCCTGTCGAACGTGCGCCAGCAGGATTTCAAGATCGCCTCGGATCGCCGGAGCAAATTGGCATCCATTGGTTTGGAGTCAGATTTGGGCGGGGTTCCGGGCGACCCGAAATCGGTCGTGGTATCTCCTTTCAATCGTTCGATCACCGTGAGGGCGGAATCATCCGCGGGCGGTTGGAATTCCAGCCGCGCCGATTCAATGGCGCGGGCGTAGCGAGCTCCATACTCGACCAGCGCCCGGATCGCTGATTCCTCCTCTCGTCCGGACCGGGTCCATCCCGGCCAGTCTACCGCTCCGGCGAAAACCCGTTGCTTGCCGATCTCGAGATAGATTTGGATTTTATTTAAAGGAGGCACTACGGTTTGCCTTTTAACTTGTAGAAATCCTCCAGAAGGAATCGGCTGATGCGCGCCGAGCATCAGGAGCACTGGATCCTCGGAAACCTATATATAACAAAAGATCATTTCACTATCGACCGAGTTAATCTGCTTCCTGCTAATTATACTTAAGAGTTGCAAAACACATTGAAAAAGCGCCACCATGAATCATCATCGAATTGAATACCGAAAATAACCGATATCGCCGGGCCATAATAGCTCTCGAACATTTCCACCATTTCCGATCAACAAATGTGGTATAATCTCTTTGTCCCATATAGGATTTGCCAAGCGTATTTGCCAGCCCCTATATCCGGCTGGATTTTTTTTCGCAATCGTCAGCCGGTATTACCCAGGAGGTGGATCATGGATTTTCATGTGGGCGATAAAGTCATCCATTCGTCTTACGGGATGGTGGAGATCGTCGATCTGGAAAAGAAGGAAGTGGCGGGGACGATCACGCTTTTTTACGTGGTGAAGGCAAAGGACATGACGGTGTGGATTCCGGTGCATGCCGAGGACAGAGTAACCTTGCGAACGCCCGCCTCCAGGCTGGAATTTGAAAAATTCTTTTCCATCTTGCGCGACCGGTACAATCCGTTTTCCGAAAACCGGATGGAGCGCAAAACGCAAATTCACCTGCGGCTGCATGAAGGAAATTCCGGATCCATGTGCCGGCTGGTGCGGGATTTATCGTTTTATCGGAAGAATAAGAAACTGAACGAATACGAAACTTCCATCTTCGAACGATCGGTAACTTCGCTCGTCGACGAATGGCAATATTCCATGGCGGTGCCGGTCTCCACGGCCCGCAGCGAACTTGGCCAGCTGCTGGACGAAAGCTACACCAAATCCATGCCATAGCCGGGCGTCTTCCACCCGGCTTGCATGGTGCTCGCGGTTTAATATTATTGGCTGAAAATTCGGGTTGAGTGCCCGATCATCGGGGTTGCTCCGATCCAACCGCCGCACCGAAAATCGTAAAAATTTTATATTCAGCGAAAGTTTATTAAAAGCGCCGCCGGTTACATCATGGATAATCATGCTGTAGAAGAATAGTAAAGTCCTATTCCGAAATCGCAAATTTCGGTCTGACAACAGCATAATGACTGGCCTTCTGGGAAAATAAAGTTCTTTATTAAAGATCATTTGAAGTAGGAAAACTAGCCGAAGTGTGATAATTAAGTTGTTTTCCGGATCGGGCTTTTTCCTTCATCCCAAACCGACATTTTCGTTCCGAATGGATACATTGGCGGACAGAGCCGAGTTCTACTGATCGCGCTGGATCAGTGGAAGGTAAATCTGATATACAAACTATTGAATCACAAACACGTCACTACCCGATATCCCCGTATAGATGGTGGTCGGCGTTGCCGGGTTAATCGCCGTCGAGCTGGTTGGCAACCTGTTGAGCGCGATGATTTTGTTACTGTCAAATCCAAGGCAGAAAATTCGGCAAAAGCAATTATATTCAATAGTATAATTACCACACAACCGGGAAGTCAAAGCGGGAGATAACGCGTTCGTAGCGGAGAAGACCGACATGTACTCGCTTTCTATATCCCTCCTACCAGAGGAGATATGGAAGCATTAAAGAGACGCTCCGCAGGAGCGATATCATAAGTGCATTGTTCTCTTTATCAGAGATATCATACCATCCGGAGTTCTACGTAAGGCCTATCTTTGTCGGTATCAGGCGGACTCGATAGGATGAATAGAGTGAAGAGAAAATTCTTTCTAGTAATATTGTTCCTATTATTCACCCTCAGCTGTAATGCCATGCAGCGTTCTGTAGGAGGCGTATTGGGCGGAACTCCTACAAATGGACAGGCCTTGCTAAACGAAATCCGCTTTACGCCAAAAGAAGGGCAACCCCAGTTCATCGAGCTGAAGAACGTCGGATCCGGCGGCGCCCCTCTAGCCGGCCTGGAACTGAGCAACGAAGCGAAGCAAACCTACCGACTGCCTGACAGTCGCACCGTCTTGGCGCCTGGCGCATTCTTCCTGATTGTGTTCGACGGCCAGGATAAGATCGACGGCCTTACCCTTCACGCCGACCGCACTGATTTCCTGAACCCAACGTCGGGATGGGTGGCGCTTGCCGGGAAGGACGGAGCACCGCTTGACCGCGTGGCATGGGGTGATGGACAGGTCGGACCGGTCGAGTTGAGTCCGGGAGGGATTGTGCAGGATCCAGAGCCGGGCATGACCATCGGGCGCTTTCCGCTGGCCACAAAAACCGACCCCGCTGAGTGGGTTCCGTTTACGCCAGAGCTGGCCACGCCCGGGAGGGTCAATCCCATCCCCGTTGTCCAGATCCTGCTACCCCTGAGCGGTGCGCTTATGGCTCCGGAGGATGTCACTCTGAGTTGGTATCCCGTAGCGGGAGCTACTCAATACGCGGTGCAAGTATCCCAGGATATAACTTTCACGACTCTGCAAATAGACCAAACTGTCTCCGTTCCCACCCTGAAAGTCAGTTCTCTATCCGCCGGAACCTATTACTGGCGTGTGCAAGCCATCGAAGCCGATGGTTCTAAAGCCGAATTCTCGCCGGTTAACATGATCACGTTGAAAGCCCCCAGCGCTTCGGGACATCTATTTGCCCCCATCCCGGATAATCCCCTTAATGTGCCCTTCCTGTTTCAGAAGAAGGACACGCCTATGCTGCTGCTGGAAAGCAAGAACGAAACCGGACCCCACGCCTGGGACAGCGCCCATCCGGATTTTGATCGAAACGATCCGGCCGACAATAAAAACTGCGCCCTGGCATCCATCGCCATGGTTAATCATTTCTACGGAGGGAACCTCAGCCAGGACCGCATCGGATATTATCTTTTAAAAGATGCCAAATCCGGTCCGGAGCGGGATTTAAACTACGGCAGCGGCTTTAACAGCTCTCAAATCACCCGGGCCCTCCAATATGCGCTCGGCGTGAAACCGACTCTTCGCGAGGATCAATCCGTCGACACCTTCTGGAAAGACGTCACGACCAGCATCGATGCCGGGCGGCCAATGGTCGGCTCCACCCCCGAGCACGCGTTTGTCATCACTGGCTACGGCGAAATGGACGATGTTTCCTACATCACGATCAACGATCCCTGGGACAAGTCGTACAACGTCGACATTAAAAATCCAAAACAATCCGATTTGCGGGCGGAGTGGGATGATTATTGGCTGATCCCGTCGGGCGTCGTCGCGACAAAAGACAATCCCGCTATTTTCGAGGATTCCGACGGCGACGGCGTGGTCAATATCGACGAGAGCGAACGATTTAAGACGGATCCCAATATCGCGGATACCGATCAGGACGGGGTCAACGACAAGCAGGATATCGCTTCCGGCGTCTTTGACTCGCGGTACGGTTACGCAATCCATCCATACGGAGAAGGACGCGACATCGACGGGGATGGCAAACCCACGGAGATGGATGAGGATTCGGATAACGGCGGTTGCCTGGATGGGATGGAGGACACGAACGGAAACGGGAAGTACGAAAAGGATCAGGGTGAGACCGACAACTTTGACCATACGGACGACATGTGCATCAATGGCAGCTCGGAGCTTGTCTTTGACTTCACCTGCCGCCAGGCGGTCGGTTCGCAAGTTCTGACGATTCGCGAGTGGGGCCACAACAAAGGACTATTTTCCGTGAAGTCCACCGATGACGGGAAGCTGGAGGGTAGCGCAAGGATTACCGCCTCCGATGTCGGGATCTACTACGATATGAGTTCTGCTTTTTGCAGTCCGGCGGAGTGGTCTTCCACCAAACCCATCCAATGGACGGCGAAGTTGACGGGCGAATACCACAAACGATCCGATGGTAGCATCGATGTCTCGATCCAGGCGACTCCGGAGAACGGTCCGCCGATGCCGATGACGACCAGCAGCACCTGCGGATTGCAGTTGCCGCCGCAACAGGTTGAATCATCTTATTGGACCATACTTCCCGGTCTATTGGTGAACGGACGTTTCGACGACCGCCTTGCGGTTCCGCTGCCGTCCTCTTGCTCCGGCGACGCATATTTCAAAACGCATATGGAAGCCCCTCCGAAATTCAAATAGGTTCGACGGGGGCTCAAGAGACTCTGGAAGGATCATTGCTTCGGAGCGGGAGCTTATTTGAACATGCGATGATGGAGGTACAAGAATTATTGCATGACTTTTCGGACAATTCGAAATATGATTTCAGCAGGTTGTTGAAAAAGTCATTCGGGTTGGTCTAACCCACCCCGGCAGGTCGGGCTGCAATTGTAGAAGGTAAATCGATACATACGCCAAATCGCAGGTCTACTCGAAAAAGGTTTAGCATATATAACGGTAAAAGTACTTTATTATCATTCTACACATGCCGATGTAGAATGATAATAAAGTTAATCCCCAATAATTCAAATAATAAGCCCTTTTTAACATTCTTTACATTCCCCACAAAAAATAAAGTTGTATGCCAACAACGTTTCTTTCATATCCAGCGAGTGAAAATGTAATAATAAAGTTCTATTCTGGTGCCTTCTTTTTTTAATACTACATTTGGAAATTCCCGAATTAGACCAAATTTGACCGGATTAGATATGTAGTCAGTACAGTCGGAAAAAATCTAATTGCCGTTAATACCGGCAAATATAAGCTAGCGGCGGCAAGACACGCAAAATAATTATTGGATGTTTCTCTCGAAGATCGTCACCTGATCAGTCTGATAGATGATGTTCATATGGGCTCGGAATTTGTCCACTCCGCGGGTTTGGTAGGTGCTGGTTTCGAGCGGTCCGAAATACACATAGCGGATTCCATACTTGTCGAGGATTTGTTCCGCAACGGTCCAGTCGGTGGTGGTGTAAAGGGTTTTCAAGTCATCCCTTCTTTGCTCCTGAACGCCTGCACCGCCCCGCCATTGATCCTCGTGGAAGACCCATCCGACGACCGTCGGAATCCCCGTGTAAGTGGCGATCAAACCCGCATATTCATCGTAATCGTTCCCCACCGCCTCGGCAATCGGGCCGTTATCATGGATGTTGACTTGAATCCAATCGATCGCCGCGGCATCGGCCGGATGGGATTGCTGTAGATGCGCCTGTGCATCCAGTGTGATTCCCCCCGCAGCAGTGAAGTGGTTGGTTTTCGACCAGACGGCCAGCGGGTAATAAACCGATCCCAGCAACAGCACCGTCAGGACGATCGCCGATCCAATCCCGGCGTAGACCCTTCGCCGGTTGTCCCGTTCCGACCGATCCAGGACCGTTTGGAATAGACGGATAACGCCATAGGCAGCCACCAAGCTAAGGAAAGCCCATGCTTGGAAATAGAATTTAAATACCGTGTTCATCCTCGACCCGAACAAGTCGCGCAGGTAGAAGTATTCCGGAAAGAGAATCAGGATCGCACCCCAAAAGACAAGAATTAATAAGAAGGCATTCACAAATCGATTTCCGTTTGGTGGAGCTTCCTCGGCCAGCAAATCGGCGGTTTCGGGTTTGGTTTTGATCCAGCGGAGCACAACTGCAAGAGCGACCGCGATCAGGACTGCCGGAGCTAGGGTCGCCAAGGGATCGAAAATCCTTCGCAAGAGGACTGTCCCCATGGTTTTTGTCAGAGAGAACTCCCCCAACGCATCGCTCACCATTGCCATTGAAGCCGGGTTGAGGGAAATGACAAAGGCCATAATCAAAGAGCCAGCGATCAACGCCATAAGGCCGCCGGCCACCAGCAGAATTCCCTTCCGCCATTCCGGTTTCCAATTCTTGGACCATAATTCCAGGATAAGCCAAGCGGCAATGGGAATAAGAATCGTTCCAAACATCACAAGGAATTGACTTCCCTTGGTGGGAAAGGCCGGATTAGGCAGAATACCCCCTGCCTGTGAGGTAAACCCGATCAGGAAGGGAATGAAGAGCGTTATCGCCAAAACGCCTGTAACCCCCCAACGCAGAACAAACGCCTTCCAATTTGAAAAAGGACCGAATGTGATTTCGCGCCGGCTCATCCTCCACCCGACAAAACCCGCAATCACCACCAATCCAAAAACGAGAATATCCCAGGTATTTAGGAACAACAGGCTGCCGATGGAGAGGGCGCTGTAGGCGATAAACAACCAGCGTTCCTCGTTCGACTCTGGAAGAGCTCCTCCGCCGCGCAGAAGTGTCTCCAGCACGATCGCCAGAGCCGCGATCAGAAACGGGAGCGCCATCACATGCGGGTGCATATCGCCGATGATAAACGAGAACGCCGGAAATTCGTCGATCAACCCATCGTTGTACATCGGAGTGCCGTCAGGCTTGCGATCGTTAATGACCCTGGCCGCGGTCCACCACCACCAATCGGCGCGATTCGGCACCAGGCTGGGTGGGCCCGTTGGAGGAACGTTTATCCCGTTGATGTCCAGCCATGTCCAGAAGGAGCCTTGCCTATCCTGCCAGCCAACATGCTCGGCGTACAAAATTTCCAGACTACCCTCAAGATTTCCCATGAACAGCAGCATGACGGGAGCCAGAAGGGGAATCCAAAGGCAATGAGAGGTCCAGAAGCTGGGAGTCTTCCGCCAAGGTGTGGTTGGAACCGACGCGGTTGCAGCGGGAACCACTTCCTGTGTGGAACGTTTCTTTACCAGTAATATATTGCGTAAGAGCCCATAGGCGCCCAATCCAGCCATGCTGAAACTTGCCGTCACACCGAAACTAAATGCGACGCTCCCGACAAGGCCACTGATCTTTCCCACCATGCCGGTGAGGATATACCCGAAGTGATAATATGATATGGCGTACCCCGACAGCCACGGATCCATGGGCGGGAAGTACGTCGACCGCATCACGGTATTGAGAAAAGCCAGATCCATCGGTCGCTCGGTGTGATATGCACCGGCATCATATGCGCGAAACCAGGTGAGAACGACAAGCAGGACGACGAACACGCTTTCGGTGAATAGCGCTTCCTTCCAATGCTCGCGGATCCACTGCCAGGGCGTTTCGACCCGTCGTTGCGCCAGCAGCATTCCGACGGCGAGGAGAATCGCCGCACACAACCATACGGCCCCCGAAACGTTTGGCCAGAAATGGAGCCAGCAGCCAAGCCAGAAGAAATAACCCACACCGACCAAGCCAAACATCCGCGTGAAAGCAAATCCGCGGTCAGGCAGCTTCCTGAGACACTGGTAGGTGATCGGCCAAACGGCCATGGCGAGGATGAGCGTGCATCCCCACCATCGGATAAACGCCCATGCGCATTCCCAGTACGTCATGTGGATAAAAACTCCCTAAACTATTCCCCGGCTCATGATCCTTTCGGATTTGTTAACTAACGGATATCTATCCCTGTTTTAGGGTAGAAAGATTATACGGTTAAATAATAATTATTGATACTTATTTATTTGAAAGATTCGCGAGTCCCAACAAAACTGCCACAAGGATAGACATATCCTTCATTATCAATACCCAGGAAGCTGCTGCAATCGTTTCGGAATGCACAATCTTTTAGAGACTTTGCAAGGAAACCTCTAAATTATTGCAAACCCTATATAAAAATGATCTTGGACGCGACCCGATCCCGCCTCTCATTCTGTTCAAAACCCTTCTACTAGAGTCCTGGTATGGCCTCTTGGACGTTGAGGTTGTGGAAGAAATCCATGACCGGCGCAGCTTTGAGCGCTTCGTGGGTGAGGACGTTCGGAAATACCATGTGGATGACACAACGCTAGTGAAATTTCGGAAACGAATGCGGGATCATGCGATCTATGTATCGGTGATGGAACTGGTGGAAAAAGCGATGATTCAAGCCGGGGTGAAGATCAAGAAAGGCGCCATTGTGGATGCCACCCTGGTCAAAGGAGCAACCCTTCCCAACCCCAAGGACAAGGATGGTAACAGCGTGGATCCGGACGTTCATGCCACCGTACGCAAAGGAAAGCCGATCGACGGGTATAAAGTGCATGTTTCCACCGATACCAATCAGATTATCCGCAAGATTGAGATCAGTCATATCGAGGAGCACGACAGCCAATATTTCCACCAGATGCTCCCCAAGGATGTGGATAAGGCATATGCGGATAAAGCGTACCGCTCGAAAGCCATTAGTGAATTTCTACGAAAACGCAGCATTTCCAACCGAATATTATTCAAGGGATATCGGGATCATCCCTTGACGGAGGCCAAGATTCGCCGGAACCGGAAATTATCTCAAACACGGAGCGCCATTGAACGCAAGATGTGCGATCTAAAGCGATGGTGTAGCATGGGAAGGATGCGCTATTATGGGTTGGAACGGAACAGGCTTTGGGTTCACCTGTGTGCCATGGCGGCTAACCTAAAGAAAGCAGTCAATTTGATGACGGCTTAGGTCGTCTACTGCACCAAGTGTTGTACTTCGATATTGAACTTGAAGGGAAAAGCCAGGGGGAAGGAAGTCGAAAAGGAGGTAGATCGCCAAATTCCAGAGAATGCCTGTTTGTCGAAGCAACACTCGAGAATCTGTATTCTGGTTTCATGATTTATTCAGAGGTTTCTCCTTATTATTTTCCCCCTCAAGAACAAAGTAAAGATCATTATTTGAAGCCCTGCGAATTTTATATGCAGATGTCATTTTTTTCCTCCATTTCTTTGCATTACAATTTTAACACGGATCTTCGATGTTCAACGTCCAAAAGTTGGCGGTTCAGCCCGCCCCCGGCCCGATCCCGCCGGAAGCAAGCCGCCCCGGTTCCGTTTTGAACCAGGGATCAAGCCAAAGCCGCGGGTTGTGCCCACCTGATTTGACAAAGTGGTGTGCCGTGCTAGAATTTTCATATACCGCTTGTCCCTTCGGGGGTAAGCCGCGAAACCGTACTCGAAAGAGTACGGTTTCTGCTTCCTGGGAGGGAGTAATGCCACCCAGAACCTACGTCTATATCGATGGTTTCAATCTTTACTACGGACCCGTTAAAGGCACATCGTTCAAGTGGCTAAACGTCAGACAACTGTGCGAATTGCTGCTCCCTGGCGCGCGGATTGGCCAAGGCTCAAAGAGAAAACGTTGGAATACGATTGTAGATATCCTGCTAGAATGGTAACTACAACGCGGAGGCGGCCAAGCGCCTGAGCCACCAGCCGTTGGGCAATAATCAATGGAAGTAAGGAGTGAGTAGATGACTTATTTGGATTTTATTGAAAAATATGCAGGCGTATTTATTGCATTATTTGCCCTTTTATGGACAATTGGAACTTTTTGGTGGATGAACTGGCATAAAGGAAAAATAGAAGTTAGTACGCCAAGAACTTATGCCGCTATATCACATCCAACAGAAAATTTCCTATTAATTCGATTACCCCTTGTTTTTTATAACACGGGAGCAGCAACTATTATTGTTCAAAATCTTCGCCTTACATTGAAGCAAGAAGACATTAAATCACCGATTCTTTATTTTAATCATATAGCATCAGAAATAGATACGCCTACACAGGTGACTTGGGCAAGACAATTTCCCGTAGAAGGCAGAAAAGCTGTATCGATTATATGTGAATTCTTAAGAAAGCCAAAGAATAACTATAATTTCCATGCTGGAAATTGTACAGCTATAATAGAGGGTAAATTCGATAATGATGCAAATTGGAAAATTGTATGCAAATTTATTATTCCTATATCAGAAAATAACCTACGGACATTAAATAGTAATCAAATAATTGCATATGATAATGATCCTGATAGAGAATAAAGAATTTATTGCCCAACACGCGGCGGCTGACTTGGCCAAGGCTCAGCGGGGGAACGCCGGAATCCGGTTTTGGAATTCCTGTTAAAATAGTAACTACAAAGCGGACATGGCCAAGCAGCTGAGCCGCCAGCCGTTGGGCAGCCAAACAAGCACATGCCCGAATCGGCAATTCTCATTTGATCGATAATTATAGGATGTCCTATGACAACAGATGATTTAATTAGCCTACTTGATAATCAACTCGATGAGCTCCTCCATGATCATCCAAAAGAGCTAAGAACTAAAGAAAGAGCCTTCATTGCGTGGGTTCTCCTCCATATTCCGGATCTAGATATCTCAGAATCGGAGGCAGTAGACGCCATAGTCGATGGAAACCAAGAAAAGGGTATAGATGCTGTCTTTGTACCTGAAACTGGTGGTAAGGTCGTTGTCCTCCAAACTATTTATCATAAGGATCCAAAGGGAAAAGGTATTAGAAAAAATGACCTTGTTCGACTATTTACCGGTGTTGATTGGCTATTAGATGGTGACATTTCTAGGATCGATAACAATCCACGTCTTAGAGCAAAAGCCGAAGAATTCCGAGAGGCATATATAGATTTTGAATATTCCACAATCTCAATAATCCTTGCCACCACAGCTGGAAACGGTCCCGGGAAGGAGGAGATCGACGAAGTTGATCGTTTTGCAAAGAAGTTGTCCGAACGAGGCGTTCCGTTTTCATTGGAATCGTTATTTGCGAAAGATATCAAGGAAGCTCTCGTCACTAGTGTTCACCGTCGATTTGATATCGATGTTGACCTCACATTTGTTGGAAAACCTTTTCCCTATGATAAAGCGAAAGCAGGAGCACGAGCAATAGTCGGTGTGGTCAAGGGCAGTCAACTTTCCGATATGTACCGACAACATGGCTTCCGTATCTTCGATGTTAATATTCGTAATTTCCTCGGCAATGTTAAGATCAATCAAGGGATAATGAAGACCGCTAGAGAGCCTGATGATGCAAGTAATTTCTGGTTCTACAATAACGGAATAACCTTCGTCTGCGACGAATTCGCTTTTAGGAGTCTTGAAGATACGGCCGTTCGGCTAAAGAATGCCCAAATCATAAATGGGTGCCAAACAGTTACTAGTCTCCATAGCGTTGGTAAGGATCTTTCAGATGATGTTGAAGTTTTAGTTAAAATTATTGAAAAAAAGGCCGATATTGATTTTGTAAGACGTGTGACTTTATATGCAAATTCACAAAATGCGGTTCGACCTTCTGATTTAGTCGGCACAGATACTTTACTTCTAGAACTCAAGAGACGTCTCCTCGCATTGGGTGTATACCTCGAAACAAGGCGAGGTGATTACAAAGCAGAGAAAACAAGCCTCGGTACTCCTATCTCCCAAGTCGTGACCCTCAAAGAAGCGGCAAAGGCTTGTGCAACAATTTTCAAACAGATTCCCGGGGTTGCGAAGAAAGACACATCTAAACTCTTTCTTAGCAAGGAGGATGGTGGATTCTTTGATGCCGTTTTCACCCCACTTACTTCACCAGAACAGATCATCATGGCTGTATCACTTATGCGTTCAATTCCCCTTTTTCGTTCAAACCTCGAAGAATCAACTACTCAAGCTCCCATATGGCTTCCCCATTCAGACTTCTTCCTTGCCGCATTGTTCTATCAGATATATTTCGATCCTACTAAGGTTACAGATCATCAATATCTACATGAATTTGATAATTGGATTAAAGCCGATCCAAAGGGTGAGCCATTCAAATTGTACAAAGCACTTGTTAAAAGAGTCAATAGGACTGTTTCCAAACACGAGAAGGCCTATGGCTATAGCCATCCTAAATTCTTCAAGACCCAGATTGAGTACGAAGTTTCTCTTAAGAACGCCATTGATAAAAAACCAAAGCAATTTATATAAACACTTCTCCTCATCTGCGTAAGGCTGCCCAACCCGCGGCTGCCGACTTGGCCAAGGCTCGGAGAAAGAACGTTGAATTGCGATTTTAGAATTCCTGTTAAAATGGTTACAAGATAGCGGAGGCGGCCAAGCGGCTGAGCCGCCAGCCGTTGGGCCCAATATAAAGATATTCACAAGAAAGGAGAAAATATCATGGTGAATCTTCAAGAATTCGTTTCCGAGGCATTGGTTCAAATTATAGATGGCGTAAAAAGTGCTCAGGATCATGCATCAAGTTCAGGTGCAAAAATCAATCCATCATTTATGTATATTGGAAAAGAAGGACCCCCGCTATTTAACATAAAGAGTTATAGCAACGACACTCAATATGGACAGACAATAGAATTTGATGTGGCAGTTACGGCTCTGAATAGTGAAAATGTAAAAGGAGGTATTGGAGTAGTGGGTGGGGTAATTGGAGTTGGTTATAAAGCAGAAAAGGGGAAAGATGATAGTACGGTAAGTAGAATAAAATTTTCAGTACCAGTATTTCTTCCACAACAAACCAAATAATCAATATGAAATATTTCTTTATTTGCCCAACACGCGCCTGTAGCCGACTTGGCCAAGGCTCAAAAAGAGAACGTTAAGTTGCGATTGTGGAAATCTTGCTAAAATGGTGGCAATATAGCGGAGGCGGCCAAGCGACTGAGCCGCCAGCCGTTGGGCGGCGATATACTGCAACAATTCTCGAATCATTCTCGCCTTATGACTTACCATTCAACCTACAAAAACTATCAATTCCATGACTTCTCCGGGTACCTCGTTCCTTCAACGACAAGCGGCCATAGTCTCCTCTCTGTCCGTCACAGTGCAAGTGTCAAACCCTGGATCGATCAAGACGTACACACACACTTGACTTCGGAAGAATTCTACCTTCTTCTACAGGGCGAACTTCGGCTATATATAGATGGACGAATTTACTCACTCCAACCCAATGAGATGCTCGCTGTCCGACCAGGAATTTCACACAGTATAGTTGGTGGCGAGGGCTTGATCGAGCACTTCGGCTTCCGAGCTCCTGCCGCAATCGATCGCCATGTGGTTGTAGGCGCTCCATCTGCACCTGACAACCTTGTGGGGGAAATTCCAAGAGAATTGTCCATGCCCTGGGGTTTCCGCATCTCCCTTAAGGAAGCACAGAACTTTAATTGCTGGTTAATAGGCCTAGGCGAGGCCCGTTACCAATCGGCGAACTTCCTATTTGCGTTCTTGGATTTCCCCACACACGAAGAAGCAAATGCTGGTATCGGCTCCCGACTGCGGCTTCACTTTCATGCCCGATCCTGGGAATACTATGTGTGCCTAAAGGGGTCGATGACGCTTCAAATTGAGGATGAACAAGTCGAACTCCACCCTGGGTATATGGTCGAGGTATATCCCAAAGCCAAACACAATGTGATTGCTAGGGAGGCACCCTATGTTGGTATGACCTTCAGGGTGCCGCTTCTTGCTGATAAGGTCGAATACTAAGGCACATTTGGTACACAGTATCTAATTCCGCCCAAACCGCGGCTGCAGCGGACTTAGCCTATGGCTGTGAGAGTCAACATTATTTGCTTCGATGAGGTTTCGTGTAAAATGACCTTAGTGTTGCACAGCCGGACAAGCGGCTGATTCGCCATTCGTTGGGCATATGCACTTAATTCGAAGGAGAAACCCATTATGTCCCTCAAGACCAAAAATGTTAAAAAGCAAGTGACTCGTATTGTGAATGCTCCGATCTCCGGTCCGATAAATTTATTACCTCAAAACCGAGTAATTAGTGTCGAGCTAAATAAGAACGAAGACGTGCAGTGGATTTGGACACATACGAGTTCCGGGCAAAGCTACGTGAGCGGATACGAAATTATCGAAAAAGCCCCGATTCCTCCAAAGAAGAAAAATAATAAGGGGTAATGCTCTGCCGGCCAAGCGCCTGAGCCGCCATCGTTGACCCGTTCATGCATTGAATATCGATTAACCATCAGTAGTACCCTAAAAATGATAACGGTTTTACGCCAACGCAATTATTCTTTACTCTGGTTTGCCGGTCTTATTTCTATAACCGGCGATTGGACGCTCAACGTCGCCCTACCCTTCTACGTGTACCAAATGACCGGTTCGGCCCTTGCCACCGGTCTTATGTTTATGGCTCGTACCTTGCCCGGTGTGTTGTTTGGCAGTGTCGCTGGCGTTTTTGTTGATCGTTGGGATCGCAAATGGACAATGGTTATCGTCAATCTATTTGCGACCTTTCTAGTTTTGCTTTTACTCACAGTAAAATCCAACGCATGGTTGTGGGTTGTATACTCGGTCGCTTTTGTTGAATCATCAATCATGCAGTTCTTCTCCCCGGCTGAAAAAGCCCTTCTTCCGCGCCTAGTGGCAGAAAAGCACCTGGTAACGGCAAATTCACTCAGTGCACTGAACGTAAGTCTTGGTATGCTTATTGGCCCCGCTATTGGCGGTGCATTGATGGCATTGACCGGTCTTATCAGTGTGGTGCTCTTTGATAGTGCGTCCTACCTCATTGCTGGAGTGATGATATTCCTGATATCGTGGTCGCCGGATAAAACTTCGAAGACGCATGATATTACTGATCCTTTCAGGGCTTCGTTAAATATTTGGAGGGATTGGTTGGATGGTTTGAAACTAGTGAAACAGAGCCAACCAATTGCCACCGTCTTTATCGCTGTGATAATTGCCATGTTAGGCGAGGGAATTATCCAAGCTCTGTTGGTTCTTTTAGTAAAGCTATTAAAGGGTGGCGCAATGGAATTTGGATGGATGCTTACTCTTAGGGGTTTGGGTGGATTGCTCGGTGGGCTTATCTTTGGTCACATTGGTACTTCTGTGAAGCCACATCGCATCTTCCCATGGACACTTTTAGTAATGGGATTGCTCCTTCTTGTTATGGTTAACTTTCCAGTGTTTATATTTGCTTTGATAATACTATGTCTTATCGGTATATTTGCAGTAGGCGCAAATGTTACTTCAACAACGATGCTCCAAAATGGTGTATCCAACAATTATTTAGGTCGCATTTTCGGCCTCTTAGGGATGATCTCGTCCCTGATGATACTCATTGGGCAAGGATCAGCAAGCGCTTTGGCAGATAGTTGGGGTGTAGTGGTGTTGTTGAATATAGGAGGTGGCCTATATGTCTTATCTGGGTTGATTCCTCTAGTGATGTTGAATAAACTTTCCAGTTCAGGCAGTGATACGACCGAATTATTGAAAACATAAAACGGGCTAACATGCAGCTTCAGGCGACTTGGTCTGCGGCTCAGCGAGAAAACGATTAATTTGCGTTTCTATTTTCCTGTTAAAATAGTAATAGTTATTCGGATGTGGCCAAGCGCCTTAGCCGCCAGCCGTTGGGCGCGTTTATTTAATTACTCGAAAGCGATATGAACAGTTATAAAATACTCAGCACTGAATTTTATGATATTGATAAACCAAACGCGCCGACTGAGGCATTATCATTTTATCTACGCTATGCCAAACAAACAAAAGGTGTGATTCTCGAGCCAATGTGTGGCTCTGGCAGATTCCTCCTTCCTTTGTTGGAAAAGGGTTTTCAAATTGACGGTGTGGATGCTTCTGGCGATATGCTACAAGCCTGCCGAGAGAAAGGTCAAAGACGTGGGCTTACTCCCATGTTATTTGAGCAGTTTTTACATCGATTGGAATTGCCCCGACGCTATCAGTTAGTAATAATTCCAGCAGGTTCATTTTGTTTGCTTATAGATCCAGCTCAAGTAAAGGAAAGCCTCCGGCGTTTGCACGAGATAATGGTTCCAGGAGCCTATTTTGTATTGGAAATTGAACGATTAATGCCATTACCTCCACAAAATGAACCTTGGGAAGGACGCTGGGTCAATCGCCAAGATGGTTCAAAGATTGTGCTTAGTCAACTCAGCCATTTCAATGCAGTCGAAAGAGTATCGCATAGCATTCACCGATACGACTTGATAAAAGACGGACGTTCCCTTGAAACGGAATGGGAAGAATTTGATGTTCGTTTTTACGAACCGGATGAATTCAGTAAGCTATTAGAAGCTGCCGGATTTAGGTCCATAAAATATTTCAAACCTTATGGACAGACTGAATTAGATGATAAAGATGAAAGTCTTGTATTTGAGTGTATAAGACCTTAAAGCGATGATAGCGCCCATCACGCGGCTGCTAGGTTACTTGGCCAAGGCACAGCAAGCGAACGCTCAATTGCGATTTTAGATTTGTTGTTACAATAATGCCTACAAATTTGAAGGTGGCCAAGCGCCTGAGCCGCCAGCCGTTGGGTCTTCTATGTTTCCGAAGAGGATGTGTGATTAATGGAAAGCGTAAAATGAAACGAGCAGTTTTATTTGACCTCATAGGGACTCTTCTTGTTGCAAAAACCACACGTCCATTATCCTCTCTATATGAAATATTAGCAAAATATGGATTAACATCTTCATGCGAAGAATTTACAACTAAATGGGAGGCAGACAAATCCCTTCCTTCACAAAATAACCACACGCCTTTCGAAGAACGAATCGCGCGTGTAGCTGACAAGCTAAGATGGAAGATAGATTGGAAACAGATTGAAGTAATCGCTAATGATATATGTGACGAGGCTGCGACTGTTCTATCAGTTGATGTTGAAGCTCCTAACCTTATCAAAAGGCTTAAGGGGAAGGTAAAACTTGGTATAGTGACTAATTATGACCATCCCCCGGCAATTTATAAACTATTATCAAATACCAAATTGATTGACGACTTCTCAGTTGTAAAAATATCTGGAGAAATTGGTATATGGAAACCAGATCCAAGAATAATATATGCTGCCATTGAGGAAATGTCACTTAAGGCCTCGGATTGCATATTTGTGGGAGACTCTTCGGATGATGTCGAAGCCGCTATTTCTGCAGAAATTGATCCAATATTAATATCCAGGAATAGTGATCTACTCGACCCTTTTCGCAATCTCGAAAAAGATCTCGAATCAAAATATAGTAACCTGATAAAAATGCATGGACTTCAAATAATTAGAGAATTAAGAGAAGTAGAAAAGTTCATATGAAGAAGGCCCAATCCGCGGCTAGGCGCCTTGGCCATAGGCTTAGTGATGATGCAGGAACTTGCTTCGATGGGAGTAGAGGTAAAATGAGGAGAGTACTTCACAGTTCGGCCAAGCGCCTTAGCCGCCAGCCGTTGGACTTTTAAACCAATCACCTAAGTTACGAATCTGAATTTGATCGAAATTTAGCTTATTTCGGTTATCGAACAGTAATACTCGAAGGATCCATTGATATGAAACGCGGAGTCGATTACATCGGGGTAGGTGTAGGTGCCATCATTGTAGATGATGACGACCGCCTATTCCTTGCGCGAAGGGGAACGAAAGCGAAAAATGAGCGCGGATTATGGGAATTTCCTGGAGGGTCAGTAGAATTTGGCGAGCGGCTTGCCGAAGCTCTGCAACGAGAAATTCGGGAAGAATATGGTGTTGAAATCACTGTCGGTGAACTGTTGGATGTTGTTGATCATCTACTTCCAGAAGAAGGACAACATTGGGTATCTCCTACGTATATTTGTCAAATTAAATCAGGCATTCCGTCTATTCGCGAACCCGAAAAATGTGCCGAAATTGGCTGGTTCTCGATCAATGCTTTACCCACCGAATTAACTCAGGTCACGCGAGTGAATTTTGAACATTATTGCCAAAGGTTAATATTGAGAACCAAATGGTCAACTTCATAAAACTTTTCATCGAGAATGGCTATTGTATGGAATAAAATTATTACGAGCCTAACCCGCGGCTAGGCGACTTGGCCATGGCTCAGGGGGAGAACGTCGAATTGCGATTGCAGATTTCCTGCGAAAATAGTAACTACATTGCGGATGTGGCCAAGCGACTGAGCCGCCAGCCGTTTGGCGGAATATTGTAAACTTTAGGGTTTCCACACTTTAATGTCTTTACGAAGAATTTCTAGCTGTTTCCAATGATGTTCAATTGCGTTTCGCCCTTTTTCCGTAATCTGGACTTGAGTATGAGGCTTTTTATCAAGAAAACGTTTTTCAATCCGGACTAATCCACTATCCTCAAGTTTCGAGAGATGACTTGAAAGATTGCCTTCTGTCAATCCGGTTAATCGTTGAAGAAAAAGATAGTCAGCACTTTTTACGGCAGATAAGGCTGTCATTATGGAAAAACGTGCAGGTTCATGAATTAGTCTATCCAGCCCAGCCAATTCTTCAAATGGTGTGGTCATTATTAACCTCAAGTCTTGGAGATAGAGCGCGCAGCAAGAATAAATGCCCCCACACACCACCAAAAATGCAAAATACACCAACTACCATTTCGATACCGACTAATTCATTTACTAAACCAACCGCCAACCACCACTGTGGAATTCCGAAGAGAGGCAAAATGCTCACTATTGCGGTCAAAATTGCACCAAGTGGGTAGTATATTAGAAAACGACCTCCTACTAACCATGTTAATCTAATGTACTCCACAATAAGCACGGTTGCAAATACCAATCCAATACAACTTACCGGTAACCGGAATGTGATGTCTATCCAAAATGCTATCAACAAGAAGATACTCCCAACTATTTGAATTATCCATTCAAAACGGCTGCTCTGAGGAGTTCGTTGAATATGTCCGAAATAATGAAAATAATATTTATCAATAATAAAAAGTGACACTACCGTGCTGACCAATAACACGCCTAGAATAATAATATATTTGGCAGCTCCTGCAATTCCATTAGCCCACAGAGAAGCTCCAACCGCGCCTTTAGCCCACATACTATTGGCCAACAAGCCAACCAAAAGAATGAATACTCCGATCGGAACATTTCTCAAGCCCTGTAAGTTGATAAAGTTGGTAGCAATAAACCGGATTTTGTTTGATTCTTTCATGATAATCTCTCCCTTATAGCAATCTATATTGCAATACAATCTACATGGTATTATAGATATAAATAATGTTTTGTCAAGTGCCTCGGTAGATATTATGATTTGGGAGGGCTTTTCCGCCCAATCCGCGGCTTCCAACTTGGCAAGGCTCTGAGAGTCAATGCTATTCGCTTCGATGGAATTTCTAGTAAAATGAACGGCGTGTTGCACTGTTGGCCAAGCGCCAGAGTCACCAGCCGTTAGCCCGCCTTGATGCCCATTAGTGATTAGCGATGATTGAAACACAATATCTTAATGTGCTTCGTAAAATCTATATCCGCTTGATAGATAAGCAAGTGAATTGGGTTATTACCGGAAGTTTAGGAATGGCTTTACAGGGTATGGATGTGAAAGTGCACGATATTGACATCCAAACCAATAAGAATGGTGCGTATGATCTAGAAACAATATTTTCAGAATATCAAGTTAACCCAGTCAGTTTCGTACAATCAGAGCGAATACGTTCTTATCTTGGCATCCTCGAAATAGATGGGATCAAAATAGAAATTATGGGCGACATTCAAAAGTTATTGGATGACAACATGTGGGAAGAACCTGTCAAAGTTGAAAACCATAGATGTTGGGTAGATATTTATGAAATGCGAGTTCCCGTTTTCTCATTGGAATATGAATATCAATCCTATCTTAAATTGGGCAGGAACGAAAAAGCGGAAATGATAAGGAAATGGCTGCAAAAAGCAAAGGCGGGCTAACACGCGACTGCTAGGCGATTGAGCCATCGTTCAAAGAGAAAACGCTGAATTGCAGTTTTTAAAATCCTGTTAAAATGGTGACTATAAAACGGACGTGGCCAAGCGTCCAAGCCGCCAGCCGTTGGGCCGCTTAAACAAACGAGTTTATTATGAAGTCTTTATCTTTTAATGGCCTAGCTGATCTGTATGATGAAACACGATCTTTCGATAATCATTGCCTAAATCTTGCTCTTAACTACATTTCGACCACATTCCCAATAAAAACCTACTCGAAATTGCTCGAACCCGGCATTGGCACTGGAAGAATAGCAATCCCTATAGCTCAATTGGGGTATCAAGTCGTGGGCGTTGACATCTCGGATGAAATGCTATCCGTATTAGGTCGACGTTTGAAACAGAATGTCCCAAAATTACCGATCGTTTTCCAAAGAGCAGATATTACACAATTACCGTTCATCAATAGCGCTTTCGATATAGCAATCGTTTCACATGTTTTCTATTTCATACAGGATTGGAAAAAAGCGGTTGATGAAATCCTGCGTGTTATTCGTAAAAATGGCTCAATTATTCTTATGCATACTGGAACTGGAGCAGAAATTCCTTTCTTAAATGAGCGGTACATGGAATTAAGCGCCTCTCTAAATAGTCCAATTCCGACGATGGGAGTAAAAGGCACCAAGGAAGTTGTCGACTATTTCTGTTCACTGGGATGCAAAGCGGAATGGATCCGAGATCGGTGGCAATGGACTTCACGCATTCAGCTTGGAAAGGCCCTGGATTACATTAAATATCGTGCTTATTCTTTTACGACTTTTACTTCAGATGCTATTCACATGGAAGTAATAAAAATGCTAGGGGCTGAACTTAATTCGAAATATAATTCTCTGGATAGAGTAATAGAAATTCCGAATCAAATTTATTTGGTTGTGCTGAACAGGCCATAGTTCAAGTTTTACGACCCAACCCACGTCTAGGCGAGTCGATGATATTGGTGAGAATAGCGAATATGGCTGCCTCCTGAGGGAGAATCAAAAAAGCCGCACCCGGGTGTTGAAGGCGCGGCTTTGCGGTTGAATGGACCTATTTGATCAAGCGGGGATTCAGAACGTGCTTTTCTGTTGCGAGGATGCGGATTTCTTTGAAGGCCGGGTGTTCGGGATTAATCAGGATATCCCATTCACTTGGGGATATAGCGCTGGGAATGCGCAGGGCAAGGCTGGTTTTCCTTTCCAGCCACTCATTCCCTTTGGTCTTAATACGCTGAGGGTACACAGGATCTTGCCAGTCTTTGGGAAGCTTTTCGCGGGGGAAGGTGTCGACCAGTCGATCGGGAATTTCGGCACTGGATTGGTAAAACCGATGCATCCGTCGCATTTGACGTAAGTGGACCACGGTCTCCAGCGTCGCCAGCGCCAGCGAGTCGGCTGCATAGACGACACGATGGCCTTTTGTGTGCCATCGGCCATCGTGTTTCCAGGCTCCGTCTCCCGACCAGATGTCGTCCTTCCACCAATCGTGGACAACCTGGTAAACGATCACGGAACACCTGCCATTATGTTTTCGATCAGGGCCACCACCCTTTCCGTGCCGTAGTCCGTGTCCAGCAAGCTGATCGGTTTCACCCCTCCCAGTTCCGGCGCCAATTCATTCATCCACTCGCAGGCCTCATCCTTGTCGCCGATCATTTCTATGGCCATCGCGAAGATTCGGGTGAGCCGGTAGATCTTATCCGATTCGGTAGACGAAAGGGCGCCGGTCTTCTTGTGGTTCATGAGGGTTCTCATTGGGATATCCAGGGACTGCGCGACCATATTAGTTGTCATCCCGGTGTTTTCCATGACCTTCTCAAGCGTCCGGTACGGCAGTCCGCGCCGCAGCTGCTCTTCGACCTTTTCCGCAGGCTCTGTCATTCCCATCAGATTCGTCGCAGTGACCATAACCGCATCCTCCACGCTAATGCCATTTTGCATTAGCGCTAGTGCCATTATGCAGCCTTTCAATTGAATTGTCAAGCAATCTCTCGGACTATTCGAAATATTAAGAGGAAGGGCGCCAGTAGCGCCCTTCCTCTTTCATGAAGGCTTTAGGACACGAAGGATTATGAGTTGATGATGATTTTTGAAGCTTCGATCTCGGAAAGTGATTGTCGCTTCTTTTCTTCTTGCCACTCCGGCTGCAATGCTTCGTCGATTGCCCGGCACATATTATCGAGTTCCTTTTTTGTTACCGGCCCTTTTCCTTTGAGACGACTATTTTTTAATTTTTTCAGAATATTCTGGATATCGTCCTGGTCGGTCCTTGTCATTCTGTGCTCCTTTCTGTTCTTTTTCATCTTAATTCAACCCCCAATTTCCCTTGTTCCAAAAATCTGTGGGGTTGCTTCCGGAGAAGTTGACAGCGTATTGGTCCTCCGCAACCCAGTTCCCCACGAACAAACTATATTTCGATTATATACAGAAAACGGCTTGAAATACAACGGGGAGGTAATCAACCCAACCGCCTCCCGGCGGGTAAGGATTCCGTGATCCGAATACAATAGCACGATGTCGGTTGTCCGTTGGTTGGTCTCTGTTGCATCCAACATGGATTTTGTTTCCTGTGAAAAAGAGTATTGGGTATTTCTGCCTTTGACCGTCATCCGGTTCTATAGTCTCAAAATGTGGCTTTTAAACTATATAACATCAGCTCTCATTTTGGGGTTTTAAATTGGGATATGCTTTCTTGTTCATCCATCAGTATTCTCGCGGAGATTCCAATTTATTGAGCTAATTATAAATGATCTCATCTCTACCCTAGACCGCTCCCCATCTCTAAGGTGTCAAAATGGGATCTTAGTCCGATTCAACTTGAGATCCCAATTTGGGATTTCAAGATGGGCTATTGTTTGGTTGATTAACGTGAATCATTTATTACCTTTATTTATTCCATCGGTACATAAATCCTTTACTCCCGTTTGGTTGTACGGGCATCCGAATGGGATGCCATAGATCGCTTATGACGTTTTTGTGGAAATTATCCCATCTAATGTTTTCTTTTTTCTTATAATCTTTTTTATCGCTTTTTGTGATAGCGGTTGATCTAAGATATCATGAAACGAGTACTTTTTTCTTGAGAAATAATGACTTTCGAGAACATCATATATTTCCCGATACGGTATTCCATAATATAGCATAATATTAAACTTAACCTTATCTCCTCTTTCTCTTTTCGTATGTTCATCGATGTAGTTGTTCAATGCAAGGTTCCTAAGTTTATTAATATTATTCATCTTCCTTATATACTTTACTATCTCTAAAAGTTTATTTGAATTATTATTTTCGTTATTCTTTGAATAACGAGGTACGACGAGATTATGATAATGGTTTCTCTTCGAGGATAATTTACGATTCATTATTCTAATCTCGATATATTCTTTTACCGTAGATAATCCGGTATGATAGAATGAATTATCATCCTCCAATTTGTATTTATTTTTACAGTAGGGACAAGTAACTATGGCTGAATATCTATTGCCAAACTTACCTTCTCTAATAATATGGCTCTCATTAATGTTTTGATTATGATAATTTTTGCATGAAGTGTTTATACAGGGGTAAGGTTTATTATAATCATAACCATCCTTTTTCTGTATAAAATCCTTCAAACTAAATCCCAATAAATTGATGACTTGCAAGATTTCGAAAGGTTTATGATGCATTGTTCCATAAGTTTGAGGACGAGTTAGCAGATTAATCATTCTATTAGCTTGATAGGATAAGTTGAAATCATGTATTTGAAACACTTCCCATAAATAAGATCTTGTTCGTAATAATAATTCCTTTGTGTTTACAATTCCACTTGTTGAAATAAAACCTTGTTCATAAAGACAACATTGGATACGCTTATAAACCGACAATGGCTCACAATTATTTTTATTGCATAATATCCATTCAATATCTTTTGTGATGGATATTAGATACTCGCGAGCTTTCGGGTTTAAATTTTCAATTAATCGAGGTTTGCTTTTTCGGATATTATTTTCTGCAGTGTACAAGGAATTTGTGGGATTGGCCAATAAATCAATTTCACTATTTTCCAGCCAAACAGCATGTCTATGACAAATGAATACTCCTGGGCATTGATGTATTCTATGCCAATATGCCTCGCCAAATTGCATAATATCTTCTTTCATGCAAATTGGGCAATATTTAAATCTTGATGGTAGTTTGAGAGATGATATATATTTCCGTATGTAACCGTAATTCCCATCAGTCATCATGTGGTTCTTTACTTGCATGAAATCATCATTATCTATAAATATCCCAATATATGGAAATAGTGTATGACTGAATATCAATTCATCATATGATAACGGATGACCTGGAGGCAAATTATCAATAAAGGCCCTTACATGATTTGGTAGATATGCGTAGATAAATCGATTATATTTTCTTGTGTAGAGATAACTTTCAATAGTCCATGGAGGAAACCTCATGCGTTGAAAATAGCGAGCTAAGAGACTATATGATGTCTCATCTGGAAAAGGAACCGGAACATTCCTTATTACGATTCCCTCCATTGGCCATATTGGTTTAGTGGTGAATTTATGGTTATACCTATTCCACATATGAGCAATTTAGTCTGGTGGATCCCTATTTTGCTTGAATAGTTGAAATGGCAGGAATTTCCACGGAATATATCCTTCTTGCCATTCGACCAATTATCATTTGTGTTCCTCACTTTATTGTTGCAGTTATTCGGATAATCCAATTGGCTAATGGCAATTCCCCCTATTGGTTTTTCACTGTCGTTTTCAATCCATCGGTTTGTTGGATCCAATGTTGATTCCGATTGGCCGCTTGTTTTGCTGGACATTGATCGCTTTTCCCATCAGGATAAGTAAAGAGGTTTTTCTTATTCAGTTGTATCGTCGAAACATAACTGCTGGAATGAAATTCCTCAGAACCTTTTAACTTCTTCCGGTAAATTTTCTGAAAGAAAGTCTCCGCACTTTCACCTAGGAAGCGTATTACCAATAGATGATGGAGTGGGTGCTGTACATCGTTCCCTGACGACTCCATAAGACGAACCAACCAATTGGAGGGAACGTGGTTTTTCAAATCGCAATGGAGGGATTCCAGATAACTATTGGAATAGTATTCCTGGAATTTTTCGGATAGTTTATTTAAGGATAGCTTGGAACTGTATTTCTGTACAAATCCCCCCCGATCCAAAAGCTCGAAATACCGCTTATATAGCATTCTTGGCGTTATTTGGTTTTGCGGGTTGTCAAGCAACCAATGAGCATCGATTGCGAGATTGGAGAATTTTTCGATATCATTCTTGTTGGGTTTTGATTCATCCCATTCTGAAATTTTCAAGGCCTGTTCGGCCGAAATATATTCTTCGCCAACAAAATCGTTTTTCATCTTTTGTAGAGGGATTTCGTGAGTATGGCAGACTTTCATCTCCTGGATTTGATGGCTTCTGTGCCAATAGGCTTCTCCAAATTCTTGCCGATCGGCGCGAACGCACTTTGTACAAAGTCTTAATTCCCTTATTAGAGGGATCCTGCTGCTCATGATCCCGGCGCGTAAACGTGCTTCTCTCCCTGCATCTTCATGCATCGCTTTGCGAAGTCTTTCCAGTCGATCAGGAGGGAGAAAAGGCGCAAAAAGTGGAAAGAGGGTATGTTCATCGATAATCTGATCTGTAGTTGGATATCCACAGTTTCGTAATAATTGACTGGTGAACGAATCCAAGTGACTTGGGAAATCAAGAATTGGTTTATAGGTTCGGGCTCCAAACAATTCCCGAGTACTCGCGCTTCTATTTGGAAAATCCATGTGGTCAAAATAGCGCGCGACCCCACTGAATAATAATTCATCGGAGTGAAGAACAGGAAAAGATCTAATCGTCATCGTAATTCCATTTCTTTTTATACGGGTGGTTGAGTAAACCCAGCCTTTTTAAAGGCTTCATATGCGGGGGTTTGGCTTTTGGTTGCATTTGCCAAAATGCCGATTAAGTTATTGGTTGAAAGGGGGTTATTTATTTTCTTGGACCCCTTCTTTCTGGCTCGTTTGGTGAATAACTCTTCTTGTTGAGCTTCCTCTGGGTCCAGCAACAAATTAGGATTATGCTCTTGAGGAGCATCAGGGATAGGTTTTTCTTCCTCTTCTCTCGATAACTCGACTTTTCCTTTCCCTATCGATCCTTCTCCAGTACATTGGTTCCAGAGTGGAAAAATATCATCAAATTGACGAGTACCCTCATAATTATTATTCCTGATGGCTTTCAAGGCTGGCTCAAGTAGATGTAGATCATCATGCGACACCGAACGGAGGATGTTACGGTTTATCATCACTTTACCAGTATCGATTGCTCGGATTTGAGCAAACTTGAATAGCTTGACGGCAACGTCGATTATCCCCTGTGATAAATAATATAGGGTTTCTGAAAGTTCGCTGGTGAGTGCGCACTTTTCCGTTGTATATTGATATCGAAACAAGGCTTTGACCAAGTTTTGCCAGTCATCATCTTGTTTCATCCTATCCCATATCAACCCGCCTTCGTAGGTCATCCGCCTTGCTTGTCGGAAATCATTTTGTCCAAGAATGGGAAGCAATTTACTCGTGCCAATTAAGATAACCGGGACTCCAACAATATTTTCCAATTGGACGAGGTAATTCAGTATTTTTCTCTCACCGCCGATATTGGCCTCGCTCAGGTTTTGCGCTTCATCAATTATTAAAACCCCCAGTGAAACCGACCCAGCCACACGAGCCATTGCTGGAAGGAGGGTATCAACAGTCGCCCTACCGTTACCGGCATATTCACGATAATAATCCGTCCCTAGTACTTCATCCATCGCCAGAAAATAATTTAAGCACAGTCCTTTGACAGAAGCATCACCAGGACAATCAATTTTCAACCAGACAACTTGCGTCGGTGCAGAGGGGCGGTTTTTGTACTGACTATGGTCAATAACCTGTGGATAGAGATCGCAAGTGGCATTCATCGCAGTGCTCTTTCCGGTCCCACTCATTCCATAAATTGCCGTCCCATTGATATTTGATCGGCAACGATATCCCTGGTATTCGCCCGATTCCAACCTTTCGATTTTTTGGTCAAGGTTTTTCCAAAATCCATTGCAGCAGGGATTCCGATTGACATATCCCATTCGGACTATTCGGGAAAACATATTTTCCAATCGAATCATAGTGGTTGATGGCTGAACTAATAGAGGGATCGCGTTTACACAATGGAGACGGTCTTCGACGGGTAATCGCCGATTCGATGGTGAATAGGGTGGACAATACGTCAACCGTCGAATGGCCTCCTTTTTCGATAGAATATGAGGCAACGCTTCGATCAAGGGATTGTCCTGGTAGATCGGTACGGACGCTTTTTTATATCGTGCCATTTCATGACGTCCTGTTAATAATGAGTAATTCAAATTAGTCGGAATCATCGTTATCCCTTTCTGCCATTTGCTGCCTTATCAATGCCGCATAGGAGGGCGGGCCGATGTACTCATCTTCGGTTGGCTCGCTATGAATTTCACTCGTTTGCGGCTCGGTTGGAATGGTTCCAACCTTTTCTCCGATCGTCCACGCTTGCGTGCTTCTTTCCCGCTGCCGATCTTCATGGCGGTTGGCCCGCATATTCTTCACCCTTGCGCTCTTGCTTTGGTCCCTGGCTGCAGAGCGTGTCTGCTCTTCAGCTTCTTTTAGGATGGCGCTAACGGCTGTTTGATATTCCGCATCCGATTGCAACTCGCGAGTCCGCATCGATTCAACTGCCATTCGATCGACAACCCTCTGATCCTTCACCTCATCCCAATCACGGTTTAGGAACATCGAATCCATGTCCAGCAGTTTGCAGGTTTCATATTTCTCGCCGTTATTTTGGAGGTAAAATATTTGGTTAACGCTGCGGGGATCATAAGAGATGGTAATTTTTCGTCTGCGTTGCACCCTGGTGAACCATCCTTCCTGGCGAGCTTGATCGCAATCGTAATGAAGGCTGCGAAATTCAATTCCTCTCTCTGTGATACTTGCCTCTTCCAGTGGCATCAGGTTGATCCGGACAATATCCGAGGGTTTTTCCCGCATTATTCCCTGAACGTTTTTAATCCCCCAGTTCCATAGATCGATGGGAATGGCGTCAACTTGGTCAGCCATCATGGCTTGGTTACGACGATACTTTTTTAACACTGAATTGTTATTAAGTTTTAATATCCAAAGAATCATTAGCGCCCGGAGCTGGTTAATATCAAAAATGGCGGCCAACCGATAGTCGGGATCTCCTCTTTCGTGCGCTTTCCGTACTGCTCCCGGCAATCGATGAAGTTGATCCTCATTCATCTCCCGGAAAGCCCGTTCAATTACTGCTTTCCATTCTGCACGATAAGGGGCCGCATTGGATACTTTTATCCCCAATGATTTGGGGATGCTATCCGCGTTGTATCCCTTCAATTCACCCCGATCCGCAAGCACTAACACCGGAATATGATGCGCCGGCCAGTCCTCCTCGTGGATTTCTATTCCATATCGGTGACAATATTCAATCTTATCCGTCATGGCATTCTCGAGAGCCACCATGGCACCAGTCCAACTTGGACTCTCCAACGTCACATGCATTCCGATAATCAGCCGGCTAAACACATCTTTTACCAAATAGATTGTTGGCCGTCCCACAATCCTTGCTCGATCGAAGAAAGACACCAGGTAAATATCACCGACTGTTGAATCGATTTGAAATTCCGATCCCGGTCCCATACGTACCGCTTTATTTGTATTCCCCAGCAATGGTCGAAATCGAAGGTTATAAGCTGTTTCACCCACTCGTGCAATCGTCCGTCTTTTTATTCCGATCGATTTGTTGTACCAATAACGCGCTTGATTCTTCGAAAGCAAGGTTTCGGCAGGGGGCATTACGGGAATGAATTCGGAGTTCTGCAATTTATATCCAATATTGAAATAATCCTCGAGCGTTCGATTGAAGGCCCGGGTAAAACTTCGGTATTGTCCCTCGCCTCGTCCATAATATTTTTTCAGGCCTCGTAACAATAATATGCGTTTCTCCTCGTCAATATTCACACCTTGCTGATCTGTTGGATTATTTACGTATTTTCGTCGTCGACCCAATTTCTTATCGCCGATTGTTTTTCCTTTTCCCCTGCCACCGCATGAGTAGTAATCTGGCAATAGAGCATTTGGCTTTTGTCCACGCTGCCACCACTTTCTCAAGTAATGCATAATGGTATCTTCAGTAGTATGTTTTTGCTCCGAACAGTTCGCGATCAAAGCGCCCCTGTAGTTCCGGTAAAGGATATCGATACGGTGGTCTTCTACTAAGTACTGAATGACATCCCATGCTTTGTCACGACGATTGCGCATTATTTCATTAATTGTTTCCTCGGGCTTGGATAGATAAGCATAGGGGTCGTTTTGAATCACTTTAAGATAACCCGCCTCAATTCCATCCAATATTTCCTGGCCCGATCGAAACGTAGGCAGGGCCTTTTTATCCTTGATATTGATGGATATTACTTCTGAACCATCAGTACTTTCCCAAAGGATACGGTCCAATACGACATCCCCTGAAGTATCCAAGGATTGAAGGATTGCATCTATTTGTGGAATCACCCTTCCTATAATGCCCATTGCGTCGACCCTTTCCCTTTATTTTCTACCTTGGTATTTTATTATTTTTACTACTTCGTTTGAATTTCAATTCCTTTTTGGAGGATCTCTTTTTCTTTATGGCTCTCTCAATTGCTGCCATTTCATATGCCCAGCTTGGGCGTTCCGCCTTCACATCCATCCAGACGATCATCCGATTAAACACATCTTTCAAAAAATAGATCGTTGGTGGAATTAATTGGATTGTCGGGTCGGTAGAGTCAAATTGATATTCCAATGGCGTATCCATATCTTTTCCTTCTTCTCGTTGCCTATCCTTTATTCAAACGTTTTCGTTTGAATACTGGAACTTGATCTCGGCATTACTTATCCGAGACAAATGGGATTTGTTCGTAGGGACTAATGGGTTTCTTTATATCCACCTGCCATTTGCCTATCGCGACGAGATGGTATGCAAGGACAATCGAAGTCCCCTCCTTCAATCCAAATTCATTATCACAGAGCAAACCGGCCTTTCTTAAAGGCATGGTTTCGCAGGTCTTTCTTAATGCCTTCTCCAATTTATCGATTTCCTGCTGATTTAATTTGATTCGATCATTGATGTCGCAATAATCCCGCAGTGTTGAAATATTTTCCAATAACGTATTATCGATATCCTTTTCAGTGACAATGACCCAATTAATATTTCGTCTCATCCAATATTGTCGCTCAATCTCCAATTTTTCCACTACTCTCGGATTTTCTAGGTCGTTGGCATATTTTACAGACCGTGCAACTTCCTCTGTTCTCAATCCGCGCTGAACCGTAATGAGGAAATCTGTGGTCATGATATTCAGGCGTTGTGTCTTCGGGTTCGTTGGATGTTTGATATTAATTACATTGGCAATGTCTACGGTCTCTTCCAATGGCAGCAGAGGATATTGCTCGCGAAGATCGACTACAGATTGATCCCATTCGGTAATGAGAAAATAATTAAGTTCAAGATTGCTCAAGAAATGATGCGTTCGCCCGGTTTTATTGCTATGGATTCTCGTAGAACGACCGCGCGAATTAACATCCTGAATATGTAAAGCGGGTGAGTAATCACTCCCGGTCCCCAGACCACGCCCCTCTTTTTTCCACTTATTAATAACCTTCGTATAGTATTCCTGATCTTTCGGCGAAATTACATTTCTCAAAGCCATTCCATTGTTATTAATTTGAGGATCTGATTGATCAGTCGTTTCGGTGACATTCTCCTGACTTACCACGTTTGCGTTCACATCTTCTTCGGGTTCCTTTCCTGCAATTACTTTAAAGGCTTCTAATAAATCGGAATTAACTCCATATTTTTTAAATCGATCCGGATGTAATAGGTTGTCTAAATGGGATCCGCCCCAAGGTTTCTTGCGCCCGACAATCGAGGATGCCCTTTTACCAAGTTCACGCAATTGACCGCGTGTTGGGTTGGTCGTCCCCAATATCTCAAAAATAAACCTTTTGTATTCCAGCCTGGATGAATTATCGAAACGAAGCTTCGAGGCTGCTGGAAGACCTGCTGGAAACCTGCTGGAAGGCTCAATAATCATTCGTACACCATCCTAAATCAAGTTCTCTCGCTTGTCGGGCTAATCCGTGATATAATATTGTTTATGCTGTACACTCTAGATATATTACAACAAATAGTAAATAAATCAAGGTTTTTGATAAATCCGGGTTTTTTCTGCATTTTTGGCTCTTTTATTGGTAATGATTTACCAAAGGTCCAAATCCGCCCGCAAGAATCAGTTAGTTAACCCAAAGGAGGTCTCTATGGAATTCGGTCTTCTTGTTCGGAGTCGCCGCCAAGAATTGGGCATGGATGCCAGGCATTTAGAGAAGATATCTGGGATTAATCATGGAACAATAAGCCGCATTGAAAATGGTCATGTTCATCCCCTGATTGAAACCGCAATCCCACTAATTAATGCACTAAAAATAGATCCTTCTGATATTATTGACCCAGAAAAGAAGAAGAACCTCCAATTACTATCCCCCTCTCATAAATCTAAAGAGTACTTAAATATCTCAGACCTAAATTCTCTTTTCTTGTTATTCTCAAGAAAACCAGTGTCTACTCTAGATAAAATGATGACCCTCGCGGAAAAATACTCTAGCTCTGACTTAAGGACCAATTTCCATTTGGGAGAATATTGGAAAAAGCGAATGCCTGGAAGGGATGGCGATCAAATTGCCGAACTATTGGAAATAATAAAGAATATTGAATATCCAAAGAAATTCGAGAATATACGAATCATGAGAATCTATAATTCAGGTGGCGTCATTTCCCTACTTGATTTTGGACAGTACGTGAGAAATGCACGAAAAGAACTGTCATATTCACTTGTGGAGGTCCAGAATAAGAGTGGGCTTTCCGACAGTTCATTATGCAATCTAGAAAATGCCTATTATCAATGGATTAAATTATCAGATATTCTTGTTCTCGAAAAAGTCTTAAAAGCCAAAGGAGATTTCTTTCAGTTGATTTGGAATGTATGTGAATTTAAGGAAAGAACAATAGACGGTAAAATACGATCCGGATTATTGCCTCAAGAAAGGATATTATTAAACTTCATAATTTGTATTTATCGTTGGCTACAACTACAAGACAATTCAATGTCTTCACAATGGCTGAATTCTCTTCGATTGTTAAATAATATATGAGGGGAACAAGATACTTCCATAAGGGGAAATGCTCGCTTATCGAAAATATGACACAATTTGATCTATTCAAGGTGAGAAAAGGAATTCACGGGGTATAAAGTAAAATGAGCTCCTATAACCATAGTTTCGATAGAAATGCGCTACCAATTCTTGTCGATCGATTGGAAGTCAAATTCAACTGGTTGACAAGCAGGGATAAAAAGAAAAGTTTTTATAATAGACAATAATACTCCGATACGGATTGGCCAGGTGCTAATTGGTTCGCTCTTCAACGAACCAATGTGTGTGGAGACGATTCTTGCAAGCGGTGATAATTCATGGACAGTCGGCCTCGTCGGGTCAAAATCGAAACTTTTCCGCAAGGTTACACTTACAAGCCATGAGATTTCTGGTCTAAATATTCTTGACGCCGGCTTTACTTATACTGGCGATAGCTGTCTCCTCCGTTTGGGGCTTCAGGCATATTTACTTGGGCAAGTCGCCTTGTCACGTGTTGGGCACAATTATTCATTTAACCTGAGTAACTCACCAATAATCATAAACACTTGTATAACACATTGATCCACTTCGAATTTTCCAACTTTATCATGCACACCCTTACACGATAAGCCATAAATTTTATCAATTCTATTCCCAATATCACTTACTTCAGCTAATAATAATTTTCCAGACGTACTGTTCTTACTCTTTTCGGTGACAAACTGCCACAATCTTGAGACATATGCTTCTTCTGATAATATTCTTTCCCTACCATCAGAACCAATCACTGGTTCACTTCTTGGTGGATACAAATAATCTGCAACAGTTTTTAATAATCTCCTACAAGATGTTAGGGCTTGTGCCCATGATTCGGGATTCGATTCGTTCATTCGCTGATAAGCGGAATTAAATATTCCTACAGATTCAGATGATATTTCACTCAATTTACGAATTACATAATTTTGATAATTGGCGAATATATCTGAGTTTATCATTGAAAATAGAATTTGTTGTTCCGACTTACTTAGAAAGTCATGGGCTCTTGCATTTACTCGTCCAATTATTGATTGGTAATTTTCTATGAAAGCCATTGTCGCAATTCTATCTTGCTGTAAATCCCTATGTGCTATATACAAATCTAATGGATGTAAACCAGGAGGGATTGATTGATCCCGTAAATATTGAGTATAACTTTCTATATCGGATTCGATTTCTCCTATACTTTTTGCAATAACATTAGTGGTTTGTAATATTTCCATATGATCACTTATCTGAATAGCGGGTCTTTCTTTTATCCACATTATTCCAAACCTTCTATCAAAATGGTTAAATTCTTCCCTAGTAATAAATTGGATTATTTCGCCGATTATTCTAGATCGAGCTTCTTTATCCATAATATTGATTAATTCTAAAGATAGCCACCAATAATTAATAAAATCCTTTCTTAATCTGGAAATTCGAATGCATCTCATTATTATTGAACTGAGTGGAGCATGCCTTGATTCACAATCTCTAAGTGTTTCCCTAACAAGCTCCAATATTTCATCATCTTGTGACATACTGCGATTCCTCTATAACATTTATTACGCCCAACGGCTGGTGGCTCAGGCGCTTGGCCTCTTCCACATTTCAGTTACCATTTTAGCAGGAATACAGAAATACTAATTAAGCATTTTCTCGCTGAGCCTTGGCCAAGTCGCCTGCATGTGTTGGGCCCCTTGAAAATATATTTCTGATAATTCATTCCTTTTTCTTTCGTAATAGTTTTGGTAGAAAATCATCAATTTCCTCGTCAGTAAATGTCATTTCTTCATTTATTTTTAGTGCAATTTTGGCTTTATTAAATGCATTTGAAGAAGTATCTGGAGAATCTATATATATGGCATGTAACTCCCAAACCTCTACGAAAAGCGATTCAAGATCTTTTTTATAAGCTGGTGCACAAGAAGAATTCATATAAAGGATATTATCCATTATGTGCTGATATTTTCTTCTCAATAGACCTTCATCAATCATAATATATATATCCTCGTTCCAAGTTGCTCTAACCGCAAACTATCATTTTGTTTTCTCTACTATCGCTATCTCTTCTTGCGTTAGTCCATACAATTCATAAACCAGCGTATCAATCTGCTCATCTATGGCATCGATCACCCGTTTCAATCGTTCTTGTTCGCGGGCGTCTTTGGCTTCTTCTTTGTGCTTGTGTATATCAAGCATTTGCTCGACAAGTGTTCCCACCTTTTCTAGACAGGAATGATCATTTGGGTTGGATATATTTCCAAAAGGTATTGGTATCTTTTCAAGATAGGATTGATTCAGATCATCGGTAAGATAGTTTTCACACCAGAAATTAAGTAATTGCGATGATAGTATGGCTGATAAATATTTTAGGGCGAGAATATCATCTTTTACTGAAACAACTATTTGAAGTGTTTTCATCCCAGCCGAATTGGCTCTATTATCAAAAGCGCAAACTATTCGACGCTTCCATCTCATCTTTTGTATGCGAATTATCCATATCTTTGGGTGACAATACAGAGTGTCTACTTTTGTGGGGGTCAAGATAGTGCTTGCAATTCGTATCCCTTCGTCTACCGAGTATCTTTCGATGTTTTCAGGTATGACCATGAAGAAAGTACCGGAAGCGAATTCCTTAAGAGCAAATTTGCTTCCTTCTTCGCCTCGTGATATTTTATAGTTGTCTCCTTGGTCTCCAAGAATAGGTGACTTTTCCATTTTTGCAATTATTCTTTGTTCTTCCTCATTCGCGCGATAACCAATAATCATTTTGGGACGTGAGGCCCAAACCGATTGAAGCATTTGGGATTCTGTAATCCATTCACCTTTGGAAAAAAGCGAAAGTCGCTCTTCTGTAGACACAATAAAACGACTGAGTTTACAATGCTGGATAAGACTTTGCCTTGAAGGAATCTCATTTTTAACAACAAGCACAAGACACCATGTGTCTCGAACTTGCGAGAAGAGAGGTCCGGTTTCTACGAGCTGTTTTATAGTCATCTCAGTCAATAAAAACCGACGAGTAGCAAGAAAGTCATCTTTTCGGAGAAAAGTATCAGGTGTAATGAAACCTAAGACACCCTTATTTTTCAAACAACAGCAAGCTTTTTCGATAAATAAACTATAGGATTCAACACCTGACGAATCGGCAACCTTGTATTTGTTATGAAAAAAAGTTTCTTCACCTTTCTCGAAACTAGCACCCCAGGGCGGATTCCCAATTACACAATCGAATCCACCCGTTTTTATTACCTCTGGAAATCCCTGCTTCCAATCAAATGGATTCACCCGACGCAATTCTTTATCATCGGGCTTTAGTTGGAGATCAAAGTAATCCGTGCCAATCAGGCTGTTACCACATTTAATGTTGTCATCCAGGTTTGGTAGAGCACGCTCAGTAAAGAGAGTAAGTTGCCTCACGCCTTCCAACACTTTAAGCAGTAGCGAAAGTTTAGTGACTTCAACCGCCTGATGATCAATGTCCACACCGAAGATATTTTCGATAAGGATGCGCTTGCGTTCGGGTAAAGTAAGCTGCCAGCTTCCATCCGCTTGCTGCGTAACGGACTTCTTGTTCTTTCCTGGCTCGTGCGTACTGTACCAATTGCGGTAATAATCTAGCAAATAAGTATATGCGCCCAACAGAAACGAACCGGAGCCACATGCCGGATCGAGAACACGGAAGCCTAAAAGCTCCGCGGGACTCTTGCCTTCGACTTGCTTTCCAACAGTATTCTTTACGATGTATTCCACGATGGAAGAGGGCGTGTAATAGACACCCCCCCCTTTTTTTACTTCCGGTTTTTCCTCGACTTTGGCATGATGGGATTCGGTCAAATGAATGACTTTACCCAGAAATTGCTCATACACGTTGCCCAGAATTTCGACCGGCAGCACGCTAAATTCATATGGTGATTGCGGGTAATATAGATCTGCCAGGATCGGCTTAAGAGTCTTATCGTCCACTAAAAGACGAGGGGTAACCTGGTCGCCTGCTTTGGAAAAGTCAAACAATCCGGAGTTGTATTTGGCGTCCGCCTTCTTGGAAAGCGCCAGAAGTCCGGCATAGATATTCTCGCGATCGGCGATTCGTTGGAGTTGCCCGTATTCTTCCATGCCGCGAGCCTCGCCCATTCGAAGAAAAATAATACGGTCGATGGTGCGCTGGACCGCGTCGTTCATTTCCTCCAGAGTCAAATCTGGGTTGCGTAGCGCAATATTGTGCGCCAGCGAATCGCGCCAGCTTTCGATTTCCTTCAGGAACTCGGCGTCCACTTCCGAAGTTCCACGTTTGCCTTTCCCGCCCTGCGCGAATTGGTCGAAAGAGCCGCCCCAGACCGCCTCGCGCGAAAAAACATCCCAGATTTCGCGCCAACGGTCGGCATATTCCTCATAGGTCATATATGCTAGCCGAGCGGTAGAGGTTTTATCCCCCTCCGATGGGCGAATACGGCAATCATATGCAACCCACTCTTGAAAGTCGGTCAGTACCGACAGAGGCAGCTTAGCGCTCCAGGCATAGCGCCGGAGCTGGTAGGCCGGCCCGGCCGCCGTCTTCAGATCAACGCCGGGTTTCTTGGCTTCGGCGAAGAATTTCCGTTCGCGCCCAATGCGGAACACATAATCCGGCGCCTTCCGCGCTTCGTGACCCGCCATCTCAAGCGAATCTTCCACGATAACTTCGCGGTATTCGGGCGCAGTTTGTTGTTGGTTGTGAACGTCCCAATTCAGAGCGATGAACAGCGGGTCGATGAATTCCTGACGCGCTTGGGCTTCCTTGTACCCTTGAGCCAGAAAGGCAACCTGGTTGGTCGAAAAATGCTTTACCAGGCGGGCGATTTCGTTTTTGGATTGATCGAAAGTGAAGGACATAAAATAAATACCGGCAAAAATGGTTTTTTGAAAGTACTTTAGAATTTTACCTCTATTGCTTTGCTTCCCATATATCATTATACTCAAAATAACATGGAAAAAAGCTCCTTTGGCTGGCAAGTCCGTTGCACGGTCTCTCTATACCGCGTAAATTTCCACAATAAATAGCTTTTTCGTTCTATCTGCGACAGAGCGGTAATAGGGAAAAACAAGAGCTTGGTGACATTCTTGCGAAAGGCCACTCTGGAAAATCGGCATGGGGCCATGCAAAGTCAGGAAGTTACCTCCGAATTAGATTTGGTGGATTTGTATAGCGGGGCAGGCGGCTTGAGCCTGGGAGGCGCACGTGCGGGTTTTTCTGTTCGCGGTGCCGTGGAATTTGATTCCCATGCGATAAAAACTCACAAAACTAACTTTCCAAAAACCATTCATATCGAAAAAGACATTGCTGGAATTTCAGGAAGCGCATTATTGACGGAACTAGGGTTGGGGAACAAACGCCTCACAGGTATTATAGGAGGCCCCCCATGTCAAGGATTTAGTAGTATCGGAAGAAATGAGAAGGATGATCCTCGGAATAAACTCTTTGTCCATTTCTTTCGCATCGTCGGTGAAGTACAACCAAAATTCTTTTTAGCAGAAAATGTGCCTGGAATATTGAATCGACAATATGATTATATTCGCGCTGAAGCTTTCAGATACGTGGAAAATGAATATACAATTCTTCCCCCTTTGACGCTCTCGGCAAATGAATATGGAGCACCTACAACAAGAACCAGAGTGTTTTTCATCGGTTTTCTGCCTAACGAAATAAAGGGACTTTCAGTTGACGATTTTATTCCACCCTCAAGGATTAAAAAAATTAGTGTTCAAAATGCACTTCAAGGTCTTCCCCAACAAATCGATCCAAATTGGAAATCCGATGATGAATGTTGGCGTAAAGTAGGTCCAATTGGAAACGATTATTTTTCCGTGAGGCTCAAAGGTAAAGTACCAATAACCGTCGGAGACGAAATTGCTCTCACAAAATTACATACCGAAAACAAGGTTTCTGGTTTTATAGGGACTGCACATTCTAGAAAGGTAATTAAACGATTCGCTAAGGTTAATCCTGGTTCCTATGACTCAATATCCAAATGTCGAAGATTGGAATTAGACGGTTTTTGTCCTACTTTACGCGCGGGAACTGGTCCCGATAGGGGAAGCTATCAAGCCGTTAGGCCGATACACCCGACCGAAGATCGAGTGATTACTCCCAGGGAGGCTGCGCGTCTTCAAGGGTTTCCTGATTGGTTCCAATTTCCGCCAACAAAGTGGCATAGTTTTCGTCAGATCGGCAATAGTGTAAGCCCGATCCTTGCAGAAAGGATTTTATCCGTCATACGGGGTGCCCTTGGTTCTGAAGGTTCTCAGGAGGAGTAGTAGCTATGTCCGTATTACATAAAGTTGGTAGACAAGTCAAATACGAACCAGTTGAGGCTTCGCCGGTTAAATCGTTTTTTGTCTCAATGCTCACACGAGATATCAAACTAGAGGAGGCGATCCTCGATCTATTGGACAATTGCGTCGATGGTATTCTACGAAGTCCGAAGCGGAAGAATCAGGAAAAACCCTTCGCGGGATTTAAAGCGGATATCGTATTCAACAAAGATCTTTTTATGATTACTGATAATTGCGGCGGAATTCCATGGAATTTACATGAATATGCTTTTAGGATGGGGCGTTCGAGTGATCGTCCCGAAGATGCTCCGGGGACGGTCGGAGTATACGGAATTGGCATGAAACGCGCCATCTTTAAAATGGGAAAGGATTGCCTTATATCGACACGCAATGGGACCGACAGGTACGAAGTCGAGATCAAGCCTGAATGGATAGCGGATGAAACTAATTGGAAGATTCCGGTCAATGCGGCTAGGAAAACCATGGGTGAAGATGGAACTGAAATCGTAATTGGCGATTTGTATGCGGGAATTTCCTCGCGGTTTGGGGAAGACGTCAAAGCGTTTAAAGCCGAGCTCGAGCGGATGGTAGCGACTCACTATGCGTTTATCATCGATAAGGGCTTCACGGTTAGGATAAACGGCGATATCGTTAAACAGTACCCAACACGCCTAGTTTTTAGCAAACAAAGTCAAGGTAAAGAAGCCCATGCAATACGGCCCTTCATTTTCAAGGCGACGACTGAGGATGGGGTAGAGATATTCGTAACTGTTGGTTTCACAAGACCAATACCATCCTTGGACGAGATTGAGAACGAACAGGACGAAAGGCAATATTCTTCGATCGATGCGGGGTGGACTATTATCTGCAACGACCGCGCCGTCGTCTATTGTGACCGCAGCGAACTCACCGGCTGGGGGGAGGCTGGAGTTCCGCGTTATCACAATCAATTTATTGCCATCTCCGGCATAGTAGAATTTAAATCAGATGATGCTTCAAAGCTACCAACCACCACCACAAAACGGGGCATTGATGCATCCTCACCGCTTTACCTTCAAATTAAGAATAAAATGCGGGAAGGAATGCGCCTATTTACCGACTATACAAACAAGTGGAAGACCCGAGCAGATGAATCGAAAAAACAGATTAGCGCAGGTAAGCTGTTATCCCTGGATGAGATAAAAGTCGAAGCGGAATCGCTTCCGTTTGCTGCAACGAAGAGAACAATTCCGCAGGGGGACCAGTACAGACCAGAATTACCAATGCCGAAGCAGTTGGAACCGCATAACCGGCGCATTTCATTCATCAAAGGCGTCGATGAAATAAAGTGTGTTTCCAAGTATCTCTTTGACGACGATGAAAAAGAACCCTCCATCGTAGGAGAAAAATGCTTCGATTTGATATTAAGGGAGGCTCGTAAATGAAGCAGCCTCCATACCACATGCGGCAAAACAAAGCCGTCGATAGACTCATGTTCATCGAAGTAATAAAGAGGTTGGACAAGATTGGCAGCCTATCGGAGTATACCTATTACGGACTCGGAGGACCCTATTTGGAGGAATTCCGCCTTCTCTATGAATTCTTCCCGGATATCGAGATGGTATCCATTGAGAAGAATGCCGAGATAGTAAAACGCGCTGATTTTCATATGCCGTGCGGAAAGCTTAGGCTTGAATATGCGGATTCAAGAGATTTCCTCATTCACTATGATCCTAAAGATAAAAAAAGTATTTTCTGGCTTGACTATACAAATTTAAGTATGCATACGTTCGAAGACTTTCAAACGTTGCTACCAAAAGTAACTGCCAATAGTATCATTAAATTAACACTCCGGGCGGAACCAAGGGACTACAAGAATGAAGATGATCGTATCAGTTTTAGGAGAAAATTTGAAGCATTCATGCCAGATTCAATAGTCTATCCACCAGTTGAATTTGAAAAACTTGCTGCATTATTGCAAGAAATGCTTCAAATCGCATCGCAGCAAATCTTACCAGCTATTAACGAACTAGTATTCCAACCCATGGCATCGTTCTATTATACCGATGGAGACGGAATGTTTACGCTTACTGGAATCGTATGCGAAAGAAATCAATGGGACAACATTCGGAACCACTTTGGGGATTTGCCCTTTTCTAATTTTAATTGGAATAAGCCAAAATCAATTGACCTTCCCTACTTGAGCACGAAGGAAAGGCTCTATCTGGAGCGACACTTGCCTTTTAATGGCGATCCTGGCGAAGGATTGCTTAACATTCTTGGATATTCTATAGATGAAGATAGGAGTAAATCGATAGCAAAATTTAGGCAATATGCCGATTTCCATCGATATTTCCCCTATTTTATTAAAGCAATTCCTTAACCGTTTTAAATATATAAAAGATAGAGAGATAAAATATATCGCCCGAACGGAGAGAATTGGTCGTGGATACCGTTGACAAGGCAACTCGTTCTCGATACATGTCCGCCGTTAAATCTCGCGGGAATCGATCAACGGAAATGAAAATGGTTCGACTCCTACGAAAAAATAAGCTTAAGGGATGGCGGAGGCACAAAAGAATTACTGGAACACCCGATTTTTGTTGGCCAGTTATAAAGGTGGCGCTTTTCGTTGATGGTTGCTTTTGGCATGGTTGCCCTCGATGCTACAATCTACCCAAAAGTAATGTCATTTTCTGGAAAAATAAAGTAATAGGAAATCGCAGGCACGATAAACGGGTCAATCTCATTCTTCGAGCTCAAGGGTGGAAGGTTCTTCGAGTTTGGGGATGTCGAATTAATGAAAAAAGAACCCTCCTTAGGTTGCGTACTGCACTTCATTCGCAAAATTGAGGTCAAAAATGGCATTATATTGGTAAAAATGCCATTATGAATATCCATGATTAGGAAATACCTAAGCGGATATTTTTACAATCATTTCGATTTGATACCCTGACGATAGAACATTATCAAGGTAACAACTTTATTTTCATTCTACAATTAATAGCACCCACGTTCTAGGACCTCCAGCAAAGAACTTTATTATTCAGCAAAGGACTTTATTATTCAGCAAAGAACTTTATTATCATTCTACACCGATTCTAGTGAGTATTCTCCAGCCTATTGTTTATCTGATATAATTTGTCCGAATTATTATGCACGAAATGGCGGTTACCGAAAGCATCTTGCGGATTACGCTCGACCACGCCGGGCGCGCCCACGCTGGGCGCGTGAGCGCGATCACCATTAAACTCGGACAGCTCTCGAGCCTGGTCGACGATTCGATCCGCTTCTATTGGGATCTGATCGCCGCGGATACGATCGCCGAAAAGGCCGAACTGCGTTTCGAGCGCGTCCCCGCGCGCGTGCTTTGCCTGGATTGCAGCACCGAATTCGCCCTACCGAAGGATTCCTTCGCCTGCCCGAAGTGCTGTTCTGATCGCTTTAAAATCGTCGCCGGCGACGAAATGACCGTGGAGAGCATTGAGATCGAACCTTCAACCCCAACCCCTAGCCCCTTCCCCTCCTACCTGCTTATGCCGGGAGAAGGGGAAGGGGATCGGGGAAAGGGATGAAGGGGGAGTCCGCCATGAAACAAACCATCCCCATCGTCGAAAACATCCTTTCCGCCAACGACCGGTTGGCCGCGGAAAATCGCGCGCGGTTGGACGGCGCCGGTGTGTTCGCCATCAACCTTATGGCCTCGCCCGGCGCCGGGAAGACCAGCTTGATCCTGGCGACGCTCGAAGCGCTCGCGGGCCGGCTGCGTTTGGGCGTCATCGAGGGCGATCTGGCCGGATCGATCGACGCGGACAAAGCCGCCGCGGCCGGGATCCCCGCCGTGCAGATCAACACCGGCGGAGAATGCCACCTCGACGCAGTCATGGTCCGGG
>Ga0187886_1000450_pt1 | contig 49515 bp, 40 predicted proteins | sample June2016WEW_20_1_FD_133001 | JGI IMG/M metagenome (GOLD analysis project Ga0187886, IMG submission 133001) | Peatland microbial communities from SPRUCE experiment site at the Marcell Experimental Forest, Minnesota, USA - June2016WEW_20_150 | ecosystem: Environmental > Terrestrial > Soil >... | reverse complement strand
CCAAACAAAAGATATCAAGTCTTAAGAAAAAAGTATGGCATTGAAGAAAAAACAAAACAAAACTAATGAAAACAAAACGCAGGTTCTTATAGTTGATGACCATCCTGTAATAAGGGATGGCCTTGTAACTATTGTCAATCACGAACAAGACTTTAATGTATGCGGCCAGGCTGTTGATGCTTATCAAGCTCTAAAAGCCGTTGCTGAATTGAAACCTGATATCGTTGTTACGGACATATCATTAAAGAGTTCGGATGGCATTGAACTGACAAAGAATATCAAGGCAAGATGCCCGGGATTGCCTGTCATTATTTTTTCAGTTCATGATGAATCCCTATATGCCGAGCGAGCCCTTTTAGCAGGTGCAAAAGCCTATCTGATGAAGGATGAGGTTTCTGAAAATATTATCAAGGCGATTCGTACGGTTTTAAACGGCGAGATATATGTTAGCGACACAATTTCAAAGAAGTTTCTCCATAGAATTGCAGGGGATAAGGCCGGCACAGCCAAAACACCAATAGAGAATCTCAGCGACCGTGAATTCGAAATTTTTCGTCTGATTGGCGAGGGTTTAAAAGCATCCCAGATAGCCAATCAGCTCCATCTGAGCATAAAAACAATCGAGACTTATCGCACACGCATTAAGGAAAAACTAAATTTAGCCGATGCCGCTGAACTTCTCCGGTATTCCATAAAATGGGCAAAGAGTCAGAACGGAAAGTGATTTTCCTCTAATTCGTAGTTCTTCAGATAACCATACTTAACAGAATACTTCTGGAACAGATTTTTTGGCTGTTCAGACCGCTGTGCAAGGTTTCACTTACACAAAAGTAGGTATTTTCACCGACAGCAAAAACAGATGCGCCCCTGATTTACAGAAATTAGACTTATGTTAATATCGGGCCGATGTTAATAAAGCCGAAAGGCTTTGGAGTGGAAGAAGTAGGAAAGCCAGGTTTGGCAAAGAAACAGATGCTTAAGCTAAAGCAGCATTGTCGGACTTGGCAGAAAACAGACGCAGCAATGGAAGGCTGCGAAACGCATAGCTTGGTTGGCAACTTAACAAATGTGCTTGCCTGCAACAGTTTTTAGAAGCTCTCCTGCAGCTTCTTATAAAGGAGTCGAAAATGACGGTTTTAAGTCAACAAAATGATGGGGTTACTGCACAAGTCGAGAATACAGATGTCTCTTTGAATTGTGGCAATGGTAATAATGCCCGAATTTGCTCACTGCCGCGAGCTCGTAAGAATAAAATTCTTGAGGTTAGACAGCAGCTTATCGAAGGCAGATACGACATTGATGGACGATTGAACGTTGCTCTTGACCACCTTCTTGAGAACCTAATCGCCAAGGACAGCACAATAGGCGACTATTTATGCCCCCAAATGTCGGCCTGTTGACAAAAGGTTTGCCGGCCGCGGAGAACCGCAGACTGATAAACACACAGCAGAGAATTAGACCCGTTTCCTGTGGGTTATGAGGAAAGTTTGCAGGCAAAGGCATTGTGAGCGAAAAGAAAAACAATACGAATCTTGCGGTAAGAATAACCATAATTCTGGTTGTTGACGACCATCCTATCGTTCGTGATGGATTGGCAGAGCTTCTTAATCATGAAGCCGACATGGTGGTTAGTGCCAAGGCTGGCAACATTGCAGAAGCCGTAGAAGCTGTAAAAAAACAGCGAATTGATTTGGCAATTGTAGATATGTTGCTTAAAAATGACGAGACAGGTGTTCAGGTCACCAAAAAGATAAAGGCGCTGTGTCCAAATCTGATTGTGCTGATATTTTCTATGAGTGATAATCCTCTATATGTCAAACAGGCTTTTGCGGCAGGCGCCAGAGGATATATTCTTAAGGATGAGCTGTCTGAAAACATTATAGTTGCGATAAGACAAGTGCTCCAGGACAAGGTCTATCTAAGCAAGAGGTTAGCTATCTGAAAAGTTCCCAAAGCGAATAACCCAGCAAAAGTTAACAGATTTGTCATGTAAATGATATTTAAAAAGAAAATATTGAAAGGATAAAGGTATGCTTGTGCTGACCAGAAAACAAAATGAGAGTATTGTTATCGGCGAAGGTATAGAAATTAAAATCGCTCGTATCGACAGGAACCAGGTAAGAGTCGGCGTTACCGCTCCAAAATATGTGCCGATTTACCGAAAAGAAATAGCTCCGATATCCGCAGGCACTGACAATGAAAGACCAGTAGCGGCAAGATTTAGCTATACGGCACTTTAAACCGATAAAGAATAGAAGCTCCTTTACCAAACGTATTGAAATATTTTGGCGCAGACAAACGCAAGTTTCTTTTCCCTGTATTTGCGTCCGCTCTTTGGCTCAAAATGATATTTTCTCCCTCCTCCAAAACTGCCCAAAATAAAAAAATATTTGGGGCAGTTATAATTATTTATAGAAGACTAATGCCTTATCTATTTCAAACAGCATCCTTCCAAAATTAAAACCTTATACGTCATTAACTTCTAAGGTTCAGTCAAACCGAGGCAGAAGGGGCTCGATAGAAATTAATAAAGAGCGTTCACAATCCTGTTTGGCATGCGAATACAAAAAAGGCCGGGTCTAACCGGGCCCTTTTATAGTTAAGATATCAAAAGTGCCCCAAACCGTAATGGCCTTTCTAATAACAAATCCAAGCGTGTGGCATCTTCTATGTCGATTTTTGAACTGCCAGACAGTCTGCCATAAAGCAGCAGTCAGTGTGAAGGCACTGGCCATTCGCCGTCCCAAAGCAAGAAGTGTTGCCCTCAGCCCTCTGGATAGAGTGAATAAGTTCAGTTTTATTCATTTGGCCTGGCTGAATGCCCAGAAATATAGCCTTTTGTCCGATCTCGGCCATTGTCATCGCTTTTGCCCTGGGGTCATGTGTAACTTTCACAAATGCTAAAGGCTGTGTTTTCCTGTTGTCGCCCATCTTCTTTTTTGTTCCAATAAAGTTCATAACTACTTCCTTTCAGATAGAAAAAAATTATTAATGGCTTTCTTTATCCACGTCTTCAAACTACTGCCATCTCCTGATGAGCAGTAGGCGAAGACTCCACTTCGAGTTGTGCCGGAATGTTTGAGCACCGGTAAGCAAGGTTATCCAGCACATTCATGAAATTAATATATGAATCGTAGGGTGAATCATAGGGATTGAAGTATTTGTGCACATCGCCGTCGTTAAACCATTTTGTGCACATATAATAGAAATGATCCGAGGTTTGCAGCTTTCGCCAATCTTCAAGAAGACAAGCATCCTCACACTGCTTAATCCTGCCTTCCAGTTTATACAGGCTGCCAATCGCACCCAACTGCATCTTGTTGCCAAGCCAGGCGGACAAATCCCGTTCCATATCTGCCCAGCTTATAGTATACGGAACATCAAAGGTGCCCACCGTTGAATAAGCCTTCAGGGCTTCACTTGGTGTTTTAAAGTCATTATCCGGATATTTGAGAATTTCTTCGGGAAGCTGCCGCATAAAATCGAAAATGCCTGTATCGTGCCACTGATGTTCACCGAAAGTCTCATAGTCCATAAAGAGATTGCACACATAACCATTTCCGTTGATTTGGTTTATCCAACCGGCAAATTTATCCGCCCTCAAAGGCCATTCTGACCATTGACGGTTCGAAAACCTGAAAGCAATGTCATCGCTTAGCTTGTAGTTTTTGAGCAGCAGTTTGGTATTTTCACAATTTGGCGGCTGATAAATGAAGTTCGGGCTTCTATAATCAAGAATGTGATCCGCCCCTTCGGCTATTATACCGTCAAACTCCGCCATTTCCTCGATTGTCGACGCTAGATCATTATTATAAATAAGCTCGGTATTGCGAAAGACTCTGGGCCTTTGTCCAAAGAGCCTCTCAATTGTCTCAATATGCTTGTCCACCTGTTCAAAAAATTCGTTTCGGCTATACAAAAAGCTTAGACTGTGATAATAGGTTTCTGCCAAAAACTCCACACAACCTGTCTTTGCCAGCTCTTTAAATGTCGCTATGACCTCAGGGCAGTATCTTTCTAATTGTTCCAGAAGGACACCGGTTATACTATACGCAATCTTGAACCGACCTTCATATTTCTTTATAAGGTCGAGCATAAGCCGATTCGCCGGTAAGTAGCATTTATTTGCGACTTTTCTGCAGATTGAGGCGTTTTTCTGGTCATCAAAGTATAGCCCGTTATTGTCAAAAATGGTATAATGACGCAAGCGATATGGCTGATGGACCTGAAAATAAAAACATACCGAAGCCATAGCGTAATCCTTTCTTAAAAAAACTATACAGTTACCGTCAACTCTTCATAAATCTTTGCACATTTCTCAGCCGCATATTGCCACCGCAGCTTTCTTACCTCCAAATCGCCGTGCTCCCTAAGCGTCATTTGGAGCGGTGAATTTTTCAGAACAGATACCATCTTATTGGCAGTTTCATCTGTATCCCAGAAATCCACCTTTAAAACGTGCCTTAATATCTCTGAAACACCGCTTTGTTTGCTTATCAATACCGGAACATCGTGGTTTAACGCCTCCAAAGCCGCAATTCCGAAAGGTTCTGAAACCGAAGGCATCACGTATAAGTCAGCCATCTCGAAGGCCTTTTTAACATCAGCTTCTCGCAAAAATCCCGCAAACAATACCTTATGCCCAATCCCAAGTCCTACAGCCATTTCGATTATTTGATGCATCATATCGCCGTCCCCGGCTATCACAAATTTCACATTGTCCATAAAATCGAGCACCTTTTTTGCAGCTTGAAGGAAATACTCCGGACCCTTCTGCATAGTGATTCGCCCCAGGAACAGCACAATCTTCTCTCCTCGCTTTATGCCGGTCTGATTGGACAGGATAGTCTCCTCATCGTTCTGCTCAACCGCATTATATACAACCTCAACTTTATCTTCCGCCACGCCATACCTTGCGATGATAATGTTTCGTGTCAGGTGACTTACCGCTATAACCTTGTCTGCCGCGTGCATCCCTTTTCGCTCAATATCGTAAATAATCTGATTGACGTGCTCGCCGCTGCGGTCAAATTCTGTCGAATGCACGTGCACAACTAATGGTTTTCCGCTCATTGCTGCTACCGCGATTCCTGCAGGGTAAGTCATCCAGTCGTGGGCGTGAACGATATCAAACTCCTCGCCCTCGGCCAGCTTGGAAGCCGCCTCAGCATAACGATCGACCACAGTATAGATGTCGCCCGAATAATCCATCCGGTTAGATGAACCGGCATTGCCGCCGGGGATTTGCTGTTTTCCTGCCGAAGTTTTTCCGGCATATCGCCTGCAGGCACCGACCGTCTCATATGGCCGAAGCGGTGAGTCAATTGCCCAGAATTTTACATTTTTAAACCCCTTATATTTCAGATATGCCTTCGTCCGCCTCGAGCCTGCATTTAGCAGTTCCACGTGAGTAGAATATTCGCTTTCAGCTTCAGCCGTCCTCGGCAGAACGAAGTCAATCTTTATGCCAAGCTGGTCCATCGCTTTGGTAAGACCATAGCACGCGGTGCCTAACCCACCACTGATAAATGGTGGAAATTCCCAGCCTAACATAAAAACTTTCATGAACAATCCCTTTTTCTTGCCTTATTAAGTGCGGCAAACTTTCCCTTCCGGATGGACAGACTATGGAGTGACTAACAACTGCAAGTTGGGAAAAACGAGTGATAACGTATGGTTAAGGCTCGGGAAACAAGATGATAATGGAAGTTTAGCAGCTCCGTAACACAAGTCAAGAGAATTTTTGATATTTTTTACCTTTTTTTGATATTTTCTTTAAAGCGGGCTTGCAAACCCCTATTTCGGCCCAAAACGCTTGTTTTAGGCCGAGCGTATTGGAACTCTTTGGAAAAAAGCGCAGCAAAGCACATATTTGCAATGCTTTTTAGAATAAGATTTTGATATTTAGTAGAAAAAATGTTTCCGGAAGTGTTGAATAGTGTAGTTTTAAACGCCAATATGAATTGGTTTGAAGAGGTTAAAAATGAAGAAACAGGCAAAAGGTCATAAACCCAAATTTGGGGTATTTATTTATAGTTCAGAAACGCACCAAATTCTGTGGGACTTACTGCCCAGAAAGTATGAAATTCCCAACAAATATAAGGCTGTACAGCTTGCAATAGAGTTATTTGAACAACGGGAAAATGATAATATCTACGTTGAAGTATGGAAAAAAGATAAAAAGGGTCATTATGGTAAGAGCGGAGAACCTATCTACAAGTCAAACAAGAAATAGGAATAGATAACAATTGTGCTTGTATCTGCTCTTTGATTCTCGAAGGGGCTCGAACCCCCATCATTTCAATTTTCCGAAGGATCACTAGCACAAAATCTAATCACTTTGCAAGTGTGGACCTGGATTAAATCTCAGATTAAATCCAGAAACAGGGGGGCAAAATCTTAACTTATTGCGAAATAATGAGATAAAAAATTGGAGGCGGGGGGATTCGAACCCCCGTCCCGAAACGTTTCAAAACAGGCTTCTACATATATAGTTATTCTTTTGTATCTCGCCTTGCTGAACGCCGGATAACAGGCTTTCGGCTCAGCCAGTTCGTGAGTTTTTCGCTCTGTTTGGACGAACGGCCTTACAGAGTTATCCCGCATCGTGGCGTCCTCGCGAAACTGGCGGGAACAATCCCGCGGGACGAGCCGCTTTAATTAAGCAGCCATTTGTAATTGGTAGTTGCCAATTAGTTTTTTTGTCGATGATTAGCCAGGCCAACGACAATCCTGGATATGCGACCTGCTTCTCTACCCGTCCGGTCGAAGCCTTTCGCCCCCGGATATGTCCCGTTTTTGAAAGAACTTTTCGTATTTATACACTCCACAATATTATAGCTCAAAGCATTATAAAAGTCCAGAAAAATGACTTAGCTCTTTTTAAACTTTAAAAGGCGATTTCGGTTCTTTGAAATTATGAAAAAAATTATTGAAATAAAACTTGTTTTCCGATATAATACAATAGCGGGTTTCCCCTGCAGTGTTCGACAGGAAGGTTGATATTTGAAGAACCGATACCCATATTTAGGGAAGTCGGAACCTGCCGGCTCGAAAAAGCCCCTTAAGTGGGGACTTTCGGACGCTTGAAGCTGACTACCCACCTTGAAATACTGGGTTCTTTAAATAGCCTTTCATCGGCACAGGCGGAGGCAGCCGGCGATAAAAAAAGGTCTGTTAATTCAGACCTTTTTTGTTCCCTGTTGCAATTCAAGTAGCTTCCTCTCGGGAATGACAATTTTATAGCCACTAAGACACTAAGGCACGAAGTTTTTGTTTGTTAAACGCTGATTACGCAGATTCCGTGAATTTTTAATTAGCCACTAAGACACCAAGACACGAATTTTGTTAGCCACAGAGTTCTGGAGAACACAGAGAGATTTTCAGACACGGATTTACACAGATTTACACGGTATATTTGCTTTAAGGCAGCCCGGTAAATCGGGACTATTAAATTCAAAGATGAATCCTTGCTTGAAGTGAACTTCAGCCGGATTTGCACTTTGAATTTTTGCCGCTACGCGACTTTGCCTTAAAGCAAAAAAGCCTTCGTTGAAACAAAACACGGTTACGGCCTAAAGATTCCTCAATAGCAGGCTTAAAGCTTCCGTTATTAACCGCGGATTACACGGATTACGCGGATTTTTGATTAGCCACGAATTCGCACGAATAAACGCCAATTTTTTTACCACGAAGGACACGAAGAACCACGAAGAAAAATCAGACACGGATAAACACTGTTTGTTTCAACGGCAATAACAATTGCCCTGAATTCAAAACTCCAAGCCTTACTTACAAGTAAACTTGCCGTCGGCCCGTCATTTTGAATTTTAGGCTGCGCCTTAGTTGAAACAAAACACGGTTACATCTCACTGCTCAAAAAAGGAATATAACCCTGCCATTGTGATGGCAGGGCTAACCACGAAATTTTCACCACCCCGATGATTCCCTGCTATAATTCCAATGAAGAACTTCTCGGGAATGACAGTTGCCACAGGCAGGCGGGGTAAACTTCGTATTGGCAGGGCTAAGCACGAATATTTTGCCGCAGAAACCGCGTATATTGAAAGACGGTTTTTTTCTTGACTTTCAGCCAAAATATGATATAATAAGCACCGAAAATTGAGCGGGAGAAAAGTTGTGTCAATCGGGGGAGAGAAAGCCTGCCAAAAAACGGTGTTACCGTTTGCGCGCTTTGCATGCGTTTTTCACGGCAGGTGCGGCGGTTAACTATATAACTTTTACAGGTTTTACCGCAGAGCTTTGCACAATTTTTTGAAGGGAGACAAAAATGAAAAAGTTACTGCTTTTATCAGCAATATCAATTTTCACTGTAAATTCCTATGGAAGCTGTATCAAAGTCGTATCACAATCGGTATCGGTCAATTCCAACAATCAATCGCTTGGCTTTCATATAGTATTTGACCGTCCCCCTGACTTCTTCGCGCACGATGATTCGGGGAAACAAGCAGATACATTTCAATATAACATTAATACCGATAACATTCTGCCTTTTAGCTGGTCGCGGGACACAGATGTTGTAATCAGAGGAGGAGAGATTAACAAGGAGGGGGATATACTTATTCGCCATAGAGGTCTTCCTGACGACGATGGCAGCGGAGGATGGGGCGGAGTTGCCGGGAGAGTGCCATTTGTCCTCAACGGTTCAGATTTAACCTTTAGCGCAAGTTTCACACTTATTGACCCTGATGGTTTGTTCAGCTATGCTTTAGAGACCACTGAATTTGAGGCGTGGGGCAAGCAAACAATTTGGGCCCAGACACCTGAACCTGCCACAGTTTTACTGCTGGGTGTCGGTGTCCCGATTGTTTCGGGATTGAGAAGGAAACAAACCCGCCGTGAAACGGCGGGCGGAATCCGCCTCACCTACGGCGAGTAAACTGCGGCGGACAAGTTATTTTTGCCACAGAGGAAAAGAGGACGCCGAGTTTTTTGCTTTAAGACAGTGTTTTGCAAACACCATTAAATTCAAACCGCGTGCCTTACTTGCAAGTAAACTTGCCATCGGCTTGTAGCTTTGAATTTGAGGCTGCGCCTTTGTTGAAACAAAACACGGTTACGTTTTACTGCTTCCACAAAGGCAGTCCTAAAGCAAAAGGACATCGTTAGTTGTTTTTAACTATACTTGTATGCAGTATACTGCATACAAGTATAGAGAATAAGAATTTTTTTAATTTAAAATTTAAAATGAAATCATATTGAGGCGCTAGGCACGGCAATAAAAAAAGGTCTGCTAACCCAGACCTTTTTTGTTGTATATCACAGAGAACTCAAAGAAGGAATTTAATGATGAGTAAATTTTCTTTTATACGCCTGTATATCGGATACAATTCGTTCTTTATTTTCTTTTTTAGTTGTTATTCTTTCAAAAGAGTTAAATGTTATCTCAGCCTTTTTGAAAATCAAATTGACGATAAATGGATCTTGGAATCTATTCGATTTAAGGTCATAATCTGAATCATTTCTGTCTCCTCTAAGGTCATTGAGATTGCTGGCCAATTCTTTTACCTCTGGCATCATACAATTATTAAAATATCGACGTATCGTCTCATGATCTGTGGCAATTTTGGGTAACCTTTCTATATTATCTACTACGAATTTTGCCATTAAATTGAAAAGTGCATAATAACTTCGACTTACAGAACTTCTTAATGCAGCTTCATCTTCATCCTGAACTAATAGTTGTTTTGCCAATTTTAAAAAAGCTCTTGGCTCCATCCTATTTTTTCCAATTATAGGTGATAACAATCAATCCAAAGGCATGATCGCTAATTTTAGAAATCAGATTCTTTTTGAATAATACTTCATCATTTAATATAGTATCAACATCCCCTGATACAGTTAAATTAAAACAAAATGTTTTCCTGCCTTCTATTTCAGGATCATATTTTACACTTAACTTAATTTCTCTTAGTGTGGAATAAATTTCTCTAATAAGCCCTATAGATGTTTCTAAATCCTGCTCTATTTTTTCTGCTTTCGCTTCTTCAATAACTTGAGGTGTTTCCGATGTTGCAAGAATTTCAGGGATATAGTCATCCTCGTCATCCACTTGCGTAGAAGTTGGTTGAAGAAGCATTCTTGCCATATTTCTAATCTCATGAAAATCTGGCGAAAAAGACTCAGACTTTACTGTTGGTAGAGTATAGGTAAAGCAAACATTCAATTGCGGGGTATTCTTCTGAGTTACAAGACAAACCCACTGAAAACCTCTTTCCCCTGTTTGAGGAGATATCTGAATAGATTTTTGCAAACGAGGGGTGTCAACCATAAGGGGCCACGAAGTGTCTTGATCTGACAATATATCATTATCCCACGCGGATGCTCTTCTAGTTGAAAGCATACCTTTTGCCACTACATTTGATACGGTTTCACTAAATTCTTCAGATTGCTGAAAATTAGGATCGCTTATTAAATAGCCACCGTTATTTTGGTTCGAGACAAAATTATAATTTAACTTGTAGGAATTTGTCATTTTCTTTTCCAGATAGTCTTTTGAATGGTATCATTAGTTAGATCAGAAAATCCTCTCACAATCCACTCATGAGCCATATCAAACCAATCGCTCATATTCTCAGAACTAAATCCTCTTGCAGTCAACTCGAATATCATTATTTGATCTTTCGATTCTTTATTTACCGCGAGCCGCAATAAGGCATGTAATCTACCTTTATTATTCGGCATCCTAAAAACTTTACGCCAAAAAACATCTTCGGGTTCATTTAAAAAACGGCCCTCTGTCTTACATTGAAATTCAGGAAATATATTTTCGATATCCTTTAAACTTTTCCATGCCTCACCACGTGGAATATGATTAACATAAGTTAATTCGTATTGGTCAGGGCTCAATTCGCCAAGATTCTGTTCCCTGACAAAAGATTCAAACAATTTCCAAGAGGTTGCAAACTGTGGAAAGAGATTATTGTATCTTGGATAAACGTCTTCATTTTTAAGCTTCCTCCAATTTTGATGGAATCGATCTTGTTGGAGCTGAATCAGATGATTTTTGACTTTGTTTATAAAAAACAAACGGGGAAGAGGAGGACGTTCAAAGATGCTTATTGGAGAAGACTGTTTAGTAGAACTACCAAAAGATTCAACTATATGAGGTAGTGTGGGCATTTCTTTATATTCCGGATAATTCTCTTGGGAAAGCTTTTCCCAGAAGAATCCAATATGTGGAGTATTAAGAAGGTCGAGTTGTCTGAACTGTATCCCAAATACGACTTCGTTTATGGGGGGGTTATGATAATCCGGCAAAGAAGACATTGAATTTTTTACCATAATATTTTTCTTTTCTTGTTTATATGTCGGTTACCAAACGTGAGAACTTTATAAGTATAATAAAAGACCACCGTTATGTCAAATAATCCTCAGTTATTTTATTACGAAATTTACAACCTCTTTCTTGTTAAGCAGTTAGAAAATAAATAAAAAATTTAATAAAAATATAAAAAATTTCTTGATTTTTAGAAAAAATATGGTAAAATACAGGGGTTATTTGACAAATAGGCATATTAAGGCTTATGGTTTCATAAGCCGTTGACAGTGGGGTGTTTACAGTTAACAGATACGCGCATAGGACTGTAAACGGAAAACTGCCAAGTATGAACACACGTAAACACGTCTAATTATATCCACATTCCTCTTTCGTAATACGGCAACGGTTCCGCCATCGCCAAAAGGCTATGGCGAGACAGGTGCGCAACTCGTTACGTCAATCGTATAACGTTAAACGGAAACGCATACCAAGTCGCATAACAAATCTAAACAAACCCCCAATATCAGACCTCGCAAGCGAGGTCAACCCCCTATGAATCAGGGGGCTAAATATTTTGGGAAAGCAACATCATAATTCAAAATAATAATGAAATTTATAAAGGAGAAAAAAATGTATTTTAATTTCAGTATCAAAGTTCCCGTTTTTTTAGCGCGTATCTTTCTTGAAATCTATCTGCTATATAAAAAAATCCGATACGGCAGCAATTTCAAATATATCATCCTGCCAAAAGGAAGATGCGCAATCGTTGACACAAAAGATTATGCAAAATTAATCCAGCATAAATGGAGCGTAAAAATTGCGCCTGCTTATGCCGTGCGAAAAGAAAAAGGGAAAATTATATATATGCATAATGAAATTATGCAGCCGGGGCCGGCGTTCATTGTTGACCATAAAGACCATAACACTCTAAATAACAGCAGAGAAAATCTGCGACTTGCGACAAAATCTCAAAACATAAGCAATCGTAAAAAGAAAAAAGGATGCAGCTCAAAATATAAAGGTGTGAGCTATCGTAGGGAAAAAAGAAAATGGGAGGCGTATATATGTTATAACGGAACAGATAAGCATTTAGGAAATTTCGAAAATGAAGAGGCTGCCGCGAAGGCGTATGATAAAGCAGCAAAAGAATACTTCGGTGAATTTGCGGTTGTGAATTTTAGCCACTAAGGCACCCCGATGAGATAGGTATAGGAAAGCATCCCGATGAGATAGCCGAAGCGGCATCTCACGGGACAGGTCTCACGGGGTAAACTTCGACACGAAGAAAAAGAAGATAGAATGTAGAAGGCAGGAGGTAAAACAGGTGAAAAGTTAGGCAAAAAAGAGGGGCTGAATTGCTGATTTGCAACCCAGCCCCTCCTTATCTTTAGAGACAGCTTCCTAAATTCTTTCAATCAACTTCTTCAGCAACACGGGTAAATTTTGCCGGTTCACTGAAAATTGAGTTGGCGTCGTCTATTTCTATGCCGTATTTAATGACAAACGCCTGAAGCCCTTCCGTAGGAGAAGTTATAATATTGTCCACAAGCTCGTACTTGAGAATATTGGGGTCTGCTTTGATAATTTTGTCAACCTTGTCCATATCCATCATAGCGATTTCAAGGTTCGGGTCAGTCAGCTCGATTCTCATAGAAGAAAACAGGCGGCGGGTGTGCAGTTTAAAGAAATCGCTTTCCTTACTTTCAGACTCTTTTGGATAAATGACCAAAAAGAGATTATCTTCCAGCTCTCCAAGACCGGCGAAGAAATTTCCCTGTTTTCCGTCATTTTCTGTTATAACAAGCTCATAAATATTCGGCTCTTCCGACCGGCTGAATAGCCAGGTCTGATTTGAATCCGCCACCTTCCAGAATCCCAGCAGATTCGGGTCGAAAAGGACTGTGTCATTTTCGCCGAACAATGGATTAATAGACAGGACCGGCACACAGCCGCCTATGGTTAAGACGAGCAGATAAAACGCGATAAGGTTCAATTTTGTTTTCATTTTAATTTCCTTTCCAATTTTTTATTTTCTTATGTTTTTGGTAATGACCACATCAACAAGTCCTGATAAGTATTGGATTGTCGGGCAGGCAATCTTTCTGGAAAATTTTAAAAAAACGCAGAATTGGCGGAAATTATAGAGAAAACGTTAAAAATTGCGTGGATTTCGGATATAAACAAGAGTATGGCTATCGTTTATTTTTGAGTGCTATACCGGCTTTCCAGCGAGGCACAAGCCAGGAGACAATCATCCAGACGATGCCGGCGGTGATAAGTGAAATAGGCCAGGCGAAGTATTTGTCTAAATATTCGACCGTGAATTTGTGCACAGCGGCAGCGATGCCGCCCAGACCTGAAAAGAAGAAGGATTTCATTTGCTTGGTTACGCTTGCGAAAACAAAAGTAAAGGCTGCTATGGGCAAAAGTGTTCGATAAATTATTCGGTGACCCTCGGAAACTGATAAGGCGTCAAGGTCGAGCACTCGCAGCGGGCCCAGGATGTGTATGGGACCGAGCCAGTTGAGAAGTTGTGCGAGACTGCGCTGTAATATCGTCCCCAGCAATCGGCAGGCCGTAGCAAGACAAAGATAAAACAAGCCGTTACAGCCGAAACTCAAAGCAATTTGTTCGTTTTGGGTCAGAGCCGCTGGTTTTGACAGCAGCCAGCCGAATAACGTGTTTTCTGAAACAGCAATAACAGAAAGAGGGACAACTATGAGGCCCAATCCGACAACACATAGCGACCATGCATAGTGAGTAAGCCTGCAGCGGTCTAAAACTGTCCCCAGGACAAACAAACCAATGCCGGCAAACAAGTATCGGCCTGCAATTATATCCTGTGTCCAGTTTTCCATTCCGGAAATTATATAGCAGGTGGTCAGCCAGGCGAGAAATGCAATTATGCTGAAGAGCACAAAAATTGATGACCGGGTAAATCGAAGAAAAACAAACGAAAACGCAAGCCAGCACCAGGATGAGATATATAATTGGAAATTACCCACAATCAGATGAGAACCTGCCTCGCTGAGGTGCTGGTATATTGTTTCTGTGCCCCAAGGATACCTGGCAGCGGACAGTATCTCCCACTGGCCTAATGTCAAAAGGATAGTAATGGGTATCAGCAGGTTGGCTGTAGCAAAGAACCCAACGGCCAATCTGCTTTCCTTTTTTCGCCACATTACGATGCCGAACAGGGTTATCAATGCGGATGCTATAACGGCAGGCATAGGCCGCCAGTATATCGGTATCTGTTCCCAGGTTTTATAAAAAAGCACAAAACTGCCCAGCACGGTTATCCAGCCTCCGAGATACAAACAAACCTGAGAAAGCGATAATTTCCTCGCCTCAATGATAGAAGGGTCAGGCGCTGCAATTACCCGTTCGTAAATATGTTCAAGCTTGTCATACTCCTTTTCAGTAACCATTTCATTGTCGCGCCAGACCTTTAATTTTTGGCGATGGTAAAAGACTTCCTGCTGAATCTTGTCAATTAAAAAGGACGGCCTGGACCAGACTTTTTCACCTCTCAGGTATCGATTGATGTCGTCTGACAAACCCTGTGCATTCACATATCGCCGGTGAGGGTTCTTTTCCAGAGCCTTAAGACAAATATTTTGCAGGGCTATCGGGACTTTTTCTTCTATCGCGCTGGGAAGCTCGGGATTTTCCGTTCTTACGGCCTGGAAAAGCTCCTTTAATTCTGTTTGCGGAAAAGGCAGCGTATCGGTTAATAGCTGATACAACAGAACCCCTAAAGCAAAAACATCTGTTGCAGTGCTAATCTGAACAGGCGGCGTTATCTGCTCAGGTGCGCTGAAAGCCGGCGTGCCGCGATAACATCCGTCGCTGACGCTTTGGAGCAATTGTCTGTCAACGGCAATTCCAAAATCGAGCACCTTTGCCTGCCAGGCGGAATTAACCAGAATATTTGAAGGTTTGATATCCCGATGCACGATACCGCGTTTATGTGCGGCAGTCATAGCGTCCAGCACCTGCAGATAGATTCCTAATCGCTGTTGAACAGATTTTCCCTCCCACGCTTCAGTAAGCGGCAGACCTTCCACCCATTCCATCACGATGAATCTAATTTTTTCCTGCTCGCCGATATGGTAAACCTGAGCGATGTTGGGATGATTAAGCTGACCTATCAGTCTGGGTTCTCGCCAGCGCTCTTCTATTGTGCTTTCGGCTGCATATTCTTTGTTGAGGAATTTTACTGCTACGGGCCGGTCCAGAATAGTATCGATGGCCTGAAAAACCTCTCCGGCAGCGCCATAACCTGCTTTTTTGACCACGCGGTATTTAGAGCCTAAGAGTTCCCCTGCCCGCTCAATAGTTCCTATTTGGACACGCGGAACTTTACTTACTGATACGGATGAGTCCCCGGTTTTGGCTTGAAACTCACGAAGTTCGGAAAGCAGCGTTTCATTTTCACGAGTTTCTGCCGCTTTGGAACTGCATTTGGGACAATTTTTCAGATGCGCTTCAAATTCAGCCGACTCCGGCTCGCTCAATTGTCCGCGTATGTAATGTTCTATATACTCAGGGTCAGGGCAATTCATAAGATAGAATCCTTGCTAAATCCCTCGAAATCATGCTGCAACTGACGTAATCTTGACAGGACACGGCTTTTTGCGATATACACGGCATTTCGCGACATACCTAAAGTTTGACAAACCTCCTCTATGGGTTTTTGCGAAAGAGCGTAAAGCTCGAAAGCCTGAAATACTTTTTGGTCCAATTCCCGCCGGGCCTGCTGCAGACATCTTTCAAGCACCATATTCCGCCATTCTGTATCCCACGTATGTCGGACACTGTTCTCGTCGGCTGCCATATCCCAGAAGGATGTGCCCGTAGTTTTGTCTGCGACAAGACGCTCACGAGGCAGCCGCTTGCAGAAGTCCAGTATTGTTCGTTTGGCTATCCCGAAAAGCCAATGACCCAGATGTCCTTTTTCTCTGTTATATTTACCGTCGCGAAATAATTTTAGAAATGTCAGCATTGTTTCCTGCGCGGCATCCTCAGCGTCAGTTTCCGACAGGCCCAGCACCTTTGCGAAGCGGAATATTACAGGATAGAAATGGTCACGAAATCTGGTCCATGCCAGAGTATCATTGGATTCCTTAAGACTTTCCAAAACCTGGGTCGTTGTTACCCACTCCATTTTTTCTGTCCGTTTTCAGAAAACTGCTTTGAGGCGCCGACAATCTCATAATTCTAATATGAAATCTTTTGTTTTACAAGTAAATTAACCATCTGAAAAAATCGCAAAGAAGCGAAAATCGAAGCAAAAATGCGTATAGGATTATGAGAAGTTAATTGCGGAAACAAACTTGGGTCAACCTGAATACTGAAGCTTAATTATAAATAATTCTTCAATGCTACGGCTGCGTGCAAAGCAAGGAGCATCAGGTAATCCAAATCGCTCAAACTGTAATGCTCGTGAACCATAGCATTGTCCACATACAGGACGCCAAAACAGCCTTTCGGACCCTTAATGCTCGAAATCATCGCTGAACGTATCCTTTCCGTTTCTTCAAGCTTTGCGGCAACCTGCGGAAAAACCATCGACTGACCCCGTTCAAGAGCCTCGGTAATTTTATCGCTGAGCCTTAATTCCTTCAGCTCAACTGATTTGCCATCCCTTCTTTTGCCGGCCTGATAAGTTATCGGGCCGCTTTTCTCACTCCTCAATCCACACCATACGCGAAACGCAGTAAATTGCTTCAATGTAGTATCGAGTAAAATTTTCACGAACTGGTCAAGGTCATTTGCATTGCTTAACGCCTCGGCGGCCTGCGCAAAATCCGTTAATCTCCGGGCTGCCAGCCTCATAGCAGGTGCGTGGGCGCCGTCAGGCTTTCTGACAATTACCTCATCGCGAGGCGTCGATAACGATGCGGCTTCTGCCTGCTCCAAAGGAGCGGTATCGTCGCTTGTCAGGAGAATCTCGGGCTCTTTGCCGACGTCAATCGGCGGCTGTTCAAAATTAATCTCTATTAAAAAGTCGGCAATTTTGAGCACATCGCCGGTTTTTATCGCGGCCTTGCGGATTGGCTCGCCGTTTAAATATGTCTTGTTGGCCGATTCCAAATCCTCGATAGTCCATTTGTCGTCTTTAAGGGAAATCATCGCGTGTTCGCGTGAAACAGCCATATCGGAAAGGACAACCTGGATTCCGGCCTTTCGGCCGATGTAGATAGGGGTGCTGTCAAATGTAAATTCGTTTACCTTCTGGTCGTCTCTTTTTACAATCAAATGTATCGATTTTGCCGAGTCCATTTGGATACCTGCCATTCGATTAAATTAAAGAATACCATAGTCTTATCGGCAATGCAAGTGTTTTAATTAAGGAACGTTCAAATCCGGAGGTTGGGAAAGATTTAGAAATATCGCCAATTTCAGGGATTGGCGGGTATTATTTGCAATCATTCAGTTTGTATTGTATTGTTTAATTGAGCGGATAAACCTGTAATGAGCCTCGGGCGCCGGCCTCCGAAAGGAAGCCGAAACCTGAGGCAAAAGGGCATTACAGGAGCCCGCTTTTTTTATGCGCTCAAGCTCGCAAAAGTCAGACAGTAGAAATATCAAATGCTTCTTTCTTTCCACCATTTAGCCTCCTCGGCCTGGGGATTTGTTTTTATTATTCCGCTTCTTTTTCCCGAATGAGCTCGTAGAGTTGCTGTGCGGAAGGGGCGTTCTGGAGCTTATTTTTAAATTCCTCATCGAGCATCAATCTGCTAATCCTCGCAAGGGCCTGAATGTGCGGGCCGGTCCTGTCCAACGGCGAAACAAGAAGCACAACTATAAATACGGGTTTGCCGTCAATACTCTGAAAATCAATTCCCTGGCGGGAAATGCCAATAGCCATCACAAGGTCTTTAACGCCATTGCATTTGCCGTGAGGAATGGCAATGCCTGAGCCGATGCCGGTGCTTCTTGTGTTCTCCCGACTCATTACCGCCTGCAGGACATCATTTTTGTCGGTGAGCAGCTTGTTGGCGCTGAGAATATCCACAAGTTCTGTTATTGCCGATTCCTTGTTGCTTGCGGCAAGCGGAACTTTTACGCATTCAGGCTCAAGTATCTGGGTAAGAACCATTTATGACCGGCCTTTCTATTTCAAGACGGATTAAATAAAGATTTTAAAATTACGTAAATCACCTATTATAGCGGCCTTTACAGTTGTGGCAATAATTTTGAATAAAAAATTTTGCACCATAAGTGTTTGTGTTGCAAAGACTTGCGATTCTTAGATAATAAGCATACAGTCGCCATAAGAGTAGAAGCGATATTTCTGTTCAATTGCGTGTTTATAAGCAGCAAGGATATTATCTAATCCCGCGAAAGCTGCCACAAGGGCAAGCAGTGTGGACTTCGGCAGATGAAAATTTGTGACGAGGCAATCGGTAATCCTGAATTCAAAGCCGGGGGTTATAAAAAGATTCGTCTGTCCGCTTGCGGGTTTGACACTTCTTCCGACCGCAGCAGTTTCAAGCGTTCTAACAGAAGTTGTGCCGACAGCGATGATTCGACCGCCGGATTGAATCGTTTTGTTAATAATGTCGGCGTTTTGGGCGTCTAATGAAAATTGCTCACTATGAATTTTATGCTCTTCGAGCATTTTGGTTTTAACAGGAAGAAATGTGCCAATGCCGACGTGCAAAATAAGCGGAGCGATTGAGATTCCTTTTGCCTTGATTTGTTCGAGAATTTTTTCGGTGAAATGAAGTCCTGCCGTCGGCGCAGCAATAGCGCCGATATTGCGAGCGTAAACTGTTTGATAACGCTGGGAATCGGTTTTGTGCTCTGTTAGGGGCGATGGTCTTTTTATATAAGGCGGCAGGGGGGTAAAACCGATAGCATTGAGGATTTGTCCGGCGGCAATCGCCTTTTCAGGTTTTAAAAGCCATTGGCCTTCGGCAAGTTTTTTTTCAGCCAGTGCCGGGCAGAAGCGGTTATTGTTTCTGTCGAGGAGATATAAGGTTTGGCCTTCTTTTATCCGTGATGAGTTTTTCAGCAGGACAAGCCAATAGTCTTGCTGCTCCTCGATAAAAAGTCCTTCAAGTTTTGCTTTTGTTTCTTTCTGGGCAAAGAATTTGGCAGGCAGGACTTTAGTGTTGTTCAGGACGAGACAATCACCACTGTGAAGATAATTACATATATGACTGAACTTGTCGTCAATCAGCGAACCGTCCGAACGATTCAGCACAAGAAGACGGCTATCGCTTCGGACATCTAGCGGCTTTTGAGCGATTAATTCCTGCGGTAAATTGTAATCTAATTTTTCAATGTTCATAAGTAATTTTTAGCATTAGAACAGTATCGAAGCAAGGAAATAAGGAAGCGTCGCCGTCCACCTGAGGCGGATAAATGCCGGCGACAGCTAAACAAAATACATATTTTCTGGACAATAAGACTTTGTGCGATTAAATTTATTGTATGAAACAGTCTTTTGAAGATTTACGGAACGGCGTGGTTCTTTCCGAGCTTGGCGGATACGGCAACGGTACTTTCTGCGAAAGATACGGCAAAGGCGCTGTGATTGTCATAATGGGCACTTATATAATCGATTCCGCAAAGGATATTCATTATCCGCCGAAGTTTATTTTTAAGCCCGGAAAGAAAAATTATCATAAATATCTCGATGAGCAGATTAATGAGGCAAAAAAAAGCGGGGCAAAGGTTGCGGTAAGTGCTATCGGCTCTGAAATCAGGGATGTGGCTGAATTTCTGGCCGCGGCGGAAAAGGCAGGGGCCGATTTTGTTTCGCTCTGTGCGCATTCGGCTATGGAGTTTTTTACCAAACAGAAACTCGGCTATAAACTTTGTATGCCGGAGAACAGGGATAATCTTAAAAAATGGATAAGCGGGATTTTGTCTGCAACAACAAAGCCTCTTATTCTCAAGCCCGGCTCAGTATGGCACGATTATATAATTGAGAGCGTTCAAATCGCGGCTGAACTTGGGACGCCGATTCTGCATGCAAATCTCGGACTTGCCTATGAGCCGCAGGCTCTTGAGACGATAAGGAAACTTTCGCAGGTTTTCGATTTTGTAATCGCCGGCGGCGGAATCACCGGCCTTGACGGGGCCAGAATGGTATTAAATGCAGGGGCCGGGGCAGTGTCGGTTTCAAAGACAGCGATTCAAGACCAAAATTTTATCAGGCAGTTATCGCGAGAATTAAAAGTTTAGGATACCTCTAATAATTCATTTTGGCGGGCAAGCGAATCTTTTTGTCGCCGGTCTGCGTCAGACAAAAACCGCTTTATCTACAGATAAGGCTGATTTGTCTTTCTTGCCGGCGAGCAAAAATCTTCTACTTGCCGCTCAAAAGCAATTTTTAGAGCTACCCTATAATATTAGCGCAATAAAAAGGCTCAAGTTTGCACTTGAGCCTTACTGAAGCAAAACCCTTTTGTAATTAATATAGAACTATTGGGTTATAAAGTAAATATTTCGCTTCAGCGAAACCAAAACCTTATATAAGAAAAAAAGAGCGATTTATATATTATCATTATACCACGGAATCTATTTTTTGCAAGAGGTTTTTCGGAAAATTTTTAAAAAATTTTAAGTGCTTATAAATAAAAGACTTATGTGAAAAAATGCGGATAAAATACGTTATTCAATACTTGTAAAAAGATATGTTTAAGAGTTAAAATGCTGCTCCTGTGAAAAGTATGAAGCGTTCTGATGTAATAAAACTGATAATAAGCTGCACTGTGCCTTTGGCTGTTGGATACGGCGGGTCTTTTTGGACTGCAAATTCAATGGATTGGTATCAAACACTTGCCAAACCTGCGTTTAATCCGCCGGGCTGGATATTTGCGCCGGTCTGGACTATGCTTTATCTGCTTATGGGGATAGCGGTTTTCCTGGTTTGGCAAAGAGGTCTTGCAGACAAAGCCGGCAAAGTTGCATTGGCCACTTTTATTCTTCAATTAGTTTTTAATGCACTTTGGATGCCGATATTTTTTGGGATGAAACAACCGTTAATTGCGTTTGGAGTTGTTATATTGCTGTGGCTGGCGATAGCAGGGACGATTATCTGTTTTTACAGGGTTAATAAACTTTCGGCAATACTTCTTTTGCCTTATATAATATGGGTCAGTTTTGCGGCGGTTTTAAATGCGTCAATTTGTGTGCTTAACCAATAAGGGATTATGTATGCTTAGTAAATTGTTCAGTGTAACGTTTGAAGGGATTGAAGGAATAATCTGCGAGGTTGAAGTTCATATAAAACGGAGCGGATTTGAAAAATCGCTCATTGTCGGCTTGCCGGATGCCGCTGTAAAAGAAAGCATCGAACGAGTTCAATCCGCAATAACAAACTCCGGCTACAATTACCCGCGAACGAAAAGCGTAATAAATCTTGCGCCGGCAGATGTCAAAAAAGTCGGTCCTGCGTTCGATTTGCCGATAGCTCTGGGAATCCTGCTTGGCACTAAAGCAATTCAAAGCGATTATGTTAAGGATTTTATCATTGTCGGCGAACTTGCGCTTGACGGCAGGGTTCGGCCGGTCAACGGAATTTTGAGTATGGCAATGGCGGCGGCGGAAAAAGGTTTTAAGAAAATGATTGTGCCGATTGATAATGTCCGCGAGGCGGGCGTTGTCGAAGATTTGGAGGTTTACGGCACAGGTTCATTGAGCCAGACGGCGGAATTTCTTTCAGGAAGACTGCTGCTCGAATCCGCGAATGTCGATATCGAACAGCTTTTTGAGCAGGCCGCTGCTTACGATGTTGATTTTGCGGATGTAAAAGGACAGGAATCAGTCAAACGCGCACTAACGATAGCGGCGGCAGGCGGACATAATATTCTAATGATTGGTCCGCCCGGCGCGGGAAAAACAATGCTGGCGCAGAGATTGGCTACTATCCTGCCAAGATTGTCGCTGACTGAATCTCTTGAAACAACAAGGGTTTATTCAACGGTTGGATTGCTCGAAGGCAAGCCGCTAATGGCGACAAGGCCAGTCAGAATGCCTCATCATACCGCTACAGGTGCAGCACTTATCGGCGGCGGAACCAATCCGCGATGTGGAGAACTATCGCTTGCGCATAACGGAATATTATTTCTCGATGAATTTGCCGAGTTTCAGCGGCACGTTCTTGAGATGATTCGCCAGCCTTTAGAGGATAAAAAGGTTACCGTTTCAAGAGCAAAAGGCTCGATTACATTCCCCGCGAATTTTATGCTCGTTGCCGCGACGAACCCCTGCCCGTGCGGATATTTCGGCTCATTGCAGAAACGATGCAAATGCACTCCAAACCAGATTGAACGGTATCTGGCGCGGATTTCAGGGCCTATGTTAGACAGGATTGATATTCATATAGATGTGCCGAGCGTATCTTTCAGTAAGCTGCGTTCAAAAGAGACTTCCTCCGGTTCAGGGGAAATACGTCAGCAGGTAATAGCCGCCAGGGAAATTCAAAGAAAAAGGTTCGGCGAAAAAAAGACCACCACAAACGCTACTATGACACACAGGCAGATAAGCAAATTCTGCGGTCTAAATGAGTCTGCGGAAATGGTTTTGAAAAACGCTATGACGGAATTTGGTTTGTCGGCAAGGGCACACGATAAAATCTGCAAGGTCGCAAGAACCATAGCAGATTTGGAGAATAAAGAAAATATAAACGCAGAACATATTGCAGAAGCGGTAAGCTATCGTAAATTAGACAGAAGTTTATAAACAGGTTTCACGCCCTGTCAACTGTATTACGGGCGAGAGGTCTGCACTGGCTCTGAGTAGACGACACAATATCATCATGATATCGTAATCGATAGATACACTCGATGTGCAAATAAAAACAATGCCGTTTATCTCGGCTCACCTATTCTTCAGGATTCCACCAGCATGGTCCTTTACCCCTGATTGCTATAGCAGCACGTTTACGAATATCAGCCATTTGTTTCGATGACAGCGGTTTAAAATCCATAGCAGCAGCAAAAGCAGCATCCTGCTCGTTAGGAAAGCTCAACCCTAAAAGGGTAACGTCAGGATCGCAGGTCAACGTGTAATGCACACACCCAGAGACCGTCATACGAGGCAGCAAACTGGCAGAGGCATTGTTATCACCGCCCGAACTGAATTTACCCCGCGGACGTTCCTTCAGAGGCCTGCTATAGCCTTCGGTATCGCCCAGCAAATTACCTGCACCAAAGGTCTTGAAACACACAGTGCCGACATTATTAGCCCGGGCAAGCGGCAGAACTTCATTAATATATTGACTGTCACAATAAGGGCCTATGGCAAACATCACTACATCACACAAATCTGACTTAATCGCCAACTTAAGCACCTGCGGGTCATGGCTTGAAATGCCAAGAAAACGGAGCTTGCCAATCTTTCGGCATTCATCAAGCCTTTCAATAGCTCCACTTGGCGCAGTTGCCTTTTCCCAACCTGTTATTGTTGACAGGCCGTGCATAACAAAAAGGTCAACCATCTCCATATCGAGCCTTTGCAGGCTCTTGTTAACCTGCTCATCTATCGGCTGGTCGTGATGATCAATCTTATCTATAACAAATATACCGTCTCTGCGGCCTTTAAGAGCCTGGCCTACAATTTCTTCACTGTAACCATCTTCATAAGCTGGAGCGGTATCAATCACATTAAGCCCGACATCCAGTGCCCGGCGAACCGTTGTTACACATTTATTAATCGGGACATTTCTATCGGCAATATCCCCTATACCAAGCTGAGTAACCATAAAGCCGGTTCGACCCAGCATTCGACGAGGCTTAAACAAATACTTTTTATTGTTTGTGTCCATAGTCTTCATACAACTATTACAATACAACATCATCAGGCGCATTTACAATCCTTTTTACCTGCTTATGATGGATTGCTCCAACCCAACTGAAATTGTTCTATAGGTTAGCGACATATTAAATATTTAGCGGCTAAGGCCGAAAAATGCCGGAATTTTGTCAAAAAAATGTATTTTCGGCCTTATCAATATTTTCGGCTTTTAATTTACTATATAGAGTGATAATATATGTTAGAGATAAAATGCGTCGTGAAGCAGTCAATTTATATGATGTTGCCAAAGCTGCCGGGGTAAGCAAATCAACGGCCAGCCGCGTGCTGAATAATAAGCTTGTGAACGTAACCGGTGAAGTTCGTGAACGTATTTTAGAGGTTTCGCGAAAAATGGGTTATCGTCCGAATTTGCTTGCGCAAAGTTTATCCAAGCAGAACAAGCAAATGATTCATATTTTAGGCGGCAGTCACGCATTGCGCGACTTTGGCGATATTTATCAAACCGCTGTCAACAAAATAGTATCTTTGGTCGATTCCGATTTCGAAGATTACACTATCACAGTTGATATGTCTCTTCACCACGCCAACAACAGCGAACTTCCTCTCTGGCGTATCAGTGCCGCTATAATTCTGGCTCGCTGCAATCCGGCGACTGTTGAGGAATTGGAGCGAATGAACATTCCCTATGTCGTAATTAACGGCCCTGCCGGCAAATTAGGTTCACAGGTTATTCCGGATGATGTTAATGGTATGAAATTAGCTGTTAAATATTTTGTTGACCTGGGACATAAAAGGATAGCTTATGCCGGTCCGCAATGTGTTGCCGTTGATTATTGGTGGGCCAAGAGTAATGTTGTGTCTTCTATTCCTGCATTATTGAGAGGGCACAGCAGCGTATCTGACAGGCATCAGACATATTTGGAACAAATGCAGGCTTACGGCTTAATACCTATGGTCGACCATGACAAGATGCCTTCGACAGAACAAACTTATCAAAATTTGCACGACTCGGCCATAAAATATATAAAGAAAACTATTCTGCGGGATAAGGCTACCGCTATCATCGTTTATGGTCATATGGAAGCTTTGAATCTTTTGCAGGCCGCACAATCTCTGGGTATTTCCGTTCCGCAGCAATTAAGCATTATATGTTTTTGTGACCAGCACGCCTGCGATATTATGAGTCCGAGTATGAGTTTTATTGATTTGATGTCTGGAGAGATGGGCCAGGCCGCCGCCGAGTTGTTGATAAGGCAACTGGAACATCCTGAACAGATTAAGCCGGAAGTCATTACACTGCCCGAACGGCTCATTGTAAGAAATACCACATCAAAAGCACCGGCCGATTAACCTTCCGGTTTACGGCGATGAAAATCATACTTAACATAAATGTTTCAATGGTTCCCAACACGACAAGCAGTGGTTGTCCCCATTTTAATTCAAAAAATAAGGATTTTTAAGCAACCGGTTTTTTGCGTAAATTTTCTTTACTTTAGCATAAAAAGATGATATACTGTAAGGCATAGCCGAGCTGAAAACTCGGATATTGTTGTTTGTAGCCATTTTGAAGCTGGAGGGTTTATGAAAAAGAGAATGACTTTGATGGTTTTAGTCTTTGCGCTGACCATCTGTTGTCATAACTCTTATTATGGAATCGCCAGCGCCAAAAAAATTATGGCTCACTATATGCCTTGGTATCAGTCTCCGCCTCTCCATAATTGGGGCTGGCATTGGACAATGAACACCTTCAATCCGCCGACAACATTCGCGTCACACTTTACTCCGCTATTGGGATTATACGACTCCAATGACCCGCAGGTATTAGCGTCTCAGGTGCTTTTAATGAAGTTCGGGGGGTTTGATGGTTTGATTGCCGACTGGTACGGAATAGATGATTTTTATGATTATGGCTCGATAAGGGACGCCACGAACAGCCTAATCCCATATGTAAAAGATGCCGACCTTCAATTTGCCATCTGCTATGAAGACCATACGGTTGCGGAGATGAACAAAGCCGGCTGGTTTGCCAACAGAGCCGCGGCCGTTGCGTATGGTGCGGGGGTAATGCAGTGGCTGCAATCTCACTATTTTACTGACTCAGCGTATACGAAAATAGACAACAGGCCCGTGCTGCTTTGCTTTGGGCCGCAGTTCTTCACCTACAACTCAGACTGGGTCTCAATGTTTGCAGCCTTGAGTCCCAAACCGCAATTCTTTCCTTTTAGAACTAACTGCTGTTATTCATCCACAGAAACCGGCGGATTTGACTGGCCGATTCCACAGTCTGGGACTGTAAAGTCTAATCTCGACTATTTTTACTCCGCCGCTGCTTCTAATCACTGGACACATTACATCGCTGTGGCTTTCCCGAGGTTTTATGATATTTACGTCGAGGGAGGAGCAGGTCCATCGCTTGGTTATATCGACGCCAACGGCACATACGATGGTACATACAAGTTGACCTATCTTTATACTTTGGAAAGAGCATTGCAAAGCAGCGCGGATATCGTCCAGGTTGCAACTTGGAATGACTATGGCGAAGGGACAATCGTTGAGCCGACGGTAGAGGACGGATATCTGTTCCTGGAAAAAACTCAGCAATTGCGCAAACAATATATCGACCCTAACTTCTCCTACACGGCTGCGAACTTAAGGCTGCCCGTTCGGCTTTATACATTGAGAAAGGCAAATCTAAGCAACCCCGCGGCTTTGGCTCAATTAGCTACGGTAGAAGATTACCTCTTTGCCAACAATCTAAGTGCAGCCAAAGCTTTGCTTGACCAAATCGATTGCAGCACGCTTGGCGTTTTTACCTCGGCCTGGCTAAGTGAACCCGGTGATGGCAATTGGAACCCGGGCTGCGATATCTCCCTGCCAGCTGATAATATTATCAATTTCCTCGACTTCGCTGTTTTCGCCCAAAATTGGCTCACCAGCAAAAGTTATTGAACTATTACAATGGTTACAATACAAGCAATATGAAAAAAAGCTTAATACCATTCTATCGTTATTGAAAAGGACGTCATGATAACACTTAGTAAACAATTTAAATTCTGGGTAATTGCGGCTCTCTTATCTGTTCTGTCGGTATGCTATGCAGAACAAATTGGCCGGGCACAATTACTTGGCGACGGCATCGCTCGTTTTTACGAGCCGAATGTGATAGTTGAGGATTTACCTCCTTCAATGTCACTCGAGCGCGAGCCGAATATAATCGGCCCCGTCCCCGCCGGATGGACGCCTGTGCCGCAGTTCGGCATTGCTGGAAACGGCAGGTATATCGCCATTATAAAAATTGAGACCGGCACAAGCCTCTACGGCACCGGTGAAGTTTCCGGCCCGCTTTTGCGCAATGGCTGTGTTACTGAGTGCTGGAATACCGATGCTTATGGTTACGACGGCTTAACTGGCTCGCTGTATCAGTCGCATCCATGGGTTTTGGCTGTAAGAAAAGATGGAACCGCTTTTGGAGTGCTGGCCGATACTACCTGGCGATGTCAAATTGACCTGACCAAAGACATAAAATTCTCTGCCCAGGGGCCGAGTTTTCCTGTGATTGTCATCGATGCCGATTCCCCGCAGAATGTCCTGCGGAAACTGACAACTCTTATCGGCAAAATGCCGCTGCCGCCCAAATGGGCGATTGGTTATCACCAGTGCCGATACTCTTACTACCCGGACAAACGGGTACGCGAGATAGCCACGGAATTCCGCAACCGTAACATCCCCTGCGACGTCATCTGGTTGGACATAGATTATATGAACGGCTTTAAAATATTCACCTTTAACCCCAATCGTTTTCCCGACCCTGCCGCTCTCAATAACGACCTTCACAAGATGGGTTTTAAAACAGTTTGGATGATTGACCCCGGTGTCAAAGCCGAGAAAGGCTACTTTGTCTATAACCAAGGCGCTGCCGGCGATTTCTTTGTCCAAAAAGCTAATGGCCGCGAATACCACGGCAGGGTCTGGCCCGGTATGTGCGCTTTTCCAGATTTTACTATGCCGCAAACACAAAACTGGTGGGCTTCATTGTATAAACCATTTATGGCGAAAGGCATCGACGGCATTTGGAACGATATGGATGAGCCATCCGTTTTTAAAACGCCTTTAAAAACGATGCCTGACGATAACATTCATCGCGGCGGCGACGGCCTGCCGCAGGGACCGCACGCTCAATATCATAACATTTACGGTATGCTGATGGTTAAAGCTTCGCGTCAGGGTATCCAGCAAGCCAATCCTGATAAACGCCCATTTGTTCTGACAAGAGCAAACTTCATCGGCGGCCACAGATATGCCGCCACTTGGACAGGCGACAACACTTCAGATTGGAACCATTTGAAAGACTCGGTATCTATGATACTTAATCTCGGCCTGTCCGGTCAGCCGTTCTGCGGGCCGGACATCGGGGGTTTTGCGGGTAATAGCACGCCTGAACTTTTTGCAAGGTGGATGGGCGTGGGAGCGTTGCTACCGTTTGCCCGCGGGCATACCGAAAAGCATAATAAGGATAAAGAACCGTGGGCGTTCGGAGAATCAGTGGAAAATACCTGCCGGACGGCTCTCCAGCGGCGATATCGCTTACTGCCGTATCTGTACACACTGTTCTATGAAGCGTCGGTAACAGGCCTGCCGGTAGCACGTCCGGTCTTTTTCGCCGACCCTGCCGACCCAAAACTGCGGAAGGAGGATAATGCTTTTCTGCTGGGTTCAGATATTCTTGTTGTTCCCAGGCTTAAACCAGAGTCTAACCTGATTCCAAACTTGCCCAATGGTATATGGCGAAGCATTTCGCTGGTTGGCGAAGACGCCGCTAATGATACTAATCAACCCGAATTAAAAATTCGCGGCGGAGCTATCATCTCGCTCGGCCGAGTTGTGCAAAACACAGAACAATCCTCACTCGACCCATTGACGCTGCTGGTCTGTCTCGATGAAAATGGACGGGCCAAAGGCACTCTATATGAGGATGCCGGAGATGGATATGGCTATCTTTCAGGGGAATATTTGTTGACTAATTATATCGCCAAATGTGTTGGCAATAAAGTAATTGTTGAAATAGCCTCCCGGCAGGGAAAAATGCCAAGACCTGAACGTGCTATAAAAATTGAGTTTATAACGGAAAAAAAGGTAATTAATATAAAAGGGGACAAAACAGAGCGATTTATATTTGATATGTAAAAAGATTAAAAGTGTCCCGAAACTCCAAAAACCGGTTTTTCTTATTTAAAAAACCGGTTAGCAGACAAAAATTTTTTTATTTTTTTCTTGACATTATGCCACTATTTAGAGTATGATTCATTCACAAGATTAAGTTAATGGTATGTAAAAGGCATCTTGTTTTGCACATAAGAGTATAGTGATATGTAAGGGACTTTATTATGAGCAAACAAAAAGGTGAATTTGACGCAGTAGAAGTAAAGGTTTCTAACCATGGAAGAGGCAGGTTTCAAGAGGCTTTTACGTTAGTTGAACTTTTGGTTGTTATATCTATCATCGCGATGCTGCTGGCAATTCTGATACCCTCGCTACAGCGAGCCAGGAAACAAGCCAAGACCGTTATTTGCCGGTCCAACCTCAAGCAATGGGGCATTATGTATACGATGTACTGCGATGATAACCGTGGTTATTTCTTCAGCGGCCAGATCAACGATTCGTGGACCGCCGGGGCGAATTTTGGCCGATACTGGAGAAATGTCATGAAACCGTATTCCAAGAATGCAGGGATGTGGCTCTGCTCCGAGACCATAAAGCCACAGTTCAACGGGGATATGCCCGTGAAGGGATCTTCGACCAGTGTAGCGTGGGAATACGATGGCGATGTAGGCAGCTACGGTCTTAATGGCTGGGTACTCAATCCACCGCCGGACACAACGGATGTCTACAGTCGCACTCCTGTTTCAGACTCATGGAGAACCTATCAGAAAAAAGGCTTGAATAATATACCCGTATTTGGAGATATGTGGTTTGTTGATGCCTGGCCAAAGGATGCTGACCCACCTCCACTGACAGAGACATGCCCAGGCGACCCCGAGACCTATGCTCAGAGCCCGCCGAATGAAATGCGGCGTGTTTGTGTCAACCGACACAATGGGTACGTAAATATGGTCTTTATGGATTCGTCTGCCAGGAAAGTCGGACTTAAGGAATTGTGGGTCTTGAAATGGAATAAATCATATAACATTAACGGAAAGTATACCAAAGTTGGCCGCTTCAGGTCTGAAAATTGGCCGGACTGGATGAGAAAGTTCAAGGATTATTGAAAAGCGACTGTTGTGCTGATGGCGAAGGCCCGCCTCTCCCGAGAAAACAACTATAGGGCAGGCCCCATTAAAAAGTTATTTTGACAAGCACGGGTTTGGTGTGGTTGTCGAAAACACATAAATGTTTGTTTTGGCTCGTGGCTAAAGCAAAGAAGAAGAAGTTTTGGTTTTTTAGAAGAATTTGGAGGATGTATTATGTGTAAAAAGTTAATATTTGTTTTTTGTGTTTTGGCGATGGCGTCCCTCAGCTATGCAGAAGTAATCGGCGACTTCGGAGAGCCGGGCAACCTTATGGATGGCTGGGATGCAACTCCTTGGAGCCAGCCATGGAATTGCATAGAAACCGGCGACACTATCGGGACTACTATGGGCACCGGGTCTCTCAAAGTGGTGATTCCTGCCGACAATGGTACTGGTGGTTGGTGGGTAGCGAGTTTTGGAGATAAGATCCTTACCGGCGACCAAATGAGTAAGGTTGCGGATCACACATATGACCAGATCAAAATAGACATAAGTCGGTATGCTCAAGATTGGCAACTTGATGGATGGTGGATTCCGGAGAGCAAGTTACGCACCTGCGTCAATATGGGCTTCTATAATGAAGAAGAGGATAGCTGGGCATACCCCGCAGCTATAGACTCAATGTTAGGCGGCGCATGGTATCCTGCTTACCTTGCAGAGCTGGATCCGCCACATATTGCTCCGTCACAGGATCCGGACGGCATGATAACGGAGACTTGGTCACTACAGCCTGTTTTCGACATTATTGCTGCCTACACCGCTAGTGGTTATACCCTTCAGGGTATGGATATCAGTCTCATAGCCTGTGCCCAAGGTTACAACTTCCCAGTAACTTATTACCTTGACAAGGTGCAGTTAGTTCCAGAGCCGGCAACGATGGCCCTCTTGGGTCTCGGTGGTTTAGCGCTGATTCGCAGGAAACGCTAATACGCTAATACTTTACTAAAAGTATTAGTTTAGTTAGCCAAAGGCTTTGTATATGAGTTGGGGGGGCCTATGTGATGTGAACCAAACGCAGGCCTCCCTTAACTTTTTGTCGGTAGTCCGGGTTGACAGGAAGTAATTGGAAATAGCACCCGGATGAAACCAAATGAGATAAATCACTTAGATGCGAAAGAAAAGCCGCGGGTGTGAACCCGTGGAGAAATATCTTCCACAGCCTTGTCGAAGGAGGATAACGCTTCTGCGGGTTTCGCCGAAGCAGGTGAAGAGGTCGCGGCCGCAAAGCCGTGGAGCTTCACGTAGAATAAGCTGGCAAATTTGTATAAATGAAATTGTAAAATTTATAAATTATGGTCATAAAAAAAAGATGGAAATTGTCAGAAAAAAACGGAGCTTAGTTATGTATAAAAAAGTTATTTATCTAATTTCTTTTGTTGTGGCGATGTCTGTGGCGTCTTTAGCCTACGGCGGCGACGTTTTGTTAAGCAACTTTGAAGGAGGTTCGATGGACGGATGGGGCCAAGCCGACACCTCCGACGCCAATATCGCGCTATCCTTCAGCACAAATGGGGCTACATTGGACGGCAATAGCCTCAAGATTGCCGATGTTACTCCAGGCGGAAGCGGAACTGGAAGATTTAAACGAGCTGTTACGTACAGCATGGTAGCACTCAATGAAGCTAACGGCTTAGTTAATGAAGTTAACGACTTTATGAACCACACCAGTATTTCGATAGACGTTACGCGGCTTGCCAGCGACTGGGGCGGGCAGTGGGGCGGCTGGAACGGGGACCATACCCAATTTACGGGCTTTTGTGAATTTCATATGATAATCGAAGCCGGCAGAGACGTCAACGACCTTAATGGACCTTCCTGGACTAAAGGGTGGGATTTACCCCGGATTGCAAATTGGGGCTCCTGGAACGGGGATACTCCGAAGACCATTATTTGGGATTATTCGACACTTCTCAGTCAAATCGACTTTAACAATATTGGATATTTGGGCATTATACTCGCCACAAATTGGGGCAACTATGCCTCAGGCGGGGTTTACTATATTGACAATGTGAAATTAACCGGCGGAGGGATTGCTTACGCGCCCAGTCCGGCTAATCATTCGGTGAATGTGCAGGGAGACCCTAATCTTAGCTGGACGCCGGGAGCAGGGGCCGTTACGCACGATGTATATGTCGGCACTAATTTTAACGATGTGAACGAGGCCAACAGAACTTCTCATCCCGGCTTGTTGTATTACAGTCAAAGCCAGGCATCTAACTACTGTGACCCCGGAATCCTGCAGCCATACACAACTTACTACTGGCGGATCGACGAGGTTAATGGGGTTAATATCCAGAAAGGTGCGGTCTGGGATTTTATGACTGCATATACCGGAATGGGTGTTGTGGTAGGCGACTGGGAAAATGGAATGAACGGCTGGGAAGCAACGTGGCAGGGGAATACCACTTTTAGTTACTCTACAAATGGAGCCACGATAGGTAACTATACTCTCGGTGTAAAGACCGTTAAAACAACAAATGCCCCGCAAGACCCCGGCTACTGGATTATCAAAAGGGATGGGGTATTGGATTTGAACAATATGAAACTTCAGATTGATGTTACCCTGCTGGCTTCAGAATGGAGCGGCCAAACTGTTACACTCGGCCCGCTGTGTGTGCAGGCCGACCTTCCTCACAGCTGGAGTCAATACAGGTCCGTGGGGCCAGATAGTGTTACGGTCGGAACAACAAACAGAAAGACCGGCGGATTGGCAGGTGAGACATGGTCCGGGGGGACTAGCGCATACAGAACCCTTACCTTTGATTTGACAGGGCCTACTTCTTTTGAGTCACCTGCTTACACACACACTGACTGGGGGAATGCGACTAAGATGACGATACTCATCGCCCTGCAAAATGGCGCCCAGGGGCCGGGGAAATTTTACCTTGATAATGTGCGATTAGTTAATATCCGACTCGCAAGCAACCCAAGGCCGACCACCCTTGCGACAGATATAAATACGACGCCTACCCTTGGCTGGACAAAGGGAAAGGATGCTACCTCGCACGATGTATATTTCGGTACCGATGAAACGGCTGTGACTAATGCCACTAAAACATCGGATCCGTGTGGCGTATATAAAACAACGACCACACCAGATACTAATACTAACTACGTTCCCGGCCTACTTGAAAAAGGCAAGACTTACTACTGGCGAATAGATGAGAATGGCGCTGCCGGTAGTCCGTGGAAAGGCCTGATATGGCGCTTTACGACAGCAGAATATGTCTTCGTGGAAGATTATGAGAGCTATACCAACGTCTCTCCAAAGAGAATTTTTGACCCTAACGGATGGATAAAAGGCGGCGGCGGGAAGGTAGGTTATGACTCCAGTGATTATGCTGAGGTAACTATTGTTCACGGAGGCATGCAGTCGATGCCGTTTGATTACAATAACCTTGCGTCGCCATATGATTCAAATGCCACCCGAACATTTACTTCGCCGCAGGATTGGACTGCCGAAAGCGTCAAGTCGCTGGAGCTGTGGTGTAGAGGCTGGCCGGCATCCGTCGGCAGCTTTACAGGGTCTGACCCATACACAATTACCGCCACCGGCGAAGACATCTGGAATGTGATGGACTTAAGGCAAGGACAAGACGCGAATATAACAAGATACCACGATGAGTTCCATTACGCCTACAAGCAAATAACAGCAGGTGACGACGATGATTACGTAACGATTATAGCGAAGGTAAACAGTATCAGTGACACCAGCCCGTGGGCCAAGGCCGGCGTGATGGTTCGCAAGTCGCTGGATCCGAATTCCAGGAATGGATTTATGTGTATCACTCCTGAAATGGGCGCGGCCTGGCAGTATCGTGAAAATGATTCCAATGTCAGCATCAGCTACGACTACTATACAAGGGGCGAAGACTACTCCGCCCTGAAGGACATTAACGCTCCATACTGGGTAAAGCTTGTGATTGACACCTACAATGGCAATGGCAACGTTGAGGCTTACTATTCGGTTAACGGCACCAACTGGTATTATGTGACCGGCGGTAACCCAGTGATCACTTTGCCATTCTATGTAGGTTTAGCGGTAACCGCTCATAACGCTGCGGCAACATGCACAGCAGGGTTCTCCAATGTCTCTATAATCGCAGGGGCGATGTCATCATGGAATCATCAAGACATCGGTATAAAAAGTAACATCGCTGCGCCGCTGTATGTAACTTTGCAGGATGATAACAGCGTAGGCGGCGATGCCGCAACGGTTACCTATTCTGACCCCAATATAGCCTTGCAAAGCAACTGGCAGGCATGGGATATTGCCTTGAATGACTTCAAAGTCAATAACCCCAGCCTGAATCTGGAAAAGATCAAGAAGATAACTCTTGGTGTCTGGCACAGGCCCGCTGACCCCTGTGGTAAAGGAACGCTGTATTTTGACGACATCAGGCTATACCCGCCCAGATGTATGCCCGGCCGAACACCTGATTTTAACGGTGATTGCTTCGTTGACTACAACGACCTTCGGATACTGGCAAACAACTGGCTATCGTCGCCGGCCGACCCTAATATCGACCTGAATAAGGATAGCAAGATTAACTTCAATGACTTTGCCATTTTTGCAAGTGAGTGGCTTAAGGCGGCACTGTGGCCGTAATAAGCCGCTTTAATAGCTACTGATTAGGCGATGATTTCGCATTATTTCGGGGCCTATACCGGCAGCCAAGTGTGGGCCCCGGTATTTTACCGGTTTAATGAGCAATAACACTGGGATGGCTGCCGCATATTGAGCGGAACGGAGCATAGAGTGTGCACTTTGTGCCGGATGATGCATTATTATTCTCTCCATCGTCTCTTTACGATTTATTCTTATCTACCGCTCTCTCTGATGTTGCAGGCGAAGTTAGTGTTATGTCATTCTGCAAGTTTCAGAATAATGAGTCCGCCTTAAAAAGGCGTCTGTTTTTTGTGTTGACAATGGATAGTGGTATAAGTAAAGAATATAGGTTTTAATTATTTTAAATTAGAAAAAAATGGCAAATGTAATCATAAAAGGGCTCACTAAAAAATTTAACGAATTCACTGCCGTAGATGATTTAAATATAGAGATAAAGGATAAGGAGTTTGCGGTCTTAGTCGGTCCATCCGGCTGTGGGAAGACTACTACCTTGCGAATAATTGCCGGTTTAGAGGAAGCAAGTGCAGGAGAGATATATATTGGAGATAAGTTAGTAAATGATGTTCAACCTAAAGATAGAGATATCGCTATGGTCTTTCAGAACTATGCTCTTTATCCCCATATGGATGTTTACAATAATATGGCTATTGGATTAAAATTGCGGAAGTTTCCTAAAAGAGAGATTGACCAGAGGGTGCAGGAAACAGCCAATATTTTAGGAATAGAAAATTTATTGAAGAGAAAACCTAAACAACTTTCCGGCGGACAAAGACAGCGAGTGGCAGTAGGAAGAGCCATTGTAAAAAAACCAAAAGTATTTTTATTTGATGAACCCCTTTCTAATTTAGATGCTAAGTTAAGAGTAACTATGAGGGCAGAAATCAGTAAACTTCACCGTAGATTAGAAGCTACCATAATTTATGTAACCCATGACCAAGTGGAAGCCATGACTATGGCAAACAGAATATTTATAATGAATGAGGGTCGTTTACAGCAGTCGGGTCCGCCTTTGGAGGTTTACAAAAAACCGAATAATAAATTTGTGGCTGGTTTTATCGGCTCTCCGGCAACGAATTTTATAGATTCTGTAATTACCAAAGAGAATGACACATACTTTATCAATGCCGAAGGCATAAGATTGAAAGTGCCGGAAAATTTTATACCCAGAATAACTGATTATGCGGGAAAGGAAATTGTTTTCGGAGTCAGGCCTGAAGATATTCATGATAAGAAATTCTTTTCGAATGCCACACCTTATAATTCAATAAAAGCCAAAGTTGATGTAATAGAACCATTGGGGTCAGAAATTTTTATTCATCTTACCTGTGGGGAAAATTCTTTTGTTGGAAGGATGGATTCCCGGACACAGCCAGAGGTTGAACAAAATATGGAAATTTCAATAGATATGGAAAAGACCCATATTTTTGACCATGGAACTTTATCAGCTATAATTTAGAATCCGGGATGGTTTTAGGAAATTTAATTAAGCTTAAGGATAAGAAATGAAACGAGTCTTTTTATTTGTAATAATTTTTATTTTGATAGTTGTTGCAATATCCGGTTGTCGAAAGGGAAAACCGACAACGCAGGGAAAAGAAACAGTATCCTCATTTGAAATAACTGATGAGATGCTTGCGGAAAGTAAACAATTGCCGACAGTTCTTAATATGCCGGCCAAAATTGCCGATGGCCGTCCGGTTGAAATAACGGTAGTTGGCATTCCGCCGGATTCTCAGCCGGCGTTATTGACTGCGTGGAATGAGCAAACTGAACGTTTCGAGAAGCTGTATCCCAATGTTACCATTCGCGGGTCAGACTATGCTTATACTCCGGATTCGTTCGCCGCGTTAGTTACCGGCAATCAGGTGCCGACGCTTTTTCAGGTTTACCTGACTGACCCGGCCAAAATGATAGACCAGGGCATATGCGCAGACCTTTCCCGTATCTTCGAAGCTCAAAAACTTGATAAGGTATATAACGCCCGGCTTTTATCTATGATATCGAAAAATGGGAAAGTGTATGGTATTCCGATGAAAGTTTACACCATAGGCCTGGCTTACAATATCAAATTGCTCAAAGATGCCGGTTTCGATTCGCCGCCGGCGACCTGGGACGAACTTGTGACAATAGCCAAGAAGACCACTAATCGTAATTTGGGAATAGCCGGTTTTTCATTCATCACCGATGGCGCAAACGCGGGCGGCTGGCACATGACAGTCATCGCTTATGATTTTGGTTTCAAAGATACAGATATTATAGCCCGGCAGCCTAATGGAAAATACAAGGCCTGCTTCAATAATGCCGCGATGCTTTCTGCGATGAACTTCGTCAAGGATTTGCGATGGAAGTATGATGTGCTGCCGCGTGAGAATCTTGGCTGGGAAAATAACGGTCAGGCATTTGTTACGGGGCGGGTTGCCATGGCTGTAATGGCCGGTGACCAATTAATCGGAATTCGCCAGAATTTTCCTGATGCGGATATGAGCAACCTCGGCTTTGCGCCATTGCCGGTCGGACCCGATGGGATAAGCTACACCCTTGGCGGCGGGGACATTGCCATGGTCAATTCCAGCGCGACGCCGGACCAGGTTGAAGCTGCCGCTTATTATAGGCTATGGACTTATTTCGACCCCAATGAAACTGTGATTCACTTTCAAATAGGCAAACAGGATCCTACCACTGTAGTTGGAGCGCCGTTATATCCGCTTTACACAGGCGTATTCCAGGAAGCCGGTTACGCTCTTGAACGGCGATACGCAAACCTGCCAGTCAAAAATTATAAATTGTATATGGATGGCATTATTTCGGGCAAAGTCATTATGATGGCTGAACCAGTGATTGCCGGCCAGGAATATTATCTTGCGATGGGCCAGGCTGTCGGCAAAATTGTTGCCGATAAAAACGTTGACGTAGCCTCCGTTCTGACAAAAGCCGCCGAGACGTATCAGTCGAACGTTCTTGATTTAATGAAATAAAGAGAAAATCCAAGGATATGACAGATATTGCTTCTATAAATGTTAAAATAAAATCGCGATTGCGAATTAACTGGAAATCGCAGCAACTGGCTTATCTTTTTCTTTTGCCGGCTTTGATTCTCTTTGTCTTAATATGCTGGTACCCGATAATGCAAACTGTTGTGTATAGTTTTCAGGAAGTTAATCTTAAGGGATTTCAAGGCTGGGTTGGGTTTGATAATTACAGGCGAATGTTAGGCAACCCAATCTTTTACACTGTTTGGCGAAATACCCTTGGCTATGTATTGCTAAGCATTGCTATCGGATCGCTGGCTCCGATTATTCTGGCGATTATGATTAATGAGATGCGCCGGCTTTCTGCTTTTTTCCAGACATTGGTTTATCTTCCAGTATTGATACCCATCGTGGTCGGACTCATAGTATGGCGGCAAATCTACGCGCCAGAGGGAGGCATCTTAAACGGCCTGCTGCATCTGGTTGGTATTCCTGGGCAGCTTTGGCTGCAGAATCCATCCCTGGCTAAACCTGCGATTGTTGTCGTTATGACCTGGCTTGGCGCCGGGGGCACTGTCCTGATTTACCTGTCCGGCCTGAGAGAAATTCCTTTAGAACTATACGAGGCTGCTGAGCTTGACGGTTTTTCAGTTCTAAAGCGTATTTGGTATATCACCCTTCCTCACATTAGCGCCAGAATAAAAATTATGTTAGTGCTGCAGGTCATTTTTGTATCACAGGTATTCACTGAACCATTTATTTTGACCGCAGGCGGGCCTGCCAACAGCACAAGGTCGCCGGTTCTGGAGATTTATGATACAGCCTTTAATCAAAATAATTTCGGATTAGCGTCCGCGTGGAGCGTCTCGATGCTGGTGGTCCTGTCGGCTTTCTCTATCTTCTATGTGCTGCTGCAAAAAAAACGTCCCGGTGAGGTTTAAGGATGAAAAATTCTGAGACTATTCCTAATCGCGGTGTTATGTCAAATACGGAGTGGCGTTCTCCGGTTGGGCGACTCATCGGTCTTTTTTATCTCCTGGTGTTGGTGCTCGCCAGTATATTCGTTCTTTTTCCATTTCTATTCTCGTTCACTGCCGGATTTAAGACCAGTCTTGAAGTTTTTAAGCCGGGAATTCATCTATTGCCTGAAAAATGGAACTGGCAGAATTATATAGATGCCTGGCAGCGTTTCAAAATGGTCAGAATGTTCATCAATACAGCAATCGCCGCCGGCGGCGGTGTCTTGGCGCAAATAATTGTCTCATCAATGGCAGCGTATAGCCTTGCAAGGCTGCGGCCAATGGGCAGGAACGTCATCAGGGCAATAATATTAATAACTATGGCAATTCCGGGAATTGCCTACCTTGTGCCGCGTTATATCATTATGACAAATCTTCCAATTATCCACGTGAGTCTGGTGAATAGCTTCTGGGGTCTCTGGATTCCATACGCCTGTAGTTCTTTTATGATTTTAGTATTAACCAATGCTTTTGAGCAAATTCCCAAAGCATTTTTCGAGATAGCCCAGGTGGACGGCGCTTCCGAGGTTCGTATGTTCTTTATGATAGCATTGCCGCTTTCGAGTTCAATTATCCTTGTGCTTGGGCTGCTGGCGTTTATCGGGCTGTGGGGAGATTTCCTATGGCCATATCTGATTCTGCGCAATTCCGAGCTTCAAACCGTCTCTGTCCGATTATACACTCTGACAAGAAGTTTCCCGATAAATCTCTATTTAGCCGGTTCATTCATTGCCATGCTTCCTCCAACCATCGCCGCGGTCTTTTTATCGCAGAAAATAAAAGGAGGTCTTACAATTTGATAGAACGTTTGTCGGATAAAATAATCATTTTGGAAAATGATGAACTTAAACTTGAATTGACGCGGAACGGTCAAATCACCGGTCTTTACAATAAGACGACCGGCACGGAGTTTCTTCATACCGATAAACCGACCGGCTGGAAGGTCATCACTTCACTGGGCCAGTGGCGGGAGCACCCAATATCTGATTTTATGAATGTTGGCAGTGTGAACTTGACAGGCAATGAGGCTCAAATCCGCTTCGACAGTTTAATTGGTGAAGAACAAACCCGCCTCGATATCACTCTGACGCTTATGTACAGACTAAAAGGCGACGAGATAGAGTTACAGGCCCAAATTGAAAATCATTCGAAAGAAACAGTTAAAGAAATCTGGTTTCCGTTTATCTCCGGTTTCAAAAAGATAACTCCGCAATTAATGGACCACTTGACATTGCCGATGACTATCGGGGCAATCCTGGACGAACCGGCCAAGAACCTGCCGTATGGCCGGTTTGTAACGCGAGCCGGAGGGAAATTTTTCGCATGTGACGGCTGGCCTCATTATCCCTTACCCTATCCCGGGGTTGCTTCAATGGCGTGGATGGATTTTTTTAATCAGACACAGGGTTTGTATTTAGGGGTTCATAATGTGCATTGTCCCACTACAGCTCTTTTGGCACGCGCTCGAACAGATTTGAAGGATTTTCAACTAGGCTTCGCGCGTTACCCTTTTGTCTTGCCAAGCGAGAAATGGGAATCTGCCATATATACACTTAAACTTCACACCGGCGATTGGCACGCCGGGGCACGCTGCTATCGGGAGTTTGCGGCCACTCGCGGCCGCAACGTCGTTGCGCCAGAATGGATACGGGCAGTGCCCGGCATCCGGGGAACCTTTCATATCCACCAGAACAAACACATTGTGAATTCCTATGAAAGCCTTGTGGACATATTCCGGACCAACCTGCAACGCGGCTTGAATCTGCCCTTGTTTGTATTTTCCTGGTTCAAGACCGGTCACGATTCAGACTATCCCGAATACGAGGCAGCACCGGCATTAGGAGGCCGAGAAGCCTTGAAAAAAGCGATTGAGACAATTAAGGCCGAAGGCGGAAAGGTAATTTTATATACCCAAGGCCGGTTGATTGATAAAAAAACCCAGTATTACCGACAAATTGGTTCGCAGATATGCCTCAAAAATGAAGACGGTGTGGAATATATTGACGAGTATTCATTTAATGAAAATGGCACCATTTATCCGGGAAAGATTTTTGCTTTAGCTTGTCCTTCCACAGAGCAATGGTACGAAACTTTGCGGCAGCAGATTGATATGGTTATGAAACTGGGCGGATCTGGAATCCTGTTTGACCAGATTGCCGGCGATCCGCCGTTTTTGTGTTTTGACCAGAGCCATCCCCATAGCAAACCTGATTTAGCCTTCGACGGCAAAGTGCAGCTTCTAAAACGGCTGCAGGACTACGCTGCCTCCCGCGATCCGCAATTTGTGATTATGAGTGAGCTGGCGTGCGATGCCTATCTTCCATACGTGGACTTGAGCCATGGTTACGCTACACATCCAGAACCGGACCGTGCAAGCCTGCGAAATTACCCGGAGCTGTATAAATACACTTTCCCGGAGCACCGCATTACCAGTCGAGGGGCAGGCACCATCTATGCACTAAACTATGTTTTTGCCGCCGGTTTAATGTTGGAGAGTTTCCATTGGTTAAAGCCGCCTGAACGTGATTATCTTGAAAGCTTGGTGAAACTCAGGGTAAAGCTCGGTCGGTTTTTCGCTGAAGGCACATTCATAGATACCGATGGATTTGACCTTAATCCAGAGGGGTTGGTAGGTAAAGCGTTTTTGGCCGATACTGGCGGCGAGAAGGCCATTGTGATTTTCAATTCGTTAAAGCAGACCTGCCGGGCAGCGGTAGAGGTTGACAGAAAATCTCAATCCTGTCAGCTAATGAGCGTATCAAAAGAAACGATACTTTCAGGCTCAACAGGCAAGCCTTTGGAATTTGAAATCCAGCCTGATGAATTAAAAGTTTTGATAGTTAAGTAAAAATGGACAATATGAAATTTAAAAATATTAAAGCGATTATCTTTGATTTGGATGGAGTGCTTACCAATACTTCCGAATATCATTATAAAGCATGGAAAAGGCTTGCGGACGAGCTTGGTATAACTTTTGACAGAAAAACAAATGAAATACTGAGAGGAATATCGCGAAAAGAGTCTCTTGAAATATTGCTTGGCGAAAAAAAAGTTTCGGAAAAAGAAAAGCAAAGATTGATGGATGTTAAAAATAATTACTATGTTGAGTTTTTAACGCAAATGACTCCCGATGACATTTTACCGGGAGCATTGGGGCTTCTGCAGGAAGTCCGCAAGGCAGGCATCAAAATAGGAATAGGCTCATCCAGCAAGAATGCGCAAACAGTAATTAATAAACTAAAATTAGAAAACTTTATTGACGCAATCTCCGATGGCAATAGTGTAGATAATCATAAACCGGCCCCAGATTTATTTCTTCATTGTGCCGCAAACCTCGATGTAGCTCCAAACGAGGCCATAGTAGTTGAAGATGCAGAGTCTGGAGTTGAAGCAGCACTTAACGGTGGATTTTGGGTCATCGGATTAGGACCTGCCAACAGGGTAGGAAAAGCTCATATTGTATTTCCAGACTTTGAAAATGTTCATCTTAAAGATTTTATTGGTAATTAAAAATATGAAAGGCATCTTAATAACTTCAATCATAGCTGTTTCATTATTTGGGACACTCAGCTGTCAGGCTGCGCCGGCAGAAGCAAACTCATTAATTAAAAATGGAAACTTTGCTCAAAATATGGATTATTGGTCTTTTGGAGCTAATATAGCCAATGCCGGCGGTTCAGCAGCAGCAAAAGTGCAGGATGGCGTTTTAAAAATTGATATTAATAGTCCCGGAAATGCGACATACGCGATACAATTAATACAATCGCCGATTCAAATAATAAATGGATTAAGATACGGAGTAAGTTTTGACGCCAAAGCGTCAGAAATTTGTGCGATAGAAGTAAAAGTCGGAGGTGTCGAAGACAGAGGCTGGGCAGACTATGCGAATGGTGAAAGTGCAGGAGGAACTATTGTTTACCTTACTGGGAAAATGGAAAATCATAGTTTTGAATTCGGAATGGAGGAAAAAGCAGACCCGAACGCAAGACTTGAATTTCAGCTTGGCAACATATCCGCTTCGTCAATTTGGATTGATAATATCAAAGTCGAAGTAATGGGGAAAAATACAGTAAAATCAGTTGACCCAACTCTCTGGATTCCAAATCCAAACAAGATAAAAATACCTGAAATTAAAAACAGGGGAGCAAAACTTCCGTTTATTCAATATGAAGCGGAGGATGCTAATGTAAAAGGCGTGATTCTTGGACCTACTCGGAAGTTCAGAGAAATTCCGAACGAAGCATCAGGCAAAACGGCTGTCAATCTTGATTCAACAGGAGATTATGTTGAGTTCACACTAAAAGAAAAAACTAATTCATTGGTGATAAGATATTGTATCCCTGATTCCAATGATGGAAAAGGTCTGACATATCCGCTAAGTCTTTATGTCAATGGAACTTACAAACGCGATATAGTTCTAACTTCTGAATATGCATGGGTTTATGGCAAATATCCATGGTCAAATAATCCTGAATTAAAGGAACCGAGATATTTCTTTGACGAAGTGAACATACTGCTAACGGAAATACCGGCAGGAGCAAAATTAAAACTGCAGCGCGATTCGAAAGAAAAGATAGATTTCTGCATAATAGATTTGATTGATACCGAAGTCGTTGACCAGCCTCTGACAAAGCCTGAAAACTTCCTTTCAATAACTGATTTTGGTGCTGTGCCGGATGACGGCAAGGATGATAGTAATGCTTTCAATGCGTGTATGAAATCCGCGATTGAACAGAAAAAAGGCGTATGGATGCCTGCGGGAATTTTTAATTTTTCTTCAAGGGAAAGGCATATAGAAAATGTAGTGCTTAGAGGCGCCGGAATGTGGCGGACAGTGATGAAGGTGGAGGGAAATACCTTCTGGGGAGAAGGCAGCCGTTTTGAAATGCACGATTTTGCGATTTACGGAAATACAAAATTCAGAGTTGATACAATTGCTGAAGACGGCTTCAGAGGCGGAGCCGGCAAAGGTTCTGTGATTGAAAATATATGGTTCAATCATCTTAAAGTCGGCGTATGGAGTGAAAATAATACTGATGGGTTGATTGTAAGAAATTGCAGATTCAGAAATTTGATGGCAGATGGGATCAATTTATGTCTCGGCACAAAAAATTCAATTGTCGAAAACTGCCACTTCAGAGGCACCGGCGACGACGCAATCGCAATGTGGTCCGCAACCTATAATGGAAACCTTTTGCCGAGCGAAAACGATACAGCAAGATTTAATACGATACAATGTCCGTGGCTTGCAAACGGTATTGCGATATATGGAGGAAGAAACCATACTGTCGAAGATAATGTTATTTATGATACAGTTGTAAACGGTGCAGGAATTAATATAAACACCAATTATAATCCTGTCCGTTTCAGCGGCTTTATAACAGCTCGGAGAAATACATTGATACGATGCGGTTCCTATACGGATAAGTATAAAAATCCAATGAAAGGCGCTATATTTATTTGCACATCAGGTTCTCGCGGTATCGAAGCGGATCTGACAATGAAGGATATAGAGATATACGATGCTACGTATGATGCGATTGCTTTTGAGGGGAAAAATCGAGTGCTTAATGCTAAATTTGAGAACATTTTGATAGATGGAGCCGGCAAGTGGGGGATTAGAACAACTGGAAAATCTGCCGGTTCGGCGTCGTTTGCTAATGTAAAGATACAGAATACCGTATCCGGTGCTGTAGCGGCGGATTCGAAAACATTTACAATTATAAAAAAGCAAGGCAACGAAGGCTGGTAAATTATATTATCAATAGAAAAAGGAATTTTTGAAAATGGCGAAAGTAGCTGATAAATATTTAAAAATTGACCCGTGGGAAATTATTGAACAGGGATTTGAACCTGAACATGGAAGGGTTTCCGAATCGATTTTTTCTCTCGGTAATGAATATATGGGAGTCCGCGGTTATTTTGACGAGGGCTATAGCGGCGATAAACTTGTCGGAAGTTATTTTAACGGTGTGTTTGAAGAGGGAAGGGCGATTCCTTCAGGTAATTACAAGGGAATGGTAACGCATACCTGCTTTATGGTAAATACAGTCGATTGGCTGTATACCAGGATTAGTATTGATGGAGAAACTCTGGATATTGCAAAATCCAATATAAAGGATTTTACCCGCTGTCTGGATATGAAGAAAGGCATTCTAACCCGCCAGTTCATTTGGAATACCTCTTGTGGAAAATCAGTCAAAATATCTTTTGTGCGTTTCCTGAGTATGACAAATCCCAGGCTGGGATGTCAGCGTGTCAGCCTTAAACCCATAAATTTTTCTGGAAAAGCGAATATCAGAATCGGTTTGGATTTTTCTATAATTCATGAATCCTGCGGAAAGAGTTTATGGTTATGTCCCAAGAAAGGGGAGGAAGACAATATTATAGGCATTCTTGGAAAAACCTTAGTCAGCGGACATATGTTATTTTCAGCTTGCCGGATTGAAACTTCTTCACAAAAGGAAATGCGATTAGTGGAGGATGACAAGTTTATCGGTTTGGATTTTGTTATGGATTTAAAACAGGGCCGGAATTCAAGTTTTGAAAAGATGGTGGTAAACCATACCGAAAAAAATCCAAAAGTAAGCGTTGAAGAGGTATGGTCGAAAGGGATGAAAATAGCCGAAGATGACAGCTCCATATCTTACGATACCGCATACGAAAAGCAGGTTGAATACTGGGCAGACACATGGGAGAATTCCGACATAATAATAGAGCCAGACCCTGAAAATCAGCAGGGTATCAGATATTGCATTTTTCAATTGCATCAGACTTATCACGGGGAAGACCCGGGCTTAAATATCGGCGCAAAAGGGCTTACAGGCGAAGCATACAATGGAAATGCTTTTTGGGACACGGAGACTTATTGTCTGCCGTTTTATATCTTTAACAATCCCAAAGCTGCTCGCAATTTACTTGAATACAGATATAAAACGCTTCCAAAGGCAATGGAGCGAGCAAAAGAATTAGATTGTGAAGGTGCGTTTTATCCAATAGCAACGCTCGACGGCAGCGAAACATGTGCTTTATGGCAGCATGCGAATCTTCAACTTCAGGCCAGTACCGGAGTTGCATATGGTATCTGGCACTATGATAAGCTTTTGAATGATAAAGATTTTCTTTATAATAAAGGAATAGAAATATTGATACAGGTAAGTCGTATGCTTGCCAGCCGCGGACAATGGGGGCAAAAAACAGGTAAGTTCGGATATTTTGCCGTGATGGGACCAGATGAGTTTCAAATGATGGTCAATAATAATTGTTATACAAATTTTATGGGAAAGAAAACTTTCGAGTATACTCTGAAAGTTATTAATGATATGAAAATAAATGCCCCGGCCAAGTTATCCGATATAAGTGAAAAACTGAGGCTGAAATCAGAGGAATTGGAACGGTGGAAACAAATGGCCGAAAATATGTTTATCCCGTTTGACAGTTCCACAGGAATATATGAGCAGCATGACGGTTTCTTTAATCTTCCTCATATTGATATACACTCTATTCCTGTTAAGGATTTTCCTCTCTACTATAGCTGGTCATATGACAGGATTTATAGAAACGATATGATTAAACAACCTGATGTTCTGATGTTTATGTTCTTATACAACCAGGACTTTTCTGGGGAAGCTAAAAAAATAAACTATAAGTATTATGAGCCAAGATGTATACATGAATCTTCACTTTCACCGTCAATTCATTCCATATTAGCTATGGAACTTGGCGAAAAAAGAGAGGCTTATGATTTCTTTAAATTTTCAACACGGCTGGACATTGATAATTACAATCGAAATACAGCCGAAGGTCTTCATCTTACTTCAATAGCAGCTGCGTGGATGAATATAGTATATGGTTTTGGCGGCATGAGGTCTGATGGCGGAATTCTCGCCTTTAATCCTTCGCTGCCGGAACAATGGAGTGGATTTAGTTTTAAATTGATTTATAATAATTCGGTTTTAAATGTGAAAGTAGACAGCAAATCTGCTGAATTCAAAATATTAAAAGGAAATAATCAGACTGTCCGGATTTATGACAAGGAATATAAAATCGATGAAAAAGGAATTACAATAAAAATTCCTAAATAGTAAAAATTCAAAATGACGAATGTCAGAAAGTAATTTATTATGCAATGGTTTTTAAAAAATCACGGATATGACAGGGCAAAAATAGAACTGAACGGCAATAATTTTTTGCTCGCGAATGGCTATATGGGTTATCGAGGTACACTTGAAGAATATACAAAAAAACAGCATACTGCCTGTATATTATCAGGGATATATGATCAGCTAAATGGTAAGTGGCGTGAACCTGTAAATGCGCCCAATGGCCTTTATGTAAAGGTTTATTGTAATGGACTGCCTGTTACAGTTCTTGAAACTATAATAAAAGAACATACACAATTATTGGACTTTAAAAATGCGATTCATAAAAGGAAAACCGTATTTAAGGTTGCTGATGATGAAATAATTATAACTTCGGAGCGTTTTGTATCGCTGCACGATTTGCATCTGATGTGTATGAAGTATTCTATTAGTTCATCAAAAGACTGTAAGATTAGAATTGAGACCGGAATTGACGCTGATGTCTGGGACAGTAATGGACCGCATTTAAAGAACCTGTCGGTGCGATTTAAGGATAACTATTTAATTATAGAAGCTGTCACCAACGAACTGAAGCATGCGATTGCTGCTGTTGAAGGAATCGAGATAGACTTTGGAAGACAGAAAATAAACAAAAGAAAAAATTCAATAACAAGATTAATTGAATTTGAAGCTGAAGCGGGGGAAAAATATACTTTTTCAAAATATGTTTCTATCTTTACAACAAACGATAATGTAGCTAACCCGGCCGGAGCCTGTTTTGATTCTTTGAATAATTGTTTCAGACAGGGCTATGTGAAATTATATGAAAACCACAGCAATCTCTGGCACAAGAGATGGGAAGATGCGGATGTTGTAATAGAAGGCGACCAGCAAGCCCAATTTGCCTTAAGATATAGCATATATCACCTTTTATCAGCGGCTCCTGTTCATTCAGATAAGATTTCAATACCGGCAAGGGGTCTCTCTTCCCAGGTATATAAAGGCGCTATCTTCTGGGATACTGAATTATTTATGTTGCCATTCTTTATATATAATTTTCCGGAAATTGCCAGAAATCTGGTAAAGTATAGAATTAATTCCCTGCAGGTCGCCAGGCAAAAGGCAAAGGAGTATGGGTACGATGGGGCTTTTTATGCGTGGGAAAGTCAGGATAATGGAAAAGAGGCCTGTACACATTTTAATGTAGTAGATGTTTTTACCGGCAGGCTGCTCAGGACATTTTTTAGAGATAAACAGATACATATCAGCGCCGATGTGGTTTATGGTATCTGGGAATACTATAAGGCAACAGGAGATGAAAGGATATTAATTGACGGAGGGGCTGAAGTTATACTGGAGTGTGCCCGTTTTTATTCTTCATACGCCTATTTTAAAAAAGATAAAAACCGTTATGAAATCCTCGATGTAACTGCTCCGGATGAATACCATGAGAGAGTAAATAATAATCCATATACCAACCGAATGGTCAAATATACAATTGATGTAGCACTTGAAACCATTAATTTATTAAAAAATAAATACAGCAAAGTTTATAAAAGTCTGATAAGCCGGATTAATTTCCAGGACGATATAGCGAAAATAAAAGATTTACAGCAGAATTTATATATCCCTCGCCCGTTAAAGAAAAACAGTATCATAGAGCAGTTTGATAATTACTTTAAATTGGAAGATATAAATTTAAAGCAATTAAAATCAAGGATTATCAAGCCCAATGAATATCTTGGCGGACCCAATGGATTGGCAACAACTACACAAATAATAAAACAAGCCGACGTTGTCCTCCTGTTAAATCAATTTAAAGATGAGTATTCAAATCAGGTAAAAAAAGCCAACTGGGAGTATTATGAACCTAGGACAGAACATGGTTCAAGTTTGAGCACTTGTATATATTCGATGCTCGCCGCCCATCTGGGGAAAATAGACCGGGCGTATAAATATTTTATGAAAACGGCTACAATTGACCTTGATGGCAAATATAAACAGTATGTTGGAACATTATATATAGGCGGGACGCACTTGGCTGCGAATGGAGGAACATGGCTGGCGGCTTTATTTGGTTTTGCCGGCCTTGCATTCAAAAATGATAAGCCGTTAGTTAAGCCGAAATTACCTCGAAAATGGAAAAGGATGAAGTTCAACGTTCAGGTTAAGGGTAAAAAGTTCACTATAGAAATAACCAAAAATAAGGTAGAGATAAAAACTGCCAATTGCTGAATGGAATCAACGGCCTCCCAGCCGTTCAAAGAAAGATTATCAGGATATTGGGGCGAAATGTATTTTGCAGGATTAACAAAGATTTTGCCTGAATTATCAGGCTGAAAGGTGGAAGCGATGTCAAATAATAAAAATCGATATAATAAAATGAAATACAACCGCTGTGGACAAAGCGGTCTGTTACTCCCTGCAATATCTCTTGGCTTATGGCATAATTTCGGCGGCATAGATGATAT
>Ga0187886_1000449_pt1 | contig 49538 bp, 48 predicted proteins | sample June2016WEW_20_1_FD_133001 | JGI IMG/M metagenome (GOLD analysis project Ga0187886, IMG submission 133001) | Peatland microbial communities from SPRUCE experiment site at the Marcell Experimental Forest, Minnesota, USA - June2016WEW_20_150 | ecosystem: Environmental > Terrestrial > Soil >... | reverse complement strand
GAGATAAAAATGAGAGATTTTTTGCAAAAAGTGTATCCGAAATAATTAAGATAGACCATTTTTCGGATGGTGAACCTACCGCCCTTGTGCGGGCACTCTGCTTCTTCCTGTAATGTTGTTTTTCCAATTTTGCCCATCCATGCAACATTTCAAACGCAATTATTCAATTTAGTATTGAAAACTGAGACTATTGCGACGTGGCAAATTTCCCTTGATTGTCCATCTGCATAATAGTATCATTCAACCCTTATTTTCTCTCCGTAGTTAATTAACCCATCAAACTAATCCCTAACCTTCTGGAGAATCGTATGAACGAATGTGTCGGAGTATTATATTGAGCACATAAATGCTTAGTTTATTAATTTACATGAAAGAAATGCAAGGTGCCAAATCTTTTCTTGGCTCATTAGCGGTGCCGGATACTATAATTCAAATGGTAATCTTCAAAATTCAGCCCAACCTACAAGCTTATTGTCTCGGCAATTAGAGTCGATTGCTGTGAATATCAAGCAACGTATTCATGCTTTCCTCAGTCAAACGCCCAAATCGGTATTCGATTTCGTTTGGTTCCTCGCGCTATTAACGTTTATCGCCTTCATCTATTTCGCCTGGCCGCTTTCGATCTGGTGTTGCGTCTTGACATCGGTATGGCTTTTTGCACGAAAGAAATCGAATCCGGCGGCCAAAACCCTCAAAGACGTCTCCCTTCCGGTTGTTATAGGCACAGCTGCCGTTTGCCTGGCTTTATTCATCCTCAACGTCTTAAAATACAGGTTAGACCCCCAAAATATCCGCGCATTAGAAATATTTCTCATCGATGCGCGCATGTACTTGCGCGGGCTGATTATTTCCAAAACATGGTTTCTCATCACGGCTATTGTAGTTTTAAGCATTACCGAGATACTTCTGTGCAGGCGAAAGCTGCTGATCGGATTTTTAAGATTTCAGAAAAGTCTATCATTTATCATCCTCATCCTGACCGGGATGCTTACGTTTACATTTTTCTCTCAGATTCCTATGGAATCGTTAGCACAAAAAGAACACCAACGGATTCTCGATCGGTATCAGGTGTTACTTCGTCAGCAAATGAACTCTGTCGCTGAGTTCCTCGCGGTGAAATCTGTGGATAACACAATCAGTTCCATGACGACCCGGGAAAAATCTAAAATTATCATTGTCTGTAAAGAGATTTGTGAAAACAGCAAGTGGATAGAAGTGCCGGAATCACCTCAAGAAAAATTATTGAGAAGCTTCCGGAATGGAACGGCCTTAAGCACATGGGGCAACGAGCAAACAAAAAATTACCGGAAGCGGCTTACTGAAGAGGAATCCCGCGCAGTCCGAGACGACATTGTCGAACAGTATCACACCGCGGTTATTGCAAAAGCGTCGACTCTTAAGGTTGTCAATGAATATCAAGCGGATTATACTGAAAAGGTTGACTACTATCGGCTTGATGAGTCCTTACAGAAAATGCCGGTTTCAAGCAAGGACTGGGAAGCGTTCAAACAAAATGTCAACGAGCAGGAAGAGAGATCCATGCACACTGACGCGATCCTCAAAGAGGCGTGGAAGAATCTTGAAAAGACCATTACCGGATCGCTAGTGAATTCGATTGTAAATAAAATCCAGATTACAGGGACCGATTATTCAGGCTTGGAAGAGTTGGCGAATATACTGATAAAAAAAAGCGTCAGCAGTCTGGTCGATCTTGCACGCGAGTCTGTCATGAGGTCAGGCAAAAACGGAGCCGATGTCCGGAAGAAATCATCAGAGAGTCTGAAAACCACAGAAGTCCTATTGTTGCCGTCAAAAGTGGTAAAACCATTTATTATTGACTTTGCGCCCATCGATCAGGACTCGAAGAAGGAAATTATGCGTCCTGTTAATAAAAGCAAAATTCTCGAGTCGTCGATTCGTCAGGGGAAAGAGGCATATAAAAAAGAATTAGCAAATGATGAGGAGTATAAAAAAAGGTTTCGAGAACAGATTGAGGAACAGTCTAGAAGACTGCCAGACGGCGAAAAAATGAAAGAGCGTACACTCGAGCGTACACTCCGACGTGGTTTCCATAAATAAAATTTAGAACGAGCGAATCTATCGGAATGGGGAATTATATCGGGTTTTATCCCGATCAGATCGAACCTGGCAAGTTCCAACCATAAAGTTCGAGACAGACGCTATAAAACGCACCGCTCAATTTTGTCGTTACACTCTTTCGATCCGAAATGAATGGTTCTAAAGAAATCTCAATCTAACACTTTGTAGGTGTTGTCGCCAATTTTCGTTAACAGCAAATTCTGAAACAATTGGAGAGGAATATTCCTTGATTGTCATAGTGATTTTTTCAATCAGCTATTATTATGCGACTTTGGAACGGGTATAGTCTTGAAGATACGTGGAACAGAAGATCCAGTACTAAACTTTATAAAAATCTTAAATTCAGTTCGTCGTCAGAGCATATCTAACTTCGCGAACGCAACACTTCCAGAACTAAAATCACTTTTGTGTGGCGATTCGTCATATTGACGCGGCAGGCCTGCTGTGTTAATAAGTCACAACTAGCATGCCGTATTGAAAGTAGTGTGCCATTGTCTGGCTCGATCGGACAATCCAGATTATTTTGCAGTCTTGATTCCCGCCTCCGCGGGAATGACTCTGAATGTTAAGATTCTTTCATCAATAACTTCGATGCACAGAATAGGCTAACCAGCCCGCAATGACATGACGGAAACTTTGTTAGAGGAGCAGCGTATGGCGGTTTCTGAAAAAGTTCGCGGCTTCATCTCACAGTCTTCCTGGATCAGGAAGATGTTTGAGGAGGGTGACAGGCTAAAGAAGCAATTCGGGGCGGAGAAGATTTTTGATTTCAGCATCGGCAACCCCAGTGTCGAACCGCCGATTGAGTTTAAGAGAGCGCTGCGCCAGGTTGCAGCCGAAGATGTCTCCGGCGCCCACGGCTATATGCCGAATGCAGGATACCGTGAGACGAGGCAGGTTGTTGCTCAGGCTCTCAGCAGGGATCAAGGTGTACCGCTGAGAGCGGATCACATTATCATGACCTGCGGGGCGGCAGGGGCATTGAATGTCATATGTAAAGTCCTTCTTGAACCGGGTGACGAGCTACTCGTTCCTACGCCGTGTTTTGTGGAATACAGAATTTATGCCGATAACGCAAACGGTGTCGCCAAGTTCGTGAGGACGAAGGATGATTTTTCCCTCGATCTTGCCGCGATGCGAGATGCCATTACAGAAAGGACGAAAATAGTCCTCATCAATTCTCCCAATAATCCGACGGGGAAGGTATATAACGAGGCATCGATTCGGGGACTTGCGGAACTGCTGGAGGATAGAAGCAGGGCATACGGCAGGGATATTTACCTCGTTTCCGATGAGCCGTACAGAGCGATCGTCTACGACGGCATCACGGTGCCGAGCATCCTCTCGGCTTATAGAAACAGCATGATTGCCTCTTCGTACTCGAAGAGCCTTTCGCTCGCGGGTGAGCGCATAGGTTATCTGGCTGTCAATCCCGCGATTTCCGATGTTGAAGAGGTCATGGGCGGCCTGATCCTTTTCAACAGGACTCTCGGTTTTGTGAATGCTCCGGCCTTGATGCAGAGGGTGATCGCAAGAATACAGGGCGTGACAGTGGACGTGGAGGAATACAGGAAAAAGAGAGAGCTCCTCTGCGACGGCCTTTCATCCATCGGTTACGAATTTATAAAGCCGGGTGGGACATTCTACCTCTTTCCCAAGGCGCCCAGAGGCGATGACATAGAATTCGTCAGGGCCCTCACGAAGAGAAAAATTCTGACCGTTCCGGGAAGCGGCTTCGGATGGCCGGGTAATTTCCGGATCGCTTTCTGTGTTGATGATGCCACGATTGTTAATTCAATGAAGGGTTTTGAAGAGACGTTTAAGCAATTCCGTTGAAAATATTGCAGGGATTCATGGTGGTTCAATAAATCCCCCCTAGCACCCCCCTTTGCTAAAGGGGGGATGGGGGACGATGTTTCGCCGTCAGTAGGTTATACGGAAATCGCGGAATTCGCCGCTGTACGGTTCCTCGGCAGCGTCAACGTGTTTGACAATAGCGTGCGGAGGCCCTTTTCTGCACCATTCCAGCATGGACTCCACATTCTTGTCTTCTCCTTCAAATGTTGCCTCAACACTGCCGTCGTGTAGATTTCTTATCCATCCTGTCAGCTTCAAAGCCACGGCAGTCTCCCTGGTATGTGCCCGGAAGAGAACACCCTGTACCCTGCCGGAGATGATAATGTGCATCCTCTTCATTCTTGTCATTCCCTGTCGGTAAGTTTCAGGAACTCTTTCTCGTCGATGATCTTGATGCCCGATGCTCTTGCCTTCTCGAGCTTTGAGCCGGGTGATTCGCCGGCGACGACATAATCGGTTGTCTTTGTAACCGACTCCGTGGCTGAAGCGCCGAGGGATTCGACAATCTCTCTGGCTTCGTTTCTTGTAAGTTTACTTAGTGTTCCCGTGAAAACAAAGGACTTTCCCGCGAGACGCGTATCGTTAGGACGGACTTGTTCAACGGGCTTGACGCCGGCTTTCCTGAATTTCTCAATCACTCTCTTGTTGGATTGCTCGCTGAAAAATTCGGTAATGCTGCTCGCTACCTCAGGTCCGATATCCCTGATCGCGAGAAGGTCATCTTCCGTAGCTTGCAGCAGACTGTCGAGTGTTATGAAAAACCCGGTAAGGACTCTCGCCATGTGTTCTCCCACATTTCTTATCCCCAGGGCATAGATGAATTTCTCCAGGGGCGGCGATTTCGACCGCTCTACGGCGGCAAGGAGGTTGTTGGCCGATTTCTCCGCCATCCTTTCAAGGGTGAGGAGCTTTTCCTTCTTGAGGAAGTAGATATCGGCAGGGTCTCTTATCAGCTCCGTATCCACCAGTTGTGCGACCAGTTTATCGCCGAGTCCCTCTATGTCCATGCCGCCGCGCGAGGCAAAGTGCGCGATGTGTTCCCTGATTTGTGCAGGACAAGCAATATTGATACACCTGTAGGCCTTCTCACCTTCGAGCCGAACGACTTTCGAACGGCATCCCGGGTCCGGGCAAGTATCAGGCATGACGAATTCTCGCTCAGGGCGGTTTCCAGTCGATACGATTACTTTTACTACCTCCGGGATTACGTCCCCTGCCCTCTGAACGATGACGGTGTCTCCTATGCGAATGTCCTTCTTTTCAATCTCATCCATATTATGGAGTGTCGCCCTGCTCACTGTGACGCCGCCGACTCTGACAGGTTTCATGATGGCCACGGGAGTGAGTACACCGGTTCGTCCCACCTGAACTTCAATTTTTTCGATTATGGTCGTTGCCTGTGTGGCTGCAAATTTACACGCAATGGCCCACCTCGGACTCCGGGATACGGCGCCCAGCCGCTCCTGGATTTCGATATCATCTACTTTGATCACGACGCCGTCGATTTCGTATGGCAGTTCCGCCCTGATTTTATCGATGTGGTGATAGTATGCGATGCACTCATGGATATCCTTGGCCTGTTTGATATGGGGGTTGACCATGAAGCCCCATCGGGAAAGAGTTTGCAGGACATCCCAGTGTCTTTTAAATGTTTTTCCCGCGACCAGGCCAATACCGTAACAGAAGATCTCCAGGGGTCTTCTGGCGGTAATCCTTGAATCCAACTGCCGCAATGATCCGGCGGCCGCATTTCGAGGATTGGCAAAGGGCTGCTCGCCTTCTTTTAACCTGCGTTTGTTCAGTTTCTTGAATGGCTCGCTCTCGATATACACCTCTCCTCTGATTTCAATTCGTTCCGGGATAGGGGATTCCTTACCTTTCTTCATGCGCAGCGGTATCGAATCAATGGTCCTCAGATTCTGCGTGACATCTTCCCCCACAGTGCCGTCACCTCTCGTTGCTCCGACGGTAAAGGCCCCTTTTTCGTAAATGAGATTAACCGCCGTGCCATCGAGTTTGGGCTCTACTACGAAGGCGATCTTTTCGTCTGCACCGAGGAAACGTTTAATACGTTCGTCAAAATCTAAAATGTCCTGCTCGGAGAAGGCGTTGGCAAGGCTGAGCATCGGGGTAAGGTGCGAGATCGTGCTGAATTTGTCCAACGGCGCAGCCCCGACGCGCTGCGAGGGTGATTCGGAGACATCAATTTCCGGGAATCGCCCTTCCAGGTCGATGAGCTCCTTCATGAGGCGATCATACTCGGTATCGGATATTTCCGGGGCATCCAGTTGATAGTAACGTCTGTTGTGGTAGTTGATTAAAGCCCGGAGTTCTTTAATTCTCTTAATTGCGGCTGCCTTATCCATGTCTCTTTACTTAACCAGTTTTAAGTCAGGCCTCTTTTTTGGCGGCTTCTGCGGTTTGTCGTGTTTCTTCTGGAGCTCAAGCATATTTTCGTTAAAGATGTGATTCTTCACACGCACGGCATTGATGATGAAAAAGATGATAACGGATTTCTCCCACTCTTTCGTTGTCTCGAAATGCTCCATTCTTGTCTTATATTTTTCCCATAAACTGGCAAGCGATGCCTCATCAAGATTGAGGATGTTTTCTGCCATCTTATCCAATGCGGATTCAAACACGGTTATCAGTTCCTTTCTTAGGTCTTTAGATAAATAGTATAAAAAGTGAGGCGATAAAGTCAAACTAAAACCGCCGGCAATCTCCATTGCGGGATGCCCGTGAAAACAGACAAGAAGCGTCTCCTCTTTTCCGTTTTACAGGTTCATGCCTGATATATGCTCTGCCAATGGGTCATTGCCATATACAAATAATGCTTGTCTTTTTGGGCTGTATCGATATAATTCTTCGTAAACATGTTGAGGAAGTTGAAGGGTGAAGATAGGGGTAATATCAGATACCCATCTTACAGGCTGTGATGAAAGACTAATGCGTCTCGTGAAAGATCATTTTCGCGACGCCGATCTGATCTTACATGCAGGCGACCTGGTTGATATGAGAGTTCTTGACGCATTTGCGGGCAAGGAAGTGAAGGCGGTTTGCGGCAATATGGATCTGCCTTCCGTAAGGCAGTCCCTTCCCAAGAAGCTGGTGCTCAACCTGAACAATTATAAAGTGGGGCTCATTCATGGCTGGGGGATGCCATTCGGCATCGAGCGCAAACTTCTAAAAGAAATAGGACGCGTGGACTGTCTGGTATACGGGCACACGCATCGTGCAACGAATGCGGTTAAGGACGGCATCCTCTTCTTCAATCCGGGATCGGCGACGGACAGACGCTTTGCATCCCATAATACTATCGGCATGCTGGAGATCGGGGACGGGATTAGAGGGGAAATTATAGAACTGAAGGATATATAAGGTTTCGTTAAATGGAAAAAATATACGCGCCCTGGAGAATGGAATTTATTAGAGGCAAAAAACCGGCAGGCTGTATTTTTTGCAGGGAATCACTCAGAAGTGATGATCTCGTGCTTTTTGAAGGGAATACCGCTTTTGTAATGATGAATCGCTACCCTTATATCACCGGCCACCTCATGATTATTCCTTTCAGACATATAAGTCAGATGGAAGAGCTGCTCCCTGAAGAAAAACTGGAAATATTCAACCTTCAGGACATCTCAATCAGAGTCCTGAAAAAGGCTATGAACCCCGATGGGTTCAATATCGGCATGAATCTCGGAAAGGCAGCGGGCGCCGGGATAGACGATCATATCCACGTGCACATCGTGCCAAGATGGAGTGGGGATGTCAACTTCATGAGCGTTGTGGGCGATGTACGTGTAATTCCCGAAGACATACACAAGACATGTGAGCTTCTTATGCCGTATTTCGAAAAATATCGTCCGGAGGTCTGAGATGAAGGTTATATACACTGTAATTGTTGTTCTGGTTGTACTTTTTGTAATTACCTTTTCGTTAGAGAATACTCTTCTCATCCGCTTAAAATACTATGATTTTTTCAATGTGACCGCACCGGCGTATATGCTGATTTTTATAGCGTTCCTCTGTGGCGTCATCTTTACCGGGTTTATGGGAATAGTGGAGCGGTTCAGATTGAACAGGACGATAAGCAAGTTAAACAGAGCCATCAGAGAACTAAGAAGAGAGGTCAGGGATAGTAAGAAGGAAGTGATCAGCGAGGAGGAAACGCAAGGTCCCGCTGATCATCAATGAACACAAAACAGATAGATTGCGGACTGTCTTGAAACGTGAAGTTCATAACGGATACTAACCTCGGGAAGCTGGCGAAGTGGCTCCGTATACTTGGTTACGACACCGTATTGTACCGAGGAGAAGCGGATCGAAATTTTTTGAGGAAGGCCCAAAGCGAAGGCAGAGTTGTCCTGACGAGAAAAAAGGATATGGCAGCCAGACAGTTTTCCGGAAAGCTCGTCACCGTCGGGAGTGATCATGTCCAGGAACAGCTTGACGAAGTGATGGAAAAACTGTCTATCGCCGCTGATCTCGGCCAGTTGTTCAGTATCTGCTTGAGATGCAATGAGGCATTAGTGGCGGTCGACAAGGAGGATGTTGCCGGTATGGTTCCGGCCTTCGTGTATGACACCCAAAGCGCATTTCGCAGATGTCCCAGTTGCAAAGGGATCTTCTGGCCCGGCACACACATAGATAACGCTCTTAACCATCTTAAGACGCACATTCAGCGTCATCACCCTTGATTTTTTCAACGGCGTGCTTCAGTGCAGGCAGGATCACCGCAAGGTTTTCGCGAACTGCCTTAGGAGAGCCCGGCAGATTAACGATCAGCGCCTTACCCCTGATTCCGACAACGGCGCGCGAGATCATTGCATGCGGCGTTATGGCGGCGCTTGCCTGCCGCATTGCCTCCGCCATACCGGGCACTTCTTTGTCGATCACCTCCAGCGTTGCATCGGGAGTCACATCCCTGGGACTGACGCCGGTACCGCCTGTCGTTACGATGAGAGCAAGGTTCTTCTTGTCGGCAAAGTCGATCAGCGTCTCTCTTATCTGATCCTTTTCATCGGGGATTATTTTGATGCAGGCGACATCAATGCCTGCATCTTTCAACATCGCAATGATTTCCTGACCGCTCTTATCTTCTCGCTCCCCCCGGAACCCTTTATCACTTATGGTTATGACACCCGCGTGAATTGACAAGTTACAACCTCGTGAAAAGCAAAAAAATGAGAGTGTTCAGTGGGCAACTTACTGCTGTTCCTTTTTCGATTCGGCGATTATCTTCTCTGCAATAAATGGCGGGACCTCTTCGTAATGTGAGTGTTCGTATGTGAACGTGCCTCTGCCGCTCGTCATCGATCGCAGATCAGGCGCGTATCTCAGGATCTCGGCAAGGGGAACCAGTCCCTTTATAATTCTGTTCGGTCCTTTTGATTCCATACCCAGGACTTTGCCACGGCGGCCATTTAAATCACCGATGACGTCCCCCATATATTCATCGGGGATCTCGATGTCGATGTTGACAATGGGTTCAAGCAGGACCGGCTGACATGCCAGTACACCTTTCTTGAAGCCCATTGAGCCAGCTATCTTGAAGGCCATTTCTGAGGAATCGACTGTGTGATAAGATCCGTCCACGAGGGAAACCTTCACGTCAACAACGGGATACCCGGCAAGAACGCCTTCCGACATGGCCTCGATAATCCCTTTGTCAACGGCAGGTCTGTACTGTTGAGGAATTACGCCGCCGACGATCTTGTCCACGAATTCAAAGCCTCCACCCCGCGGCAGCGGCTCTATGTCGAGCCAACAGTCTCCGAATTGCCCGCGCCCGCCGGACTGTTTTTTGTACTTGCCCTGGACGTTGGTCTTGCCTTTGATCGTTTCCTTGTAGGGGACCTTGGGTGTTTTCAAGGTCAGTTCCACGCCGAATTTCCTCTTCATCTTTTCGATAGAGACTTCTATATGTACCTGCCCCATTCCAGACAGGATCATTTCCTTGGTCTGTTCCTCCCGCCGGAACGTCAGGGGGGGGTCTTCCTCGATTATACGGTTGATCGAGGAAACTATCTTGTCTTCATCGCCCCTGCTTTTGGGCGCCACGGCAAAGGACATGATGGGCGGCGGCGGTACGACTTTTTCAAAAATTATGGCTGCTTTTTCATTGCATATCGTATCTCCGGTGGAGGTCTCTTTGAGCTTTGCCACAGCGGCAATATCTCCCGGCACCAGAGACTCAACCGGTTTCTGGCTCTTTCCCTCCAGGAAAAAGATATTTCCAAACCTTTCCGTAATTTTTCGTGACGAATTGTAAAAAGTTGAATCAGAGGTAACCGTTCCCGAGAATACGCGGAACAGAGTCAGCCGCCCTGCATAAGGGTCGGCAATGGTCTTGAAGACCAAGGCAGAGAAGGGTGCAGATTCCTCAGGCATCCTTATTTCTGCTTCGTCTTTACCGGGTTTTTTCCCTGTAACCGGTCCGCGTTCCAACGGGGAGGGGAGGGCATTTATTACCAGATCAATAAGGGGTGCGATGCCGATATTCTTCACTGCAGACCCGCACGCGACAGGTAAAAGAGTCAAGGACATTATGCCTTTCTTCAGCCCCGCCTTGAGTTCATCATCGCTAAGTTCCCCCGCATCCAGATATTTGTCCATTAGTTGTTCGTCGGACTCTGCGATATCTTCCACCATGTTCTCGCGGTATTTTTCCACGATGTCCTTCATGTCGGCGGGAATATCCGCCGATTTATACGTGCCGGTGGTGCCGTCAAAAATGAGGGCCTTCTTGGTTATGAGGTCGATGACTCCCTTGAAATTGTCCTCCTTGCCGATCGGCAGCAGTACGGGCGTAGCCTTTTTACCCAAGCGGCTATTGATAGTCTCCACACTTGTAAAAAAATCAGCCCGCTCACGGTCCATTCTGCTGATAAAAATGATTCGGGGAAGCCGGTACTCGTCGGCGTATTCCCATACCTTCTCGGTTTGAAATTCGACGCCGCCGACCGCATCTATGACGACAACGGTTCCATCGACTACGCGGAGACAGTTCCTCGTATCATAGGAGAAATTGGAATCTCCCGGCGTATCGAGGATGGTAATTTTATGCTTTTCCCATTCGAAAAAATTTGTCGCTGCACTGATTGAGATATGCCGTTTCTGCTCTTCCGGTTCAAAATCCATTGAGGAAGTTCCGTCATCAACCCTACCCGGCCTGTCCGTTTTGCCGGCGATGAAAAGGAGGGACTCGCAGAGAGAGGTCTTGCCTGTTGCTCCGTGTCCCACAATTGCTATATTTCTTAATGAGTTAGGTTCATATTTTGACATGGGAACCCCTTTCTAAGATTACCGGTGGCAAATGGTAAATATGTTTGCGGTGTGTAGCGTATTCGCCCTCGCAAAGTCAAGTCAATTTTCTAAAAGAAGAATAAACTTTGCTTGACAATTGGCATGATTGTGGTAGTTATACTATCCCGGTTTGTCTCGAGGATACCCGAAAGGAATAAAGATGCCAAAGAATTTTTATACCTTCCTGATAATCCCCAAGAAAAAAAGTTCTGCGAAGAGATTTACCCTTTCAAACAAGTTTTTGAAGGGCGTTGCATTTTGTATAATGGCTGTTATTCTGGCATCCATGTATACGTATTACGATTACATCAGAATAAAGAGGGACAAGATTGAGCTGGAACGTTTGAGAAGACAAACAAGGGAACAAAAAGTTCAGATTGATGACCTGGCAGAAAAGGTAAACAATTTTGCCATGAGGATGGAAGAACTCAGTCAGCTCGATAAGAATATAAGGACCATGGCTAACGTCGAAGATAAGCGCTATAAAGGGCAGATCCTCGGCATCGGCGGCTCGATAAACGACGAAACAAGGATAAAATCATACGCCGAGACTGACCAGCGGATGGTCATCGCCAAGATCGATCAAAATGTCGAGCAGCTGTCTAAAGACGCGGTCGAGCAGAAGAATAGTTTCAATGAGTTATTCAAATTCCTTAAGAAACAGAAGTCCATACTTGCTGCGATGCCGTCGATTTGGCCTGTTCAGGGCTGGGTTACATCGGAGTTTGGATTCAGATCATCACCAATCGGCGGCGGCAGAGAATTTCACAAGGGAATTGATATTGCGACGAGGATGGGCGTGCATGTGGTGGCGCCTGCGGATGGTTTAGTTTCTGAGATATCTTATGATCGGGATGTGGGACACATGATTAGGATAGATCATGGGTACGGGATGTCGACCTGGTACGGTCACCTCTTGAGAACTGTAGCCAAGCAGGGGAACATGGTTAAGAGAGGAGACCTCCTCGGTTATGTCGGGAATTCCGGTCGAAGTACAGGCTCGCATCTCCATTACTCCGTAATACTAAACGGCATTCCCGTTAATCCGAGAAAATATTTGAATTAGATTTGCCCGCCCGCAAGTATTATGCGGGACGGATCGTTATTCGTTATCTAACAGCCCGGTTTGATACCGGTTTTTTTTTGAGAGGATGATCTATGCTTGGGTCTTTGCTGGGAAAGGTAATAGGCAGTAAAAATGACCGGGAATTAAAGCGACTGTCTTTTATTCTTGATGAAGTAAACGATCTTGAGCCCGCCATGGTGAGCTTAAGTGATGGGGAACTGAAAGCGAAGACGCCATATCTTAAGGAACGGCTGAGCAGTGGTGGGGAACCCGGCGATATCCTGGTGGAGGCATTTGCCGTTGCCAGGGAAGCAGCGAGAAGAACCTTGCTGATGCGGCCTTTTGATGTTCAGGTTATAGGAGGCCTTGTTTTACATGAGGGGAGGATTGCGGAGATGAAAACCGGGGAGGGAAAGACCCTGGCAGCTACCATGCCCCTCTATCTGAACGCCCTGTCCGGCGAAGGTTGCCATCTGGTTACTGTAAATGATTATCTGGCGAAGAGGGATGCAGAGTGGATGGGACCTATTTACAAATTCCTCGGTCTCACAGTGGGAGTCATTGTTCATGGCATGGATGATGATGAAAGAAGAAAGGCATATAATGCCGATATCACCTACGGTACAAATAATGAATTCGGGTTCGATTACCTGCGTGATAATATGAAGTTCAGCCTTGAGGATTATGTTCAGAGGGAATTCAGTTATGCCATCGTTGACGAGGTTGACAGCATCCTCGTCGATGAGGCGAGAACGCCTCTGATAATATCAGGCCCGTCGGAGGAATCTACCGATAAATACTACAACATCAATCAGGTAATACCTAAATTGAGAAGGGACAAGGATTACACGATTGATGAAAAAAGCCGGACCGTGGTGTTGACGGAAGAAGGGGTTGCCAGGGTTGAAGGTTACTTGAAGGTGCAGAACCTCTTTGAGCCGAGGAATATGGAGCTTCTCCATCACGTTAATCAGGCATTGAAGGCCCATACACTCTTCAAGCGCGATGTTGACTATCTGGTCAAAGAGGGCCAGGTCATAATTGTTGATGAGTTTACAGGCAGGGTCATGCCGGGAAGAAGGTACAGTGACGGTCTGCATCAGGCGCTGGAAGCGAAGGAGAAAGTTAAGATAGAGCGAGAAAATCAGACACTTGCAGCGATAACCTTCCAGAATTACTTTAGGATGTATAAGAAGCTCGCGGGAATGACAGGCACAGCAGATACGGAGGCCGCCGAATTCAATAAGATCTACAACCTCGATGTTGTCGTGGTTCCAACCAATATGCCCATGATCAGGGTAGATAATTCTGATGTGATTTACAAGACTGAGGCAGAAAAATTTAATGCGGTCATCGAGGAGATTAAGGAACTGCACAAGGGGAAAAGGCCCGTTCTGGTAGGTACGATATCCATCGAAAAGTCTGAACTCCTAAGCAGACATCTTTCGCGGACGGGTATCAAACACCATGTCCTGAACGCCAAGCATCATGAAAAAGAAGCGGAGATCATTGCCCAGGCGGGGCAGCCGGGCATGGTAACCATATCAACCAATATGGCGGGCCGTGGAACCGACATAAAACTCGGCGAAGGCGTTGCCGAGCTTGGTGGCCTCCACATCCTCGGGACGGAAAGGCATGAAAGCCGCCGCATAGACAATCAGCTCAGGGGGAGGGCGGGGCGCCAGGGGGATTTAGGGTCTTCGCGGTTTTATCTTGCCCTCGAGGATGATCTTCTGCGCATATTCGGTGCAGAGAGAATCTCGTCCATAATGGACCGGATTGGCATGGAAGAGAATCAGCCGATTGAACACAACCTCATTTCGAAGGCTATCGAAAATGCGCAAAAAAGGGTCGAGGCTCATAATTTTGATATCCGCAAGCACCTGCTGGAATTTGACGATGTAATGAACAGGCAGAGACAGGTGATTTACGAACAGCGCAAGAGAGCGCTTAAGGGAGAGGATCTGTGGTCTGATGTGGAAGAGATGCTGGAAGAACTCGTCGACGAAATAGTCTCGCAGTACGTGGACGAGAAGTCCCATCCGGAGGAATGGAACCTGAGGGGATTGGACGATATTGTTTTCAAGCAATTTTCTTTGCGATTGAACCTCAGTGAGACGGGGAGAAATCTCAGCAGGGACGCAATTGAAGATACGCTCATTGACTCCGTGAAAACGCTGCTGAAAAACAAGGAGGAGGAATACGGCAAACCCCTCATGGATTATCTCATGAAGGTAATCATGCTGCAGTCTATTGATTCTCACTGGAAAGATCATCTCCTGAGCATGGATCACCTGAAGGAAGGCATCGGCCTCAGGGGTTACGGACAGAAGGATCCTGTCCGGGAATACCAGAAAGAGGGCTATGAAATGTTCATGGAAATGATCCACCGCATTAAAGGGGATACCATCGAAAAACTCTGCATCGTCAGAATCCAGAGGGAAGAAGAGATTGAAGAAATGCGGGAAGAGGCCAGTCAGGATTATATCATGAGCCGTGGAGAACAAACGGCAGAGACCTCTACCGTGAAGAGGGATACGAAGAAGGTGGGGAGAAATGATCCCTGTCCGTGCGGCAGCGGGAAGAAATATAAGAAATGCTGCGGACAGTGAAAAGATGCAGAGCAGACGGAATAAAATGTTTTTTGACAGACCTCTCGAATAAGGTGCTTTATGATCTGTAAAGAGTCGGAGACATACGCCGTTCCCGGTTTTCTGGCAAACGGTATTCATGCAGGCATCAAGGAAAATGGCATTAAGGACCTTGCCCTGATTTTTTCCGTCGTGCCGGCGAAGGCATCGGCAGTATTTACGAGAAATTGCTTTAAGGCGGCACCGGTTCTCCTCGATATGGAAAGGATAAAATCGGGTATGGCGCAGGCGATTCTGGCAAATAGCGGCAATGCCAATGCGGCCACAGGCGAGGCCGGATACGCCGATGCCGTGGACATGTCGAGATGCGCTTCCGATAAGCTGAATATTGCCGATGAGCTCGTTTTGGTGGCATCTACGGGAATAATCGGACACAGGCCTCCCGTAAGGAATATCAAAGAAGGCATGGAAGAGCTCGTGCGGGGGGTGCATCCGAACGGACTTCCTGTGGCTGCAGAGGCAATCATGACAACGGATAAATTTCCCAAGATGTCTTGCAGGAAGAAAGTGATCGGTTCAAGAGAAATTTCTGTGTGCGGGATTGCCAAGGGAGCAGGCATGATAGAGCCCCATATGGCGACCATGCTTGCATTTGCCATGACCGATGCGGACATCGATTTTCATACCCTGAATGTGGTTTTTAAACAGGCCGTAGACAGGAGCTTTAATGCAATCACGGTTGACGGATGCATGAGCACGAATGATACAGCGATAATCTTGGCAAACGGCATCGCCGGAAACAAACAACTGATGCGAAATTCCAATAATTTATCTTTGTTTAAAGAAATGCTTTTCAGCGTAATGTCGGATCTTTCGGATGCCATCGTCAGGGATGGCGAGGGGGCGACTAAATTTATAGAAATAATCGTTGATGAAGCAAGTTCGATAACAGATGCAAAAAAAGTTGCCTATGCCGTAGCCAACTCAAATCTGGTCAAAACCGCTTTCTACGGCTGCGACCCCAACTGGGGGAGGATAATAGCGGCTGCCGGCTCGACTGGCATTAATCTTCCCGTTGATGCCGTTAAACTATACTTTGAAGAAATTCCGGTATTTGCTCATGGAAAAGGCATAGACGGCCATGAAAAAGAGCTCTTGGAAATAATGTCCAGGACAAATATAAAGGTCTTCTTAAAACTCGGAATGGGGAATAAATCATACAAAATATGCACTTCTGATCTCACCTTTGACTACATCAAGATTAACGCCCACTATCACACTTAACTCTATGAAACATCTGAAGCTCCACTGATCGCAAAAATCATTGCGTCGTGTGTTCACCTTCTTTTCTATTTGCCTTTTTTCGCTTGCTAATTTAGAATCTTTGTGCTATCTGCCAACGGATTTCACACATCCTTTGATTGACGGGGCGTTGCTTTTCTCTATGAAAAGTTCCCCGTGCAAAGAGACAGGGATGGCGGTAAAAAAACACAAGGAGTTGCAATATGGCAAATATATCGATGAAGTTATTACTTGAAGCAGGCGTGCACTTTGGTCATCAGACTAACAAGTGGAATCCAAAGATGAAGCCTTACATATTTGGGGCGAGAAACGGAATTTATATCATAGACCTCCAGCAGACAGTGGGAATGTTCCATGCCGCATATGATTTCGTAGTCGATATGGTGGCAGCGGGCGGAGGGCTTCTCTTTGTAGGAACCAAGAAGCAATCGCAGGAATCAGTTAAGGAGGAGTCGGAACGATGCGGGATGCCTTACGTCAATCAGAGATGGCTGGGCGGGATGCTGACCAATTTTAATACCATTAACAAGAGAATTGAGAGATTAAACTTCCTGGAAAAGATGTTTTCCGATGACAGCGTCAAGGCATTTCCTAAGAAGGAGATAATGAAACTTCAGAAAGAGATGAACAAGCTTGAAAAAGTTCTGGGTGGCATAAAAATAATGAAACGTCTTCCCGGAGGTTTGTTTATCGTTGATCCCAAGCGCGAGAGTATTGCCGTCAAAGAAGCGCGAAAATTGAAGATTCCTATAGTAGCTATAGTAGATACAAACTGCGATCCCGACGACATAGACTATATTATTCCCGGTAACGACGACGCCATCAGGGCAATCAAGCTTTTTTCTTCAAGGATTTGCGATGCCGTAATTGAGGGTAAAAGGAAGTTCGAGGAGCATGTACAGGCCGATAGCGACAAGGAAGCAGCAGCCCTATCCTCTGAGAGAGGGGAAGATGTGGAAGCGGATGTCCCCGAGTCTGTTGAGACAAAGGATGGGATAACTGATGTTGAAGAAGATCTTGAAACGGATAAAGCGCGTCAATGAAAGCGAGAAATTTGACGGGAGGTAGAATAAATTGAGCATTACATCATCAATGGTTAAAGAGCTGAGAGAAAAAACAGGCGCCGGTATGATGGATTGCAAGGAAGCTCTGACTGTGTCCGGCGGAGATTTCGAAAAGGCAATCGACTGTTTGCGTAAGAAGGGCATGTCTGCAGCGACGAAGAGATCATCAAAGGCGGCAAAAGATGGAGCCATTGCCTCATATATCCATATGGGTGGGAAAATAGGCGTCTTGGTAGAAGTTAATTGCGAAACGGATTTCGTTGCCAAGACAGATGATTTTCGACTCCTGGCGAAGGAACTGACTATGCACATAGCTGCGGCGAACCCCAGGTATCTGAAGTCGGAAGATATACCTCCCGATGTTCTGGAACGGGAGAAGGAGATTTACAGAAGCCAGGCTATGGCGGAAAAGAAACCGGAGAAGATATGGGATAAGATCATAGAAGGTAAACTTAAGAAGTATTATGAAGATGTCTGCCTTCTGGATCAGAAATTTATAAAAGATACGGCCATTACCGTTGGGACGCTGGTCAGTAATATGATCGCCAAGACGGGTGAGAATATTGTTATTAGAAGATTCATGAGGTTCCAGCTGGGCGCCGATTGAAGAAGAGATGATGGATAAACCTGTCTATAAAAGAGTCCTCCTGAAACTGAGTGGCGAAGTCCTTATGGGAAAGGGTTCCTATGGGATAGACCTTGATGCCGTATCGAGCATTGCGGGAGAAATCAGGGATGTTGCAAGGCTTGGCGTCGAGATAGGCGTCGTGGTCGGCGGCGGCAATATTTTTCGCGGGTTTGAAGCCAATGAGATGGGTATGGATCGAACTTCCGCGGATTATATGGGCATGCTCGCTACGGTTATAAACAGCCTTGCATTGCAGAGCGCCCTTGAACAACTTGATGTTGTGACAAGAGTTCAAACCGCCATTGAGATGAAACAAGTTGCGGAACCGTTTATCCAAAGGAGGGCTGTGCGTCATCTGGAAAAAGGAAGGGTCGTTATATTTGCAGGCGGCACAGGCAACCCTTATTTCACTACGGATACTGCCGCTTCTTTAAGGGCTGTAGAGATAAAGGCCGATGTTATTCTGAAAGCAACCAAAGTAGACGGGGTCTATGATAAAGATCCCGTTAAGTGGAGTGATGCGAAGATGTTCACGGAGATCTCCTATAATGACATATTGACGAGACATTTGAAGGTTATGGATGCAACGGCGATTTCTTTGTGCAGAGAGAACAATCTTCCCATCATCGTTTTTAATCTGCAGAAGAAGGGCAATATCAGGCGCGTCATATGCGGCAAAGATATGGGAACGAGAGTCAGAGGTTGACATGAAGGACCTGGTCTTTGACGAATTGAAGGATAATATGGAAAAAGCGATTCACGCTTTTGAAAAGTCCTTAAATAAAGTGAGGACAGGGAGAGCGTCACTGTCACTTCTGGATGGCATTAAAGTGGACTATTATGCCGTTCCCACACCGCTCAACCAGGTCGCTACACTTTCCATACCGGAGAGCCGCCTTATGGTCATATCACCTTGGGACAACAGCATTATAGGAACCATAGAAAAGGCTATACAGAAATCTGATCTTGGTTTGATGCCGGTAAATGATGGGAAAGTGATACGCATTTCAATTCCGCCGCTTACAGAAGAGCGTAGAAAGGAACTGGCAAAGGTCGTAAAGAGGATCGCCGAAGAATGCAAGATAAATCTGAGAAATGTCAGAAGGGACGCAAATGACCAGCTAAAGACACTTAAAAAGGACAATGACATCTCTGAAGATGATTTCTATTTGTACCAGGAGGAAGTTCAGGAAATAACGGATAAGTATATTAAGAAAACCGATGGTATTCATGCTGCCAAAGAAAAGGAAATCATGGAAATATAAGTTCAATGCCGTGAACAACAGATACTGGGGAGCCTTTTGGCTCCTTCTTTGTTTTGGAAATGATGTAAATTATACTTGCCCGGCCGTCATCGCTGATTTTTTGAAGACTTTCTAACTCTCTCAATTTTTTGCATGTCTTGAACTTTATCCTTGATTGTGTTACTTGAACGGAATATTAACTATCCGCAGATATTATAAAAAGAGCATGTCATCCGATGAAAAAGATTGACCATAGGAAACTGCCCCAACACATCGCCATAATCATGGACGGTAACGGCAGATGGGCCGAAAAGCATGCCTTCGGAAGGATAACGGGCCATAAGAGAGGCGCCAAATCAGTGAAGGTTGTAGTAAAAACTTGCCGGGAGATCGGTATAAAATATCTCACCTTGTATGCATTTTCTGTTGAAAATTGGCTTCGTCCCCGGGAAGAGGTTGATGCACTGATGGACTTATTGGATAAATACCTGCGGTCAGAATTTGACGAGATGCTTCGCCACGGCATCCGATTGGTAGCTATAGGCGATATCGGATCATTGAGCGGACCCGTAAGAAATATTCTTGAGGAGGCAATCGATAAGACGGCTCATAACGACGGGATGGTTCTTAATCTGGCCCTGAGCTACGGTGGACGGGATGAAATCGTTGCGGCTGTGAAAGGTATATTAAGAGACTGTCAGGACGGCAAGATCACTCCCCAGGATCTAACGAAAGAATTGTTTTCGACGTATCTATATACGGCTGATATTCCCGATCCGGACCTGCTTATAAGAACGAGTGGCGAATACAGGTTGAGCAATTTCTTGTTGTGGCAGTCAGCTTATACAGAATTTTATTTCTCTGACGTCCTTTGGCCTGATTTTCGGAGGAAGCATCTCATCGAGGCAATTGCCGAGTTTCAGCGGAGGGAGAGGAGATTCGGATTGACGAGTAACCAGTTGCACAGGGATGGAACATATACAGGATGACTCCCCACATAAAAAGATGGATATCCGGGGTTATAGCGGTACCCATACTCTTTGCCATTATATTCTATGGTTCGGAGGTCGTGTTTTCCGCATTCATCATAATTGTTATTCTCGGAGCCGTAATCGAGTATAACAGGATGGTGTTTAATGGGGGATTCGTCCGGGAGAAATTGCAGGCATTGATTATTGCCATATTAATTCCTCTTGCCGCTTTTTCAGGTGATTTACGTATTGTACTGGCTGTCATTGCATTTTCCATGTTAGCCGTCTTTTCGCTGTCCCTCCTCGGCATGAACGATCATTCCATTGATGCAGTTTCAGTCAGTAAGCTCGTATCCGGCTTTATTTATATACCTTTCATGCTGTCACATTTCATTCTGCTGAGGCATTCCGACGACGGGATGATGTGGATATTCTTTATTTTGGTTTTGGCTTTTTCAGGGGATATAGCAGCATTTTACGTGGGCAGAAGTGTAGGGAAGAGAAAACTGATGCCTCTGGTAAGTCCGGGCAAGACTGTGGAGGGAACGGCGGGATTGCTGATAGGAAGCGTCATCGACTGCGTATTGTTCCAGCAATTTTTTCTTCCCAGGCTTCCGGTCTTCCATGCCGCAGCGCTGGGACTTTCGGGAGGCATAATGGGACAACTGGGCGACCTTTGCGAGTCCGTTATCAAGAGAGCTTCAGGGGTAAAAGATTCCGGTTCACTTGTTCTTGGACACGGGGGCTTGCTGGATCGGCTGGATTGTTTAATTTTTATTGCGCCATACGTTTACTACTATAGATTATTTTTGACGGCGTCATAGAAAATCTCCCTTCATTCGCGGGGCGACCTATGCAGCTTCTAACTATGCACATATCATTCCCGGGCGCCTCTATCCGACGCTTGTTGAAGGACGCGCATTGAAGATAACGCTTCTTGCTTTGCTTGTCATCTTATATTGATTTTTTATTGTTAGTACGTTCATGGGTTTTGAAAACATGAAGAATATATCTATACTGGGTTCGACGGGTTCCATTGGAGTTAATACCTTGGACGTCATATGGAATAACCCTGATCGATTTCGGGTTGTCGCTCTCGCGGCATATAAAAATGTCAGCCTGTTAGCAGAGCAAATTGAGAAATTCAAGCCGAAGGTTGTCTCGGTCATTGACGAGAAGCATGCCAAGAAACTGAAAAATATTATAAAGCCTTCGAGGGGAACTGAGGTTCTGCACGGAGCAGGCGGCTACCGCGATGTCGCATGCATAAGGGAAGCAGACATGGTTGTATCCGCCATGGTGGGTTCCGCAGGTCTCATCCCCACTATGGAAGCTATCGAGGCGGGAAAAGACATCGCCCTTGCTAATAAGGAAGTAATGGTCATGGCAGGCTCCCTTGTAGTTGAAAGGGCACGTGAAAAGGGCGTGAAGATCTTGCCCATAGATAGCGAGCATAGTGCAATCTTTCAATGCATCACGGGCCACAGCGGGTCGGATATCAGACGAATCATCCTGACAGCGTCGGGCGGTCCATTTTTTCATCTATCAAAGGAAAAACTTGCAGACGTGAAACCTGCAGACGCATTGAAACATCCCTCCTGGCGGATGGGACGAAAGATTACGGTGGATTCGGCTTCCATGATGAACAAGGGTCTTGAGGTCATTGAGGCGCGGTGGTTCTTTTCCGTTGACATTGAACGTATTGAGGTGCACATTCATCCGCAGAGTATCATCCACTCCATGGTAGAATACTGTGACGGATCTGTAATAGCCCAACTGAGCGTTCCGGATATGCGCATTCCCATAGCCTATGCCCTGTCTTTCCCCGATAGACTTGCCCGCCCTGAGCCTTTTCTTGATTTATTGAAGGTTGGCGTCTTTGAATTCTTCAGGCCCGATATGGAAAAGTTCCCCAACTTGAGGCTTGCCTATGAAGCGGGAAAGGCGGGGGGGACGATGCCTGCCGTCCTTAATGCCGCTAACGAGGTGGCCGTGCAGGCGTTCCTGGAGAGCACCCTTCGGTTTGGAGACATTTCTCATGTAATAGAAGAGGTGCTCTCCCGTCATCAGCGGAAGGAATTTCCCGACCTCGGAGATATCCTTGAAGCGGATCTATGGGCCAGGGATATTGCGAAAAAAACCATTGAGAGGATAAAAGTTCTGTCGTGATTGGCATAAGCATTATTTCCGTTATTATTCTGTTGGGCATTCTTATTTTCGCCCATGAGTTTGGCCATTTTCTGGTGGCTAAATATTCGGGTGTCGGTGTATTGAAATTTTCTCTCGGATTCGGGCCCAAGTTAGTAGGGAAGAAGATAGGGGAGACGGAGTATTGCGTTTCATTGATACCGCTCGGGGGTTACATAAAGCTCCTGGGAGAGTCGGAGAATGAGGAGCTCCAGGAGCAAGATGAAAAAAGGTCTTTTTTCAAACAGCCGGTTTGGAAAAGAGCGGCAATCGTAGCCGCAGGTCCAATCTTCAATTTTCTGCTTGCCATACTGATTTTCGCGATTGTTTACATGGTTGGAGTTCCAACCCTGACTACCTATATAAGCGGGGTGCAGGAAGGGTCCCCGTCCTTTGAAGCAGGCATCAGGGAAGGCGACGTCATTGCCGCCATCGACGGTAAAGAAATCACGCGGTGGGAAAGGCTTGCTGAAATTATCAGTAAAAGCGACGGCAGGGAGTTGCGTATCACAATAACAAGAGGCGATCAATCGAGGGACGTTGACTTGAAGCCGAGGTTGTATAAGGCAAAAAATATTTTCGGTGAAGAAATCGAGTCTTACAAAATAGGTGTAAGTCCTTCATCGGAACACACTGTCGTTGAGAGGATGAACCCATTTCTGGCCTTTTGGACCAGTCTCAAACAGACATGGTTTATAAGTAAATTGACTGTGCTAAGTATTGTTAAGATTTTTGAAGGTGTCGTTTCTCCAAGAACCCTTGGCGGCCCCATTATGATTGCGCAAATTGCAGGGGCCCAGGTCAAGGAGGGCATCATACCATTCGTGTTGTTTATGGCCTTGTTAAGCATAAACCTTGCTATCCTGAATCTCTTGCCTATTCCCATCCTTGATGGCGGTCATCTTCTCTTTTTTCTTGCAGAAGCCGTAACAGGTCGAGAAATTAATATCAAGTGGAGAGAGATGGCCCAGCAGATCGGCCTCGTCATTCTTATTGGCCTCATGATATTCGTTTTCATCATGGACATAGAGAGACTCAACATCAAGTGGTTTGATGACTTTAACAAATTTTTCACGCGGTAGACATGTTGATTTTAGCAATTGATACCTCTACGAAGAGCGCCAGTATTGCACTGCTCCGGGATAGCGATATCCTGTCCGAAATCTTCGTCAATCTGGATGTGAATCACTCCGTAGTATTGTTGCCCGCTTTAGATCATTTATTGAGACTTTCGCGCATAGAACCGGACGAGATAGATCTCTTCGCGTGCACAATAGGCCCGGGTTCATTTACAGGGCTGCGCGTGGGCGCGAGTACCATAAAAGGACTTGCCCTGGCGACAGGGAGGCCGATTGCGGGTGTATCAACACTGGAAGCCCTGGCATTCAATATCACAGGCTCGGAAATCTCAGTCTGTCCTATGCTCGACGCAAAGAAAGACCAGGTATATACGGCTCTCTACAGGACCGGACGGGATTACACATTGGAGAAAATAGAAAGCGAGAGGGTGACTGACGTCCGGGGATTCTTACAGTGCATTGACGAAAAGGTTATATTCGTGGGTGATGGATCTGTAAAATACGCCGGGCTCATCAGTGACATGTTGCCGGGAAAATCATATTTTGCGTCCGGCTGCCATCAGCACGTGAGAGCAGCGGTCGTTGGTCTCCTGGGCAAAAAAAAATACTCTGAAGGAGATGTTCTGGATTCCGTTACCTTTGCGCCTGTATATCTCCGCGCGTCGGAAGCAGAAATGAAGCGTTTCTCACGGTAAATTCTTGCAAGCCGAAGGAAGATTTTACCTCATTGAGGAATATGAAATATTGACAAAGATTGTTGATTAATATAAGAATACTGCGCAGGAGGTAACATGCATGGAAAAGGCCGATGAGCTCTTGATCAAAAAATATATTAATCAGGATGAGGAGCTGAAGAGCTATGTTGAGGATCACAAAAAACTCGAAGCGGATCTCGAGAATTTTAACAAGCGTATCTATCTGACGGCAGAAGAAGAAATTGAGAAGAAGAACCTGCAGAAAAGGAAACTTCGGGGGAAGGAGCAGATCTACAGAATCCTTGCTAAATACCGTTGTCAGGCACAAGAAGCATGAGATTACGGCCATTCATGGGATTATTAATGTTGTGCGACATAATAAATGAATCATAACAGTATCATAGTCCGTGAAGGTCTTCCATTCATCATACCACTCGGTATTTTCACTTTAATTTTTTCCATTTTCGGCATAATCTGGGCGGCGTCGATATTCTTTATCGCCACTTGCTTTGTTGCCTGGTTTTTCAGGAATCCGGAGCGTGAGTTTCCTGATGGTGCGAAAGCTGTAATATCTCCGGCAGACGGTGAGATCATAAAGATAGAAAACGTCGTGGAGAGCGATTTTCTCAAAGGTCCGGCACAGAAAATCAGTGTATTTATGAGCGTATTTAACGTTCATGTTAACCGCATACCGTATTCCGGCACAGTGGGCACCATAGAATATAACAAAGGAAATTTTTTTTCGGCAAATCTGGACAAGGCATCAGAGCTTAATGAAAGAAATTCGGTTCTTATCAAAACGGATGATGGGGAAAAAATTTTAACCGTACAGATAGCCGGATTGATTGCAAGAAGGATAGAGTGTTGGATTAAGGAAGGAATGCATGTACGCAAGGGTGAGCGATTCGGCCTAATACGATTCGGCTCACGTCTTGAAGTCTTTCTGCCTCCCGATGCGATAATATCCATTAGAGTGGGTGATAAAGTAAGGGCGGGAGAGACACTTATAGGATGGCTAAAATGAAAAAAGATGCCACGTTTAAGAGAGAGCGTGTAAGAAAAGGCATATTCTTATTGCCAAACCTTTTTACGACAGGAAGCCTTTTCTGCGGATTTTATTCTGTTGTTGCCTCCATGAAGGGAGATTTTTGGCTTGCTGCAGCACCCATCTTAATGGCTTTTGTCTTGGATGGCCTGGACGGCAGAATAGCGAGGATGACGAACACGACAAGCAAATTCGGTTCGGAATACGACTCTCTGTCGGACCTGGTAGCCTTCGGTGTTGCGCCATCCATTCTCGCCTACACATGGGCGCTTTCGATATACGGGAAATGGGGATGGCTTGCAGCATTCCTTTTTGTTGTTTGTGGCGCATTGCGGCTGGCAAGATTCAACATTCAGATAGGTTTGGTTGAAAGCAAGGTTTTCAATGGACTGCCGATACCGGGAGCTGCAGCCGTTGTCGCAACGGTGGTATTGCTTTATTACTACCTGGGGGGTGAAGGGAGATTCAATGATCTGACCATTTTGATAGGGGTTGTCATTCTATCGCTGCTGATGGTGAGCAGCATAAAGTATTACAGCTTTAAAGACCTTAACTTCTTTTCCAGAAAACCTTTCATGTCTTTTGTTTTGATCGTGTTTGTTTTGATTATCGTCATCGCAGAGCCGCAGATCATGATGTTTACCTTTGCCTTCGGTTACAGTCTATCCGGTCCGACTTGGGCGCTTGTTAAGATCGGGAAGAAGGTATACACGGAATGGAAGGCCAGAGCGGTGCGGATTCATACAAAGCGCGAGCTGAAAAGGTAGCAATAAGAGATATGAAAACTATAAGACGCTCTGCCTCTATTTAGAGTGAATCGTTTAAGCAGGGCGTCTTTTTTACAGTCTGGTGTTTGAGACAATCTATGAAGAAGGACAAATTTGTGAAGTCTTATAATGTTGCAGTCGTTGGCGCTACGGGTGTTGTCGGCAACGAGATGGTCAGGATCCTGGAAGAACGAGAATTTCCCGTCCGTAATTTGACACTGCTGGCTTCAGAACGTTCAGTTGGGAAGAAGCTGAAATTTAGAGGGAAGTCTGTTCCCGTTTATGTGTTGAATGAAAAATCATTCTCAGGAATTGATATCGGGCTTTTTTCAGCTGGCGGGAGCATCTCTGAGCGCTTTGCCCCTATAGCCGCCGCATCAGGATGTGTAGTGATTGACAATACAAGCGCATTCAGGATGGCGCCTGATATTCCTTTGGTAGTTCCGGAAGTAAATCGGAAAGCAATCGGCATGTATAAAAATAAGGGGATAATTGCTAATCCAAACTGTTCAACCATCCAAATGGTTCTGGTCCTCAAGCCGATTCACGATGCTGCAAGGATTAAGAGAGTTGTGGTTTCTACGTATCAGGCCGTCTCCGGGACAGGCAAGGAAGCCATAGAAGAGTTGATCAAGCAGACAAAGGCTCTTTTGAGCGGCCGGAAGCCCGCGGTGAAGATTTATCCCCACAGAATAGCATTTAACTGTCTTCCTCATATCGATGTATTTCTGGATAACGGCTATTCGAAAGAGGAAATGAAAATGGTGAATGAAACCAAGAAGATTCTCGGCGATCAAACGATTGCCGTGACGGCTACGACAGTGAGAGTTCCAGTCCTTTACGGACATTCGGAGTCTGTCAATATCGAAACCGAAAGAAAGATTAGTGCAAGAGAGGTGAGGAGAATACTTTCGCATGCGCCCGGCGTCAAAGTGGTAGATGACCTCAAGAGGAATAAATATCCTCTCCCGATAGATGCGGCAGGTAAAGATGATACGTTTGTCGGCAGGATCAGGGAAGACGAGTCCATAGAAAACGGCATCAATATGTGGATTGTATCCGACAATGTAAGGAAGGGTGCCGCATTGAATGCTGTACAGATAGCAGAGCTTCTTGTCAGAGACTACCTATGAGAATAATCGGAGGTGATGCAAAGGGAAGAACCATCTATTCACCAAAGCAAAGTCAAATGAGGCCTACCTCCGACGGTATCAAGGAATCACTTTTCAATATTCTTCATGCACCCTCCGGGAGGTCTTTCGTTGATCTTTTTGCAGGCAGCGGGAATGTGGGGCTGGAGGCATTAAGCCGCGGAGCCGCGAAAGTGGTTTTTGTGGAAAAGAATGCTGTCATGGTTAATGCCATTAAGAGGAACCTCCGTGAATTATCCTTCGGTGGAGAGTATGAAATCCTGGCAGTGGAGGCTGCAAAAGGCATACGGAAACTTCAAAATAGGGGCGAGAGTCTTGATTTTCTGTTTGCCGATCCACCATATGAAAGAGGTTTCGTCAGGGAGATTTTCCATAGTCTCAGTGGCGGGAATGTCCTCAGTGAAGACGGTGTCCTCATAATCCAGCATTCAGTAAGGGAAAACGCGGATGGGCATTATACAGGTGATTTCATATTGACAGACCGGAGAAGATATGGTGATACACATCTGTCTTTTTTTAAAATAAGGGAAAAGGAATAAAGGAACAGATATGGGAAAAATAGCTGTCTATCCTGGTTCATTTGATCCCATCACAAACGGCCATCTTGACCTCATAAAAAGGGGGTTGAAGATTTTTGATGGGATTATTGTTCTCGTAGCTCATAACCCGAACAAAGCATCCTATCTCTTCTCTGTTGAGGAGAGGGTTGAATTGATCAAAGAGGCTGCAAAAGACTGCAAAGGGGTGGAGGTTGCCAGCTTCCAAGGACTGCTGGTGGATTATGTCAAGAAAACCGGCGCAAATATTATATTGAGGGGACTCCGGGCCCTTTCTGATTTTGAGTACGAATTTCAGCTTACTCTCATAAATCGGAGACTCAACAGGGATGTCGAGACAGTTTTCCTTATGACCAGTAACGAGTGGTTTTTTACAAGTTCTCAGATCATTAAGGAGGCGGCGAGTCTGGGAGCTCCTGTTGAGGGACTGGTACCGGATATCGTGTGTCGGAAGCTGAAAGAAAAATACGCAAGGTAAGTAGAGAAAAGAATGAAACTGGCATCGAGGATATCCACAATAAAACCGTCGCCAACACTGGCAATTACCGCCAAAGCCAATGCACTGAAGGCTGAAGGCAGGGATGTAATCAGCTTTGGTGCGGGAGAACCTGATTTTGATACCCCGGATCATATCAAGATGGCAGCCGTGAAGGCCATAGATGAGGGGTTTACAAAATATACGCCCGTTGATGGGATTGTTGAATTGAAAGATGCCATCATCAGCAAGCTCTCCAGAGACAATCAGTTGACTTATGATAGATCGGAGATTGTCGTCTCCTGCGGGGGTAAGCATACCCTTTATAATTTGACCCAGGTCCTTTTTGAGGAAGGCGATGAAGTTATTATTCCATCCCCTTATTGGGTTTCATACCTGGATATGGTTTTGCTCTCAGGAGCCAAGCCTGTCATCCTTAAGACGGGAGAGGCCGAGGGGTTTAAAATACTGCCAAAACAGCTCGAAGCGGCGATCACGAGAAATACCAAGGCGCTTATCATGAACAGCCCGTCGAACCCGACGGGTGCCGTGTATACTGCTCGTGAACTTGCAGCCTTGGCAGAGGTTATAGCCGGCAAAGAGATGCTCGTAATATCGGATGATATCTATGAGAAAATTCTCTACGATGGCAGGACGTTTGCGAATATAGCGTCGATTGATGAGGAGGTAAGGAAGAGGACAATTGTCGTCAATGGCGTTTCCAAGACTTATGCGATGACCGGCTGGAGAATCGGTTATGCTGCCGGACCCGAAGAGATTATCAAAGCCGTGACAAAACTGCAGAGCCAGAATACGTCAAATCCTGCTTCCATTTCACAGTGGGCGGCTGTAGAAGCGTTGAACGGTAATCAGGAGAGCGTACCGGAAATGGTTGAAGAATTCAGGCGGAGAAGAGATGTGATCGTGGAGAAGCTAAATGCCATTCCGGGCGTTACCTGCGCGCTCCCGGATGGGGCTTTTTATGTTTTTCCTGATGTTTCGTCTCTGTTCGGACGGTCGTATGAGGGTCAGACCTTATCGAATTCATCTGATTTTGCTGCATACCTTTTGGATAGGGCTAACGTGGCCGTAATTCCGGGGGTAGATTTTGGTGACGATAATCATATCCGCCTTTCCTATGCTACATCTTTGAAGAATATTGAGGAAGGACTGAAACGAATAAACAGTGCCGTCAAGGGACTTTCATAAGAGAGTCGTCAAAATCCCTTTTCATTTCACCGATGTTAATCCCACAATGAAGCATGCCATCTGGCAGTTGAGCTTTCGGGAACAATAATACTCTCACAATAGTAAAGCTTCGTGGCCCGAGATGGGCGGTTTCTGGAAGAGTTCCGGTCCCAGCGGATGCGAGGGTGAAGATTGTCACTAAAGTGCCGAGAATCTAAGGGATTAACGATTGATTGCAGGAGTTCCTTCATGCTATATTACTCAGGAGAGATTGAATAGATTTCCCATTTGTCATGTGACTTCGGCTCGGCGTCTTCGCAGGGGAGGGAGAAACCTCATGCGGTATGGCTAAATCAAGGGCTTGCCATATCTTGCATCTCTTCGTTATTCCGATGAGCAGAAGTTGGCAGCGATCTCATAACATGATCTTTATCCTTGGTGCAATTTTTTGGCAACGTCCATAAAAAGAAAAAGAACGAGACCTGTTTTTCTCGGTGGAGTCCAGGTTGGCGGAAATGCCCCGGTTGCAGTTCAGTCGATGACCTCTACAGATACCAGAAACGTCAGGGCCACAGTGCGGCAGATCAGGAAACTTGGGGAAGCAGGTTGTGAGATCGTTCGGGTCGCTGTTCCGGACAGAGAAGCTGCAGCTGCGCTCTCCGATATCAAGAGGCAGATCGCTATTCCCCTTATTGCTGATATTCATTTTAATTATCGCCTTGCCATAGAAGCTATAGGGAATGGAGTCGACGGAATAAGAATCAATCCGGGGAATATTGCCAAAGAAAAAATTCTGAAGATTGTTGAATCTGCGAAATCACGGGGGACCGTGATCCGCATAGGCGTCAACGCAGGTTCACTCGAAAAAGATTTACTAAAAAAGTACGGAGGTCCGAGTTCATCCGCTCTGGTCGAGAGCGCTTTGAGAAGCCTTGCCGTCTTGGAAGACGCGGGTTGTGATTCGATAAAATTATCGGTCAAGGCGTCGGAGGTAACTACAATGGTCGAAGCTTACCGGGAATTGTCCGGGAAGACGGATTATCCTCTTCACCTTGGCGTTACGGAAGCAGGAAGCATAGTTAATGCTGCCGTCAAGTCTGCCATCGGCATGGGCATTCTTCTCTATGAAGGAATAGGCGACACCATCAGGGTTTCCGTAACGGGAGATCCCGTCTCTGAAATTGGTGTTGCTTATGCAATCCTCAGGGCCGTAGGCATCAGGAAGGTCGGGCCGGATATCATATCGTGTCCCACGTGCGGCCGCTGCGAAATAAATCTTTTCCGGCTAACACAGGAAGTTGAGGAGAGACTGGCAGGTATGAAGACTCATTTAAAGGTTGCCTTGATGGGATGCGTCGTAAACGGACCGGGAGAGGCGGCAGAAGCGGACGTGGGTATTGCCGGCGGCAAGGGATACGGGCTTCTTTTTAAGAAAGGTAAAGCAATAAGAAAAGTGAAGGAAAAGGAATTTGTAACAGCGCTTCTGGCTGAAATTGATTCCATGGTAGCTGAAAGAAAGGAGATATAATGCGATATTCGGAGATGTTCTTGCCTACAGTAAGGGAAGTGCCTTCAGATGCGGAGATCATAAGCCATCAGCTCATGATAAGGGCGGGGATGATAAGAAAGTTGACAAGCGGTATTTATACTTACCTTCCCTTAGGCTACCGGGTCATTCGCAAGCTGGAGAGGATTATACGTCAGGAGATGAACAGGGCGGGGGCTCAGGAGGTTTTTATGCCGACGGTGCAGCCCCGGGAGCTGTGGGAAGAATCCGGCCGGTGGAGCCTTTATGGCAAGGAACTTCTGCGGTTCAAGGACAGAAATGACAGAGATTGCTGTCTCGGCCCAACGCATGAGGAAGTTATCACCGATCTTGTCAGGAATGAAATCAAGACATACAGACATCTCCCCAGGAATCTTTATCAGATCCAGACGAAATTCCGCGATGAGATACGGCCGAGGTTCGGAGTCATGAGGTGCAGGGAGTTCGGAATGAAGGATGCCTACAGCTTCGATGCCGATGAGGAAGGGGCCGAGATAAGCTATCAAAAAATGTTCGATGCATATACGGAGATATTCAAGCGATGCGGTCTCGAATTCAGGGCCGTGGAGGCCGATACGGGCAGTATCGGTGGAAGCTTTTCCCATGAATTTATGGTGATGGCCGCAACCGGCGAAGATTCTCTCGTCTTCTGCAGTAATTGCGAGTATGCGGCGAATCTGGAGAAGGCGGAAATTGCAGCACCCGAAATTCATCCAGTGCGCGAGGAGGATATTCTTCCTCTTGAATTGGTTCATACACCTAATATGAAAAGTATTGAGGAAGTTTCCTCATTCCTCCGTGTTGCTGCCAGGGATATAGTAAAAACCATGATATACAGTGCAGATGGCAATCCCGTTGCTGTATTGGTTAGCGGGGATGAAGAGGTCAATGAAATTAAAGTCAAAAACTATTTGAACTGCGATGTCCTGGAAATGGCAACGGACGAAGTGATTCATAAAGTTACAGGGGCGCCCCGAGGGTTTGCCGGAGCTATCGGGATAAAAGTGAAGATCATCGCGGGTTATTCTCTCTCGAATATGACTAATTTTGTCATGGGGGCAAATAAGGAAGATTATCACGTAAAAAATGTAAATATCGGCAGAGATGTGTCTGTTGCTGCATTTGCGGATTTGAGAATAGCCAGGGACACGGATCTGTGCGCACGGTGCGGTCGTGCTCTCAAATTTGCGCGCGGTATTGAAGTAGGTCACGTTTTCAAGCTTGGAACAAAGTACAGCAAGGCGATGAAAGCCACATACCTTGATAAGAATGGCAAGGAGCGGTACATGATAATGGGCTGTTACGGCATCGGTGTGGGAAGGACTGTTGCGGCAGCTATAGAACAGAACCATGATGAGAACGGTATCGTATGGCCAGTTCCGCTGGCCCCTTACCAGGTGATAATTACGCCCGTTAATGTCAACGACGAGAAGATCAAGAAGATGTCAGTGCAGCTGTATGAAGCGCTGCAGCAAAGGGGCATCGAAGTCATCCTTGATGACAGGGATGAGAGGGCGGGTGTGAAATTTAAGGATGCGGATCTGATCGGTATTCCACTCCGTGTAACTGTCGGGCAAAAACTGCTCATCGAGGGCGTCCTGGAAGTCAAGATTAGAAGGACAGGTGAGGTGAAAATGCTTGCCGTGGACGCGGCAGAGGATTTTGTAATCAATTACGTTAATGAAGGTATCTGAAACCCGTGCTGCGTATTACTGATATACTGGACAAAACCCAGTCCTATCTTTCTGCTCCTGAGCAGGAACTGATAGAGAAGGCGTACATCTTTTCTGCCTCCGTCCATCAGGGACAGGTGCGTCTATCCGGAGAGCCCTATCTTACGCACCCCGTGGAAGTGGCGGGCATACTGGCCGATATGAAGCTTGACGCGGCAACTGTTGTTACGGGCTTGCTCCATGACACTGTGGAAGATACGCTGGCCACGCTTCCGCAAATAAGGGAGGCTTTTGGCAAGGAAATCGAGTTTCTTGTCGAGGGGTTGTCAAAGATAAGCAGGATCACCTTTGGGAGCAGGGTTGAACATCAGGCGGAAAACTTCAGGAAGATGATCCTGGCGATGTCTTCAGATATCCGGATAATTCTGGTGAGACTGGCCGACAGAGTGCATAATATGAGGACGCTGGAGTTTCAACCGCCGGATAGACAGAAATTTATAGCTGAGGAAACACTTGAATTGTACGCCCCTTTAGCGAACCGTCTCGGTATTAACTGGATGAAGGTTGAATTGGAAGATCTTGCCTTCCGCTATCTCAATCCCGAAGCTTATTCCGAGCTGGTGAGCCGCCTGGCGAAGAAGGAACGGGAACGAGAGCAGTATACTAAAGAGGTGAAGAATATTATCCAAAAGGAAATAGACAAATTTGGACTGAAAGGTGAAGTTGAGGGGAGAGCAAAGCATCTGTACAGCATTTACACGAAGATGGAGGAGCAGCACATAGACCTTAATGAGGTGTACGATTTGCTGGCCTTTAGAATCATCCTCGATGCAGACAGGGAGAGTGAATGCTATGAAGCTCTCAGTGTTGTCCATGCCCTCTGGAAGCCGGTCCCCGGGCGTTTTAAGGATTATATAGCCATGCCGAAGGCAAACAGCTATCGTGCATTACACACAACAGTAATCGGTCCCTACGGCGAAAGAGTGGAGATACAGATAAGGAACAGGATCATGCACGAGTGGGCAGAAGCAGGCATAGCCGCGCACTGGCGCTACAAAGAAGGGCGATCGTACATAAGCGGCGAAGATGATCAGATCAAAAAATTGAGGGATTTGCTGGAAGTTCAACAGGAACTTAAAAACCCCAGGGAATTCATGTCCAATCTGAAAATGGCCCTTTTCGCGGATGAAGTTTATGTGTTTACTCCGAAGGGTGATGTAAAGGCCTTTCCGAAAGGGGCAACGCCCATTGATTTTGCATACAGCATTCACACTGATGTAGGAAACCAGTGCATCGGAGCTAAGGTAAACAGAAACATAGTCCCCCTGAAGTACGAACTCCAAAATGGCGATACAGTTGAAGTCATTACACAGACAGGGCACCATCCCAGCAAGGATTGGTTGAAATATGCAGTAACGTCGAGAGCCATATCGAAAATCAGAAACTGGGTAAAAACGGAGGAAAGAAAAAAGAGCGTCGCCCTCGGCAAAGATCTCCTGGAGAAGGAATTCAAGAAGCACAATCTTAAATTCAGTCAAATAGTCAAGTCCGAAGAAATCAAGAAAATCTACACGGAACATTCCGTCAATTCACTTGATGACCTGATGGCTATCGTCGGTTATGGAAAGGTGTCGGCAAAGAGGATTGTCAATCAATTTGTGCCCGAAGAAGAATTCGAAACTGCCGAGACAGCGCTTATAACGGAGGAGAAGAAGAAAAAGGCCCCTTCATCCGTAGGCATTTCCATAACGGGAATAGAGGATATCCTGGTCAGGTTTGCAAGATGCTGTAATCCCATACCGGGAGACGAAATTGTGGGTTATATCTCACGGGGAAGGGGAGTCACTGTTCATACGGCCAACTGTCCGAATGTCGCAGGGATGGATGGGGAGAGGATCGTTGATGTACAATGGAACATCAAGGAAAAGCAGACATACCCGGTGCATATGAGGGTCGTATGCAGGGACAAGAAGGGCCTGCTTGCTGAAGTAAGCACGGTAATATCGTCACTGGATATTAATATCAGTCACGCAGAAGTGGAAACGAGGCCGGCGGATATGCAGGCAGTATTAAGTTTTGAATTGGACGTCAATGATCTGCAGCAGTTCAACCAGGTCCTCGCGGCGATCAAAAAACTAAAAAGCGTAATCTCCGTGGAGAGGATCAGGACATCATGAAATGATGGCCGGCTTGATGATGGCGCCTCAAGTTTATTCGTTGACAGAAAATACAGATGTGCTGTATGAAACGCAGACTTGACGGCCTGAGTGAGAAAGCGGAGGGCAGCAAGAAGGACTGAGGCAGCAGTGCGTGAAGTGACCTGGTTAAGTTTCCGCGGGTCCAAACTCCGACAGCATGAAATGTCAGGCCCGCAGGCTTTAGAACATTTGCTTGAAATAGTAGAGGAACTAAGATGAATAACCGGCCTATGAGAATATTCCTCATATTATTGGTGTTAATCATTTTTCCACTAACCAACGCATGGGCCCAGCCGCTCCGGGGCATGCATTCGGTTGCAATAGACCCGGCACATGGCGGCGGCGACCTCGGCGTAAAGATATCTGATAAGGAGTATGAAAAAAATATAACCCTGGCTATCTCTTCATTAATGAAAGAAGAATTGGACAAATCCGGGAACGTTCGGGTGCAACTGACAAGAACATCGGACAGGAATGTGTCACTATCTGAAAGGAAGCAGATTATAAAGAAGATGCAATCGGAGGTCTTTGTCAGTATTCATGTTAATGCTGGTTTTAGTAAGAACTCAACCGGATTTGAAATATATTTTCCAGGATTCAAGGGAGCGCCGTCAGAGCAAAGTGATTCGAAAGAGATCCTCAAGGACATGGCGAGCAACAAATATTTGAACGATTCGGTGAAATTGGCTCAATTGATACAGAAGAACATGGACAAGGTCTTTCCGAGAAAAAGCAGAGGCCTTCGCGACTCTGCCGTACCTTCCCTTGAAGGATTATCAATACCGGCGGTCGTCGTGGAAATAGGATTTGCTACAAATCCTGAAGACAGAAAAAAAATTCTGGATGCAAATACGCAGACGGCGATAGCACGTGCGCTGTGCCAAAGCATAAGAGACTTCTTTTAGAAATTACGGATACTTCGGAATGAAGAATGCAGATGTGCATTTCAATAATGACTGGCGAAATGTGAGTCACCTTCCGAACATTCTGTATAGTCGTCAAATGATTGCATCCAGAAGCGGGCGCATTCGCTTAAGCTTCTGCGAATGAGTAGCGCTTATATTCCTTGAGGATCGAAGATTCTCCGCTGTTTGCTGCGCAGATCTTCGATTTCCGAAATATGCAAATACGGGAGCAATGCCGATTATGAGGGCTAATGGGCGCAGGCCGAATGAAATCAGAGAATTGAAGATTACCAGAGATTTCCTGAAGTATCCTCCCGGCTCTGTTCTTATTGAAATGGGAAATACAAAGGTCATCTGCACAGCTACTGTCGAGGAGAGTGTACCCGCATTCTTGAAAAATTCCGGTAAAGGCTGGCTGACTGCGGAATATTCCATGCTTCCCACGTCTACTCATAGTCGTACTCCTCGGGAGTCAACGAGGGGCAGGGTAGGCGGGAGGACCTATGAGATCCAGAGGTTGATCGGAAGATCTCTTCGGTCCGTAACCTCATTGGACGTGTTCGGCGAAAAAACAATTTACATTGATTGCGATGTGATCCAGGCTGATGGGGGCACAAGGAGCGCCTCCATTACCGGTGGTTTTGTCGCCTTGGTTGATCTTTTCAGAAAAATGCAACAACAGGGAATAGTGGACAGAGTTCCTGTGGAAGATTATGTCGCCGCTGTCAGTATTGGTGTTGTGGATAATCACATATACCTCGATCTGGATTATGAAGAGGATTCCAAGGCTCATGTAGATATGAACTTCGTAATGACGGGGAAGGGGCTCTTCATAGAGATTCAGGGCACAGCGGAAGAGGTTCCTTTTGAGCGTGATCTCCTCAACAAAATGACTGATATTGCCTCCCAAGGCATAGCGGAGATTACAAAAAAGCAGGTGGAGGTGTTGGGTAAATTAACCTTAGGCGAATAATCCTGGCAACTAAGAACCGGGGGAAGATAAGAGAAATTAAAGCTATGCTTGAAGACTTGGGCATAGACATACTTTCTCTCATCGATTATAAAGACGTTCCTGATGTAGAAGAAGACGGCGCGTCATTTTTTGCAAATGCTCTAAAGAAAGCAAAGGCCGTTTCGGAATATACGGGTGAAATTGTCCTTGCCGACGATTCCGGATTGGAAGTGGAGTATCTGAACGGGGAACCGGGTGTATATTCGTCGAGGTATTCAGGAGAAGGTGCAACAGACATCAGCAATATAAAGAAGCTCCTTCTCAGCTTGGAGGGCGTCTCCATCGAAAGAAGGGGAGCGGCTTTCAGATGTGTGCTTGTTCTCTATTTCCCAGACGGCAAATATATATCCTTTGAGGGACGTCTTGAGGGAATAATACATGATAAGCCTCAAGGCGACGGAGGCTTTGGCTATGACCCGGTTTTTTTTCTGCCTGATCTGGGATTGACGGTAGCGCAGATTCCACCGGAGATTAAAAACCACATCAGCCATAGAGCCCAGGCGGTTCTTAAATTCAAGGAGGCTTACAGGCGGAAGATTTTCTCGGGCAAGGGATTATAGGAAGACGGGGCGTAGCGCAGCCCGGTAGCGCGCCTGCTTTGGGAGCAGGATGTCGGAGGTTCAAATCCTCCCGCCCCGACCAGCAGATTCAAGGGGTTATGATAAAGCCATAACCTCTTTTCTTTTTTTGCTTCATTATTGCACATGCAGGGTGGCAATTGTTTTTGTGCTGTCTCAGGTCATGCCGAGATATTTTCGGAGGTATGATTGATAGTCAGGTTCTATATTTGCACCTATAGCAGCGGCAGAAAGTTACCCCGAATAGACATGTCCATCAATAAGCGCGAATTGTTTACCAGTCCTCGTGGATGATTTACTAACATCGGTCTAATCGGAATAACTCAATATGATAATAATTCGTCTTTGTCCATATAGCCCAGAGAATACGGCTCCAGAGTGTAATCGCGTTCTGCAATCTGCTCGCAAGATGGACAAAATTTTCTTGCTGGAATATTTCCGGTCCAGAAGATCATCTTCTTGTGTTTTGCCGTGCACCTAGGGCATACACAGGGTGTTAATTTTTGCTTGTTCGGTATCCAGGTATTATTCTTTCTGCTTGTACCCATTTCCCCCTATTCCTTTCTTATGTCGTGTGGTCTCTGCGGTCCTGATGTTTCACAGTCTATCAAAGGATATAAAAATTAGACTGCCTTCATCTGCAATAGTCTCTAAGAACTGAAATGGAATTAGCTAATTTCGTATCAGCTCCTATAGGAACAAGTCAAAGCCCTTTCTTTGTAATTTTTTGTACGTATATCTATAGGTAAAAACATACATTGCTATTTCTCTCACTTGCAGAGTCCAATCGGAGTGTTTGATGTCTCCGTCCGAGGCAAAGCCGTGATGCTGACGGAAAAGTCCCATATCTGATATTTATGTAAGATGGATGACGACTACAAACTTAGGAGAAACAATTCCTCGTTACGTGAGGATTTTACTCCGGTTCACACGGCTGATGAATGCCGTCACGCATTATCACAATTTGCATTTTGGCGATCCACATGCTAGAAATCCGAGTCATAAGTGACATATGTCTGCTGCGAGGTAGGTTTTTAAAATGATAAGATAGTAAACTATTTTATACCTTGATGAACTCATCGTCTCCATCCAAATACGGCTACTATGCCCTGTCATTGCTCCTGGCGGTCAACCTATTGAATTACGTCGACAGGCAGATCATATATGCCGTATTTCCACTTATCAAAGATGCCTTCACACTGACTGATACGTCGCTCGGCTTTCTGGGCAGCGCCTTCATGCTTTGTTACATGTTATCGGCTCCGGCGCTCGGCTGGCTGGGCGACCGCACGAGCCGCGTGAAACTTGCCTCTGCGGGTTTGGCTATCTGGAGTGTGGCCACCACACTTTCAGGTCTTGCTGTTCGCTACCATTCTCTTCTTTTGGCTCGAGTAACAGTTGGGATCGGCGAAGCGAGCTTTGGCACCGTATCTCCGGGACTCCTCTCCGACTATTTTCCGAAAGAAAAGCGAGGGCGCATACTCTCCTGTTTTTATCTTGCAATTCCTGTCGGCAGCGCTTTTGGCTATCTCTTAGGTGGAATTCTGGGAGAAAAGTTTGGCTGGCAGGCGGCATTTCTCATGGTAGGACTGCCCGGTGTTCTTCTGGCTATTCCTGTGTGGTTCCTGCACGAACCTGAACGGGGCGCTACTGAAGAGAAAGCCCCTGGAGTTGCATTCCCGACAAGAACGGACTACATATCTCTATTTTCCAATCGTCCTTATATCATCAATACCTTGGCCATGACTGCCATGACCTTTGCAATGGGGGGGTTGGCGCAGTGGGTTCCCACTTTTCTTTACCGTATTCACAAGCTCGATTTGACCGCAGCGAATACTTATTTCGGCAGCATTACGGTACTTGCAGGTGTAACGGGCACGCTTGTCGGTGGTTGGCTGGGCGACTACCTGCAGGGGAAGATGAACAGGGGGTACCTTCTGGTATCCGGTTGGGGCTTTGTGATCGGAGCGCCATTGGCAGTCTATGCCCTTGCCACTCCTTCAGTTACTACTTGTCTTGTGGCGATGTTTTTTGCAGAATTTTTCTTGTTCCTGAATACGGGTCCGCTTAATACTGTAATAATCAATGTAACAGCTCCAGCTGTTCGCGCACGGGCTTTTGCAGTTAATATCTTTATTATACATGCCCTGGGAGATGCCATTTCGCCTGCCATGCTGGGGTGGCTGTCAGACCTCTGGGGGCTCAGGAATGCCCTTCTCATAACCCCCATAGCATTCGTTGTGGCGTCTTTCTTCTGTTTTCTTTGTGGCCGTTTTATCGGAGAGGACGCTGGTCAATTGCAGGGCGGGTGATTACTGCTGGTGCTTTTTCATTATATCGTGAAGGACTTTCTCCACGGTTTCCCTTATCACATGCAGGCGTTCCTCCGTTAAGGCCTCAAATCGGAGGACTAATACAGGCTGGGTATTGGATGAACGTACAAGGCCCCATCCATCTCCGAAAGGAATGCGCACGCCATCAACATCGATGATCTTGTGGGTTTTCCTGAAGTGCTCTTTGACCTCATGAACCACCTTAAATTTTACGCGGTCAGGGCAGTCTACCCTGATCTCGGGGGTAGTGAAAGTCCGGGGAACGTCGGCAAGGATTTCGCTGATTCTTTTTCGTGTCGTAGATAGGATCTCCAGCAGTCTAAGAGAGGCATAGATGGCGTCGTCATATCCGAAATATCTATCGGCAAAGAACAGGTGGCCGCTCATTTCACCGGCGAGGGGGGCTTTTTCTTCCTTCATTTTGCTCTTAATCAAGGAGTGACCGGCCTTCCACATGATTGGTCTGCCGCCATGCTTTTCAATGTCATCATAGAGCTTTTGCGAGCACTTAACTTCACCTATGATGGCTGCGCCGGGTGATTTCCTGAGGATAAATCTGGAAAAAAGCAAAAGAAGCTCATCCCCGCAGAGGACATCGCCTTTGTCTGTCACTACACCTATCCTATCGGCATCGCCGTCGTAAGCTATGCCAATGTCCGCCTTCTTCTCTTTCACCAGTGAGATCAGTTCGCTCAGATTTTCAAGAATCGTGGGATCGGGAAAATGGTTAGGGAAGCGGCCATCGGGATCGCAGTAAATATCCGTTACATTACAGCCAAAGCGTCTAAATAGGGGGAGGGCAAAAAGTCCGGCTACGCCGTTTCCACCATCCACGACGATATTCAACCCTTTTTTTATCTTAACATTCGCGAATAAATGATCTTCATAGTGTTTTGAAATAGCAGCAATGCGAGAGGTTCCGTTTCCGGATATGTACTTCCCACGCTCCATCAATTCTCTCACTTTTTGGATATCCTGGCCATAGATAGTATCAGGTCCCACACATATCTTGAAACCGTTAAACTCAGGCGGATTGTGGCTTCCCGTAATCATCACGCCTCCATCGGCATTAAAATGCCGTATGGCAAAGTAAAGCACGGGGGTAGCGCACAGCCCGACATCGATGATATCAATTCCCGTTGAATTGATCCCTTTTCTTATGGCTTCATGGTAAGCGGGAGAGCTGAGACGGCAGTCCATGCCCAGAGTCATGGTCTTGACTCCGCGGGGAATTGAGTATGTTCCGATAGATCTTCCGAGGTCGTAGACGAAGTCCAAGTCCAAATCTTCGTCGACAATGCCCCGGACGTCATACTCTCTAAAAACCTCAGGATTGATCATAGTGGCGTTCCCTATGACCCTTGGAACTCCTGCAGGTTAACATGTTTCTTGATCATTTGTTCGAGGAGAAGTATCTTGTCTGTGTCATCTTTCTGAAGCAACGGTTCCATGAAATCTATCTGCTTTGCAATCTGATATGTATCCGTTGATACAAGAAGCAGAGGGATTTTGAGTTCCGATGCCTTTGAGATGAGCTCCGGAGTTGGCTCGATGTTGCAGGTGAGTATGACGGCCGCGGTATCGCCCTCCAGAGCTGCGGCAATCATGTCATGGCGGTCACCGCTCGTTATGACGACTTTTTTCTCTTCATGAAATACAGGACTTTTTATTGCAGCACTGGCTGACATGGAGCCTATGATAATGCTCTTGACCGGGCGATTCAGAAAAGATTCGCCTGTAATGATCTTTGCGAACAGACGATCGGCCAGAAAATTAACTGTAAATCGCGGCAGCTCCTCATAATAAGGGATTATCCCGAGTACATTGATATTTAACAATTTTATCTTGGGAAGGTGGATATTTACGAAATCCTCCAGGTTGGGCACCTTGTTAATGATAACTCCCTTGAAGTTGACTCCGCCTAAATTAATATGGTTTTTTAAGAAGACGATATCGTCGATAATAGTATCGTCCTTTCCACTGATCACGATCATGAGTTCCGCGCTCAATGATTTCGCGATGGATAGGGCATCGAGGTAAACAGAGACCCCGTATGAGAGTTCTTTTCCGCCTTCGACAAACAGGATATCACTATCTTTGCCGGTACTTTCCTGCAGCTCATGGACTTTTTGCGTGATGGTTTCCTTATCGAATATATATAATAGCCTGGAGTGATCAAACCCAATACTCATCTCCGCAGGGTCTTCTCCCAGAGAGAAGATGTCATTGATGAGTGCGGAATCGTAATCCCACAGTCTTTTTTTACGATAAAACAGCCTGTCTCCGAAGGGTTTAATATAGCCGATTTTCTTATGCAGCGCCTTGGCCAAACCGATTATAATACTTGTTTTACCCGCATTCGGGTGCATGGATGTAACTACCAGCCTGTACATTTGTCATACCTCGTAAAAATTTTATTAAGGACCAATTAGACTGAAGACATTAGAATAATTAGAAACGTGCATCATCCTTCCTTCCGCATGCCAAGGGCAACCTTAGCGGTGCACATCCATTGTACATATTGTTCACGCTCATGAGTTTATCCTGCTACTGACCGGGGACGTTCCTCCTAATTTATGTTTCTGACTTCGCAGTCCATCTTCCACCCATGGTTGGTTCATCAAAGCACTTTTTACATTTCTCGTCCACTCTCAGGAATCTTGAAAGCCATTTTCAAAGAATAAACGCCGGATTCAACTTGTCTTGTGATGTCAAATCCGCCCTGCTCGAAAACTTGAAGCATAGGTTTATTTTCAACGAGCACTTCGGCCGTAAAGCCCAGTAAGCCTTCCCTCTTTGCAAGATATGTCAGATAGGATAATAACTCGGTGCCAATGCCCCTTTTCTGATAATCATCTCTCACGGCAATGGCAACTTCGGCCGTGTGTGAGACTTCGTCTACTCCATACTGGCCCAGCCCCACGATAATTTCATTTTCCTGAGATCCAATAATCGCCAGGATGGAAATTTCCTTTGAGTAGTCAATAATAACGAAATCCTGTAAACGCTCATGCGGTATGTCTGTTCGCCATGACATGAATCTGCGGTGAAGGCTTCTGTCGGAAAGGGCATAGAAAAAATCTTTCAGGAGTGGTTCGTCGGTAATTTTCATGGGTCTCAGAAAGATATGGAACTCTGTCTTCGTAGTTCTGTATGTTTCCAGGGCTTCCGGGTATCTGCCTCTTTCGCCTGGTATGTAAGCCTGATCCTGGTAAATCATTCCTCTCTTCTTTGCCTCTTCAATCAGCCAGGGCCGGAATTTTGGATGTGCAATTGAGATCAGTGCCATGGCTCGTTCTCGGATGTTTTTCCCATGGAGGTAGGCGATGCCGTACTCAGTTACAACATAACGGACATCAGCCCGACTGAGGGTGACACCTGCCGAGGGACTGAGTGTCGGCACTATTCTGGATATGGAGTCAGCGGCCGCCGTTGATTTCATTGCCAGTATCGTTTTCCCGTTCTTTGCAAGCAGAGCTCCTCTCATGAAATCATGAAAACCACCTATGCCGCTGTAAAACATGCTGCCTATGGATTCTGACGTAGCCTGTCCGGTAAGGTCGATTTCAAGGGCGCTGTTGATAGCGACCATATTGTCATTTCGGGCGATAACCATGGGATTATTCGTGTAGTCAACAGTTCTGAAGACGATGGAGGGGTTGTCATGAATGTAATCGTAGGTTTCCTTCTTAGCCATGCAGAATGTGGCTACTGTTTTTCCCCGGTTCAAGGTCTTTTTTGAATTGTCGATTACGCCAGCCTGGTTTAAGCTTACGATACCTTCCGTCAGGAGCTCCGTATGGATGCCTAAATTCTTCTTATTGTAAAGATGTGCCATGATCGCATTAGGAATGCTTCCATATCCAACCTGAAGCGTGTCACCATCCTGAATAAGGCGTGAAACATAAATTCCTATCCGTTCTAACGACATTGTCTTCTCTTCGGAAAATGATCTCTGGATTTCGAGGATCGGCGCGTCATGGGGTATAATAAAATTCACATCTTTGATATTAATAAAACCGTCTCCATGGGCACGAGGCATGCAGGAGTTGACCTGGGCAATCACCAATGAGGCTTTTTCTGTTGCCGTCTTGACCACGTCCACGCTCACCCCGAGGCTAAGAAATCCATGCTCGTCGGGCAATGACGTCTGTATAAGAGCGATGTCTATCTGCACCATACCAGCCGTTATCAAAGCCGGGATATCTGAAAGTGATATAGGGGTATAGTCTGCTGCCCCCTTGTTCACAGGATCTCTTGTATTGTTGCCTATAAAAAAAGAATTGTGTCGAAAATTGCTCTTGAACTTTTCATCAGTGTAGGGAGCTATACCAAGGGAATAGATCTGTATGATCTCTGCATCAAAAAATGCCTTGGGGTGGGATTCCACATACTTCGTCATTGCGGCTATGAGATACTGCGGTTCACCGCAGCCCGATGTGACGAATATATGCTGACCACGTCGGATACGGCTGAATATCTCATCCTCACTGGCAAACTTTTCAGGATATACCTTTTTCCATGTTTCAAGACATTTTTGATTATCTGCCACAGTCATATAGGCCGAACCTTATTATTTTAAACTAAAGACGGACTCCCATAAAGAAATCTATCTTATAATGTTTGAAAATAATCGATAAGTCATGATTATGTCAAGAAAAGAATGCCGGAAAACTATAAATACATGAATTTTTGGTGCGACTTTTAATTGCAGACTGAACTTGAAGAGCTATTCTGACAGGCAAAGGAATGCTTAAGGCAGCACACCGATGAGATCTGCAGCTTTGTTGATAATGATATCCGCCCCCGCTTTTAGGAGTTCATCGGATGTTGAATATCCTGACAGGACACCTATTGTTAAGGTGCCTGCATCTTTACCGATTTTGATATCCATGGGATGATCTCCGACCATGGATGATAATTCCGGCGCAACGCCAAGCGATTGGAGGGCGACGAAAAGATGTTCGGGGTGGGGCTTGACATTACGGGTCATTTCTCTTGTTATAACGGAGTCGCAATAATTGAAGATATCAGGAAACACCATGGTAACGGCTGCTTGACAGTTTCTGGTTACAACTCCGGCCTTGATATTGCGTCTTTTCAACTCCGCGAGCATCTCTCTCGTCCCGCCTATGAGTTCGCCTTTCTTAGCTGCTTCAGTTTCGATATTCGAAATGAGTACGATTGCCTTCTCCACAAAGTATTCTTCTTTTCTTGGATGTTTTTCAGAAATCAATGCCTGAGCAGCCTTGATCATCTCCAGTACGTACAGATTACTCAGCCCATTCAAAGGTACGCCGTAGGCCCCTATAAGGTCGAGAACAGCCTGCCGCATTAGAGGGAAATCGATATTCAGTTTTGCCAGGGTGCCATCGAAGTCAAAAAAGACGGCACGGATCGAACTTGTCGTCTTCAATGGCCATACGTTTCCTTCAGATATTTTTCAAGACGCTTCATCCCTTCTTCGATGTTTTCAAGAGAGTTCGCATACGAGAAGCGTAAATAGCCCTCGCAATTCTTGCCAAAGTCAATGCCCGGGGTAACGCCGACGCGGGCCTTTTCGAGAATCTCGAAGGCTGTTTTATATGAGTCCCGAGAAAAGGACTTTATATTTCCGAGTGCGTAGAAAGCACCGGTGGGTTCCACTTTTACACCAAGCCCCATCTCCCGCAGTCGCTTGATTAAGAACTTTCTTCTTTCGTTGTAAATATTTCTCATGCGGATAACTTCGCCACCTGCTTCTCGCAAGGCAGCTACACCACCCCACTGGACGAAAGAATTGGCGGATATGAAAAGATTCTGCAGCAGCTTCTGCATGGCTCTGATATATTGTTTCGGCGCGATCAGATATCCGAGCCGCCATCCCGTCATTGCATACGCCTTGGAAAAGCCGTTGAATACGAAGGCATTGTCCGTAAACTCAAGGATACTGTGCTCTTTTTCTTCATAGACAAGACCATGATAGATTTCATCAGAGATTACCGGAACACCCAGTGATGCAATTTCTGCCATTTTTTCTTTGCGGAGGAGGTTCCCCGTCGGGTTGGAGGGTGAGTTTATCATAATGCCTGCAGTGCGCCCGGTCATCCGCTCTTTAATTGCCTCTGAAGTATATTGAAAACCATCGTCTTCATAAACGTTGACGGTAACAGGGATGCCTTCGAAGAACCTGATGAAGTTGGGATAACAGGAGTAGTGGGGGTCTGAAATGATGATCTCGTCACCGGCATTCAATATTGTAGCGAAGAGGACCAACATGGCGGGCGAGGTTCCTGAAGTTACCACAACTTGGTCAGGCGAGATTGACACGTTATATTTGTCCAAGTAATGATCACAAATTGCCTCTCGCAGTTCCAGCAGTCCGAGACTATGGGTGTAATGCGTTTCCCCGCTTCTCATAGCCTTGCAACATGCCTCTCTGATGCACTCCGGCGTATCAAAATCGGGTTCGCCAACTTCCAGATGAACGATGTCCTCTCCTCTCCGTTCCATCTCCTGGGCTTTTTCAAGGACATCCATGACAATAAAAGGAAGAATTTCTGATGCTCTCGTCGTTATCATAGAATCAAGATGGTAACCTCACTTATAAAATTGCTGCAAAATCCTGTCCGAACGATGGGCATATTTCCGATTGGATAGGGTCGTAAGTAACTACTTGATTATGCCTTGTCAATAGAAAAGAGTAAATCAGTCCTAATACTATCTTGGCTTACCTGTTAAGTATTCAGGTCCAAGGGTCCTGTTTATTACTCTCTTTGAATGCAGATCCGGAATATCTAAGTTAAGGATAATCTTCAAGAAATTCATGATGATGTAGAAGGTAGCCCCCCAGAGAATTTCTTCATTACCCTGATTGTCGTAAGTGATAAGACAGGGGAATTCCCGTGTATGCTCTCTATGCGTCTTTAACTCTTTTGAAGTCTCCACATTGTAAAGCCCGTAATTGCTTTCATCGAAGAAACTCATCAGAGGGATTTCTACGATGCCTTCCACCTCTGAACTGGGAGAAAAATGCCATTTCCTTTTTACAAAACCGACGAGGGGGAAAATTGTCCGCCTGAATAGGAGCAGGGAATAAGAGGGAAGGGGACCAAGAAAAAGGATATTCCAGGGGCTGAGTCCGGTCTCTTCCCATGACTCCCTCACGGCATTGGTCAGAAATAGGTTAATCATCCTGAAGGTCTCGTTATTCCTCAGCATGGCGTATTTCAGTGCATCAGCCCGCAAAATTGGAATAATTTTTCTTGAAATTAGCGGCGCCAACAGTGGATCCCAAAAACTGTGTAACAAGCCGCCGGGGCAGCTGAGGTCACCGGGTTGCGCAACCTTTGAGGAACGCTTAATGAGTTGGAAAATGAATTCACTTTTTTTACCACTTGGTGCAGGGGCATCGCCGGTGTAATGCAGAAGCAGCAAGACACCTGCAGCGGAATGAACCTCTCTATCCCTTCTCGATGCTCGAATAAAATTCATCTTTTCTGTAAAGTCAATGGAACACCTGCCGAGCCTTTCTACGATGAGACGTAGAAGGTGATCCTTATCAGACAGGCACTCAGTATTCATAATCTTCATACCGCTTCTTCCGACTGACGAAAGATTTGTTCAATTTCCCTTTCATACCAACAGTAGTAGGGGGAAAAATCAAGAAATCCACAATGCCCGCCATACGCCTGAAGGGAAATATCGAGATATCTGCTTTCTCTTAAACCATGGATGTCATCAATTGTTACTATGGGGTCATCCTCAGAGGCAATGATTGTAACAGGCACAGAAAGATTGGCAAAGACATCACCCAGCAATGTATATTGATTGAAATATTCCCTGTAACTCTTGAAATCCGGATAGTAGAGCATAATTGCCTCGGTAAGGGCCATACATGTCTTCATTGTCAAGATGTCATGAAAATCATATCTATCAGGAAAAAGTAACTGCTTCTTTCTTAGCGAACCTTTCCATTTATTGAGAAAATAATATTTATAGATCGCGAGACTCGCATCGATTGATAATGTAGCCTTATATGGATCAAGTGCGGGGCTGATGGAGATGATGTGTTTAAGATTTTCTATTCTCGAGGATGACTGTTTCAGCGCTATGCGGAGTGCAAAATTTCCACCGAGGGAAAAGCCGATGACGTAATATGGTCTATTTTCGGACAAACGAGAGATGTTGTAAACGGCTTGAAATGTCTCTTCTATGAGAGCTCCATGAAAAAGACCTTCATTCAAGTGGTGGCTGTTGCCGTGATCTCTCAGATTAAGCCGAAATATATCATAACCTCTGTCGTACAGATGTTTCCCTGTGGAAAGGACGTATGTCGAGTCCGAACTCCCTTCCCATCCGTGTATCAACGTGACAAGGCCCCTGGCTCTTTCAAGGGATTGCAGCGAGTGATAGCCGAGCAACCGTACGCGATTTCCTCCCTCTATGATCGTTTCCTTTGCACATTCGATCATAGGGTGTCGACCTCGACTTCGTATTCTTAAAGAGCCCAAAATTGTCTGTATGTGCGGGTTCTTGATCCACGGCCTGGGAGTAAATTTCTTTTTCATGAGAAATTTATTCATTATAGCATGATATTCGCGTACGGAACTCGCCGCTCCTGCGGTCTCTTTCAGTCAGTGCGGATAGACAAAAGCCTGGTTTAGTACCAGGCTTTCGTGTAATTCAAGTGGTGGCGGTGCAGGGAATCGAACCCCGGACACTACGGATATGAGGCTCCCGGCTAGCCTCACCTGCCTTTTAGATAAATCAGAAATCGATAACTTAGTCAACAGCTTATTAAAACGTAACGAAATACGTGTATGTGATTTGTTGCGTCTTTTTTTATCTATATTGTCGCGGACGGGACACGAATCATGAGCCGTTGGGATTTACCACAATTTAAAATAATGGCGAAGCCTTCCTGGGATCAGCCGGCTTATAGTTCAAACCCGCGTTTGTTAGTAGGTCTTTGTCTGGATAATGAAGCACGTCAATTGAGCATTGGTGTTATCGATAGCACCGTGGTCTCGTTGATGGGGGGTGCAGGGGGGAACGCCCTGCAGAGTGGTTGTGTGTATGGTGTCACTTGAAGGTGCATGAGGGCAGTCTGCAGGTGACAATTGTTTCAGAGAAGGAAGACATTTTTGACCTGTGAAGCATGGATTTGCTTCCGTCGAGACAACAGGTCAATATTATCTTTTCACCCCACAAGGAATTGTCATACGTGCAGCTATGGCAATATCCTTGTAGCCATAGCTGCACGTATGAGTAGAGAGATCGGGAACTGTTTATGACGGCCAGGACGAGGGATGAATTCAATAGGGATATGGAGCTCGAACGGCTCGCGGGTATCCCGTATTTAAAAAGACCTACGACGAAATTCTACATGAGGGAAGTTCTGTGCAGAGATTTTTTAGACTTTTTCCCGTGGCAGAAATATATGACAGGGACGTTCACAGAGGACTTAGAAACCAAGGATATGTTCACGTGCCACAGACGATTTAAACGGTATTTAAAGCTGGTTAAAGAAAAATTCGATGTGAATAAGGGCTTTGATTATTTCGTGGCCTACGAACGGCATCAGACAGGTTATTTCCATATTCATGGTCTGATTGGTGGTGTCTCCGGGATAACCGATTCGGATATGTGGGAAGTGTGGTTCAAAAAGTATGGACGTGCGAAAGTTGTGACATATGAGCCGGGGAAGGGTGCTACTCATTATTTGACTAAATATGTGACGAAAGAATTGTGCGGATGGGATATTAAAATTCGGCAGGAGCGGTACCAAAGGCTGCCTGGGGCCTGATAGGAATGGCAAATAATATAGAATTCTGCGTGAGAGTTGGCTCCCCAGTAAAGATGAAAATGGGTACTGGAGAGAAATGCTGATTTTGTAGTGAAGCCAGTTATCGCTTACACCTACAACTCCTCAACATTTGACAGTCGTCTTAATTGAAGATTACGAATAGAAAGAGGGTAACGACGCGGCTATGGGGAGCGCAGCCTTATTGCGCTTCCCTACCAGCAGCATGTTATG
>Ga0187886_1000448_pt1 | contig 49562 bp, 43 predicted proteins | sample June2016WEW_20_1_FD_133001 | JGI IMG/M metagenome (GOLD analysis project Ga0187886, IMG submission 133001) | Peatland microbial communities from SPRUCE experiment site at the Marcell Experimental Forest, Minnesota, USA - June2016WEW_20_150 | ecosystem: Environmental > Terrestrial > Soil >... | reverse complement strand
GACCAAGGAGAAGTTCCCGCCCAAAAGAATTCATACCGTCGCCCACGTCCATCTCGGGGACGGCCCGACCATCACCAAGATCGAGCTCCTGACCACGGTCGAGGCGCCGGGGATCGACCGGGCCAAATTCCTGGAGCTGATCGAATTCTCCAAGAAGAATTGTCCGGTTTCCAAGGCCTTGGCCGGTCCCGAAATCGCCGTCCAGGCCGAGCTGATTTCCTAGTCGATCCGGCCGGACATCCGTTTGGCTTTGGGATCGCGATCTTTTTGGGGCGTAAAAAAAACGGTCTTCAAACCGTTTTATTGGGAGAATTTGACGGATATCTCTATGGATATCGCGGAGTTGATTTGGCCCGACGCCTAGGGGGGATTATTCGAAGAGGTCGCCGCGCTCCTCGAGCCACTTGTTCTTGAAATACCACAGGACGTCCTGTCGGCGGCCTTCCAGCCGTTCGAGGCGGCGCGCGATCTGCGCGAGACGGGTCCGGATCCATTTGGCGCGGCCGGGGCCGATATCCACACGCTCGAGCCGCGGCCGGAGCCGCAGGGACCTGCGGATATTCCGGAACGTCCGCCGCCCGATCTTTTCTTCCTTCCAAATCATCATCAGCGCGCTTAAGCCTTCCGTTCTCATGGTCTTTCCCTCGATAATCCCGAATGTCGCTTGGGAGTATAAGGATTTGCTTTTTCGCTCTGCACGACTTACGCTCCCATTAAGCGTGGAATCGCCGCTCCCCATCACGAAAAGAGGATAATCCCGGACGCAAATCAAGTCAAGAACAAGAAATTTGCCACGAAAGAGGCCGACGGGCCGGATCATCGAGGACAATCATTATGCGAACGGGAATAATACTTGACGTTCATAAGCGGAGGACTGGGCTAGGACAGGCACCCATCCAGGGTCTTTCGGGGAACCCTGGCCAACACATGATGGCAAAAATAGCACTGGTTGGTCGTCGCGCCCGGGAAGACGACGCCGTGTTTCGTCAGCCGCGCGCGGACGCGGGACAGTCCGGCTTCGAAGACCGCGGACACGAACGGATTCCGGGAGGCGTTCTCGAGCATCTTCGAGGCCGTATCCTTGTGGATGTTGCCGACGGTCAATCGTTCGGAGTCCGTGGCGTAGCCGCAGCAGGGCTTGACGCTGCCGTCGGGCAGGACATAGAAGACATGGCCCGGTCCCCGGCAGAAGTCCTCCTTGAACCAGTCCTTGCCCCATGGGTCGAGGAGGGGCTCCGCCTTGCCGACGGGGGCAAGATCGATCATCGTTACGGGCACGAACAGGGACTCGTTCCTGATGACCCGCTGCCCACCGACGTGGACGAGCTTCGCCTTCAGGGCTTTGGCCAGGCCGCCCAGGATCGCTTCCGTTTCCTCATCCCGGGCCCCCCTCACGGCGATGACACGGGCGATATCCGGCCGGTTCCAGATCTCTGAGGTTATCTCGATGAACAGGGCGGGCTTTGCGGGGTCCTTCCCGTGAAACGCGTCCACGCTGACGCCGAAGGACCCGTCATAGCCGCGGTCGTACAATTCCTTCAGGGTCCGCCGCAAGTGCGCGGGGCTCTTGAACCAGCGCGCGTTCGTGGTGATCATTCCGAACAGGAGCCCGTTCGCGACGGCGCGTTCGGTCAGCGCGAAGAGGAACTCCGTGTCCAGGAACGGCTCGCCGCCGGTGAACCCGACCCTTTCGACGCCGGCCTTTCGGCAGGACCGCAGGAACTTCACCGCCGCCGGTATCGGCAGTCGGGCCTTTCCCCGCTCGACCGAGCAATGGGCGCAATTCAGGTTGCAGTCCGTCGTGGACGCGAACAGGACCTCGCGCGGAGAAAAGGGCTTCGGCATCGGCGGTCTTCGCTAGCTATCCCGGCGCTTCCTCAGCGCTTCCACGGCGGCCGGGGCCCCGGGCTTTACCCGGGGGTCCATTTCCGCCGCGAAGGCTCGTCCCTTGACCCGGGTCTTCGGCAGGCCCGTCGGGCGCGTGATCAGCGGGACCCGGACAATGTATCACAAATTTTTCATATTTATGTCTTGAATTCTTTTCTTTACTTGACGTTTAATTGAAAAGTAATTACAGTAGTTACGTGAAGATAATTGAACTCAAGGTCGTACGCATAGGCAACTCCCGAGGGGTCCGAGTTCCCGCCGCCACTTTGCGCCGATATCGGATCGGAGGGGCGGTCATTATGGAAGAGAGGAGCGAGGGCATCATGCTGCGTCCGGCCGGGCCCTGCATAGAAAAGCTCTCTTGGGAAGCGACGGCCCGGGAAATGGCAGCCGCCGGGGAAAACTGGATCGAATGGGACGCCGCGGGCACAGACGGATTGGAAAGCATCCCGTGGGATGCCGCCAAAACGCCCCGAGTCGCCGAACGAAAATCACGATACGATTTCCATCGGCGTCCGGCCGGAAAGAAATGAAACGGTACGAGATTCGCTGGGCCAACTTAGAACCGACCCAAGGGGCGGAGATGGCTAAAAAGAGGCCGGTCGTCATCGTAAGCCTGGACGCCCTTAATGAGCTTCTACAAACCATTACGATCTGCCCGCTGAGCACCCAAATTCATTCAACCTGGCGTTCGCGGCTGCAAGTGCCGTATGGCGGCCGGGAGGCCGAGATCGCAGTGGACCAAATCCGCACGATCAGCAAGTCCCGGCTGAGTTCCAAGATCGGCTCTCTTACCGAGGATGAAGCCGCCGCGCTCCGGCGGATCATAACCGAGATGTACGGCGAATAAATGGCCCATCAGCCGGGCCGTCCTCCGATTCGCCTTTGGATATCTTGAATTCGGGGATCTCTAGGCGCCGAGCTCTTTGAGCCAGGCATTCATGGCTTCGATGTGAAGTGCCAGCTCCTTCTCGATATCGTCCGGGACCTTTCGCCTGCGTTTCCGGCAGTACTCCGCGACCGAGGCATCGACATCGAACCAAGGAGACAAGAGGGGAGGCAGCTTGAGCGGCTTGGATAGGTTGGATGCCTTTTGCGGCCCGACCTTTCCGCCTTGTCCCAGCCGCTTCGATTTCGCTGCGATTCGACCGAGGATTCGGATCATCTTTTTCGTGATGATTTCGTAACGGTTATTGAATCGCCAAAAAGGAAGGACATCCTGTCCCGCGAGGAAAGAATCGACCGTCCCGTTCCGTCCTAGGCGGCCTCGGCATTCCGGCTCGAGCGGAATTCGGGCGAATTTTTCCCGGCCTTTCACGTCGACCTTCCTTGCGAGGGGATACAGACGGCAGACATAAGGGCGGTCGGAATGGATCCGGCAGCCCTGGGGTCCGAGAAAGACGCAGGCGCCGCCGGACTTGAGGCGGAGGATGGTGCCGCCCTGTTCGGTGTATCTCGAAAGAAACCGGCCCGTCGTCAGGCCGAGGCGGCGGGCGATCCGGACGATCTCATAGGGGCCGACGCGAATGGCCTTCCCGTGGCAGCATTTCGAGCAGATCCCGCAGACGAACGAAAACCCTGTGTCCCGGAGAAGATTGAAATGGAATCGCGGTCTTTTATTTATCAAACACGTCCCGCCGCTACCCCAACGGCGGCCGGGGCCCCGGGTTTTGCCCGGGGGTCAGTTTCCGCCGTACTCGCCCGTCGATATAAGCCACGAGCGAGTGCGGCGGACGGGGCTCTGGGCTTAGCCCGGGGGTCTGCTTCCGCCGCGAAGGCTCGTCCCTTGACGGGATTTAGGAACGGCCGCTCAACGCTCCGGGGTCCACGACCAGGTCGTGCCGATTTGCTTGGTGCCCCGGAAGATCTTGGCATTGATCCGGGATCCTCCCTTCCCAAAAAAACTCCAGTCCTCTTCGGGGAAGCTAAGATCATAGAACAGGCTCTGTTCTTTGTAGAATTTGATCTCGACTTTCGCAAAGTCGATGGTCGATCGCCCCCCCGCGTGCCCTTTTCTGGGACTAAAACCCAAGACCGCGCCGAACGCCGACACCGTCCCGGCGAGCTTGATGAGCTCGCGCCTCGACATGGTTTTTTTAGCCATTTTGCCCCTCCCTAATTAATAAAGTATTGGCTGGGTCGCGGAATGTCAAGGATTTTTTTTCAGCCCCCTAGCCAGGGATTTCCTTCAATTCATATCCGAATTCGCGGAAATGAGGGTCAAAGGCGAAGGCCGACCGGAGGCCCGTCCTCCGCATGACCTCGAAGCTTACGCAGTCGACGAGGCTCAGGGCGCGGCGGCCCGCCGTCAGTTGAACCCCCACCGCGGCCTCGTGGATCTCCCTCGTCACCCAGACAAGACGCAGGACCGGCCGGACATCCCGCTCGAAGACGCGAGCGGCCTCCAACCCGATACGCCGCATCAAGACGGCCGAGGTCTCCACCAGAACGTAATTGTGGGAGACGAGGGTGTGAGCCCCGTTCAGCATCTCTTCCCAAATCCGCTTGGCCGCGGCGTGCCGCTCGTCGCTCCGGTCGAGGACGGCCAGGAGGGCGCTCGTATCGACGAAAACATTCATCGCGTCCCTCCGTCTTTCCCGGCCCGCCCGGGCGATCCGCCCTTGCTTCCCGCTTCAGGATCTGTCAAATACCGATCATGCTCGATCGAAATGTCGGGGACTCCGGACTCGAACCTTCCGGCCGCGGCGATCGCCCTCTGCCTCAATTCGGCCATATCCGTCATATCCGCGGGGTGCAGCGACCCATAGGCGCTGCGGTCCTCTCCGACCGAAAAGGCCTCCGCGCCAGCTGTCTGTCCGTCGTGCGCTTTGAGGATCGTCTCTCGAATGAACTGGCTTCTCGTCCTCCCGGCCTTGCGGCGCGCGACCTCGAGCGCCTTGAACTCCGGCGCCGGCATGCTGATCGAGAACTTGACCGTCTTGGCCATCCCCCGTCCCCTTATTGGTAAGAAATATTCACACCCTAGTATGACCTGGAAAGAAAGCAAAGTCAAGCCCGCCGAAGAGAAATCTGTATCCGCTGAGAATTCCGTCTCATCCTAGCCGTTCATTAATATATGATTGACAACTTGCTCAAGTGGAGGTATGGTAAGAAAGTAAGAATATAAGGAGTTTCCATGGAAATCACAGAAATAGCCAGGATGACGTCCAAAGGACAAATCACTGTCCCTGCCCCAATCCGGGGCATTTTAAATCTTAAAAAGGGTTCCATGGTGATCTTCAAGGTCACGGCTAAGGGCATCTTCTTCATGCCGTGTGAAATCAAAGAGAAAAATTCCTACACTCAAGAGGAGTGGGGAAAAATCGAACGCCTCGTCGCCGAATGCGGTAAGAACTATAAGACCGCGAAGGGAGCCCGCAAACACCTGAAGTCCCTGTGAGATATGAATTCAAGCCGTCATTTGACCGCTCGATAAAGGCGCTCCTTCCTAGACATAAAGTCGATATTAAAGCCGCTTGTTTTGCTTTTCTAGACCTCATTGAGACACGAGTCCATTTACCCGCAGGGATTGGTCTCAAACGCCTCCGGGATGACTTCTGGGAAATTCGGCATGGCCTTCATAATCGAATATTATTCCGTTGGAGGCACGATCTTATCGAGTTCATTCTGGCGGGTGATCATGATTCGATCAAGGATTTTCTCAAAGATCGCTAATTAAATTTCGGTGGCAGATAACTCAACCTCCGAATTCAATGCGATCGAATTTCGTTAATGCGTCAAGGGACGAGAATTATTGAAATTAGCGATGATTCCCGAACATCCGGCACTCGCCGTAATCTATGACGACTAAGGCCCAGACTTCGGGATGGCGCGAGCAATATTTTTCGACGTCCTCCGTCTTCATGACCATGAACGCGGTCGATAGCGCGTCGGCGCCGGCCGCGTCGGAATGAAGGGCCCAGGCCGCGACATGGCCTTTGGCCGGAGCGCCGGTTCGGGGATCGAGGATGTGTTGCCCTTTCACATCCGTGCCCGAACCGCTCAGCGCCCGGCCCGAGAGCATCATCTCTCGCGGCGCGTCCGGGCAGGGCCAGCCTCCGCCGACTCCGACCGGCCAGCCGGGAGCCCCGGGCGCGGATCCGACGGCGACGGCCGTGCTCGTGCCGCCGTGAACGAGGACGTTCCCGATGCTCCACTCGGCGAGGACCGCCATGGCCCTGTCGAGAGCGTATCCTTTGCCGATGCCGCCGAGGTCGAGATCCAGGCGGGCGCAGCCGCCGCCCGACGTTTCGGCCCGGCCCGCCTCGAATCCCGAGGACGTCTTGGAAAGCCAAAACGCGGCGGGAGCAGGAGCCGGGCCTTTGCCTTCGGAGGCCGGATTCCGGCCGCGGACATTGACGTCGAACGCGCCACCGGTCTCCTTGCGGACCCGTTCAGCAATGGTCAGGCATTCGAACGTCTCGAGCCCGACGGCGATCGATTCGCCCGGCCCGAGCCGGTTGAGGCGGCTGATTTCGCTCGTCGCGTCGAAGCGGCTGAACAGGCTTTCCAGCCGGTCGATCTCCTTGAACGCGGCCCGGGCCGCCTGTTCCGCGTAGGTGCTCTCTTCGCCGGCGATATTCACTTCGAAAAAGGTCCCCATCGCCTGGTGAGAGAAGCGGGAAACGGGCGCCTGGGTCATGGCCGGCGGCGGGGAATGACGGCGAGGTCGATGAATACGATCGCGGTCAGAAGAAGGGCCAAGGCGCTGTAGCGGTGGACGGTGACGAGCGCCTGCTGCGTTTCGAACGTGAAAACCGGAAGCATCGACCCCAGGGCGGTCGCTACCTGGACAAGCCCGAAAGCGGCGAACGTCCAGAACAGAATATTGCGCAGGCGCGTCCCGCTGAGATTCTTGAAGACCGGGCAAACGAACGATTCGAAAACGGTCGCCTCATCCTTGTCCGGCCGGTAGGCCCGGCCGCGCCAGATCAACAGCAGGGCGAGGCTCGCCGCGAACAATCCTCCGAACATGACGTGGCCGAGGAGCGGCAAGCCGAACATCCCCCGCCCGATGAAAAGGGCGAAGAAAAAGCCGCTCGCGACAAGATATGTCAGGCTGGCCCCGAAGCCGATGAAAATCCACTTCAGCGGGCCGGGGTAATGATCCTTTGTCCAGGCCCGATAAATATCCCGGCCTTTATCGAGCGCTTCTTTCGAGAATGCCGTCGTCATCCGGCCGGCCAGCCATTTTCCAAAGGCCACTGCGGAAAACGGGGCCGGGGTTTTCTCTCCGGCCGATACGGTCTGTTTGAAGCGGAGGAAGGTCAGCCGAATGAGAACGGCCGTCACGGACAACACGGTGATGAGGATGAACAATAGCATGGCCCGCTATTTCCTCTTCTCGATCAGCCCGGCAAATCGCCCCAAGGCGATCAGAAAAACGATGAGCAGGAGCGCTCCGATGACGAAGGCGCAAATGAAAAGAACGACCTTGAAAGCCGGCCGGACCGTGAACGACAATCCGAAAAGACGATGGTACAAGCCTCCCACGCCCATGAAGGATGATGCCCGGCGGACAGCGACGTTTTCAGTTCTAAGCGGCCCCGTGCCTTTGACCTTGCCGAAAAAGAAATCCGATCCCGAGCTGTGGCAATCCGTGCAGCCGTTGACGCCGAGGGCCTGGCGCGCCGGCCGAACCTGGTGGGCCAAGGGCCAGGCGACGGGGGCGGCCGCGTCATCGTCTCTGGCTTCGAGCTTCCCTTTATCGTCCAGCCGGAAGAGCTTTCCGCCGGAGATGTACGCATGCTCTTTTTCGCCCAGGGCCTTGAGAACGAGCGCGACCTGCTCCTCGGTCAGCGTCTGATCCGTGCCGGCCAGCGCGGTGATCATCCGCTTCTCTTCGTCGGGGATGACCGGTTGGGTTTTCCCGTCTTTGAGCCGGAAGAATTGCGGCGACGGAGCGGCCGGGCGTTTGCTTTCCGATTTGTCGAGATTGTTGTCGATGAGCTGGTAAAGAAAGCCTTTATAGGCCAGAACGGGTTTCCAAAGGGCGGGTTCGGCGGCAAGGGCTTCCAGGGCTTTCTGGATCCGGGCCTCCGGCTCGGCGGCGGCTTCCTGGTTGGCCGGATTGAAATCGGGAATGAGCGGCGAATATTTTCCGTCTTTTTTGACCGCCCAATAATATTCCCCGCCTTTCTTTCCTTCTTTGAAGGGCGAAGCGTCCAGCCCGCCGTCCACGTTCATTTCGAACGCTTTTCCGCTCATGACGAGCGCCGGCGTCCCTCCCGGCCCGACGACATCGAAGAGCGCCGTGAGAATGCGCGTCGCGGATTTTTCCGGGAACAAAAGATCGCCCGCCGCGGCCAGGACCTGGTCGGGTTTGAGCGGCGTGATCTCTTTCCCTCTCACTTCGGCCCAGAAGGCCGGCCACATCAGCCGGTGCGGGGTCAGCTTGCCGTTTTTATCCCGGATATAAATCGGTTCCTGGATGACCGGCAATTCGGTGGTCCAATTCGCGATGCCGAATATGCCCAGCCGGTTGGCCCGCGCCGTTCGGACGGGGGTCGGCTCATTCGCCGGAAGCGGCCCGGAATGACAGACCGTGCAGGCCAGCCGCTCGAAGTGGACGGCGGGAAGGCCGTTGTGCTTGGGATATGGCGCGCCCATCCGTCCGGGAAGGATCTTTTCGCTCCGGCTCGACGCGCCGCCGAGGTGACAGGCCCGGCACGTGAAATCCTCGGCCGCGAGCGCCGGATTGTCGGCGGCTTCGCCTTCGTAGCCGCGGATCATGTCGTGGCTGACGTCGTGGCGGTGGCAGCTCACGCAGGCGATTCCCGCCGCCGTATGGACGTCTTCGTCGAAATTGAACTTCTTGACGCCCGCCGGCGCCGTCGCGTGACAGGCGAGGCAGCGGCCGTCGTCGGGCTTGTAGGCGAGATCGAGGAATGCGCGGTGTTTGGTATCGAAGAGGTTCTTGTTGTATTTCACGGACGGCGCCACGGCCCATTCCGAATCATCCGGGTTGGGCCCGTCGAAGACGTCCCAGGTCGGCCCGAGGCGCGAAGCCATGCCGCCGACCTCGCCCAATCCGGCCGCCGCGGTCGCGGCCCAGCGGAAATTCTGACGGAGGATCTGCTTGGCCCATTCGCTGTGATTCTGGACCCGGGACGCGTTGTGGCAGCCCAGGCAATTGATCTCGATTTTGCCGGAAACGTTCCACCGCGATTCGGATGTCGCGGCCGGCCCGTCGGGCTCCGAAATTCCGCCGCCGTTCATATGCCGGCCGAAGAGAAGGGTGAAATCCCAAGGGGAAAGCCCAAAATCTTTCGGATTCCGCGAGCCTTTCCAGGAATGGTATGAGAGAGGCAGCAGCGTGCCGGTCCGTTCATCCACCCAGATCCACGGCTCTCCCGGCCGCCCGGCGCCCGGCGCCGCCGTCGCGTCGAAGTGCCGGCCCTTGCGGATGAGGGAGTAATCGTGACAAGGAGCGCAGGTATATTTAGAGGAGAAAGGCAGGGGATTTTTCTCGGTCGGGATGATGGGCTGATCGAATTCGTCCTTGAGCGGGATTTGATGGACGGGGCTCGTTTGGCTTCCGTTCCACTTTTGAGGTTTCGTCGCCGAAGCCCATGACCAGGGCGCCAATAGGCATATCGCGGCGACCGTGAGGACCCCTCTCTTCATGCCTTGAATTGCTCCGGCCGGAATCGGAGGAGACCGCGCGAGCCGACCGCTTCGTTGACTTTCAGGACCGCAACCGCGCTTTTATAGGCCGCCTCGGCCGGGCAGTTCAGGGGCGTGCCGAGCCGGACGGCATTGAAAAAATTCTCGAGGTGCGGCTGGTGGGCCGGCTTGGCCAGATCGACGGGGATCGGCCAGCGGCCGGCTTCGGCCGTGACGCGGACGTCCACGAAAACGTTCCGCGTGTCGATTTTCTGGATGACTGGGGCCTCGGACAGGAGGAGCCCCTCTTTGACCAAGGAGTCCCATTCGGGCGCGTGGGCTTCGCGCATGGCCCAGTTGCCGCGCTGCGGCACTTCCGAGATTTGGAGCGCCCCGTCGTCGCCCATGAAGACTTCGTAAAAACCGCCCTGCTTGGTCGTTGTCTGCACTTGATAGAATGCTCGCGCCGTCCCTTCCGGGGTCTCGAATTCATAGATGGCCATGACGTTGTCGTACCATTCCCGGTTCTTGTAGTAATCGATGCCGCCGCTCGCGACGACCGTGCTCGGGTCCGCGCCGAACACCCAGCTGAAGAGGTCGATCTGGTGCGAGCCGAGGTCGACAATGGGGCCGCCGCCGAATTTCTTGAACCAGCGCCAGTTCCGGAAATCGACCATGGAGTCGTAGCCGTATTTTTGGAGCTTGTCCTGCGGGATCGGGTAATTTTTCGGCCAGCCGAGCATATCGGCCTTGGAGCGGTTCCACTGGGCGTAGGCCAGGTTCACCCGGCCGAGGAGTCTTTTTTCTTTCATGAGCTTGTCGATGGCGTGGATATAGCGGGGATTGCTGCGGCGCTGGTGGCCGATCTGGAGGAGCTTCCCGGTGCGCCGCGCCGTTTCGACCATGGTCCGCGCTTTCTCGAGCGAGTTGGACATTTCCTTTTCGCAATAGACGGGCAGGCCGGCTTCCAGGCAGGCGTTGGCGTGCTCGGCATGCATCCAGTCGGGAGTGGCGACGAGCGCCGCGTTCACGCCTTTTTCCTTGCCCAGCATGTCCCGGTAATCTTCGTAAGCCGCGGGGTTGTGTCCGTATTTGCGAACATAGCCGGTGGCATATTGCAGGCTGTACGGCCAGATGTCGCAGACGGCCACGATTCTGACGCCGGGGATGCGCAGACAGGATTCGAGGAGAACGCGGCCCTGCTCGCCGGCGCCGATGAGGACGATGCGCAGCTCGTCGGCGGTCTTTTTGACGGGGGGCGAAGCGCCTGGCGCGGGATTCTGCGGCGTTTGAGCCAGGGCTCCCCGGGCGATGGCCAGGCCCAGTCCGGCCGTCGCCGAAGACTTGATGAAATCCCGGCGGGTCCAGGGGATTTTGTCGCCGCTATTTTTCTTTTTCATGTTCCCCTTCATCTTATTTTTTCATATCCTTATCGAAGGCGACGGCGGACGGGGAAAAATTGATCGAGCGGACGAACTCGAGCGCTTCTTGCGCCCCGAACTCGCGGTCCATGCCGTTGTCCTCCCATTCGACGGAGAGAGGCCCCGCGTAGCCGATGCCGTTCAACTCCCGGATGATCTCCTCAAAATCGACGTCGCCGTGTCCGGGCGAGCGGAAATTCCAGCCCCGCCGCGGATCGCCGAAGGGGAGGTGCGAGCCGAGGATCCCGGCCTTGCCGTCGAGCGTCACGGCCGCGTCCTTCATGTGGACGTGGTAGATGCGGTCGGCGAATTCGCGGATGAAGAGGGGCGGCTCGACCCCCTGCCAGACGAGGTGGCTCGGGTCGAAGTTGAAGCCGAGCGCTGGCCGCCGTTTGAATTTCTCGAGGAGCCGCCGGGCGGTGTAAAAGTCGAAGGCGATCTCGGTCGGATGGACTTCGAGGGCGAATTTCACTCCGCATTTGTCGAATTCGTCGAGGATCGGCGTCCAGAGTTTTTTGATTTTGTTGAACCCGTCCTCGATCATTTGCTCCGTGGTTGCCGGAAAGGAATAGATGTACCTCCAGATGGGCGAGCCCATGAACCCGTTGACGACGCCGCACCCCATGGCCTTGGCCGCCCGCGCCGTCATCTTCATTTCTTCGATGGCCCAGGCCCGGAGGTCGTCCGGCTTTCCCTTGACTTCGGCCGGGGCGAATCCGTCGAGGCGCTCATCGTGCGCGTCGCCGACGCACTGTCCGGCGAGATGCGCGCCGAGCGCCCAACAGCGGAGCCCGTATTTCTTCAGGATCTGCTTTTTCTTGGCGACATAGGCGGGCTCGGCCGCGGCTTTGCGGACGTCCATATGATCGCCCCAGCAGGCGATCTCCAGCCCATCGTATCCCCAGCCGCCCGCTTTTTTGCAGATGTCCTCGAACGGGAGATCCGCCCATTGGCCGGTGAAAAGCGTGACGGGTTTGCTCATATCGATCGCTCCTTAGAAGGGGGCCCAGACGGCGCCCTTTTTCGAGCTCGCGACGCACGTTTCGATGAATCGCACGCCGCGGATGCCGTCTCGGATGTCGGGAAAATCCAGATCATCCTTCGTCGGTTTCCGGCCCGCCGATTTCTTGCCCAGCGCCGTGAGGAAACGGGAATAGATGTTGGCGAACGCTTCGAAATAGCCTTCGGGATGTCCGGATGGGAGACGCGACAAGGCCTGGGCGCGGGGATAAAACGGGTCCCGGCCGCGCGACAAGCGGGCCGTCGGCCGGCCGATGGCGCCGACCCGGCAGTAATTGCACTCTTCCTGGGCCCATTCGAGCGAGGCCTTGGTCCCGAAAATCCGGACGCGGAAGCCGTTGTCGTAGCCGACCGCGATCTGCGAGCTCCAGAACAGTCCTTTCGCCCCGCCTTTGAAATTGACCATGATCGAGGCGTTGTCGTCGAGCGTGCGCCCCTTGCCGAAGATGTCGAGACGGGCGCACAGCGATTCCATCTCGAGCCCGGTCAGGTACGAGACCATATTTTCGATATGGCTGCCGATGTCGCCGACGCAGTTGGATAGGCCCGCCCGCTTCGGATCGGTCCTCCAGGCGGCTTGTTTCTGGCCGGTCTTTTCGAGCGGCGTGGCCAGCCAATCCTGGGGATATTCGGCCGCGACGAAGCGGATGTCGCCCAGTTCGCCGTTGGCGATCATTTCGCGCATATGGTGGACGATAGGATATCCGCGATAGGCGTAGGTGACGCAAAAAAGGAGGCCTTTTTCCGCGGCCAGCTTTTCCAACTCTTCGGCGTCGCGGCTGCTCGTCGTCAGCGGCTTGTCGCAGACGACGTGGAATCCGTTCTCGAGGGCGAGCTTGGCGATGGGGAAATGAGTCTGGTTCGGCGTGACGATGAGGATAAAATCGGGCCGGTCCTTGTCTCCGGCCTCGGTTCTGATCATGTCCGCGAAGGTTTTATACAGCCTCTTCTTGTCCAGACCCCAGCTCTTGCCGGTTTCGAGGGTGTTTTGGTAGGATTGCGAGAAGCATCCGGCGACGAGTTCGGCCTTGCCGTCCATGGCGATGGCTTTGCGGTGGACGTCGCCGATGAAGGCGCCTTTTCCGCCGCCGATCATGCCGTATTTCAGGCGGGCGGTCGCGGTGAGGGTTTCCTGCCCTTCGATCATGACCGCACCTCCTTGTCCATGAGCCGCCTATTATCCGCCATTTCTCAATCTTTAACGAGTTTTTCCTTGATCTTGTCCAAGGCGACGCGGGCCTCGGCTTTGACGTCCTTGTCGTTGACCAGGGTCGCGGCGAGCTTGATCGCGTCCGGGCAGGAGAAATCGGGCAGGCTGCTGAGGATCAATTTTTTCTCTTCGGGACGCGACGCGATTTCGAGCGCTTTCCGGAGGTCTTCGACGGCCGCTTGAGGAGCGCGGTATTTCTCGAGTCCGGTCAGGCGGACAAAGGCCCGTAAAGCCAGGACCCGGTGGACCTCGTCGGCCGACCTCAGGGCGATTTCAAAGACGTCATCCCGGGCCGCCGATGTCGGCCAGATCGTGAGCGCGCGGACCGCGGCATCGGCGACCTCTTTGTCGGGGTCCTGCAGGGCCTCGCGAAGAAGGGCCAGGGAACTGCCGTCGCCGATCTTGCCCAGGACTCCGTAAAGTAGGCAGCGCTTTCGGGCGTCTTTCTCTCCCTCCAGCTTGGCCTGGACCGCGCCCGCCCGGCCGTCGGGATTGGCGATTTTTTGGGCGAGGCCGGTGATCGCGTTTTCGACGGCGAGCCGGTCCGCTTCGTCCTTGGTCTTCAATAGAAGATCCAGCAAACCGGGAATGTCCGAAGGCGTCCCGACGGCTTTGACGGCCCTGAGCGCTTGAGTGCGGACTTTGGCGGAGGGACTGTCCGTGAGCCCGACGGCCAGGCCTTTTCCGGCGAAGATCCGCCGTTCGCCGACGCTTTGGATCAGCTCGGCTTGGACGCCTTCGCTCGGCTGAGCGGCGAGCAGCGCCAGGATGGCCTCGTCGGCGTCCTTTCCTCTGAGTCCCCACAGGCTGTTGCGGGCGACGGCTTGCTCGGCGCGGGGCGCGGCGGCCGCCGTTTCAGCCAGAAATGGGACGACGGACGCGTCGCCCGCTTTTTCGAGCGCTTTTATGCCGGCCATCCGGATGTCTTTCGAGGGGTTTTTGGCCGCTTCGGAAACGACGGGGAGGACGGATTCCTTGGGGTACTCGGCGAGGACGGCGAGCAAGGAGATCTGGCTCGCCTCGGGAACCTTCGGCAGCGCCGCGACGATCGGGCCGATATCGGCCGGGCCAAAAAAGTTTTTGATCAGGCCGATGGCCGCCGCGTGCATCTCCAGGTCCGGTCCGGCGAGGGTTTCGAGAATTCCTTTTCGCCCCTCGCTTCCGGACGAAGCGATCTTCCCGCGCCAGGCGGCGCGGCGGATGGCGACCGGAAGTTTTTCGACCAGGATCCGGTCATAGATCTGGAACGAGGCTTGTTGATCTTTCAAGGCGGTGAATTCCTCGGCGCAGCGGAACAAGGCCGAGGCGACGATATCCTTGAGTCCGGGCCGGCTCGGGCCGAGAGCTTTGCCAAGCGCTTCGGCCGCGTCCATGCCGCCGATTTGCCCCAGCGCCGTGGCGGCCGCCCCGGCCAATTCCTGATTCGTTCCCCGGATGAGCTTGGCGAGTTCGGCGACCGAGCCTTTGGCTCTTCTCTGGCCGAGCGAGGCGATGATTCCCATTTTGATATCGCCTTTCGTTTTTCCCAGCGCGCCGATCAGGGCGTCTTCGGCATCGGCGCCGGGAATCTTCTCGAGAGCGTAGCGGGCCATGTCGGTCGTGTCCGCGGCCGGCAGCATCTTTTCGAGAACGGAAACGGATTTTTCGCCGCCGATGACTCGCAGTTGGCGGCAGACGGCCGTTTTGGCGGGGAGCGACGCGTCCGCCGCGAGAAAGGCGAGGAGCTTTTCTTCGCAGGCCAGCCGCTCTTGCGGGACGTCCTTGTGTCCTTGAACATAGGCGCGCAGATCGAAAAAAGCGTCGGAATGCAGGCCGCCGTCATAGGACGCCAGTCTTTTGAGAATGTCATCGAGCTTCGGAACGGCCGCTTCTTTCGCGTTCCGCGGCGCGGTTTGGAACGCCGATGTGGAACAGGAGATCAGAGCCAGCGCCGCGGCGACGATCGCGATTTTTTTTATTTTCGTTGTTCCCATGAGCGCACCTCTAAGCGGGAATCTGCCAGGGTTTGCGGTAGGCGCAGCTGAGAAGCCGGTTCGCCTCTTCGTCGCCGGTGATGGTTTCCGCGGCCGGGTCCCACTTGATGGTCCTCCCCGTGGCGATGGCGATGACGCCGAGATGGCCGACGCTCGCCGAGCGGTGGGCCGTTTCGCTGGGCGCGATGGTCAGGGCGCGGCTCTTGACGCTGTCCAGAAAGTTCTGGTAGTGATCCCGGCTTTTCGTCAGCCGGATCTCGTTGGGCCCGATGATCTCGTTGACGAGATGGGCGGGCTGCGTTTCGAACCCGCCCCGGTCGACCCAGATCCAGCCGTATTCGCCGATCCATTTCGTGCCGCCCTGGATCTCGTCGTATCCCCCGGCGAGGACAAAGGGCGTTCCGTCGGCGTATTTCGCGTCGACCCAATAGCGGAGCGGGCTGTTGTAGATGCCGCTCGACGGATATTCGGCGCGGCCGCTGATCTCGACGGGGCCGGTGGAATCGTAGCCGAGGCCCCAATGGGCGATGTCCAGGTGATGGCCGATCCAGTCCATGAGCTGGCCGCCGCCGAAATCCATGTTCCAGCGCCAGTTCATGTGGACGCGGGCTTTGCAATAGGGGATATAGGGCGCCGGACCGATCCAGAAATCGTAATCCAGCTCGCGCGGAGGCGGCTCGATCGTCCATTGGCCGAAGGTCCGGGCGAAATCGTGATGGCCTTCGGGCAGGCCGACCTCGACCCTGAGGATCTTCCCGATCCGGCCGTTGCGGACAAGCTCGCAGGCGCGGTGGAAATTGTCCACGGAGCGCTGCCAGCTTCCCGTTTGCCAGACGCGGCCGTAGCGCCGGATCGCGTCGCAGAGAGCGCGGCCTTCGGCGAGGCTGTGGGTGAAGGGTTTTTCACCGTAGACGTCGAGACCGGCGCGGACGGCGGCGATGGACAGGATGGCGTGCCAATGGTCGGGAACGGCGATCGAGACGGCGTCGAGGCCGGGACGGGCAAAGAGCTCGCGGAAGTCGTGAACCGTCGCGCAGTCCTCGTTCCCGTAGTGTTGGTTGACGATGTCCCGCGCTTCCTTGAGATGATTTTTGTCGATGTCGCAGACGGCCGACCATCGGACTTCGTCCTTATTCAGGAAGGCTTTCATGTTGGGGATGCCCTGCATCCCGAAGCCGATGCCGGCCATGACGATCTTGTCGCTCGGCGGGACGGCGCCGTCCCTGCCGAGCACGGACGCCTTCACGATCGTCGGGAAGCCGGCCACGCCGGCGACGGCGATCGGCAGGGTTTTGAGAAATTCCCGTCGACGCATTGGGTGGGGTGCTTTCGCCATGCTGTCCTGCCTTTCTTCCTCAGAGAGACTCCATCCTCTATCCCGCTTTCCCCTTTTAATAGGGAATCGGGTATTGTGTCTCCATAAATCCCGTTAGATTTAGATCAGGGGCGTTTTTCCGGGAATGGCCACGGGCTCGACCGGAAGGGGACCGAACTCGAACTTCGGCGGCGTGAGATCGAGCTTGGAGCTGTTCATCGCCCATTCCCAGCTGATCGCTCGGCCCGTATAGGCGCTCATCCGGCCGAGGATGGCGCACATCGTGCTTTCCGCGATGCGGCGCGCTTCGTTCGGAAGTTTTCCGCTCCGGATGCCGGCGATCAGGTCAACATGTTCCTGGACGTAGGGATTTTGCTCATCGCCCTCGAATTTCCAGAAATTCTCGCCGTGGATCTCGCCGTAGCCGAAGGCGTAGCCCTTGGTCCCGACGATCTTCTCCTCGACGCGCTCCGCGCAGCCGGGGATCTGGCGGCACATGCTTTGAACGCGCACGCCGCTCGGATACTCGAATTCGACGGCAAAATGATCGTAGATGTTTCCGTATTCCGGGGCCGTGCGCTGCTGCCGCCCGCCCATGGCCATGACCTTGACGGGGAGGCTGCCCATGGCCCAATTCATGACGTCGATGTTATGGACGTGCTGCTCGACGATATGGTCGCCCGAGAGCCAGGTGAAATACAGCCAGTTCCGGCACTGCCATTCCATGTCCGTCATTTTCGGCGTCTTCTTGACGACCCAGAGATCGCCCTGGTTCCAATAGCATTGGCCGCCGACGATCTCGCCGATCGCGCCGCCGTTGATCCGCTTCATCAGCTCGAGGTAGCGCTGCTGGTGGCGGCGCTGGGTGCCGCAGACGACGGCCAGGCCTTTTCTCGCGGCGAGGTCCGCGGAGGCGATGACCGAGCGCACGCCGGCGGGATCGACGGCCACGGGCTTTTCCATGAACACGTGCTTGCCGGCCTCGACCGCGGCCTTGAAGTGGATCGGCCGGAAGCCCGGAGGCGTGGCCGTGACGATCAGGTTGACGTCGGGGCAGGCGCAGACTTTGAGGTAATTGTCAAAGCCGGTGAACATCTTGTCCGGGGTCACCTTGATCTTATCCGGATGGGCCTCTTTGATTTTCTTGAGAGAACTCTCGATCCGGTCCATGAAAAGGTCGCCCATGGCCACGACCTCGACGCCCGGCGCCGCGGTCAGGCAGTCGATGGCCGCGCCCGTGCCCCGGCCGCCGCAGCCGATCATCCCGATGCGGATCGTATCCGTCCCCCCGGCGTGAAGACCGAGGCTGCCGGGGATGGCCGCCGCGAGCGACGCTCCGACGGTCGTTTTGATGAAATCGCGGCGTGAAAAATGATTCTTCCGATGAGATTTTTCGTTCATCATACCCTCCTTCAATAATTATCGCATTGCCTGTACGCGTCGATGACGGCCCTCTCGCCCTCTTTTCCGGGCCGGCTTTGGCCGTGCTCCATGCACAGGACGCCCTGGTATCCTTTTTCGTGCAGATGCTTGAAGATGTTCCGGTAATTGATTTCGCCCGTGGTCGGCTCGTTGCGCCCCGGGTTGTCGCCGAGGTGAAAGGCGGCGATTTCGTCCCAGGCCGCGTCGATGTTGGGGATCAGGTTGCCCTCCGTGATCTGCTGATGATACAGGTCGTCCACGATCTTGCAGCTGGGACTATGGACGGCCTTGCAGATCTCATAAGCCTGCGGGATCTTCGTCAGAAAGAGGCCCGGATGATTTTTCGGGTTGAGCGGCTCCAGGACGATGACCAGGCCCGCCGGCGCGCAGGCGTCCATGCAGAACCGGAGATTATCGACGACATTGGCCGTCTGATAGTCCCAGGCCAGGCTTTCATCGTAGCGGCCGGGGACGACGAGGGCCATCTTGATGTTCGTCCGTTTCATGGTCTCGATGCCGTCCCCCATCTTCTTGAGGAGCATGTCCCGGATCTCCTTATCGCGGGTGACGAAGCTCTCCTTGCCGAAGTCGGCGTAGAGAACGAACGGCCCGAGCGTCATGCCGCGCTTGGCGATGTCCCCGGCGATGGCTTCCTGTTGGGGGACGGGGCGGTTCATGATGCCGTTGTCGAACATCGCCGAGAATCCCTCGTCGGCCGCGAATTGAATCTGGGCCAGCGGATCGTTTCCCGCGTGGGCTTTGAACTCTCCGATGGCCGGGGCGTATTTGAGCTTGAATTTTTTTCCGGCAAGGCGCGTTCCCGTTTGAATCTGCGAAAAAACCTCATTCGGCCGGGCCAAGGACAAAGCCGCGGCCGAACCGAGTCCGTATTTGACGAAATTTCTGCGGTTCACTTCCCTAACTCCTCCTTTTTCAAGATAAATAATCCTTATACCAACAAAGGTGGAAAATCAACAGAAAAATAGGGGAAACGGAAATGGAGCGACGAAAAAGGGAAATGGGTATTGTGTCTCCCTATTGTTTTCTCCCTATTGTTTTATTCGAGGGAGCGGCCGCGCGTCTCGGGGATCCAGATCCAGGTGACGGCGGCCGCCAGAAACGCGGCCGAAGCCAGCAGGAAGGCTGTCCCGAATCCTTTTTTTTGGGCGAGCGATCCGATGACCAGAGGCGCGGTGGCGGACAAGATCCGGCCGGCGTTATACGTCGTGCCTTGGAGAGTCGCCCGGATCCGGGTGGGATAAAGCTCGGCCGTCAACGCGCCGAACCCGGAGAAACCTCCCGTTCCGAAGAAGGCGACGAACGGGCCGAGGACAAACAGAGTCAGCGGATCGCTGAGGCGGGCATAGATGAAAATGAAGACCGCGGCAGCCGCGAAATATATGATATAGGTTTTTTTCCGGCCGATGATGTCGCTGAAATAGCCGAAGGTCAGGTACCCGAGCCACATCCCGAACTGCATGAAGAAAATGAGGGAGGAGGCGAGCCAATTGCTCAGCCCGATCCCGCCCTTGCTCTGGGACAGGGAAAGGTACCCGGGAATCCAGGTATTGAGTCCCCACCAGCCGAACATGAGAAAGCCGTTCATCAACGTCACGGCGATGGTGATCCTCAGCAGTCGGCCCCGGATAACGGCGCCGATCCTCGTTCTTTGCGCGACGGCCTTGTGGGCCTTTTGCGCTAGCCAGACCGCGGGCTCCTCAACTTTCCTCTGGACCCAGAAGATCAGCAGGGCCGGAAGCGCTCCGATGAAAAAGACCGCCCGCCAGCCCCAGAGGGGAAGGACGACGGCCTTGACGAGCGCTGCGGCCGCGAAGCCGATGGCCCAGAAGCTCTGGACAAAGCCCAGGGCCTTGCCTCGGTGCTCGTCGGGCCAGGTCTCGGAAACGAGCGCCGCGCCGCTGGCCCATTCGCCGCCCATCCCCAATCCCAGAAAAATGCGGAAAACGGCGAGCATCGGCACGGATTGGGCAAAACCGCAGGCGGCCGTGAATATGGAATAGATCAGAACGCTGGCCCGCAGGGCCCACGTCCGGCCCCGCTTGTCGGCCAGCACGCCGAAAACGACCCCGCCGGCCGCCGCGGCGAAGAGCGTCAGCGAGAGCATGAATCCCGCCGTCCCTTCTTTCATCCCCAGGTCGTTCATCATGTAGCCTACGACCATGGTGTAGAGCATGATGTCGAAGGCGTCGAGCATCCAGCCGAGCGATGCCGCGATGAGCGCCCGCCGCGATGCCGGAGGGGCTCCCCTCATCCAGGCGAAGAGCCCCGCGCGGTTTATGGTCTCGTCCATGAATCCTTTAAATCGCTCCTCTTCGGCCCTCGAGGAGCAGTTTTATCTGAGCGTAGTTATGGCTTCCGCCAACCCTTGTGAACGGCCGCCACTTCCGCCTTATTTCTTTTCTTCCTGCGGTTTGAGCTTGTTGTATTCCACGAGCGCCCTGAGATACCAATCCGGGAACGGCAGAGGGTTGCGCTTCCGGGTCTTGCCGTCATAAATCCAGAGGTGGTTGAATTTCACCAGGAGCTGATTGCCCAGGTCCCACCAGGCGTTGACTACGGCGCTGGCGTTGCCCAGGCAATAATCCGTGAGATAGTTGGCGGCCGCCGCCGGATCTTTCTGGTGGAGTTCGAGGGCGTTTTTATCGATCAGCGGCGTCCGGTCCACCGCGCTTTTCTCCCATTTCTTTTGGGCTTCGCGCACGTCCTGGATGGCGAGCGAATAGAGGACCTGGGTGTGAAAATCGACATAATCGAACGCCCAGCGCGCGGACTCCCTGTTGAATTCCCAGTGGTCGCCGATCTGGAACGACCGCGGAATCTCGGCGATGCCGGCATAGAGGGGCATGAAGCACGACGTGTCCTGCGCGCCGAAAGCCAGCCAGATGATCCCGCCGACGGGATTCGGCAGCCAGCTTCTGGCCTGGGTGACCGTGACGTATTCGGCCCGGTTGACGCTGATGATGCGCGAGGTGTTGTAGGTCTTGCCGTCCACCTTGAAGCCGTAGGGCAGGAAGTTCGGGTTGGAAAACGCGCCGCCCTGCAGGCCGCGCGCGGGGGCGAAGATCGTCCCCTCGCATTTGTCGCGGGTCATCTGCATAATGTCGTACACCGAGAATTTCTTGTCCGGCTTGACGGAGAAGGGAAGGTCCATATTCGGCGTTTCGGGGCCGAGATTGAGCGAGGGGGCGACCAGGTTGAAGAACCGCCACAGGCGGACGCGGTTGCCGTTGGAGCTTTGGGCGCTGACTTCGTTGGGCGAGTAGGCCCGCTTGAAGTTGAAGGGCTTGCCGCTCTTGGGATCGTAGAGCTTCTGCTCGACCGCGAAGGAGACGACGTTGGGCGAAGCCATGAAAAAGTCTTTATTGGCCAAATCGATCTCGCCGATGCGCGATTCGTTGGGGCAGACCGAGACGTGGTCGTCGGGCACACGCTGGGCGGCCCAGACGCAGCCGGGCTTGCCGCTTTGGGGCGTCCACAGCGGGCCGGCGGGCATGATCTCGAAGACCCAGATTTCCCTCGGGTCGGATACGGCCAGCATTTCGCCGGAGTCGGTGAAACCGTAGCCGTATTTCTCGGACACTTCGCCCATGAGCTTGATCGCTTCGCGGGCGGTGGAGGCCCGCTCCATGGCCAGAAGAGTCAGCATGGTGATGTCGAATTTGGGCGTGGGCGTCTGGTTCTCCATCTTTTTCTGGCAGCCGAGCGTCGATTCGCCGATCGACACCTGCACGTCGTTCATGTAGCCGAAGGCGCCGTGAATGTAACCGTAGGTATGGGCGGGTTCGGGCAGGTCCAGGCCGGCGTAGCCATCCAAGGGGACGCGGTCCCATTTCAGGCCGAGGTCGGGCGAGGGGGATTCGAATTGGCCGATATGGTAGATCTTGCGCACGTCGCCGGGCTTGTGGTCGCGGGCCGGGATGCGGCGGAACGTCCAGTCGCACGAGCCGCAATCGCAGGTGTGCGTCGACATGACCGAGCCGTCGATCGAAGCGTCCTTGCCGACCATGATGACCGTGCAGGCTTCGAGGGCCGCGTCGGCGATGCCGCACGTCGCGCATTCCTGCTGCGCCCTCGGCCCTCCGCCGAACACGGACGCGCCGGCCAGCAGCGCGGCGACCAATAAAAACGAAATCAGTGACAAACGTTTTTTCATTTATTTTCTCCTAAAAATCCGGATCCGTGATCTTCTTGACGGTCCAGGTCCCGAACTTGTCGAGCTGGGCCTTGATCTCCGCCGCCTTGCCGACGACGACCAGGACGAAATCGGCCTCGGGGACGAGCTTCACGGCCGCGTCTTTCGCCTGCGCGCCGTTCACCCCGGATATATTCGCCAGGTACTTGTCATAATAATCGAACCCGAGGTTGAAGAACGCCAGCCTGACATAAGCCGTGGCCTTGCTGGCGTTGGATTCGAGCGTCGGCGGGAACTGGCCCAGGATATAATTCCGCGAGCTTTCGATTTCCTCGGCCGCGAACCCTTCCGCGCGGACTTTTTTCAGGAGATCGAAGGTGATCTGGAGCATTTCGCCGATTTTTTCGTTGCGCGTGAAGGAGCCGGCGCTGAAAATCCCTCCGGGCGTCCAGGACTGCAAATTGCTGCTCGCGCCGTAGGTCAGGCCGCGCTTGATGCGGAGCTCGGTGCTCAGCCACGAAGTGAACCTCCCGCCGAAGAGCGTGTTCATCACCGTCGCCTGCGGCGTGAGCTTGTCGCCGATCGCGTATCCCGGAGCGCCGAGAATCCAGTAGGCCTGGGTGGCGTCGGGCTTGTCGATGAGGATCAGTTTTTTTCCTTTCGGCTTGGGAAGGGCCGGGATCGTCGACGCCGGAGCGGCCGGGCCCGCGCTTTTCCAGGAGCCGATCGTCGCGTTCAACAGGTCGACGAGCTTCGTCTTGTCGATGTCGCCGACGACCGCGGCAACGCCTCTCTCGGGACGGAAATATTTTTGGTAATAATTTTTGAGGTCGGCCGGGGTGATCTTGTTGAGCGAGGTCTCGGTGCCGGAGGCGAGGTGTCCCATGGGATGGGCGCCGAAATAGGCCTTTTGAAAATAGGCCCGGACGGCCGCGCCGGGATTGTCCTTGACCGCTTTGAGGCTGTCGATCCGCGTTTTGCGCTCCTTGGCGAATTCGTCGTCCTTGAAGGCCGGGTTCGCCAGACAGTCCGCGGCGATTTCCATGACCTTGGGAAAATGCTCGCTCAGGCTCTCCGCGCTGACGTTGACGTATTCGTCTCCCGCGGCGACGCCGAACCGGGCGCCCATGAAATCCAAGGCTTCGGCGATGGCGTTCGCGTCCATCTTGGCCGTGCCTTTGAGCATGAGGGTGGCCGCGAGCGACGCCACGCCCTCGAGATCGGCCGGTTCGAAGACGTAACCCGCTCCCTTGATCCACATCCGGAAGCTCACGATCGGGAGATCGGCGCTCTTCAGATAATAGACCGTGATGCCGTTTTTGAGGAGGATCTTTTCGGGAGAGGCGAGGTAGGCGCCTTGGGCCGCGAGCGAGGCCGCGATCAGGATCAGCGTGAATAAGGCGATCTTCGCTTTCGTCTTCATTTCGCACCTCCCGCCGGGACGAGCTTCCCGACCGTCTTGTTGTTGTCCGTGAAATATTTTATGGCCGCTTCCTTGACCTGATCGCGTTTGACCTTGACGAAATCGTCCATCCGGGTGAAGAGCTTTTCGTAGCTGCCGTAGAAGATCTCGGCCGAGCCCATCTGGCCGGCCTTGCCGGAGATGGTCTGCAGGCCCTGATAGAATTGGACGCGGACGATGTTCAGCGCCTTTTGATATTCCTGGTCCGTGATGCCTTCGTTCTTGATCTTGGCCAATTCCTCCTCGATGACGGCTTCGAGCTTGTCGAGGTCCGCTCCGGGGCGCGGCTTGACCGAAATGGTGAAGAGCAGGGGATCGATCGTCTCGTCGATACCGCCGGAGACGCTGATGGCCAGCTGCTCTTCGCGGACGAGGCGCCTGTAGAGCCGGCTGCTCTGGCCGCTGAGGAGCGCCGTCTCCAGGATGGCCAGCGGACAGTAATCCGGCGAGGCGCAGTCCGGCGCGTGGAAGACCATCTCAAAGGACGGCGCCTGCGCTTCCTTGCGGATCAGGACGCTCTTCGGGCCCATTTGCGGCGGCTCGACCGTCGTCACGGCGGGCGGCGGTGGTCCGGCCTGGATGCCGCTGTAATATTTCTTGATCAAGTCCAGGGCTTTGCCGCTCTCGAAATCGCCGACGACGATGAGCACGGCGTTGTTGGGCGAATAATACGTCCTGTAATAATTCATGATGTCGTCGCGCTTCCAGCTCTGGATGTCGCTCATCCAGCCGATGACGTCCCAGTGATAGGGATGGGCCATGATGGCCGTGGCCCGGACGCTTTCGGAGAGGAGGCTGTCGTTGTTGTTGTCGACGCTCATCCGCCGCTCGGAGGCGACGACCCCGCGCTCGGATTCAAGGACCTTCGGATCGAAGATTAGGCCCTGCATCCTGTCGGCCTCCATCTCGATGGTGGATTCGAGCGCTTTCGCCGGGAACCAGTCGGTATAGCCCGTCATGTCGTCGCCGGTGAAAGCGTTGTTGGCGCCGCCGGAAAATTCCATTTTCCGATCGAACTCGCCCGGCCCGAATTTTTGCGTGCCGTTGAACATCATGTGCTCGATGAAATGGGACACGCCGGTGACGCCAGTCCGTTCGTTCCGGGAGCCGACATGGAAGAATGTGTAGAGGGCCACGTTCGGTATGGCGTGGTCCTCGAGCAAAAGGATTTTCAGCCCGTTGCCGAGCTTATGGACCTTAACGTCCTCTTTGCGGAACGCCGCGGAAAGGGCGACGGCGCAGACGAGGATGACCGTCGCGAAGACGACCCATCTTTTTCGCATGCGAGACCTCCTTGGATCGGAACCGGAAAAAATACTTTATCAAAGGTGGGGAGAGAGGTCAATCGATACGGCGGCGGGGTGATAACAAAGGGACGCCCCCGCAGATGTTTCGTTTGACTTTGTTTCTTCTTATTTTGTATTATGCCATTCTTATAGATTCATTCGATGAATGCTTATATGCTAAGACCCTAAAGAAAGAGGTACACATGGCCCATAAGCTTTTCCGAAGAAAACCCCTCCACGTGCTCCTCGAAGAGCTCCATGGCGAGAACAGGCTCCGCCGGATCCTGGGACCCGTGACGCTCACGAGCCTCGGCGTCGGCGCCATCATCGGCACCGGCATTTTTGTTCTGACCGGCGTTGCGGCCCACGATAAGGCCGGCCCGGCGCTGATGTTGTCATTCGTCGTGGCCGGCATCACCTGTCTTTTCGCGGCGTTCTGCTACGCCGAGTTCGCTTCCATGGTCCCCGTGGCCGGATCCGCTTACACCTACGCCTACGCCACGCTGGGCGAGCTGTTCGCCTGGATCATCGGCTGGGACTTGGTCTTGGAATACTCCGTCGCCTCGGCCACCGTCGCCCATGGCTGGTCGCATTATTTTCAGGATTTCATAAGCACGTTTAAGCTCTATATTCCCAAGGTCATCGGCTGGGCGCCGTTTAAGCTCGATATGGCCACCGGCAAGGTCAGCACCAGCGGAAGCTGGATCGACTTGCCGGCGATCGTCATCACGGCCCTGGTGACGATTATTCTCGTCAGAGGGATCCGCCAAACCGCGACGTTCAACGCCTCGATGGTCATCCTCAAGCTGATCATCGTGGTCTTCGTCATCGTGGTCGGGGCCTTCTACGTCAACCCCAAGAACTGGACGCCCTTCGCTCCGTTTGGAATGGCGGGGGTGAGTTTTTTCGGCAAGACCTTGTTCGGAAAATCCATGGGAGGGGCTCCGGTCGGCATGTTGGCCGGCGCGGCGATCAGCTTCTTCGCCTACATCGGATTCGACTCGATCTCGACGCATGCCGAAGAGGCCAAAAGGCCGCATAAGGACGTTCCGATCGCCATCATCAGCTCGCTCCTCATCTGTACGGTCCTTTATATTCTGGTCTCCGCGGTCCTGACGGGCATGGTCCCTTACAACCAGATCGACATTAACGCGCCCGTCTCCCAGGCCTTTAAGCAGGTCGGCCTCGGCTGGGCCCAGTTGCTGGTCTCGCTCGGAGCTTTGGCCGGGATCACTTCTGTGCTCGTGGTCATGATGCTGAGCTTGCCCCGCGTTTTGCTGGCCATCGCCCGCGACGGCCTTCTTCCTCCGAAGTTCTTCGGCGCCGTGCACGAGAAGTTCCGCACCCCTTGGAAATCGACGATCCTGGTGGGATTTTCTGTCGCGCTGTTGTCCGCCGCGCTGCCGCTCGAGTTGTTGGCCGAGCTGGTCAACATCGGGACCTTGCTCGCCTTCGTCATCGTCTGCAGCGCTGTCTTGATCATGCGCAAAACGCATCCGGAGGCCGAAAGGCCGTTTCGTGTGCCTTTATTCCCGCTGATACCCATTTTGGGTGTCGTTTTATGCCTGTTGCTGATGTTCTCGCTGCCTCCGGCAAACTGGCTGCGCCTCTTCGGCTGGCTGTTCATCGGGTTGATAATCTATATTTTTTACGGGCGGAAACACAGCATCATGGAAAAAATGAAAGGGACGGAAGAGGCCAAAGACACCTCGGTCGCGAAATAAAGACTGACATTTATTTTAGACGGCATGTCGTCATTTGACTTGGCCGACCGCGTTCTGATATTTTAGGCCAACATGGCCGCCAAGAAGAAAAACCGTCTGACCCTTTACATCTTCATCGGCATGGGGATCGGCCTTCTCGTCGGCGCGCTGTTTCCCGACTTCGGCAGCAAGCTCCAGCCGCTGAGCGACATCTTTCTCCGTCTGATCAAATCCATCATCGCCCCGCTGATCTTCGCCACCTTGGTCGTCGGCATCGCCGGCCACAGCGACCTGAAGGCCGTCGGCCGGATGGGCGTCAAGGCGCTCGTCTATTTCGAGATCGTCACGACCGTGGCCCTCTTCCTCGGTCTCCTTTTCGTCAACGTCCTCAAGCCCGGCGTCGGCGTCCAGCTCTCGGGCGGCAGCGTCGATGTGATCGCGGCCAAGCCGAAGGCGTTCGCCGAGATCCTGACGCATATCTTTCCCCAGAGCTTCTTCCAGGCCGCGGCCGAAGGAGAGATCTTGCAGGTCGTCGTCTTCAGCATCATCTTCGCCTTCGCCCTGAGCCTGGCTCATTCCAAGAAAAAGATTATCCTCGATTTCTGCGACTCCCTGTCCGAGACGATGTTCAAGTTCACGGGAATCGTCATGAAATACGCGCCGATCGGCGTCGGCGCGGCCATCGCCGTCATCCTGGGCCGGCCCCAGGAAGCGGTCGTCCCCGTTTTTGTTCCGTTCCATGTTCCGGCGGTCACGTTCATCACGGGCAGCCTGCATTCGGCGGATCGCTTCCGGGTGCTGTTGAATCTCGGGTTCCTGATCCTGACCTTCTACGCCTGCGCCCTCGTTTTCATCTTCGGCATTCTCATGCCGATCGCATTCCTTTTTAAAGTGCCGGTCAGGAAGTTCCTCCGGGCGATCAAAGAGCCGGCCACGATCGCCTTTTCGACGACGAGTTCGGAAGCCGCCCTGCCCAAGGCCATGCAGGCCATGGAGACCTTCGGCGTCCCGCGCGAGATCGTGGCGTTCATCATCCCGACGGGGTACAGCTTCAATTTGGACGGCACATCGCTCTATCTGACCCTGGCTTCGGTGTTCGCCGCCCAGGCTCTCGGGATTCCCCTGACGTTCGGCCAGCAGCTCATTATGGTCTTCACCTTGATGTTGACGAGCAAGGGTGTCGCCGGCGTGCCGCGGTCGGCGCTCGTCATCCTGACGGCGACGCTGGCGTCCTTCCTTCCGCCCGATAAAGTGCCGCTCGTGATCGGGGCGCTTCTCGGCATCGACAGCCTGATGGACATGGTCCGGACCACGATCAACGTCGTCGGCAACTGTCTGGCCTCGGCGGTCATCGCCCGCTGGGAAGGCAAATTCATCGACAGCCCGCCCGCCGTTCCGGAAGCGTAATCTCCCCCCGGCTCCTCACCCCTTGAAGTGAGGATGTGTTTTCATTTCGCGTCAATGGCGAGGGGGCGATTTCACCCCGCAAATTCACCTCCTGGGGCGATTTACAGTACCGATGTCCGGATTTATATTCACGTCGCGTTCAGAGAAAATCTCTGAATGGCATGATGGAGGTTAATCATGAAAACGCTTAAAGCACTCACGGTAGGAGTCGTAAGCGCGCTCGGTATCGCGGGATTCGTGTTCGGGGTCTCGACGGCCACCCAGACGGTGACGATGCAGGTCAACGCGATCTGCGTTCTGGCCGTCACGGGCAGCCCGTCGACTCTGACCATCTCTGCCCCAGCGACCGGCGGCCAGACGCCGTCCAACCCTTCGTCCAACACAACGTACGCCCAGTACACCTCGACCGTCGGCGCCAGCCAGACGCGGAAGATCACGGCGGCGTGGGGTGGTTCGGACGCGGCGCCGGCCGGCTGCTCGCTGAAGCTGACGGCTACGCCCTCCGGCGGAACCAACCAGGGCACGAGCACGGGGCAGATCACCATGTCCGCGACGGCCCAGGACGTCGTCACGACGATCCGGAGCTGCGCGACGGGCACGAGCGCCTCGAACGGCGCCCAGTTGACGTATGCATTGTCCGTGGACACCGTGACGTCTCTGGTCGCGAGCGAGAGCAAGTCCGCCACGGTCACTCTGACCCTGACAGATGCCGCTTGACGCATCGGGACGGCGGGAACGAGTTCTCTCCCGTTGCCCTGAGACTGAAATGAAAATGGGATCGAAAAAGGAGATATGACATGAAACACTTGAAAGCCATCCTAATAGGAGTGGTTTTCGGCCTCGGTGTCGTCGGGCTGACGTTCGCTGTCTCGACGGCGACCCAAACGGTGACGATGCAGGTCGGCGCGATCTGCGTGGTGTCCGTGACGGGCAACCCGTCGACGCTGACCGTGTCCGCTCCGACGACCGGCGGTCAGACGCCGGTGAGCGGCTCGAGCACCACGACCTACGCCCAATACACCTCGACGGTCGCGGCGGGAACGACCAGGAAGATCACCGCGAAGTGGGCAACCGGAGACGCGGCGCCGGCCGGATGCGCCTTGAAGCTGACGGCCACGCCGGCCGGAGGCAACCAAGGCACCGGCGCGGGACAGATCACCATGACCTCGACGGCCCAGGACGTCGTCACGACCATCCGGAGCTGCGCCACCGGGACCGGCGGCACCTACGGCGCCCAGTTGTCCTACGCGCTGGATGTCAGCGACGCGACGGCCCTGGTCGCGAGCGAAAGCAAGTCGGCGACGGTCACCCTAACCCTTACCGACGCCGCCTGATGAAGAGAGAACGGCGAGGGAAGGGGACATTCCCTTCTCTGGCCGCTGATCTCTCTTAGAAGCAGAGGAGAGGCGGGCTGAGACACGAAAATGGACGCTAAAATGACATATTCACCGCGTTCGTGGACCCTCAAGGCCGTTCTTATCGGCGCCCTGTGCGCTTTCCTCCTGACCGGCCAGATCCGGAGCGCAACGACGGCCACTACGGCCGTTTCAGTTACCATAGCCTCCTTCTGCCTTGTCGCCGTGACCTCAAGCTCCGTTAATCTGACGATCGCCAATCCGGCCACGCCTGGCGGTGTGCCTTCTAATGCGACCAGCACCAGCACCTACGCCCAATACTCTTCCGCCGTCGCTTCCGGCGTCACGCGGAGAATCACGGCCGCCTGGGCGACCGGGAACAGCGCGCCCACCGGCTGCGAGTTGCGACTCACGGCCACCCCCGGAAGCGGCCAGGGCACGAGCGCCGGACAGATCCTCGTTTCGACCACAGCCCAGAACCTAGTCACGAGCATCGGGGGCTGCGCCACCGGAACGGGCGCGACGAGCGGCGCTCGATTTGCATACGCTTTGAATATCATTACCATGACGTCATTAGTGGCCAACGAAAGCAAGTCGGCCACGATCACCTTGACCCTGACCGATTCCTAAAAATTCTTCCTTTTAATCTTTCATTTTATTCTCACCCTCCAGACTCACCCTCAAGGGGGAGAATCCCCTCCCTTTTTTGAGTCCCCGGGAGGAGTCAATTTCACCCCCTGATTTCATCCGCGGCGGCGATTTACCTCGAAGCGGAGCGGATTTATTCTCGTATTGAGATACAAGCTGGAAGACCATGAATACCGTGAGAACGAAAATGGAAAAGGCAGGGAAAACGGCCGGGCTCATCCTGCTGGCGACGCTCGTCCTGATCGCGATCGCCGAAGCGACCGTCTCGATCACCGTGACGGGAAGCTGGTCGCTTTCGATCGGACAGGCTAATCTCACCGGGGGAGCCGGAACTGACCTGACCTCGACTTACACGAGCGCTACTGACCAGGCGACCTTGGGCGTTTCCGGGGCGGGCAGCCATTCTTGGCGGATCGATGTATTGCGTGTGGACACAACCTGGCACGCGAATCTCCATCTCTGGGTCAAGCGGACCAACAACGGGACTTCCGGAACTGGAACGTACTCCGGCGGAACGACCTTTCTCGAGGTCACGACGACGACCCAGACGTTCATGACCGGCTATGCAAATCGAGACGGCTTTACGCTTCAATTCCAGCTCACCGGTGTGTCAACCGCCGTTCCGGCCGCGTCTTATTCGACGACCATCCGTTACACGGTCACTCAGACGGATTAGGAGGAAGAACATGCGTAAGAAAAATGAGAGCAACACGATGAAGATCGTCCTCGGCGTCATTCTTGCCTTGGCCTTGAGCCCGCTGATCATGCGGGCCCAAGTCGGCATCGTCAACGGTCTGACCCAGGAAAAGATCTGCAAGCCGGGCGAGATGTTCGAGAGTTTTATCACCCTAAAGAACAACGGCCCTAAGGAAGAGACCGTCAAGATCTACCAGACCGATTATTCGTTCACGGCCGACGGCAAAACCTATTATGATGCCCCCGGCAAGATCGGCCGGTCCAACGCGGCCTGGATCACGGTCGGCCCTAAGCAGGTGACCATCCCCGGGCAAGCCACCATGGACGTGAGATACTCCTGCAAGGTCCCCGCCGGCACGAGCCTGGTCGGGACATATTGGAGCATCATCATGTTCGAGGTCATCCCGCCCGCCCAGCGGGTCAAGAGAGACGCTGATAAGAAAGAGATCAACTTCGGCGTCAGCCAGGTCATGCGCTATGGCGTCCAGATCGTGACGCACTTCGGCGAAACGGGCGCGCGCAGCCTAAAGTTCCTTAAAACCGAGCTGCTTCAGGACAAGAAACAGAAGACGCTCCAGGTCGATATCGAGAACAACGGCGAGCGCTGGCTGCGGCCCTTCTCTTATGTCGAGCTCTATAACGAAAAAGGCGAACCCGCCGGCAAAATCGAGGGCGAACGGTGGAGGATCTTCCCCGGCACGTCTGTCCGGTACAGGTTCGACGCCAGTTCGCTCAAGAAGGGCGTTTATAACGCGCTCATCGTCTTCGACAACAAGGACGCTTCCGTTTTCGGCGCCCAGTATAAATTGAACGTCACTCAGAGCGCGCCGCCCGCCGCCGCGCCGGCGAAGGTCAAAAAGAGCCCGGAAACGGCCGCCGTCGCTGCCGCGAATATCGCTAGCGCCGGCCAAACCGTCAAAAAATGAAAGGAATGATCAGGGGCACCCATGGCTTCTAAGCGACTCGTTGGAACGCTCGCGATCCGGGCAGGGATCATCCTGCTCTGCTTCGCTTCGGCGTTCGCTCAGAACGCGTCGCGCGGGGTCGCGGTCCAGCCCGTCCGGCCCGGCATCATCGAAGCCAAGCCCCTGACCTCTTTTACCGCCGTCTTCCGGGTCACGAACCGGACGACGAAGCCCCGCGAGTTCACGGGAAGAATCGATCTTCCTGAAGGCTGGAAGCTGGTGATGGCCGAATCCGCCTTCAAGCTGGCCGCGGGCGCCGAGGCCGTCCGATTGGTCTCGATTTTCGTGCCCGTCCAAGCGCTGGCGGGGACCTATAAGATCGGATATGAGGTCAGCACTTCGGGGAATCCTCCCCTGGCCGATCGGGCCGAGGTGGGGGTCAAAGTTCTTCTGGAAGCCCGCCTCAGCCTTCAGGCGATGGACATCCCTCCGTTCGCCATCGCCGGCGATGTCTGCAAATCCAAGTTCCTGGTCCTCAATCAAGGCAACGCGCCTTTGGACGTAAACCTGGACGTCATCAGCAACGGATTTCGCGTCGATCCCGGCGCTAAAACGCTGCGCGTCGAGGCCGGTCAAACCGCCCCCGTGGAAGTCACCGTCCAGACGGACGGCGGCATCCGCAAGAAGCTGGGCCAACTCGTCCGGGTCAAAGCCGAGGCCGTCGTCCCCGGCCAAGGAACGCTGACCGCGGAGGCTTTGACCCAACAGGACATCATCCCGCGTGTCTACGGCAATGTCGACTACTACAACAAGGTTCCCCTCGAGATCGGCTTCGTGGCGCTGTCCACGAGCGAAGGCGCCCGGTACGCCCAATTCAAGATCTCCGGGACCGGGGCGCTCGATGAGCTGGGGCGGCACAAGGTCGATTTGCTCTTCCGCGGGCCGGGACGGAACGATTTCAATCTGTTCGGTATGCAGCGCGAGGAATACCGCTTCCGCTACGATTCGCCGCTCCTGAACGTGAACGTCGGCGACAAGTCGTTCGCCCTGACAAACCTGACCCAGTTCGGGGAGTACGGCCGCGGCGTCGAGGCCGTACTCAACGCCGGCCGGTGGTCGCTCCGTGGATATTACGAACGGAACCTCTTCGTCGGCTCGACCAATAACGAAAAGGCCCTCCAGCTCGGATTCTCGCCCGCCGGCAGAATGTCGCTGAAATTCAGCTACCTGATGGAAACGGCAACAGCGCGTCCGGACAGCCGCATTTTCAGCTTCCAGTCGCAGTATCTCAACGATCTCGCCAACCTCACCCTGGAGTATTCCTGGGATTGGACGGCCGCAAAAGACCTTCGGCCGGCCAACAGCGCGCTCTGGCTGGACGCCAGCGGCGGTTACAAGTTCTTTTCCTATCGGGCCAACGTCATCCAGTCGGGCTCGGAGTTCAACGGATATTACCAGAATTTGAATTATCGCAGCGGCGAATTGACCCTGAGCCCCTGGCCCAAACTTCAATTGAAGGCTTCCTATCTCGACCAGCGGAGGAACACGGCCATCCTGCCTTATTTCCTGCCCTTCTACGACCGGACTTTCCAGGCCGGGCTTCAGTGGCAGGCTAGGAAATGGCTGATGGTCTCATTGGAACATCGAAATCACGATCGCCAGGACCTGTCCTTGGATTCCCAGTTCAATTATCGCGACTCGACGCTGAGGGCCGGCGCCATGGTCAACATCGGTTCCTTCAGTCTCCAGAATTTCGTGGACTACGGCAGGACCTTCAACGAAATCACGAAAAAATTCGAAAAGCTCGTCGAATACACCTTTGCGACGAATTTCACGATCATCGATAAGCTGACGTTGGGCGGATATCTCCATTACCGCGACCAAGACGAATCGTTCACCGGGGACAAGGAACGCCGCTTGGACCTGAACTTCAACGTCGGATTCCAGTCGGGCCGGACGAGCTTCGACGCTTTTTATCGCACGGCCATCCATCAGGACCTCTACCGCAGCGCGCTGTCCGAGAAAAGCTTCGAGGACCCGGCGTTCCTCCTGAACAACTACGACATGTTCGGGATAAGCCTCAGCCAGCGCTTCGGCAACGGCCATCAGCTGTCCGTGCGCGTCCAGAGGGCGGCCAACGCCTTCGTCGGCACGGGCCCGGCCAACCGGTTCATCGGGCTCGTCGAATACTCCATCCCGCTCGGATTCCCGGTCAGCCGCAAACGTTCGATCGGGATGCTCCGGGGGAAGGTCTATGACGCCGAGAACGGGCGGAAGGGCGTCGAAGGCGTGATCGTCAAGGTCAACGACCTGGCCACCGTGACGGACCAGAGCGGCGATTATGTCTTTCACGGTCTCGAGCCGGGATCCTACAACCTGACTTTGGATGAGCGGACCGCCCAGCACAGCAAGATCACCCTCGAGAAAACGCCGCTGAACTTGACGGTCGAAGGCGGAAAGAAGCTCGAATGTTCCATCGGATTGACGACTGGAGCGAGCATCACCGGCCGGATCATGGTCTATAAACAAGAGAAGCCGGAGCCCTCCCTGCTCGTTAAAAAAGGCCCGGCCCCGAAAGGGCCCTCTGTCTCGGAATCCGGGGAGAAGGACAAGGCGGACGACGCCAAGCCCAAAATGGTCGGAAGCGCGGCCCTCGTCGCGACGGCCGTCGAGCTCGTCAGCGCGGACGAGGAGGTCTTCCACGCCCTGACGGACGAGGACGGCCGCTTCGTTTTCGACAGCCTGCGCCCCGGCACCTATACGCTCAAGGTTTACGACAACAATCTGCCCGAGCTCCACGCTTTTGAGAAGGACACGTTCACCTTCGAGCTCAAGCCGGGCAGCCAGGAGAAGGTCGAGATCAACGTCTTCCCGATCATCCGCCCGATCCAAATCATTCAGCAGGGCGAGGTGACGATCAAGAAAAAGAAGATCGATTAAGCGCTCCACGGCCGCCAGGACTCCCGCCTTGCAATTGATTCCCTTTTGGATATATCCTTTAGACTCTTGGATCTTCATCAAGGATTACCATGAAATTCCTGTTGCCCAAAGAACCGGCCTTCTTCGAGCATTTCCAGAAAATGTCGGCCTGCCTGACCGAAATCACGTCGGTCTTCCAGGAGTTCTCGGCGCGCTACCGGGATTTCGACCATTATTGGCAACGCTCCAAGGAGATCGAACACAAAGCCGACGTCATCACCCACGACATCATCAATCTTCTCAACAAGAGCTTCATCACGCCGTTCGACCGCGAGGACATCTACCAGCTCATCCACGAGTTCGACGATATTATCGACCTCCTGGAAAACACGATCCACAACATCTATCTTTACGAAGTCCCGGAGAAGCGGCCTTTCGTCGACGACTTTTCCATCCTCATCGGCAAAGCGACGCGATCCCTGATCACGCTTATTGACGAGCTCTTCAAGCATAAGAAATACACGGACACGATCTGGAAGCTCATTTGCGAAATCCACGATCTCGAAGATCAAGGAGACCTCCTTTATCACCGGGAGCTCCGGGCCCTCTTGAACGGCGAGAAAGACCCGATCCTCATCATCAAGTGGAAGGACATTCTGGGAACGCTCGAGCACATCATGGACGTCTATCAGAACATCAGCAACACCGTCGAAGGCATCATCGTCAAAAGCAGCTGAGCATGTCCGGCTGGAGCCTCGTTTTCATCGTCGTCATCGTCGGCATCGCCCTTGCCTTCGACTTCACCAACGGTCTTCACGATGCGGCCAATTCCGTCGCCACCATCGTCTCCACCCGGGTTCTGAGCCCGAAACAGGCTGTGATCTGGGCGTCATTCTTCAATTTCATCGCTTTTCTGGTCTTCGGCACGGGTGTCGCGAAGACCATCGGCGGCGGTCTCATCAAGATCGACCAGGTCATCCCTTTGGTGATTTTTTGCGCTTTGATCGGCGCCATCGCCTGGAATTTATTGACCTGGTATTTGGGAATTCCTTCGAGCTCCTCGCATTCTTTGGTGGGCGGATATCTCGGCGCGGCCGTGGCGAAGGCCGGCTTCAAGGTCGTCATCCTCAGCGGCTGGATCAAGATCGCCATTTTCATCGTCCTCGCGCCCATGATGGGTATGGGGCTGGGCCTTATTCTCATGATCCTGACGACCTGGGTCGTTCATAAAAGGCCTTTGCAGCGGATCAATCTCTGGTCGAAGCGTATGCAATTCGTCTCCGCGGCGCTCTATAGCCTGGGCCACGGCGGCAACGACGCGCAAAAGACGATGGGCATCATTGCCGGCCTGCTGGTCGCTTCAGGCCTCCTGAAGAAGGGAAGCGAGGGCATTCCCATCCCGCTGTGGATCGTTCTTTCCGCCCACTGCGCGATCGCGATGGGCACGCTTTCGGGCGGCTGGCGCATCGTCAAGACCATGGGCCAGAAGATCGTGAAGCTGAAGCCGATCGACGGCTTTTGCGCGGAGACCGCGAGCGCCATCTCGATTTTTACGGCGACGCATCTGGGCGTTCCGGTTTCGACGACCCACGTCATCACGGGCGCCGTGGCGGGAGTGGGGACGGCAAAAAACGCCGCCGCGGTCAAGTGGCAGGTGACGATCAAAATCATCTGGGCCTGGATCCTGACGATCCCGTGCTCGGCCCTCTGCGCGGGGCTGCTCTATGAAATCTGCCGGCTGATATTTAAATAAAGATACGGATCGCCGGTTTTTTCGGGAGGTTCACATGGCCCGCCGCGTCTCACATCTCATTTCCTGGCTTGGCTTTTTGCTCTTTTTATCCGCCGCTCTCGCGGCCCAAAGCGGGGTTCGGACGGACTCGCCGTTCCGGCCGCCCGCCGTCCCGCTCGTCACGCATGACCCCTATTTCAGCATCTGGTCGATGAGCGACAAGCTGACGGACGACTGGACCAGGCATTGGACCGGAAAGCCGCAGCCGATGATGGCCATGGTCCGCGTGGACGGCTCGCCCTATCGCGTGATGGGCCGGGACCCGCGCCGCGTTCCGGCCATGACCCAGGCGGAATGCCGGGTCTTTCCGACGCGGACGATTTACGTTTTCCGCGAGGCCGGCGTCGAACTGACGCTGACGTTTCTTTCGCCGCTGCTGGCGCATGATTTGGATATTCTCGCCCGGCCGGTGACGTATCTGACTTTCGATGTCCGCGCGACGGACGGCCGGACCCACGCCGTCGCCCTTTATTTCGACGCCTCGAGCGAGCTCGCCGTGAACACCCCGGATCAGAAAGTCGTCTGGTCGCGTTTCAAGCTCGACGGCCTCGAAGCGCTGTCCTTCGGGACCCAGCAGCAGGCCATTCTCGAGAGAAAAGGAGACGATCTGCGCATCGACTGGGGCTTTTTCTATCTCGGTCTGCCCGCGCAGGAGAAAACGGCGACGTGCCTCGCCGGCGCCCGGGATAATCGCGATAGCTTCATCCAAAACGGGAAACTCCCGGCGCGCGACGATCTGCGGCAGCCGCGCGCGGTATCCGAAGGATATCCGACGGCCGCGGCCGCGTTCGACCTCGGCGCCGTCGGCGAAAGCGCCGTCTCCCGGCGCGTGCTGCTGGCCTATGACGACGTTTTTTCCATCGAGTATTTTTATCGCAAGCTGCGGCCTTATTGGCGGCGGGGCGGCTGGGAAGCGGCCGATCTTCTCGAAGCGGCCGCCAGGGATTATGAGGCGCTGACGAAGCGCTGCCGCGCCTTCGATGAGGATCTCGTCGCCGATATGAAAAAAGCGGGAGGCGACAAATACGCCGCCCTCGCCACGCTCGCTTACCGCCAGTCGCTCGCCGCTCACAAGCTGGCCGTCGATATCGACGGCACGCCGCTCTTTTTCCCGAAGGAAAATTTCAGCAACGGCTGCATCTCGACGGTGGACGTTATCTATCCCGAGGCGCCCATGTATCTTTTCATGAGCCCGGCGCTGATGCGCGCGCTCATGAGGCCCGTTTTCGAATACGCGCGGGGGACGGAATGGACGTTTCCGTTCGCCCCTCACGATCTGGGCACGTATCCGAAAGCCGACGGCCAGGTTTATGGGGGAGGGGCCAAGACCGAGGAAAACCAGATGCCCGTCGAGGAGAGCGGCAATATGCTGCTGATGACGGCGGCGCTCGTGAAAATCGAGAACAAGCCCGATTACGCCGAGAAATATTGGCCGCAGCTCCGGCGATGGGCGGAATATTTGAAGGACAAAGGGTTCGATCCCGAGAACCAGCTCTGCACCGACGATTTCGCCGGACATCTGGCGCACAACGCCAATCTCTCGATCAAGGCCATTCTCGCCCTGCGGGCTTACGCTTACCTCTGCGATAGGACCGGGAAAAAAGAAGATGCCCGAATTTACAAAAAAATCGCGGCGGATTTCGCCGGGCAATGGATCATGAAAGCGGACGACGGCGACCATTACCGGCTGGCCTTCGACAAGCCGGGGACGTGGAGCCAGAAATACAATCTTGTCTGGGACAAGATCCTCGGCTTCGGCCTTTTTCCGCCCGGTGTCGCGCGCAAGGAGACGGCGTTTTATAAGAAAACTCAGCTCGCTTTCGGGCTGCCGCTCGACAACCGGAAAGAATATACTAAGCTCGACTGGGTTCTGTGGACCGCGACCCTGGCCGATGCGGCCGAAGATTTCGCCGCGTTGATCGATCCGGTTTTCGATTGGCTGAACAAGACGACGGACCGCGTCCCTCTCACGGACTGGTATTGGACGAACAACGGACGACAGGCGGGGTTCCAAGCGCGGCCGGTTGTCGGCGGAATTCTGGTCAAGATGCTGGCCGACCCGGAGCTGGCGAAAAAGTGGGCGGGCGACGGGCCGAAAAAGTAAGAGCAAGGAGGCGATATGAAACATTCCGTGGGGACGCTCATCATTGTCTTGGCCGTCATGGCCGGTTGCGCTAAGACGGAGAAAGAGGCGGCGAAAGGGATTTTGTTCAAAGACGACGTCGCCTTTTTGAAGCGGAACAGCGGGGTCGTCGTGCTCTCCGACGAGGGCGGGCAGGCCCAGGTCGCGGTCAATCCGGATTTGCAGGGGCGGGTGATGACGAGCACGGCCGGAGGGCCGGAAGGATTGAGCTTCGGTTGGATCAACCGCGAGCTCCTCGCCTCGAAACAGAACAACGCCCATATGAACGCGTTCGGCGGCGAAGACCGGTTCTGGCTGGGTCCCGAAGGCGGGCAGTTTTCCCTCTTTTTCAAGAAGGGCGCGCCGTTCAACCTGGACAATTGGTTCACGCCGCCGCCGATCAACGAAGGAGCCTACGACGTCGTCTCCAGGGACAAGGACCGGATCCGTTTCAAGAAGTCCATTCATCTGGTGAACTATTCCGGGACCGCGTTTGACCTCGAATTGAACCGGGAAATCCGGCTGCTTTCGGCGAACCAGGTCCTCGCCCTCGGCGTTCCCGTTCCCGCGGGCGTCAAGTTCGTCGCGTATCAGTCCGGGAACGAAATCGCGAACGCCGGCAAGAACGCCTGGACGAAAGAGAAGGGGTTGCTCTCGATCTGGATTCTGGGCATGTTCAACCCGTCGCCGGAAACGACCATCGTCGTTCCTTTCAAGTCAGGCCCCGAAGCCGAGCTCGGTCCGATCGTCAACGACGCCTATTTCGGAAAAGTCCCGGCGGACCGCCTGGTCATAAAAGACGGCGTTCTGTTCTTCAGCGGCGACGGCCGGTACCGGAGCAAGATCGGCCTTTCGCCGCGGCGCGTCAAGCCGTTCGCGGGGAGTTACGACGCGGCGAACCGCGTATTGACCCTTGTCCACCTGACGATTCCCGAAGGCGCGATGGATTACGTCAATTCGATGTGGGAGATTCAGAAGGAACCGTTCGGCGGCGATGTCGTGAACAGCTATAACGACGGGCCCGCCTCGCCCGGCGCCAAACCGCTCGGGCCGTTCTACGAGCTGGAATCCTCGTCGGCCGCGGCCGCGATCAAGCCGGGTGGGACGCTGGCCCACGTCCATACGACCATGCACTTCCAGGGTGAAGAAAAAGCGCTCGACGGGATCGCCCAACAGGTGCTGGGCGTCGGGATCGAAGCGATCAAGAACGCTCTCAAAAAATAAACCCATTCGACTCCCCGGGCTGAAGCCCGGGGTATATTCAGGGTTAATACTGAGCGGCGCTTTTACCCCGATTTAAAAATCGGGGTTTTGCGCCGTCGAACGTATAAAATTCACGAGGAGAGGGACACGGCATAAAGAGGCAGCTTGATCGTGAATATCGTCCCTTTTCCTTCTTCGCTCGCGACCGCGATCGTCCCGTTGTGGATGAGGACGATATGTTTGACGATGGCCAGCCCCAATCCCGTTCCGCCGAGCTTCCGCGAGCGGGATTTATCCACGACGTAGAACCGTTCGAACAGGCGCGGGAGATGTTCGGCGGGAATCCCGGGTCCCGTATCTTCGACGGCGATGACGAATTCATGGGGTTCCGCCCGCAGGGAAATCACGATCCGGCCTTTCTCGGTGAATTTCACGGCGTTATCCACCAGGTTGATCAGCATCTGCTCGATCTGGTAGGGGTCGGCCTTCACGAGCGGCAGGCCGCCGGACGCCCTGACTTCCGCGGCGAGCCCTTTATCCTTGATACGTGCGGAAAAAAGCTGTAGAACGTTTTCGGCCAAGCGCTTGATATCGACGTCCTTGACGTCCAATTTGAAGCCTTTGTCCTCGAGCTCGGACAGCTTCAAAAGATCTTCGATGATGTTCTTGAGGCGCGCGGCATGCCTTTTCAATATGTCCAGGACCGCCCCGTCCATGCAGGCGCCGTCTTCCTCCATCGTCTCGACGGCGCCGAGGATGGCGGCCAACGGCGTCCGGAGCTCGTGCGAGGCGTTGATGACGAAATCTTTTTTCAAGGCGGCGACCTTTTTGAGATCCGTGAGATCATGGAGGGTGAGGACCACACCGCCCTGGCGGTCGAGCATGGCCGCCGAGGCCAGATAATATTTGTCGTCAAGGCGGATTTCATCGCACACCGGGCCGCCTCCGGCCTGCGTCCGGCCGATGAATTCGTGAATTTTGGGCTTCCGGACCACTTCCCAGTAGGATTTTCCTTCCGGGGCGTTTTCCTTGATCAGCGCTTTCATGCCGTCGTTGGCCAAGACCACCAGGCCTTGCTTATCGACGACCAGCACCGCCTCGCGGATCGAGGATATGACGTTGGCCAGGCCTTCTTTCTGCCGCGACGCGTCGTCGAACAGCTCGCGGATCCTGACCGTCATCAGGTTGAAGGCCGCGCCGAGTTCGCGAAATTCGTCCTTGTGCCGGATCGCGACGTTCGTTTCGAAATCTCCGCCGGCGACCTGACGCGCCGCTTTCGCCAGTTTGAAGATGGGCCGGGTGAAATGAAAGGAAATCAGCAGGGCCAATAACAGGGCGGCGACGGCCATGATCAGCACGACGCGCCCGATCGAAGCGCGCAAGCCGTGAAGCAGGGCGTCGATGTCTTTCATATAGAGGCTGAGCCGCAGCACGCCCAGAATGCGCCCGTCTTTGACGAGCGGCATCCCCATGTACAACATGTTCGCCTCGACGGTGACGCTGTGGCGGAGCGACCGGGCGATCTTTCCCGTCAGGGCTTCCATCACCTCGGGCCGGTACATGTGGTTTTCCATGAGGGCGGGATCTTTTTCCGAATCGGCCAGGACGGTCCCCTGAGGATCGATCACCGTGATGCGGGCGTTGATGTCCTTCGCTTTTTTCTTGAGAATGACGTCCATATCGTTCGCTCGGCCGTTTTCCAGGAGCGGCAGGACGTCGGCGCTCAGGGCCCGGCCCAGATTTTCGAGCTCGGCGGCGAGCGTGTTCTGGTAGTGGGTCCGAATCTTCGCCAAGGAAAAGACGAGGAGCAGGGCGCTCATGACGAGGATGATGAGCGCGTAACCGCCGAAAACCTTAAAAAAAATGGATTTTTTCATTCTTCGACCTTGTACCCGACTCCCCTGATGTTTTGAATGAACCGGGCCGCCGGCCCCAGTTTTTCCCGGAGGTTTTTGATATGCACGTCGATCGTCCTGTCCAGGACGATCTTGTCGTGACCCCAGAGATGATCCAGGATCTGATCCCGCGTGAAGACCCGGCCCTTTTTCGCGGCCAGGAGACTCAGGAGATTGAATTCCGTGGTCGTGAGATCGAGGAATCCCTCCCCGCTCCGGACTTCGTGTTTGTCCAGATCGATGGTCAGGAGGCCGCCGATGTCGATCACCTTGACCGCCGCCTGATCTTCCATCCGGCGCAACACGGCGCGGATGCGGGCCGCCAGCTCTTTCAGGGAATAAGGCTTCGTGACGTAATCGTCGGCTCCGAGCTCCAGGCCCAGAATCCGATCGGTCTCTTCGCCCTTGGCGGTGACGATGATGATGGGAATCGATCTCCAGGCATCCTTGCTTTTAAGAAGCCGGCAAATGTCGCGGCCGTCGGCGTCCGGCAGCATCAGGTCGAGGAGAACGAGATGAGGGAGCTGCCTTTGGAGAGATCCCAAAAAGGCTTCGGCCGTCAAATAGGACTCGGCGAAGAACCCTTCTTTTCGCAGATGCGAGACGACCAGGCCGGCGATGTCCGGCTCGTCTTCGACGACCGCGATCCGGCGCTTTGCGTGGAGCTTGATTTCGTCCGTCATCATCGGGACTCATTATAAACAAAAACGGCCGGCGGGGATAGATAAAGAAGAGAGCCGCTCAACCGAATCTGCCGGTGATATAGTCTTCCGTGAGCTTGTTGGCCGGGGCCGTGAAGATTTTTTTCGTGACGTCGAATTCCACGAGCTCGCCCAACATCAGAAAGGCGGTGTAATCCGAGACGCGCGCGGCCTGCTGCATGTTGTGGGTGACGATCACGATCGTGTAATGCTGTTTCATCCTCTGGATGAGGTCTTCGATCTTGGCCGTGGCGATCGGGTCGATGGCCGAGCAGGGTTCGTCGAAGAGGATCACTTCGGGCTCCACGGCCAGCGCCCTGGCGATGCACAGGCGCTGCTGCTGCCCTCCGGACAAGGCGAAGGCGTTTTCTCCGAGCCGGTTCTTGACTTCCTCCCAGAGGGCCGCCTCTTTCAGGCTTTTTTCCACGATTTGCTCGAGCCGGTCCCTGTTCCGCAGGCCGTTGATCCGCAGGCCATAGGCGACGTTGTCGAAAATCGACTTGGGAAAGGGATTGGGTTTTTGGAAGACCATCCCCACCCGGCGCCGCAATTCGACAACGTCGATTTTCGGAGACCGGATGTCGTCTCCATCGAGGAGGACCTGGCCTTCGATTTTCGTCCCGGGCACGACGTCATTCATCCTGTTGAGGGTGCGGATAAACGTCGATTTGCCGCATCCGGACGGTCCGATGATAGCCGTGACCTGCTTCTCTGCGCAGGAAATTTGGAGGTTTTTCAGGGCGAGCTTGCTTTCGTAATAAAAACTCAGGCCGCGGGCTTCGATTTTCGGTTTGAGGGCGGGCATCTCTCATCTCCTTTTGCGCCGCAGCCGGTAGCGGAGAATGATCGCGGCCATGTTTATGCCGAGGACGAAAACAATCAAAACGAGGGCCGTCCCATAAGCCAGCGGCCGAGCTTTGAGGATGTCGTGATGCTGCGTGGCCATGACGTAGAGGTGGTAGGGAAGGGCCATGAATTGGTCTTTGAGCGATTTGGGCAGGAACGGCAGAGAGAACGCCGCTCCCGTAAACATGATCGGAGCCGTCTCGCCGGCCGCCCGGGCCAGTCCGAGCACGGTTCCCGTCAACATTCCGGGCAGAGCGTAGGGAAGGACGTTCGTCCGGATCGACTGCCATTTGGTCGCGCCGAGGGCCAGAGCCCCCTCCCGATAGGAATTCGGGACCGTTTTGAGGGCCTCTTCTCCGGCCGTGATGGTCCAGGGCAGGGTCATGAGCCCCAGCGTCAATCCGGCCGACAGGAGGGACGTTCCGAATTTGAAAATGTTGACGAAGAGGATGACGCCGAACAGGCCGTAGACGATCGAAGGAACGCCCGAGAGGTTCCGGATGGAGAGACGGATGAGGCGGGTCAGGCGGGTTTGCCGGGCGTATTCATTCAAATAAATCGCGGCGAACGTCCCCAGCGGGATGGCCATGATCGCGGTGATGAGCGTGACCAAAAAAGTCCCGAAGATGGCCGGGAAGATGCCTCCCTCGGTCATGCCCTTGCGAGGCGCCTTGGTCAAGAACTCCCAGCTGACGGCGCCGCCGCCTTTTTTCCCGATATCATAGAGGAACAGCAGGAGCACGGCCAGGACGAGATAGAGACAACCCCTCAGGGCGAAGAAGCCGAAGAATTGAATGACGTTCTTTTTCTTCATCAGCCGGTGTCTCATAGTTCGCGCTCCTGATACTTCTTCAAGAAAATATCGGCGACGAGGTTGACGCAGAACGTCATGATAAAGAGGACGAGCCCGATGGCGAAGAGGGCATAATAATGCGGGGTGTAATAGGGAACTTCGCCGAGCTCGATGGCGATGTTGGACGTCATGGTCCGGACCGAGTCCAAAAGGCCGTGGGGAAACGCCCGGGCGTTCCCCGTGGCCATCAGGACGGTCATCGTCTCGCCGATCGCCCGGCCCATGCCGAGCATGACCGCGGCGATGATGCCGGACAGGGCGGCCGGGATCTTCACTCGGATGAGCGTCTGCCAGCGAGATCCCCCCAGGGCGAGGGACGCCTCACTGTAAGCGGGGGGCACGGCGTTCAGGGAATCCTCGGAGATGCTGATGATCGTCGGCAAGGCCATGACGGCCAAAAGCAAACTGCCGTTGATCGCGTTCAGCCCGTTGGACCTGCCGAAAACCTTGGCGATGAAAGGGCTGAAGAGGACGATCCCCAGAAACCCGATGACGACCGACGGGATACCGGCCAGAATTTCGACGATCGGCTTTACGATTTCCCGCACCCGCCAATGGGCCACATCCGAAAGATAAGCGGCCACGCCGAGACCGATGGGGAGGGCGATGACGAGCGCGCCGATCGTGACCAGGAGAGTGCTGACGATCATGGATAGAATGCCGTATTCCGCCTTGACGGGAGACGTGGGGTCCCAGGTGATGCTCGTGAAGAATTCCTTGAGACGGATTTCCCGGAAGGCCGGCACGGCCGAAAAAAACAATAAAGCGAAGATGCCGAGCAACACCAGAATCGCGATGATTCCGTTGGCGAAAAAGAACGCCTTGAGAGCGGACTCCTTGATATTCCTCAGTCTCCGTTTCGTCATGGTTGTTTTCCGCAGCCTGATATCGTCGGATCCCGCAGCCTGTTTGAAGAAGGAGCCGGAGGAAGGGCCGTCGCCCTTCCCCGGCCAAAGGCTGCGGAATCATTTGAGGTTTTTGGCGTTCGCCTCGTTATATTTGGCGCCGAGCGGGTAAAAACCTTCCCTTTCGACGATCTTCTGTCCTTCGGGGCCGAGCTCGAACTGGATGAAGGCCGCGACGTCCGAGCCGGGCTTGCCGTTGGTCGACTGCCACAGAGCGCGGGCGATGGGATATTTTCCCGTGTCGACGGCTTCTTTATCCATGGGCGAAGTGGCTTCCGACTTCTCGTCCTTGGAAATATCGAGGACCTTGAGGCCCTTCATGGGTTTGCCCGTCGCCTTGTCGACGACATAGCCGACGCCGACGTATCCGACGCCGGCCTCGTCGGCGAGCACGCCCTCGATGATCTGGGCGTTGCCGTTCATCTCTTTCACGTCGGGGGAATAGTTCTTGTTCTTCAAGACGTGTTCCTGGAGGAAGGTGTAGGTGCCGGAGTTGGACTGCCGGCCGTAGAGCGAGATCGGCATAGCCGGTCCGCCGAAGGCTCTCCAGTTTTTGACGTCGCCGCGATAGATCGCGCCGACCTGGTCCATGGTGAGCCGGTTCAGAGGGTTCTTCTCGTTGACGACGATGCTCAGGCCGTCCACGGCGATGGCGAAGACCCGCGGCTTGACGCCGCGCTCCCAGGCCTGGTTGAATTCCTTGACGTTGAAATCGCGGGAATGGTCGGCGATGTCGCAGGTGCTGTTGATCAGGGCCGTGATCCCCGTGCCGGAGCCGCCGCCGAGCACGGCGATGGGCGTCGCCTTGGGATTCGCGTTCATGTATTCCTCGGCCAGGATCTGGACGAGATTGATCATGGTGTCCGAGCCCTTGACCTGGATCATCTTCCTTCCCTGAGCGATCAGGATCGGGGCGAAGACCAGGGCCAGCGCGAGCTCGGCGATGGCGATCCATTTTTTGAATTTCTCGTAAAACATTTTATGCCTCCTTGTTTGATCTCTTATCGTTAGAAGGAGAGGAAGAACGTCACGTTGACGATGACGTCGCTCTTCTTCGCGGAGTCCTTGTAGTTGTAGATCCAGACGTTGGGCTGGATCTTCCAGCTGCTGTGGATGGGCGCCCAGTCGAGGCCGGCGATGATCAGGCTCAAGTTTTTAGCGGAGTCGGTGGAGTCGGGCTGGTAGCCGTCGTAGCGGGCGAAAATGGCGAGGGTGTCGGGGATGATCTTGTACGTGCTGAAGATCGAGAACCCGCTGACGTCGAAATGTCTGTTGACGGAGATCATGGTTCCGGTTCCGGTCCCGTCGTCTTGCTGGACCTTGTTGTATTTCTGGTCGCTGTTGTATTTGAACCATTCGCCGGTGATGTTCAGGCCGGGGATCATGTCGAAATAGCAGTCCGCCTTGACCATCTTTGCGGCTTCGGGCTTGTCGCTCAGCTTCTCGTATTCCGCGTAGCCCCAGAAGTTCAATCCGGGGATGGGCACGACCTGGAGGAAGCCGCCGAACTTTTTATACTTGTTGAGTTCGGGATGGCTGTAGCCCTCGCCGTTCATCACCATGGCCCCGTAGCGGAGTTCCTTGGTGATGGCGCCGGTGAGGTTGACGCCCAGGTCGGCGCTCGAGGCGCGGATATCGGCGCCGGTGATGTCCTTGTAGCCGTCGACAAGCGTCTTGGCCACACTCCGGAGACCCCAGCGGTCCTCGGCCGTTTTGAAGGCCAGGGTCTCGGTCATTCCTATCTTCAAGCTGGAATTGGGCAGAAGCCCGGCCCAGTCGAGATAGATGTGCTTGACGAAGGGGACCAGCCTGTCGTCCTTTGTGCCGGATGTCGCGGTGAGACGGCCCGTGTTGTCGGCGTCGAGGCGGAAACGGAACTTCAGGTCGGCGCTGATCTTATTTTCGTAGGTGAAGTAGGCCCGGCGGAAAGCGAACTTATTGGTGAGTGGATTGATGTTAACCGCCGGATCCGTGTTCGTGAGATAGCCGTTGTTCGTCGCCCAGAAACTGTAGTCGAAGTAAATCGTCGTGCTGAAGGTCTGGGGCGGCGGCGTCGGGGTTTGGGCCGACAGCCCGCTGGCCGTGAGGATCGCGAAGGCCGCAAGGACGGCGGCTTTCTTCATGGTTCCTGTCTTCATTCGTGTTTCTCCTTTTCTTATGTTCCCTCTCTCGTCGGCGGGAGGTGAACCGGGTTCCCGCGCGATCGGAGGTTTTTCTTATTAAAGAGAACCTAAGCATAGGCTCACCCTGTTAAGAAATGATGAAGGAGAAATGAATGTTTGATGAAAGGATATGAGGCTCGTCCCCTGACTCGCCGCTCTCCCAGATCTTTCTCAAGCCAGGCGAGGCGGTCGAGCTGGCGTTTGAGCTGGAGCCGACATCGAACATCTTCGAGGCCGGGAACAGGATCCGGGTGACGATCGTTTGCGCCGACAGGGACAACGCCGAGACGCGGCCTGTGACCCCGCCGCCGACGATAACGGTTTACAGGGACGCCGCCCGGGACTCCAGGATCGTCCTGCCCGTAGTGCCGGCCAAAGTGGACAAAAAGCCCAACTGACCGGCAAGGAGAAGCGCGAGTTTTTGGTTTCCGGACGTCCGTCCCTGCCCAAGAGACGGGCCGCAATTGACAATTTTCAATGGACCCCCGATAATGGCGACAGAAGATATGGACGGTGTGGCGAAACGAATCAAGCTCTCGCTGATGGGCTTCGCGGCCTTATGCTTGGCCATTTCGGGCTTGGCTCTGGTCGGACCCGTCGAAAAACCCGCCCAGATCTTTCCCCTCTTTCCTCTATTCGCGACCCCCACGCCCGTGAATATTTCGAACACCTCTTCGGAATCCGCCGAGCCGTTGATCGGCGTGGATAGCTCAGGCGCCACTTACGTCGTCTGGCTCGAAGGGGGAAGCCTTCTCTATTTCGCGACCAACCGGGGGGGAACGTGGGGCTCGCCCCAATACGTTGCCCACATCGGGTTTCTGGACCGCGACGGCTATAAAGGCTTCGCGGTCGCCCCGAATGGTGTCTGCCATCTATTCTATAAAGATGCCGACCCCACCCACACGAACTATGATATTTGGCATATGGTTTATAACAACGGCTGGAGCGCCGAGAGCGATATCAGCAATACCCCCGGGTCTTCGAACGCCCCCGGCGCGGCGGTCAGTCCCGTCGACGGGTCCGTCGTCGCAGGCTGGTTCGACGACACCCAACGTATGTGGGATATCTTCGACGTGTACCGGTCGCCTTCGGGAAACTGGGAGAACGTCGGCGTCCTCCACTCGGGAGGCTATCCGGATTATCGCCCGGAGTTCGTCATCGATGTTCACGGCCGGGCGCATTGCATCTGGTTCAACAGGGCGTATGGGTCGTCGACCGTGTTATATGCGCATAACGACAACCCCTCCAATCCGAACGGTTGGAATTCTCCTATCGTGGTCAAGAACGATACGAGAGAGGACTGGGCGTTCTCTCAGGTCGACTGCGACAACGACGGAAATGTTTATGTCGTCTGGGTGGACGGAACGACGGGCCGTGACCAGATCTTTTTCCGGAAGATCTTCCCCGGGGGGTCGATGTCCGAAGAAGTGAACGTCTCCAATTCGACCGGCACTCCCTCGAAACCCGATATCGGCGTCAACCACCTCACCGGTCAAATCGGCATCGTCTGGGAGGAAAACAACCAGGTCTATGGAAACGCCTGGCAGGGAGGAGCATGGACGGGCCCGCAGAACCTCACGAACAGCAATTATCGCTGCGGCTGGCCGGTTATTAGCGTTGACAACGGCGGCGGTGTATATCTCGCTTACCAACAGGAAATCAACGGGAACTGGGAAATCTTTTATTTGACGACGGCCACCGGACCGCCGCCCACGACGACGATCGGGTCGACGACCACGGCTCTGACGACGAGCACGACTCGGACGACCTCAACTTCGTCGACCACGACCACGTCGACCACGACCACGTCGACTTCGACCACGTCCACGACCACGACGACGTCGATTCCCGTCCATCCCCGGTCGCCGCTCGACCCGACGCTCACGACCCGTCTCGACGGCTCGCAGACGCGCAAGATCAACACCCTTCTCTGGCAAAGAAACCCGGCCAACGACGCGTACGCACTTAAAAATTATCGGGTCTGGCGCAAAAGGGAGAACCTGGACGACCTGGATTTCAGCGTCGTGGCCGCCGTATCCCCCGGCACGTTCGCTTACGTGGACGGGAACCTTCCGTTGGACGAGAAATACACCTACGCCTTGACGACGATTCCCATGGATCCCTACGGCCAGGAAAGCGATAGGTCGGATTATGTCTCCGAAATTCCCGTTTTCGAGCCGCTGAACGCCGCCGTTTCGACCGCGATCAACCAATCTCTATTCCGGTCCGAGAAGATCAACGTCGTCTCCTGGGCCCGGAACCCGCTGAACGACGCCGTCACGATCCTCCAGGTCAATATCTTTCGCAGGATTCAGGGCCAGTCGGACAGCCAGTTCAAGAGAATCGGGTCCGTCGCGGCCAACGTCTCCGAGTATCGCGACCGGAGGCTCAGCGCCGATAAGTTCGAGTACGTCGTCACCGTGACCACCACCGTCGGGTTCGAAAGCGCATGGTCGAACATCGCCAGGGAGTGACGGCCGTGATCGTCCGCGGCGACTGCGTCCATTTCGGGCTTTGAGGATGGGGGCGGCCCAAATTAAATAGCTGATTCAATTGAACGGGAGCCGGCTTATGACTCTTCGGCGGCGTCGAAGTAGTGGTTGTAATAGACCTTGGCGAAGGGGTTTTTGATGCTGCCCAGGCTCAATTCGCGATCGATCTTTTTCGCGGCGATCGGAATGGTCCGCTGCGGCTTG